>TARA_R110002124_G_scaffold131662_1_pt1 | contig 40963 bp, 45 predicted proteins | sample TARA_R110002124 | Tara Oceans TARA_R110002124 (sample SAMEA4397445) | marine metagenome | biome: Polar Biome; feature: [SRF] surface water layer (ENVO:00010504); material: water (ENVO:00002006), including particulate matter (ENVO:01000060) such as... | depth 5 m
GTTAAAATCTATGTCTTCAAAATATTGATAAAAGATACCCCTTATCTTATAGAGAGCTATCCCGTCCCATGCAGAGAAGTATTGCCAAACGTTGTACTTCCCATCTGATCTCTTCTTAACTTCTACGTTAATGTCCATTCTATTTAGTTCCTCTTGTTTTTATGGCTGACAAAATCTCTCTTTTAAAGGGTTGACAAAATTATTGATGAGAAATGGTTAACCTTTCAAGTTATGTTGTGTACCACGTTCAGTGACAAGTTTCTCATCTAATATATCACGAACAGTTTCATAGAGCTTACAAGCTCTCTTAATCAAGGCTTTGTTAGTACACAACTTACTACATAGCTCCCGTCTTCGTTCTTCTGTTTAAACAAGATATAAGGTTTGTAACCTTCTACCTGAGCAGGATAGACCTTAGCGTTAGTCTGCACCACTGTACCAACTTGATTACATTCATGGTGGCCTACATACTTCCACTCGTTATCGTTATACTGGTCTATTCCTACTATCAAGGATATTAATATTACTGCTATAACCATCTTATATAGTTCTCCTTCTATCGTCTATTATATGTACAGTATTGTCTAAAACCAGCCTAATATCATTCTTGTTTCTTCTGGGACTCTGTTCATACTAAAAGGTGGATCGAAAGTAGTTATTATAGATGCATCATCTATGCCTTCTACATATCCAGCCTTTCTTATGTTTTCTGCGATAACATCTGCAAAACCACAAAATACACTTGTGAGTGTATGAGTGATAACTACGCTCCTCTCTTTTTCGTTAATATGTATATCATAGATTAAACCAAGATCAAAGACATTCACACTAATTTCTGGATCGAAGACTTCTTTAAGTTGTTTGATAATATTTTCTTTGATGCACTCACGAGAAAATTCTTTCTTCATCTCAGGCATGTACTGCTTCCATTCTATCTGTGTACCATACAGGCACATCTCTCTCAGTCCATCGTGCCATATAAGCTTTGTCACCAACATAATAATCACGATAGGCTTCAACAGAGTCCCCGTTCTTCTTATAGTGTATAGGCATACATTGAGGTATAGGTGTGTTACTTACGCCTTCAGGTAATTCATAAGGTCTATTACAGAGATTATCTATTATACCTTTACGTTTAGTAAGGTGTACCTTTCCATATCTATAAGTGTACTCCTCAGAGAGGTACGACAAAAGAGTATGCAACCAGCTATAGTTATATCTATTCTCTCTAGCCCACAGAGCAGATGGATGATTCTTATGAGTAGCCTTATAACACGTAATAGAGGGAACACCATCACACTCATGGTGTGCTGTTGACAGTAACTGACTGTACTCTAATATCATCTTTACAACATGTTTATCACAGTGCATCTTAGCACAGATTAGCGGATCGTGATGAAGATAGAAGATGTTCATTTACTACTTTCCTCTACTGTGTTTTAATTAAACACGTTTCATTTCTTTTGTTCTAAAGAAACCTTCATATTCAGGATAATCTTTCATAAATTTCCTAGCATATAAAGCTATAAAATCGTTACTGATTTTATAAGGTTCACCTTTAGTAACAATAGTTGTTTCCCAACGAATCCTGTTTGATACCAACCAAGCACTCAATTTAGTATGTCCTTTGTTGATAGCTTCAAAAGTAAATTTTTTAAACATTGTGTAGAAATGCGGATTCATCGCATCCCATTTTTCAAAACGTTCAGTAAGATTTCTCATTTCTAACGCCTTCCGTTACCATTTGACATATAAGCGGTCATGCCCATATAGGCTCCTACAACACCCGCTTGACCTATATAGAACAAACCAAATAAATCTGCAAGTGCTTTTATTCGCCCATCAGGGAAAATAGGTAAAAACACCAACAAGGTGAATACGATCATAGAGATCATAGCTGCCCAAGCCATGTTTCTCTGTGCTTCCAGTTTAGCTTCTTGATTGATAGCGTGGATAGTTTTAAGTTCTTCATCAGATACTACACCATCACCATCTACATCATATTCAGCGTACTTACTCTCTTCTTCTAGAGCTTTATCACCTTTTTTTATTCGTAAACTGTTCATTTAAAATACATCCTTAAACTCCTGTTTAAAGTATTTAAGGTTAAGGTAACGTGACATGTTTCCAACTCTTTCCAACTTTTATATTCCATATAGTAGGTGTAGTCACATTATACTTTTTAGCAATAGTCTTACAACTACGTTTCTTATTTCTTAATAACAGACGTATATCCTTAACATTATCTTCAGTTAATATAGTTGCTTGTAGACCTTTCTTAAATCTATCAAACATATAGGCTTGTTTCGTTCCCCCTAAGAGATGATGAGGATTAACACAACTAAAATTGTTACAGATGTGTTGAATAATTAAATTTTCACTTACCATACCAGTATTGATAAAGAAAGCTACTTTAGAACTTCTTACAACGCTTTTATTTAAACCGAACCAACCATATCCATCATACTTATCTACGCTAGCTAACCACTCCCAACATTCTGTTAAAACACCCTCACCTTTATCTACCTTACTCCAAAACCTTTTGATATCTTTTTCTTTAATATTTAGTATGGCGTTATAATCTTTAATAGACATCCTTAAACTCCTTTATAGGTATATAAACTACAGGCTCGACATCTTGCCAATCACCTCTATCTACTCTACCATTAAAACCTAATGAAAAATAATCATCCCTCTTAATAGTATAATAGCCTACCACATCCTTCCAACGTACTATCAGCTTAAAACCTACGTTGAAGTTCTTGACATAATTATAAGCACTCATCATCTTGTCTGCTGATATCATATAAGTATTATACAGCTCCTTAGGGATAGTCCTGTTCTTAATCTCTAAGAAATTCATAATATACTTATCATCATTCAACTCAGCATAATCTAGTCTATACTTCACTGGTAACTTGACAAGCTCACCTAATTGCATTTTATCTTTGACAAAATCTATAGTAGTCTTCTCACGACCTCTATCCTCTTTTGTCTCGTACGTTCTTCGTCTTGCTGTCATAAGCACTTTTTTATTATCTGTATTCATGTTTATCTCTTTCCATATATTGTATCTTTCGAAGATAGTTTACGTGTTTAGTATAGAATATATTACCTACCCTAGAATATCTCCTAAATATCCATAGACAAATATTAAACATACCTCTATAGTATGTGTATCTAATAGTATTATAGATGATCAGGATACTCTCTAGGTCTATATTGTACCATAATATTATTCAATGTCTCCCAAAAGTAAGCGAAGAACTTAGGACAGTTAATATCATAGTGTGCTGCGACTATGTGGGAAGAGTTCGTAATTTCCATAGGGAATATCACTACGCACTGTCTATTTAATCTACTCTTGATCTTCTCGAAATCTACATTTAGACGGTATACAATGGAAATATATTGTTCATCCATATGATAAGAATTGATACCTTCACCGCCTGTCTTCTTGACAGTCAAAGAGAGTGCATTATCTCTCCAACGTAACATCTGTGCTATAGAGTCGCCACCTTTCTGTGTTTCATTCTCTAAGTACACATAAAATACATTCTCATTCAACATCGGATCATTTTCATGTAGACGATATTGGTTTATCAAGGGCATTCTGTACTCCTGTCTATATAGTCATCGTATCCCTTGCAGAATGCAGGTGGCCCTGATAGCAGCAAGGAACATTCTACTTCTTTAGGGTGTACAGAGGTTTCTACTAAATATTCACAATCCTTACAGTATACACCTTCATCGAATACTTTTTCTACTACACTCCACATTATCCTATTTCCTCTACGTACTTTATATGTGTTTTGCAAAGTACTGCTCTTCTTGATTTAGAGAGAGACCGTCTTAAAGGCGTTGTCCTTACGAAGGTCATAATTAGTTCCACCATATTTAATTTCATTGATGTTATCAATATTAACATTACGATAGAACCTTCTCTTATCTCCTTCAGAGTCTTTATGTTTCCTTCGATCCATGTCGAACACAATTAAATATTTATCTTGATCAACGGTAGGAGAGCCATCTCCACAATGAGCCTTCACGTTAAGTCTACAGGTTAATGATCTATGTGTACCATCTTTTTTAATGAAAGACACATTGAAGATATTATTTCCTACCAGTTCAATGATAGCTTTTTTCTTGCTGACAGACATGTTTTAATCTTCCTTTTCAAAGTTAATATAAGAGAACCTTCGACCCTTGAGAAGTTTATACCACAAGGCATTAGATTCTGTCAAATTCTTAGGTGCGTAAGGCCAATTACGTCTATTCTCTGCAGCTTTGGAAGTCCCTTTCTTTCGGTCTGTCTTCGTTAAAGGCATATCAATCTCCTCTCAATAAAAAAAAGTTGTTGAAATACATTGACAAATCAGATACTATACGAACACAAAATAGATGTCAACAATAAAGTTCTTCAACAAAATCAATAGGTTAAGAAAGATGAGCTACAAACGAAGGCAGAAGGATATCGAACGTCAAGATCGAAGACGCCGAAGAGATTTTAAGAATAACAACATAGCTAAAGAACTACGTACTTCTAAGTATAGACAAAGAATAGTTAAAGATAAAACAAAGTATACTAGAAAAACAGAGAGTACTATGGTACTTGATGAGTAATATAGATACAAAGAAAGAAGCTAAGAAACGCTTAGAGAATCTAAGAGATTTCAGTAACTCCTCTATGCCTATAAGAGTTCTGTTAAGAAACGAAGAAGAGCTTAAAGTCTATGAAGAAGTTATGAAGAGTATGAGAAAAATATCTAACTTAGAATTAAGGATAGGTAGATGAATGAATATTTTGTGACTAAGGCACACACTATGCGAACAATCTATATATTACTGTACATAGAAATATCTTTACATATACTAGAAATAATCATAGACTTATCGCAGTTCAAAGGTATCTTTAAATGAAAGAGATGTTATTAGCAGGTTTTATTATGGGTGTCACTCCTGCAGAGGTGACGTGTTTAGCTGACAACATGTATTTCGAAGCACGTAATCAAGGCGTAGCAGGACTACTAGCAGTGACCAACGTAGTGATGAATAGGGTGGCAGATACACGATACCCCGACACTATCTGTGAAGTTGTACAGCAAGGGCCGACAACGTTATCTTGGAAAGGCACAGGAGAGCATATTCCTGTTAAGAATAGATGCCAGTTCAGTTGGTACTGCGATGGTAAACCAGATGAACCTACTGATATAGAAACCTATGATTATATCTATAGATTATCTTTCGAAATACTCAATCAAGCAGTACCTTATTTAGATATAACAGAAGGAGCTACACACTATCATGCAGATTATATCCTACCTGCTTGGGCTGCTTCTAAGATTAGAACAGTAGAGATAGAGGATCATATCTTTTATCGTTGGGAAACAAAAGATGCCCCGTAAGATCATCATAGACATCGAAACAGACGCTATAGAAGCTACTTGTATATGGTGTGTAGTCTGTAAGGAGTTGAATGGTGATGTTGTGTACTTTACAGATAGGAAGGGCTTAATAGAGTACTTGAAGCCTGATGATATCTATATAGCACACAACGGTCTAGTTTTCGACTTTCCTATTCTTAATAGGCTCTGGGGTACATCTATAAAATTTAAAAATGTAGAGGACACTTTAATCCTATCTCGTCTATACAATCCTGAAAGGGAAGGTGGACACTCCTTAGGTAACTGGGGAAAAAAGCTAGGGTTCAACAAGATAGATTTCGAAGACTTCTCATCGTACACTGAAAACATGTTAGAGTATTGTATTAGGGATGTCTTAGTAACAGAGAGGGTTTATAAACAACTATATGCAGAGGGTTTAAATTTCTCTAGGGAAAGTGTAGAGATAGAATATCGTATAGCACAGATAATAGATAAACAGAAGAGACATGGTTTCTACGTCGATAAATATAAAGCAGTTGGACTCTTCTTAGAAACTAAGAACAGAGCTAAACATATAGAAGAATTAATACGGAAAGATTTTCTTCCTAGAGCTAACCTGCTAAGAAGCATAGAGCCTAGGTACACTAAAGCAGGAGTTATGTCTAAGGTAGGTTTAGCAGGTTTAGAGAATGTTTCTGGTCCATTCTCCCTCATTGTTTTCAAGGATTTTAATTTAGCTAGTCCTAAACAGATAGTAGAACGTTTGAACGAGTATGGATGGCGTCCTACGATGTTCACGCCTAAAGGCGCACCTAAGATTTGTGAAGAGAACCTCTCTACTGTCTATGATACAGCGCCAGAGGCAGCTAAGAGGTTAGCAGAGTGGAAGATGCTAGAGACCCGCTGGAAGACCGTAGAGGCATGGTTAAAGAATCTGGACTCTAATGATAGAATACATGGTACTGTGTTCACTATGGGCGCAGTTACGGGACGTATGACCCACGCTAATCCTAACATGGCAAATATTGTATCTAATGATAAACCTTACGGTAAAGAATGTAGAGCTTGTTTCACTGTCCCTAATGATAATTATCGTATAGTAGGCATGGATGCTAAAGGTCTCGAACTACGTATGTTAGCACACTACATGAAAGACCCGGCGTATATAGAAGTAGTACTAAATGGTGATCCTCATGAAGTGAATAGAATAGCAGCCGGTTTAGATACACGGGCTAATTCGAAACGTTTCATCTACGCCTTTCTATATGGGGCAGGTGCAGAGAAACTAGGCACTGTAGTAGGTGGAAACGCTAAAGACGGTGCTAGGCTCAAAAGAGACTTCTTAGCTAACATGCCTTCTCTCGATACTCTCATCAACAAGGTACAAGTTATGGCAGCGAAAGGTTCTCTACAAGGCTTAGATGGCCGTAGAATATGCATTCGTCACCAACACGCTTCTTTGAATACTCTGTTGCAAGGAGCGGGAGCAATCTCTTGTAAGCAGTGGTCTATCTGTATGGATGACTACATAAAAAAGAAGAAATTACGTGCCTATCTTGTCAACACCATTCACGATGAAATGCAGTTCGAAGTTCACCGGGATGATGTTGATGAAATTATTTTTGCATCAGACTTGACAATGCAAAAAGCAGGGCGTATACTTCGTGTACGGTTGCCCTTGAATGCCGATGCGAAGGTAGGTACGAATTGGGCAGAAACACATTGAAACCGAAAAGAAGGACTAAAAAAGATATGCGAAATAGTATAGTAATCAAAGGTGAAGCCAGATGGCCCAGCCTTTTCGAAGTTAACGATCTGTCAAAAAAGTTCCAGATGGATATCTGTAACTTAAACAAAGCCGCTGTAAAGGCTTTAGATGATGAGGGTATTCCTGTGAAGATAGGAGAAGGTGAAAAAAAGGAATATGGTCATTATATCACTGCCAAGACTAAGCGAGGGCCTAAAGTCACAGATGCAGCTAAACAGCCGTGGCCTAGAGAACTTGGAATAGGAAATGGTAGTAAGGTTAAAGTCTCTGTTTCAGCTTACGATTGGAACTTCAAGAACACGGCAGGCAGGAGTGCTTCTCTCAATAGCGTTATGATCATCGACTTGAAAGAGTTTGATGGCGCTCCCCCCTTAGATGCCGAAGAAGACGGTTTCGTATTGGATACATTAGATGAAGAGGTTCCATTCGATACCGACGACAATCTCTAAATAGTACTACCTCTACTGTTCTAAAGGTAGGGTACTCCTATAATGTAAGGAGTAGCGCGATAGAGAGGGATGGTACTATCGTATATTGACGTAGCGTAAAGCGGTTAAGAGGATAGCGTCTATAAAAATAAATATCTTTGGGTCAGGGGATGCCTTCACAAGAAATCCCCATTTTTTTATCTATAGAGGAGTTGTGATGTCTAAAAAGAAGAAGAAGAATATTTATACTCTCATAGAAGACGTTCAAGAATTGATCTTGAATGGTAAAGAAGAACTAGACGAGAATAGATTAGATAATTTCTTAGAAGTTGTTAAAGAAGAGATGGTTCGTTTCCTTCAACCTACCGAAGGAGAGACTAAGCATCTACGTTTATCTGCCGTAGGGCGTGATGATCGTAAACTCTGGTACGAGATCAATGAACCTATCAAGCGTAAAGAAACACCTCGTCTCCGTATGCTCTTCTTCTACGGACACATCTTAGAAGCTATACTCCTCTATCTTGCAGAGGAAGCAGGACATAAAGTAGAGCATCGTCAGAAAGAAGTTATCTTAGAGGGCGTCAAAGGACATATAGATGCCATCATAGACGGTGCCTTAATAGACGTTAAGTCAGCATCAGATTACAGTTTCAAGAAATTCAGAGACGGTAGCATAATAAGTTCTGATCCTTTCGGCTACATAGGGCAGATAAGTAGTTATATGGAAGCTTTAGAGGTAGAGGAAGGGGGTTTCTTCGCTATCAATAAGACTAGTGGAGATATCTGTTTACTTATGCTGGATGAGTTGATGACTATCAATGCCTCTGAACGAGTACGCCATCTGAAGAAGATTATAGCCTCTGATGAGTTACCTGCTAAGTGTCATTCTGATGTACCAGATGGAAGAAGTGGTAATCGTATACTAGACAAAGGATGCGTCTTCTGCGATTATAAGGAGAGATGCTGGACAGACGCTAATGATGGTGAAGGTCTACGTGTATTTCGTTACTCTAATGGATATCGTTACTTCACTGAAGTCAAAAAAGCACCTAATGTAGAGGAACTTTCAACATGGTAGGAGTAGAAAGCGTGTATGCGGGAAACCGTAGCGTATCTAAACTGATCAAGGCACACCAGCCTTGCCATAAGTGTGGAAGCAGTGACGCACTATCTCTCTATGAAGATGGTTCGTACTGTTTCTCTTGTAAAACTTCGACAATAGGGGATGAAATGGAAATATCAGAGAATACTCCAACAGTTGATAAGGAGAGTGATCTCACAGTAGGTGTAACAAAACCTATGATCAAACGTCGTATCACTAAAGACACTTGCTTCAAGTACTCTGTTACCGTCTCTGATAATGGTCAACATCTCTATCCTTACTTCAACAGTTGGAAGGAGCATATAGCTAATAAGGTGCGAGGTAAGAACAAAACATTCTCTGTCGAAGGAGACATCAGTCAAGCTGCTCTATTCGGTCAGCAAATATTCAAGAAGGGTGGTAAGTACATCACAATATGTGAAGGCGAGCTAGATGCTATGTCGGCACACCAGATGTTCGATAGTAAGTGGCCTTGTGTATCTATAAAGACAGGAGTAGCGAGTGCCTCTAAAGACGTAGAGAATAACTATGAGTATTTGATGAGCTTCGATAACATCGTCATAGCCTTCGATAATGATAAGGTTGGTATGGAGAATGCTCATAAGATAGCAGAACTTCTATCCCCTAAAGCTAAAGTGATGAAGCTACGTTATAAAGATGCTTCTGAATATCTGATGGAAGATAAGGCCGCAGAGTTTACCGCTGATTGGTGGAACTCTGAAAGCTTCACTCCCGATGGCATCGTGGCAGGTTCTGATCTATGGGACACACTCATTAAAGGGCCAGAGAAGTCTATTGTGGATTATCCCTTCACTGGCCTAAATAATATGACTTACGGAGTACGAAAGGGAGAACTCGTAACTATATGTGCAGGAACAGGCATAGGTAAGAGTAGCTTCTTACGTGAGATCATCTATCATATCTTCTCCAATACAAAGGAGAATATAGGTTTGATGTTCATGGAAGAGAGTGTACGCTCTACGGCAGAGAGTTTCATGAGTTTACATATGAATAAGCCTCTGCACCTACCCGACATCGTATATGAAGAGGAAGCTTACAAGACAGCTTATAACGATGTTCTAGGATCAGGACGCTTCTTCTTCTTCGATCACTTCGGCTCTAATACGATAGAGAACATCATCGCTCGTATACGTTATCTTGTCAAAGCATTAGGTTGCCGCTACATAGTATTAGACCATATAAGCATCCTTGTAAGTTCACAAGATAACACTATGGATGAGCGTAAGACCATCGACTCTTGTGTTACGAAGTTACGCACTCTAGTTCAAGAACTAGGTATCTGTCTGTTTATGGTATCTCATCTACGGCGTCCCTCTACAGGTTCTCATGAGACGAACTCTATCAATGTGAGCCTCAGTGATCTCAGAGGGTCACACAGTATAGGACAACTGAGTGATATTGTAATTGGCTTAGAACGCAACGGACAAGCAGATTGTATCATAGAACGTCATACGACGTATGTGAGAGTGGTTAAGAACAGGTTCAGTGGCTTGACAGGTCAATGTACTAAGCTATACTATGACTACACAACAGGGCGCATCACTGAAGCAGAGTTGCTCTATAATAAATTAGAGGAGTTATAGTTTGCCTAAGAGATTTCGATCTCTATTCGAAGCTAACTTTCATAGAGACTTACGTGAAAGAAAGATAAAAGCAGAGTATGAACCGGATAGAATAAAATACACTCCTAAGATTAGAACGTATACACCAGACTTCTACATAGAGGCTGGTGACTTCTATGTAGAGACTAAAGGGTATTTTGTCTCTGCCGATAGAACGAAGCATCTCCTCATCAAAGAGCAGCATCCTGAAATAGACATACGTTTTGTATTCTTGAATGCTAACAATAGATTGAGTAAGAAGTCTAAAACTACGTATGCGAAGTGGTGTGAGAAATATGGTTTTAAATATTCAGAAAAAAGGTTGCCTGAACAATGGATGATACCGAAGATAAAGTCTTAGAAGCAATACGTAATATGGAAGCTCTCTTAGATAAGATGTCGAAGAGTAATGAAGAAGAAATTACTAAACCCGGTGTCATGATACTCTTAGAGCAAACCGCCGAAGATATAGAGAATTTCAATATTTCTATGTTTGATTATAATAAAGATAAAGAAGGCTTAGATGAAGAGTACCCAATATGTACCATCATCGCTTGTGGTCTCTTATCTATACTAGAGACTCAAACAGATTTTGTCTTTTCAGAAGGTTTAGAACATCTCCGTAAAAAATATGAACGTGAGATGGAAGAGGCGAAGAAGGGAGAAGTGGTCAATCTACATAATTACAAAAAAAAGAAATGTGAGATAAAACCTAATGGAACATTGACTTCTAAAATAAAATGGTCTACAAAGGGGAATAAGAAAGGAGACGATGACTATGATGCATGATGAAGTTACACAGCCTAAGCACTATAAACTAAATGCACATGGAGTGGAGTGCATAGACGCTATTCAAGCGTGTACTTCTGATGAGGGTTTCGAAGAGTATCTACGTGGCAATGTCATGAAATATCTTTGGAGATGTAACTATAAAGATCACAAAGTTAAAGACCTCAAGAAGGCACAGTGGTACTTATCGAAGCTCTTGAGTATATGTGACGTAGAAAGTGACACGAAACAACAAGACATGTTCTCTGTTAACATGGGCCGGGACGATAAAGAATTTTTATATGTAGAAGATGTGAAGGAAGTCGTAGATGCCTCAGAATAATTCTTTCGACACATATCAATCTTTCATCTATAAGAGTCGTTATGCCCGTTGGTTAGACGAGAAGGGTAGGCGTGAGAATTGGAATGAGACAATAGATCGTTACATAAGGTTTATGTATCATCAGCTTGATCATTTAGAGACTAGAGATAAAGAGATTCGTTGGAGTACCTTCGAAGAGGCTTTCAACAACCTGCGAGACATGATAACAGAACAGAGGATCATGCCTTCTATGAGAGCTTTGATGACGGCTGGCCCTGCATTAGATAGAGAGCATATAGCAGGATATAACTGCTCCTACGTTCCTATAGATAATCCTCGTTGTTTCGATGAGATACTCTATATCCTCATGAATGGCACAGGTGTAGGGTTCTCCGTAGAACGTAACTGTATACACAACCTTCCCTCTATACCCGACTCTTCTTTCCAGTATACTGATGACCGCATCTCTGTAGCAGACAGTAAAGAAGGCTGGGCAAGGAGTCTACGTGACCTCATAAGCTATCTTTATACTAGCCGTATTCCTAAGATAGATTACAGTAAGGTACGTCCTGCAGGAGCACGTTTGAAGACATTCGGTGGTAGAGCCTCTGGTCCTGAACCTTTAGAGGATTTATTTAAATTTGTAATCAACATCTTCACAGAGGCTAGAGGACGTAAACTCTCCTCTATTGAATGCCACGATATTGTCTGTAAGATAGGTGATGTCGTAGTCTCTGGCGGTGTACGACGCTCTGCTCTCTTATCCCTCAGTGACCTCTACGATGACCGTATGCGTCATGCTAAAGTAGGAGAGTGGTACAACACAGAGCCACAGAGGGCATTAGCTAACAACTCTGTAGCGTATACTCATCGTCCTAGTATAGAAAGTTTCATGCAAGAGTGGCTTTCACTGGTGATGAGTAAGTCCGGTGAGAGGGGTATGTTCAATCGTGAGGCTGCACAGAGGCAAGCTGCACGTTTCGGTAGACGATCCGCCGATGCTGACTACGGCACCAATCCATGTAGTGAGATTATCTTATTACCTAATCAGTTCTGTAACCTTACAGAAGCAGTCTGCCGTCCTGACGATACAGCGGAGACACTGATGGAGAAAGTTGCCTACGCCACTATCTTAGGGACTTTCCAAGCCACTATGACGAACTTCCATTACCTCAGAAAGCGTTGGAAGGACACTACAGAGAAGGAGCGTCTATTAGGTGTATCCTTGACAGGCATCATGGATTGTCCGTTGCTAAATAAGAACGGTGAATCCTTAGAGAAGCTGTTGGTGAGGCTGCGAGAACACGCAGTAGAGATCAATAAGAAGTGGTCTAAGATGCTAGGTATTCCTGTCTCTGCCGCTATCACATGTGTTAAGCCCTCTGGTACAGTGAGTCAGTTGACTAATGCAGCTAGCGGTATACATCCTAGGCATTCACAGTACTACGTCCGTACTGTACGAGGAGATAACAAAGACCCCTTAGTTAAGTTCTTGAAAGAAGCAGGTGTTGTTAATGAGCCTGACGTGATGTTCCCTGACAACAACACCGTGTTCTCCTTCCCTGTGAAGTGTACAGGTAAGACTGTAACCCGCAACGATATCTCTGCAGTAGAGCATTTAGAGTTATGGATGACTTACAGTGAACATTGGTGTGAACACAAACCCTCTATTACAGTGAGTGTTCGTGAAGAGGAGTGGATGGAAGTAGGTGCGTGGTGCTATAAGAACTTCGATAGACTTAGTGGTATAAGCTTTCTACCTCACTCTGAACATGCTTACCGACAAGCTCCTTACCAAGAATGTTCTAAGGAAGAATATCAGGAGCTATATAAGACAACCCCTAAAAACATAGATTGGGAGAAGATGAATGCATTCGAATCAGAAGATAACACTAAAGCATCACAAGAGTTGGCCTGTACAGCCGGTGTGTGTGAAATCGTAGACATATGAGAGAAGCAGAGACTCTCCTTTCAGAACTCAAGGTAATCTTAAATACGAAAGGGAACATCGAAGTAGAATACAACAATGTTCCCTCTGAAGATTTTATAGAAGCTATGAATAAGAAGCTGCCTGAATACGAGAACACTCATATCATAGCAGCCTTCATGAAGCGTGTACGGCGATTGAGCCTAACGTATTATAATGATGTAAATAAATTACTTCTTTAAGAACTTAGAGAAGCCTTTAATACCGAAGGATGCTGAGATAGCTATCATCAAGGCATTCTGATACCACTCAGGCAGTTCATTGAGTACTGTGAAGCCTCGTTGTATGATGTCTTCCATTCCCGGTACGAACACCAATATAGCGGGTACAGTTAAGATAACTACTAAATATTCATCCTTCCAGCTTTCCCCACTAGCTGCTGCCATAGTCTTTTCCCACTCAACTTCACCAGTGGCTACTTTTTTGTGTACCTCTGCTTCTGCTTCAGCCTTAGCAATCTTAACCTGTGACTTAGCTTTAGTCTCTTGAAGTTTACCTTCCATCCAAGAGCCACCGATGTTACTGACTGCACTGATAATTGGGCCTATTAAGGGGATCATGTTCTTTATCTTCCAGTATTTTTAGGAGTCTCTACAGGAATTGAATTTAGGTGATGCTCTAATAGGTTCTTCTCCATTGAATTAACAGGAACATCCTGTTCTATATCTAGCCCCGTTCCTATTCTAATGGAAAGAGCTTTTAGTAACTCTACTTGATAAATAAATTGTTGTTTAATCCAAGTAGGACTTTTTATTTCTGTAGTAGTGCTATATTCTTCACCCATCTGCGTCAAGAATAAAGTTGTAGCCATCTTTGTAAAATCAGATAAAAATCTACTACTTATTTTAGCTTTTCCACTAGCAACCATCATAGCTTCTTCGACTGTAATGGTTACATTAGGATCAGTTATCATCTTTAATAAAAAGTTTCCTTTACGTATTTGAGCCTGTGTAATATATATTTCAGAAGCAACGTATTTAGGACTTACCACCCCTCTACTAATACTATATACTCTTGAAATAAGAGAGTTCAAAGCTAAAGGAGTAGGTGGTCTGAAAGAAGTACCCACTTTAGGTATCTTACCTTTAGTAATTACTTCTAGATCAAGGATACGTAGCATCCTATCTATTTGTTCAGGATCACGTATAGAGGGTCCACCACTATTCCACAAATCTTCCATCATTCTTAAATTTGCTTCATTATTCATGATGTCATAAAAAGACGCTAGATCAACATCTCGTACAAGTTTAAAAGGCATCTGCCCTTCATCTATTCCTGTATTCTTATATCCTTTTACATCAGTAGTTTTATAAGCATTTTTAATTATATTCTTTACAAACAAACCTCTGAGAGCTAGTATAACTTCTTTTTGTTTTTCAGGTTGATTTTCGAAAGCGTCTATTAACAGTCGGATAGCATTTTGAGGTTTACTAGCACCTTCTAATCGTTTAGGTCCAACTGTCTCAGAGAGAGGTCCAAGTTTTGAAGATTCTTGTAATACTTCTCTTGCTCTAATATCGTCTACAGAGTCAATATTTCTTTTTAGAGCGTCATAATGAACCATTGTATAATTATCATTAGGATTCTGTGCTCTCCTAAGAAAATGAGCTAGAGTATCTTCTGCAGCATGGAACATCTCTGTTTCAATGAAGATGTCTTCATACTCAAATTTAGTTTTTCCTATCTTTCCAAATATACTATTGTCTAAAACATCTTTTCTCTGATCAGATAATGATTTAACTGCTCTATCTAGCTCATCTGCATAGACGGCATCATCAAACACATTCCTATATGCTGAGTTATCTATAAATTGTTCTTCAGCTTTTTTCCAATTAAGAAACTCATCTATTTTGTTTGAATCCATCTCTGCGAAAAGATTAGGGCCTTTTTTGCTACTGAAAAAACTTTCTATTATATCTGGAGAAAGTTTCTTAACACCTCTAACGTCTCCTATATCTGATGTTGCAAATCGTCTAGCGGCTCTAAGAAGTAAAAGCTTTGCTTCTGGATTAACTGTTCCAGCAATAACATTACCTTTGTCATCTATATCTGAAAACATAGTCCTAAACATCTCTGCAGAACGTCTTTTATCTTTTTGAGTAAAAAACAACTGAAATAAATCTTCATTAGGAATACTCTCTATTGTTTCAATAACATCATCACTAGACTGAGCTTTAAGAAGGATGCCTAACCTTCTCTTAAATGTTCTACCTATAGTTTTCTTATAGAACTCTCTAGCCTCTCGTAACTTCTTAGAACTATTTTCTGCTAAACCTAATTTAGATAAACCTACCTCGTCTATAAGCGCATCAATTTTATTATCTATTACGTGCACAAAAGCATTTGCTTCAGTACGTTGATTTGTGTTCTTAGACATACTTCCTGTTCTACGGTTTCTTACAAAAGCATTTTCCATAGCTCTCATTTTTATATCATTTAAATCTTTAAAAGACATGAAGGTAGGAATAATCGACTCTCTTTGTTCTACTCCTTTAGAATTCTTTAAAACTTTACCCACTAATACAGTGTTACCTGTTTCATCTAACATAGTAACTTGTTTATTTATGAGAGTTTCTTCTAAGTCTTTTATGACTTGAGTATACCCTTTTTCAGATATCTCTTCGTTTAATATTTTATGATACTCTTGTCTCTCTTCTACATTTCTTTGTAACCCTAATGCAGAATCATGTTCTAGGTCCATATGAATTAAATCTTTTATATGTTCTGTTTCACTTTCTGCAGCATTACGTATACGTGAAAGACCTTGCATTCTTCCTGCTTTAACCAGTTTTTCTAATCGTCCTACTGCTCCCGGCAGTTCGTTCTGATATACCCGTAAAACATCAGAAGACTCTAAAAGAGTAGATGCAAATCTATTATCCCTGAAGATATCATCAATATCTATATCAAAATCTTCAACATCATCATATCTTTTCTTAACCTCTGCTCTCATAGTTTTGAATACACTTTGTAATAGATCAGCTTGGCTTTCTCCGAAGGCTATCTTATTCTGATCAGCAATGTCTATAGCTTCTTCTAAACTTATTTTCTGACCCTGTTTTGCGTATCCTTCTTGAATACTATGCCAGTTAAGACTATCCTCACCAAAGAAGTCATTCATAGCCTCTTTAAAATCTTTGTTATTAGAAGGGTCTATATCATGTCTCTTTACACTTTTTAAGCGTTCTAATTCTTGTTTAACTAAAGAGCCTGTTTCTTTATAATCGCTGGTAAATTCTTTGACATTCTTTATGATAGTACTCGTAAAGCTTCCTTCGGCTCCTGCGGCTCCTGTAATTTTCTTTTCTACATTATCTAAATTCATAGCTATTTGGTCACTTTGTTTTTGCAAAAAGTTAGTCAATTTATCTAACTCTGAAATAGCCGCAAACCTTTCTGTACGCATAGTTAAGCCAGAGTTAGAAAGATTAGAAGCTAATGTATCCTTGAGTTTATGTAAACCACTTAACATAACTGCTTGATCTAGTAACATAGGAAGATTTTCATCTAGGTATCCAAAGTCTTCTTTTTTAATAACACCATTCTCTAAGTCAGATATCAGATCATTTCTAAACTTTTCTACAAGCTTGTTAGAATACGTTATACCTTCAACTATCTTCCGGTATATCTCAGGATCATCTTTTTCTATAGCGGCTAATACTTCACCAGTTTGACGAGCCATCTTTAAAGTTTCAGGATCAGTAACAGCTATCTCTGATTTTTGTTTAAAAGACATCTTATTTATCGCTTCTTGTGTGTACCCTCGGATACGAAGCATAGGATCAAATCTTTTAGGATCATCTGAGTTCATTTTTACAGCATATTGAATAAGATTTTTACCAGTTGTTAAACCTCTCTTTAAACCTGTTACACCTAACATTCCTCCTGCTAATGCAGAAAGCAAAGGAACAAGAGCATATGTTGCACCTTCTTTTTTAACCCCTATATTTTCTAGAAGAACTTCAGTACTTACCATAGCAGTAGCTGCCATAAGAGCCATATTTCCTTCTTGCTTTAAAACAGACTTTACTGTAGGGTCCATTCCTCGACTCATTACTGAAGTAACACCCAAGTTATTAGCTTGCGAACCTAAAGAAGCCGCCGCAGCCCCTGCACGGTAGTGTCTTTGATGAAATTGTAACTCATCTATCTTTGTGTCTATAGCTTGCAGACCTTTTTCTAATCTACCTTTATATCTAGATGTCGTTACTTCCTTTTTAACTTCTGTTAGGCGAGCAGAAACTTTATCTCTATGTGCGGCATACTTTTTTATTTGACTTTCTACTGTATGTACTCTCTTCCCAAAACTTAATACACTCAAAGGAACAACAAACTCTGCTCCTGTCATAAGTACTCTTCCTAGATAAGACCGCTCTTCAAGAGGAACGTCATAAGTTTTAAATACGTAATCTACAAATTTTTGGTAATCTCCTTTGATTTCTCTTCCTTGTTCATCGGTTTTAGAGAAGAAATCAGAGTATTGCCCTAAATCATAGGTCTTATCTAACTCTGTATGAGTATCGAAAATATCTACATAGTCTAATAAGTTCTTGTCTTTTCTATACCTGTCTCCTTTAAAAGTACTCCCCCATAAATTACTCACCATAATTTGAGCGTCTTTAGTAAGCACTGATGCAAAGGTAGCCTTAAAAGCCTCTTCCATAGCTCTACCTAATGTTCCTGCATGAACTGCTTGTACAGCACCTAGAGCAACTTGACCAGCAACTTCTACTGAACCTAGAATAGCTTTACGCCCTAAACCATAAACAACATTTTTACCTACCTTTACTGTTTCTTCTGCAGCGCTTTCGAAGAAATTATAATCATCTTCCTCTTCTGGTTCTGGATACAATTCTTTTGAAAGTGCCTCTACTTGTGCAGCAATCTCTTTGCCAGTAAGTGTAGAAGACTTTTTGACTTCAGGCATTGTATTAGCATCAACGATAGGATCGCTAACTTCGGGTGTCGACAATCCAGCAACTTGAAAAGACTCTGGTGCAGTACTCAAAGAAGGTTCTGGTGTAGAAGGTATTTCAACTATAGCGTCTAAGAAAGCAGAAGGGATAAGAGCATCTTGGTTTTTCTCTTCTTCTTCTATAAAGTTTAAGTCTTGCATTTGACGCTGTGTGTTTAAAGCCATTTAATATATCTTTCTTTACTCTGCAGTTAATATTATTGATTAGCGGCTATCGGAGCTTGAGGGCTTGCTTGATTAAGGGGATTTGCCGCTTCAGAACCAGTTCTAAACCCTTTAAATAATTCTACCTGATATTCACGCACTAAATCTACAATAAGCTGGTCTATTACAGATTTCGTTACACTCCTCTCTCCTTGAGCATTTGGTGTATAAGCAGACCATACCTGACTTGCTGCTACCTCAAACATCTCTTTTTCTAACAGTTCATTACCTCTAAAAAGATTATAAACAGCGGATAATTTACTTCCTTCTGGCATACCTTTTATTTTTCTTACTAAATCTTCATCCATTTTAAGACGTTGAGTAAATAAATTGAGAGCTCTAGGCGTTGTTTTAAGTTTATCAGGTTCGTCAGCGATTGCTTTTACAGCAGTAGCATCTCCTAATCCTTTAAAATCAACCGTAACTTTCAAATCCTTAAGAGTATCCTCAATATGTTGTCTAGCCACCTCTTCATTTTGAGAATTAACTAAATCCATAGCTACGTCACCAATACCACTTCCACCATAATCAAGATAAGTTTTAGACACTCTTCGCTTATGTTCAAAAAAGTTTATAACTGCATCCATCTTAGGAATTACTGCAAACGTTTCTCCCCAGATAGCCTTCAGAGCAAAATCAAAGTCTTGGTTAGAAATACTTCTACCTGAAGAGTCACCTTGTAAGAGTCCCGACATACGATATGTAAGGGCAATTTGTTTGAACACAATCAACTGTCTTACTTCTTTGGCTTCTTTTGACAAGCTAGACTTTTGTATTCTATTTAAATCTTTTTTAGCTTTAGTCTCCATATTAAATATCATTCTTTTTCGTTCTTTAAGGGCCTCTTCAGTCATTCCCCCTCTGGCAACGATATACTCAGATTTACTTTTGAGGCCACTTAAACTAACTTCGTTAACGCTTGCGTCTTTTCCGCTTACAGCAAACTTTAAACTATTCAAAGCCTCTTTAAAACCATCTGTTCCTAACTTACCGAAAGTTCGAATAACTTCTATTGCAGAGTCAAAACCTCTTACAACCTCTCCTGAAACTCCAGCACCTGCCTCTACAGCTTGTACTAATTTCTTTAAATCTTCAGCAAGAATGATAACTTCACTAGAATTATTTAGAGTATTCTGGTGTTTTGATTTATTTTTTTCAAATTCAGTTCTACCCGTATCAGAAAGGACTCTCTCAGGGTTTTTACGTGACCAAATATGACTTTTTCCTTTAGATCGTTCATTAACATTAGTAGGAACGGCTATATCGATTGCTCTAATAATTTTATTATAGCCTTGTATGTCTATCTTTCCAGTGCTATCTCTAAACGTGTCTAGCAAGGCTTTTTTAAGAAGTTCTCCATTATGCATCGCAGATAATTTAAACTCTTGTTTTCTCCATCGTTGAAACAGATCACGCCTAAGCATCGAGTTTGCATCACCTTCGACATCAGTCCCAACAGTAACACGTAACATATCCAGTACCTCTGGATTATCTTCTTTATTCAGTCTTTCATCAGAAACTCCAGCTATATATGGAGTAGATGGTCGTGAAAGAAGATTTTTGTCTGATTGTAAGATACCTGCCTCACTGAACACATCTTCCTTTGTTAGTATTCCAGCTTTCTCAAGTTTATCTAACCCCGGTAATCGTCCTAGACTCATCATAAAAGCGCGAGCCATTTTAACACTAGAACCACTGTCTTTACCTTTTAGACCATCTGCAAAAATACGTAGTCTATCTACATAAAAATCCTTCCATGCTACTTTCTCCTCGTCATTAAAAGCGCTTAAATTTTGGTTTTCAAGTGCTATAAGAACGTTTTTGTCATCCATTTTAACATTTTTAAATATACCTTCTATTTTTTGACCAGCGCCTATGGTACTTGCTAGTATCTCCCTGTTTTGTTTTGCATTCCTAACATTAAAAGAAACACCCCCTACGTTTATAGGTATTTCAGTTGTATTAATCTTACCTGCTCTTTTCCTATCTTGATGCTTTTTTAAAATCGTTCTGAACTTTAAAAGAGATATCTTTTCCCCTGTATCAGAATCAATTAATATTTTTGAGCCTCCTGCGTCTAAACGGCTATAGACTAACTTAGCACTCTCTGGATTTATCACCCCTTTAGAAAAGGCTATCTCCCATTTCTGAGAAAGTTCTTTAGCTTCTTTTTCAGTTGTTGTACCTATTGCAGCATTAGTCGATTCTATCATAAGCATTGCATTAGGTACCATAGCAAATGAACCATTACCTAATACCTTAGAAGGATCAACAAGAGTGTTGTTTTTTTCAGCAGTTGTCAGAATAATACTCAATCTATTTTGAGCTTGTGTTCTTTCGACATTTTTCTGTTGGAAGTTCAATTGTTTCTTTTTAAGCTTAAACAGCCTGTCTGCTTGTCTAGTTGCTTCGTCATGCCTAATTCTTGCCGCTTCTCTGGTAAGTCTCGCTTGTTCAGTTGAAGATTCTCTAGTCTTTTCTGCTTCACCAGACTGAAAAGCTCTATTTTCTTCATCTCTTTTAAGTAGACGTTGATACGCTCTATCTTCTTCAGCCATCTTAGCTTCTGCACGTTGCCTACTAAGTTCTGATTCAGCAAATCCTCTTTGATAGCCTAAACTACGTATCTTTCCTAAATTAATATTAGCCATCTTGAGCCATCTCCATATCTCTACGATTAATAAATCCTTCGGGCATAGAAACTTCTTCTATGTTCATCTCATCTTCTATATCCATCATAGGCTCTACATCTTGCATACTTTCTTCTCGTAATCTTTTAAACTTTTGAGGATTTAGAGATTGCATAACCTGAAGTTTATCTTCTGTCTGTATTCCTTTAGGCATATCACTGTTTACTATGTTCATGTCCTCAACACCTGCTCTACCTGCTTCTTGTGTAATAAACTGTATTAAGGGGACTTTTATAAGTTCAGATACATTCGGATCAAATACACCTTCTGTAAAGGACTGAAGAATAAATGCAGAGGCTACTGTCTCAACACTTATGCCCATATCTAACACATCAAATAATTCATCTCGTACTTCTTCATTACCTAACATACCATTGAGGCAATATTGTAAAGCTTTATCCGGTTCCGTTATCTGTGGAGGACGCTCATATGGCCTCTTTCCCGGTTCCTCTGTGAGACTAGCTCCGGGAATCGGTTTCATATTCAATAAATCTACTTTGAGTAATTCTGTTTTCTGTGCCATATTATACTTCCTACGATATGCGTGTCTGTGCAAAACCTTCTTGTGGCAAACTCTTACGGGGCGCGGCTAGAGACTTATCTTGTGTATCCCATTGTGCTAAGATATTTTTAACTGTCATAGGATTAGCCCCTTGACGTATTAACTGTGCTACAACTTGATTACGTACTTCATCTGGTTCGATATTAGACTTAACGAAGTTAGCCATTTCATTCTGTGCTTTAAACGGACTAATAGCTCGACCTTCACGGATACCTGTATCGGCTCTCCGTTGAGCTAGATTAGATTGTTGATACGCTGATTGTTGTGCAGACTGTTTCTGTGCGGCTGCAGAGGAAGCTCCACTACCTGTAGGCTTAGGATCATCTATAAATTGATCTAATACAAAATTAGCCGCTACACTTCCTATTGAACTCCAAAAACTCATTGTTTAACTCCTGTCTAACCTGTCCCTGTTTCTGTATCTGGATAATCACCACGTCCTATATACTCTCCTGAAGGAGTATAATTTGAATAATATGTTGTAGCTCCACCACCACCACCACTACCTTCACGGGTAAACACACCCTTTGCTACATCAAACGCTTTAGTCAGCAATCCACCCAATGCCGCTGAACTAGCCTGTGCCGTTTCATATTCAATTTGTGCTTCAAACATATCGGCTGTAAACTGGTTAGCAATAGCAGTGATAGCAATAGCGTGTGCTCGTTGCATATCATTTTGTGCAGCGTTAAAAACCATAGATGCTTCATCACGATACTTCTGCCACATGTTATTTTGTGCTTGAACAGATAGACCTAATACAGTCTGTGCATTCATCTGATTAGCTTTATTCTGTTCAGCAGTATTAGCTGTATTGAGAGTTCGTTGCCAGTTAGCATTAGCTTGTTCTATAAGAAGTTGCATGTTAGAGTTAAATTGTTCTCTTGTATCTTCTAACTTAGCATTATACTTCTTCATTGCGTTAGTTTGATCAGCATTGAAAGTATTCATAGAAGATTCACGATTAGCGTTATTCGTTGATACAGTTGCACCTAGTTGATCGTAGAACTGGTTAACCTGATTCTGTGAAGTAGCATTAAACTGCTTGGCAGCATTAGCTGCAGCCTGATCTGTAAATAATGATTGAACCTTACTTTGGTATGTCAGTGTTTCAGTGGCCTGTCTATTTGTTAGATTAGTTAAATCCATCTGAAGAAGTGAAGTAGCATTCTGTTGTGCAGCTTTCATACGATTATCTAAGTTCTGTTTGTCCATAGCTGCAATGGTAGCAGCATTAGATAGAGCAGTCTGTTGCTCGTTACTGAGGTTCTGTAATTGTATTCTAGAGTAGGCTTGAGCATCAGCATTAGCTATCGGAATACTACTCTCCATCATAGCTTGTGTCATAGCTGCTGCAGCCATAGATGAAGAGCTAAGTCCTCTTGCATTCATGATTGATCTAGCTTTACGTACTGCAGGTGCAGCCCAAGGTGGTAATTCTGCTCCAGCGTCAAGAGATGCCATCAACTGTTCAACTTGATATTTAGTTGTAGCCTCTTGTGCTAGAGTCTGTGTCTTAGCTTCAGCAAGGCTACCACGTTCAAACATCTCTGTTTTAGTACGCTCGTCAACAACTTGATTAACATCAATCATAGCCCCTTCAGAAACAGTTCCTTGTTGGGCTGTAGTAGTCGGAAGATTAGTATAAGTACGCTCTACGTTATCTACTTGTGCAGCATCTTGCGCTGTAACACTAACATTAGCCGGAGTTGCTGCAGTAGAAGGAGTAGCTGATACTCCTGTAGAGGTAAGAGTTTTTCCTGTAGTAGTTAACTTTTCATCCTCTTGAACAGTTTGTGTCTCAGGTTTGTATTCTGCTTGCCCTAAATCAAATTGACCGGCTACTGTTTCACCAGTTGCAGGATTAATCGTATCTGCACCCATAGTAGCTTGCTCACCCGTAATATCCAGAATAGGTTTATTAGCCTCTGTAACTGTTAAAGGTCTGGGTTGTGCAGTTGTTTCTTCAGCCATATTACTCTACCTTTTTATAATTCTTTTAATGCATCTCTGAATCGTCTTAGTCTCGTAGATACGAATAATTGTCCACAATATCGTCAATCCTGCAGCAACCGGAGGAAGAAATTCCATCAACGTTCCTGCAACTACAGTGACACTCGCAGCATCCCCTATGGTCTTCATAGATTCCATATTTCAATAGTCCAATACTTCTACAGGATATTTCTTACCGTTCATAGTTTTTATTTTTAATTTACCTTTTTTACAGACCCATCTTTCTTTACCTCTAGGCGGTGGATCAGTTCTCTCTATCTTTCTTTTGATACTGAGACATTCAGATAAACTATCTCTAGGCGTAAACTCTAAGAGTTGACCTGCAGAAGTATATAAAAATAATACAAATCCTATAAAAGTTTCCATCTATTTACCGTTGTGTACCTCTAAACTTCTAGCCTGATCCTTCAAAACATCTATATTATTCTGTACTTTTTCCATATCTTGTTGAAGACGCTGTATATTTACCTTATTGTGTAACATAGCATTTACTTTAATATCGGTGGTTTCTATCTGACCACTCATATGTTCGATAAGCATGAAAGCCTCTTTCTCTGTAGCAGACTGTGGTGGATTTATACGAAACTCATTATTCTTCTCTAAATCAGACGCCATCAGTTGTGCTGTAGTTTCTAATTTATTGAGACGTTCTACTACACCAAAATATGCCCACGTTCCTACAGCTACTGTGGCGACAATAGAGATGAGATTACGAATTGGCATAGCAACTGAAGTTTCAGAGGTTACTTCTGCCATCACTTGAACACCAAATATCCTAAACCACTCACTAATGTTATATCAGCTACGATAGACCATATTAAATAAGCTCTAAATAAAATGGTCATCTTAACACACTGCTCCTGAACAACTATTCTCTATTATCCACCATATAGCTATGCTAGCTAGGATTAATATGATACTTAATTTACCGGACTCTAGAAGCCAATACCATGCCTTATCCCATAGTTGATCATCGTGTTTCTTCTTTTCTTTAGCTACTTCTTTAGCCCTCTTAACAGCTTTACTTCTTTCGTCAATACGCTTATCCCTTAAATCTAAAACCTCTCTCCATGTGCCAGCACCGAATCTACGGTTGAGGAGTCTCTCTACGGCTATCATCTGCTCTTTTATTTGTTTCTGCTCTATAACCTCTGCTGTAATCTGTGAGAAGGATATATCCTCATCTTGATCTTTAAACCTATTACCTAATAACTTGGCCCAAACTTGATTTCCCTTTTTACTTTTATTGTGTATCTTTTTATTAGATTGCTCATGCCCCTTAAATATATCATCCAAGTGGTGAGCTATTTCGCTTACATCGTTAGCAGATTCAATCACTGACTTAATGCCAGTGACTGCACTTTTAACTAAGGCGATACCCGCTAAGACTTCTACGACCATACTTTACCTTCTTCCTCATTTTCGTCGCCAAAGCATATCTAATATACCATAGAGCTTCCATTGCTTTACGTTTACCTTCGGGAGTATTGGGGTAGTAAACGGAACCAACTCTAATGAACGAACCCAAAGCATCCCAACCATTATCAACGCACTCTATTGTTCGAGGCCGCTGCAGAGCCAGCAAGTGCTAGATACATATATGGACTGCCGGATGTATTCACAACCGTTGAAGTCGTTTTGATTTTGAACCCTGTCGCAAGAAGGTCTACGTTAAGGGTCAAAGAACCGCCACTATCTGTAGTTCTTTCAGCTACATTTGAGTCTGAAATAGTTACTGTGGTTGAGGGGTTATAAGGGTTCCTAACGGAATCGTGAATAACCCAGTTTTCATTAACGGACGCTGAGTTGTTCCCGTCTAATCTTTTTAGTAGCAGCCAAGCTGGTCTGAAATTCGTAGTAATAAAAGGCCCCGACGCATTTCCATTTCCAGTGTATGTCCCTGTAGATATAAGGCCGGGTGTGTTGGCGAAGACATATGCAATTAGATCATTGCCATCACCATTAGTTGCCGCTGAAGCAGCAGAAGATTTCCCCACAGTGATTAGGTCTGCGGTAGGCGCTGTATCATTCCACATTTCCGAGTTGTCTGCTCGAACAAAGTCTCTGTCGAAGTCCATATAGTCTGTCGGATCGCCGGGAATTTGAACCAACCAGTTATTAGACGTATCAAGATTTTTCACAATTAAACAAGTTGGCGCTCTATCAAGGCCGTGTGGAATCTTGCCTAAATCACCATCCCCCTCGTATTTTATAATTGAAAACCCGCCATGCGATGCAATGGTCATTCGCGTGGGGAAAATTGTGGCATCATCGTGTGGTGTAAAACTATGCGCTGCCCCATTTTTAAATACAGAGCCACTTGTCATAGTCGCACCGTTAGCAACAGATACAGAATTATCTGCGGTAGGTGCTCCTCCAGCTTTAAGACAAAACGCGATATAAGTTGCGGAGTCTGTGTTATTTTGGCTATTGTTCCCTACAATGAACCCGTCAGAGTTAATGGTCGCAACGCCTTCAGCCAATGTGCCTTGGGCGTTCGCCAAGTCGGGATAAATTAATTTAGTTACACCACGACATGAATCATAAAGAGCGCCATAGTTGCCAGAGTTCCGTTGTTTCACGTAAATAAAATCGGGTTGAAACCCAACCCCCGTTATAGTTTGACCGCCGGAACCTATAGCCACTCCATCGCCGGTCCATAAAACTGTGTTATAGAAGTCTGCTGGTTTCGAAACCTCTGCGAAGTGAGATGTATTGACTTTCTTAAAGCCCGTAGGTGGCGTATAGCTGAAGGCTGTCTGGCCTGTATTGATAGTGGCTGATCCACTCCCGCCATAAGATGACCAAGAGGGTAGGTATGTATTGGTCGCTGACAACGTAGTATACGCAGCGTTAGTGTCTGTACCTGCTGCAATCTCACCCGTCGTTGCTGAATTTTGCCACGCTCCGTCTTTAGAAAAGAATATATTTCCGTTATCAAGATCAAGAGCAACCCCGATAATATCTCCTGTTGTGAATGTAGCTCCGTAAGACGCACTTGACGCACTGTTATATTTAGTCCCTCCACCTACGTATGCAAACCCATCAGCAGGATTGCCAACATAAGACGTCAAAGAGTGACCCTCTGCCGGGGAGACTCCAAGCATCATTTCAGCAGTTCCAATAGCGTCTACTGTATATTCCCAATACCACTTACCGCCACTCACGCCTAGTGTACTTGGGGCCAACCGATGAGCATTAGTCGATGCGTTCACAACTTTAGTATTCCCTAAACTAAAAGTTATGTCTGATGTTGGAGCCAACGGATTAAATGTTGCGTAATTCCCTCTATCATCACTAGATGTGTTAGTAGGTGAATCGGTAGTCGTTTGAGCAGCGGTAAAACTAACATTAGTGAAATCATTATCGTTTCCGCTTACATCGTTTCCCGGTCCATTGCCACTGCCCTGTGCCAAAGCAAAGTCTAACCAGAAGCCATTAGTACCAAATGTTAAGTCACTAGGGTCTTTTGGAACCCAGATGCCTGTGTCTTCGTCAGCCTCCCCAAACTCACTTCCATTTGTTGAAGCTGTACCATCCAATAAAATTGCATCGGCCATATACCCACTATAAAATAGTATAGGTGTATCGCCATAATTGTTCATACCGATTGCCATCTGTGTACCAGATGTTAACCATTGAGTAACTTGATTTTGCGAGGGGTAAACGTGAGCGTCTAATTCACCATAACCGCCTTCAACAACTTTTGTGCCGTTAATCATGAAAAAAATACTTGAACCGCTGGGCGTTGAAACGGTGGAATCATAGACTAGAATTAAATTAAACCATGAAGTCGGGTCTAAATATGTACTTGTCGTATGTAAGTCACTATGACGAGAGCCGCCAACATCCGAAAGTAAATCGAGGAACCCATTGTCTTCTATATGTATGGCGCTACGATTAGTGTCATTTGTCCACGCACTAAAGATAGTGCTGGATGTTGAAAGCTTTGCCCTTTTCAACCAACAGGAAAAAGTAAACTTTTTATTGCCCGTCGTTGAGCCGGGTGATCGGTGTAGATAATCAGCGCTACCATCGAACATCAACGCACCAGCGGGTTGGTATCCACCAGCAGCGTATCTAAAGGGGTGCATTATAAACATTTATGTTTGATAACCTATTAGATAGACTTTAAGACCAGTACCTGCAGTACTAGAACCTACGCCATCAATGTCTACTGTCATTAAAGCATCTGCAGCTAATGCAGGACCAGCACCTCCTATAACGGCTGCTGTAGCAGCAGTACCACTTGTCTTCTCACTTGCGTCAATTGTCAATTTAGTAGTTAAGATAGTAGAACCTGCCTCGTTAATGTCTACTGTGAACACAGAACCTACAGGTGCAGTTGTTAATCCTGCTTTAACACCTGTAAGGTAGAAAGCATAAGGCATATGGAATGTAGCCTGTGCTGTTGCTGTCGCCAATGCAGTCGTTTCATCAGAACATGCAATTGCTATACATTCTGTTTTAGCTGCAGTAGCTACGTGAGCTAGATCAATACTCCCATCAGTGTAGTGTTCTGAGTCTAAAGCGTCATCTGCTATCTTCGCACCTGTTATAGCGTCTGCCTGTATGTCGGCTGTTTCGATAGTATCGTTAGGAAATAAGGGTACTTGACTGAATGTAACTACGCCACCAGAGGATATAGCCATAGCATCTGTATCACTAGTATGTCCTATATTCGTACCGTTAATTATAACACTGTCTACTGTTAAGGTAGTGAGTGTACCTAGTGAGGTGATATTGCTTTGCGCTGCTCCTGTAACAGTTGCGGCAGTACCACTAGCATTTCCTGTTACGTTACCTTCAAGATTCGCAACTAACGAACCAGTAGCGTATCCTGTTCCGCTTACATTAACAGTCGTAGTGGGCGCAACTTGTAAATCTTTAAATAACTTCCATTTACCGCTATCATTTGCATCTCTGAACAGACCAGAATATAAGTCTTGAGAACCAGATGTATCGTACAATCCATAGAAACCAATATCTACTGAATCGGCTGAATTATTCCCTGAAGCCATGATGATTAACGGGTCTTCTACAGATAGTGTTGCCGTGTTTACAGTTGTAGTATCGCCATTGACTGTAAAATCACCTGTAACTACAAGATCACCACCTACATTAAGATCACTAGCTAATGACACAACTCCTGCAGAAGTTATCTCAAAGTCACTTGTATCTGCTAAGGCTGTACTGGAATGTATCTTAAACTTTTCACTGTCAGAGTCATCAATGCCTACAGCAAAGAGAGTAGTACCGCCTTGTTGAAACTGAGTTGTAACATCACCACTACCTGCACCTACATTTAATTTATAACCAGCAGAAGTTACCACACCACTTGTTGTGTCATCTCCACTATTAATTAAGAAAGCATCGTCAACGTTTAACGTGTTAGTAGATAATGAAATATTAGTACCTGCAGTGAGGGCAGTTTTTGATACGGCAATCGCTGCACCAGAAGCTACACTCGCATCGACTACAGCGTTAGCTGCTAGTTCATCTGCACCTACCGCATCATCAGCTAACATTGCATTTTCTACTGCTTGATTAGCAATGGTAACTGCACCATTAGATGCCATCGTAACATCACCTGATACGGCTACGGGATTGAAATTAGTACCATCTGCAACCATGATAAAGCCAGAGGTATTCGTACCCATCGTCAAGTCATCGCCAGTGATTGTTAAGTCACCTGCTACAGTGACACCACCAGCAAATGCTACAGTGGAGCTAGCTACAGTGGCATGAGGAGTAAGTGTTACGTGTGTTACGTACGTACCTGCACTGTTCTTATCGTTGCCCCATGTCATTACTCCGCCGTCAGCAATGTTTACTTTCCATTCGTCACCTGCATCATCGCCTTCGTCTGCAGCCAATGTAATAGCTAGTCCTGCGCCTTCTGCTGCAGAGATACGTAATGAATCAGTCGTAGTTTCATCGTATTGAATAAGGATATTAGAGTCACTACCAAATATAAGTGATTCATTATCTACTATCATCAAGTCATCACTGAATTTAAAGTAGTCTTCATCTTCCATCCATGAGAACACACCGTCACCTGTTTCACCATCGAAAGTGATAACAACGTCAGTTCCTGCTGTACCCAATCCGAATGTTAAGGCATGACCTCGTAGTGCAGTTACGTTACCACCGTTACCTGCAGAGCCATCGTGTACGTGTCCTGATGTTCCGAAAGCAGTTAAGATAGTGTCAAATTCATCATTTGTATCTGCCGCTGAAATTGTATCACCTGTAGTGTAGGTGCTTGCTCTTGCTGAATATCCTGCCATATTACATTCTCGCTCCCGGTGTAAATTCTAATTCAAAACCTTTTAAAGTTATAGGGGGATTACTGCTTGAGTCTTCTAAACGTACGACTACAGTGAAGCCACTCCCCTCTACTGAGGTACGTACGATGGGCATACCTTCTGCATCGTAGACTGCAGAACCGTATAATGTTCCACTATCACCGTAGACGGCGGCTGTATCTGCCGTAGTGAGATTATATGAACCCGGTTGTGGTGTTCCTGTGTCTTCGAAGTCATACTTAACAAATAAATTAACATCCACTGCACCTTCAGGATCATAGTTAACATTAATACGCTGCATGATCTTACGGATACCTGCATCTCCCATTGTCAGATCAGGAGAACGGTAGATTGCTTTCATTGCTGTACCGGAGAATGTATTCCCAGACTCTTGAAGGTACACATACCCATCGAAACCCCCGTGTATTATCTTTTCTACCCCCGATACGAAGCCAGAGTCGCAACAGGAGGGTTTGACACCACGGATATCACTGTATTCCCATCCTATCTGTCCTGAAGGATTAGATTTCAGAACGCCTATGATACCTTTAGAGGCACTTTCTACACCACCACTAGGATAGAATAGACGATATTGACTCTTATTACGTATCACCACTGAAGAGATATTAGTGAAGCCAACATCACTAATTCTATCCTGTATCTGCTTAGACACTGTTCCTAACTCAACGTCACCGATACGTGCCGTACCCGCAATTGTTCGTAAGCCGTCAGGGGCAAGGAAGATAACGTCACCACCTATTTCCTGTACGCTATGTGCATCTGAGCAACCTACATTACGAGAGATAGGCGCTATTGCGAAATCTGCTAAAGCATTACCTTCTAATTTATAGATACGATCTTCACAGAATATAATCAAGGAATCACGAAAGGACTTTAATGCAATGATAGTACTATCTACGTTTAACGATCCTGCACCGTTACCTGAAGTAAAATCATTCTCATCGCCTAATGCAGAAAATGTAAGAGTATTAGGCTCTGAACTCATTCCTGCATAGAACATATGGTTCTTGAAGGCTGCTACCATGCTAGGATCAGTTGGTGCTGTACCTAGACCTGCGAAGTTTACTGTAGCACTGCTTATCGTTCCTGTAGTCGCTACTGACATTGTTACTGTAGTACCAGAGATACTAGATACTTTAGCACCAGAACCTACACTAGTTCCTGTAATGTACATACCAGCTATGATACCAGAAGCGTCAGTAACTGATAAACTAGTAGAACTACTACTAGCTGATCCTGTCTTAGCTAATACGGTACTGCCTTTGATATCCATGACGGTAGTACCATTGTACACACTCGCAAAGTTGGCATCGTCTACGTAGATAATACGTTCCTCATTGGTCGTGAAATTGTACTTCTCGAAACGATACCGTCCTGCGCTAGTCCTACCTGTATCTATACTAGTCCAACCACTTCCTGCACTTTCCTCTACTACTGTTCCTTGTGCGGCTATAACTTTGTTATTGAATACAGCTACACCTAAGATGGTAGCAGAAGAGTCATTTACTTGAGCAGTATCGTACTTAGTTGTACCGCTTAGTCTGCGATAGCCCCCTTTAACGGAAGGTTCGAAGTTCTGTAAGATGGATGCAGCACCTACGGGCATGGTATACACATCCCTATCTAGGACTAAGCCGCCAGCCGTGGTGACGACATAAGGTGAGATGTACTCTGGTGCTGTGATATCAGCCATAGTTTAAGTATTGACTCCGATTGTGCTATTCGTATTACCTGATAGACCTGAAGGATAGAAGTAGTTCTGATGGTTAAGAAGCTCTACACGCATACGCTTCACACCTTCTAGGTAATCCTTCTCTGCCAACTGCGCTCCTGCCATGTTCGCTCTCATCATGTAGGCGTAGTACTTAGCTCTATTAACCACTATGTCGTGGAAGCGAGTAGGAAGTGTCGGTAGATCAGAGTAACCCGAAAGATCAGTGTGTGTCTTGTAGTAGTCTAAAGTAATAGCATAGGAACTCTTATCGGGTATCGGGCTGAAGCCGAAGTAAGCGTTATCTTGTGTACGATAGACATATCGGGGAAGAGAGAACTGAGTAGCTATTGTCGTACTTAAATCTGATGAACTGTGTGAGTCTAACCATTCATTGTAGGATAGGTAGACTAGACGCTGTGGCTGGAAGTTCTCAGTCACCTCTACTACCTCGACATCGTAATTAGCTGATGCTGAGTTATAGAAGCTTATGTACGTTGTCGCTGCTGTAGCTGTGAACTTAGTTATATTATATTCACCATCTCCTAGATTAGTAATTGATAGAGTAGTATCGGATATTTCTACACCACCTGATGACGTACCTATCTGTAGGGAAATGTCTCCACCGAATGTTCTCGTGCGTACTACGTACTCCTTGTTCACTACGGTACTGATAGCTTGTGTGATCTCTGCTGCATTCAGTCTCGCTGCACCATCACCGCTAGCTTTAGTATGGAATGGACTACCTGAGACTGTAGTCCAATCACTGAGATTATTAGTGAATGCACCATTGGTTATGAGGTCAACAGGAGTAAGCATAAAAGAATTAAAATTAATCTTCCGAGCATCAGAAGGATACGCATAGAGTCTCTTCCCTGCTGTAAGTTGCTGTGTCTTACTCTTATAGAGGTACGACCACTCCACTTCAGCGTTATAGACATCGTGAATAGACTTATTAACTACGTTCTTTACCATAGTTTGTACGCCCCTAGAGGAGCCGAAGTTACTAGATGTTAACTCTACTTCGTTAAGTTCGTTGAGGACTCTGTTGGTTAGTTGGAGATAGTTCGCCATTTAAAGCTTACCCCTTGTACTTGGCTACTCGACCACCGTAGGCGTAGTTCTTTTTAACTTTACCACCACCCTTGTAGTACTGTGGAACCTTTTTCTTATTATTCTTAGGGGCAGTGGCTTTCTTGGCTGACATGTCAGATTGGCCTATCATGCCGCCTGATTGTACTCCACTTTGAGGAACACCTGTAATACTAATAGTTCTACCTTCTTTATTCTTCATAACATGAAGGCCTTTCTTTTCTAGTTCTTTTTCATAAGCTTCAGCTTTTTTTGGATCAGTGAATGTTCTATGATTTTTAGCTGCTGTATCCCCTGCACTATCACTATCCATTTGTTTGAAAATTTCATCCATATTATTTTCCTACGTAGCAGCAAAGACACGAACATTAGCCGTGCTGCCTGATGAGTTATAACATTCTATACGGTCTATTGTATCTGCTGCCCACGTACTTTCCCACGTATCTATTTCAGTACCGTGATTACTCTCGTTGAACGTACCTGCCATATCGCCCATATTTCTACTATCATCACTTCCTAAGACAAACGGTACGCCAGCAATAAGTTTAACACAGAAACCATTCTGAATGTCACTTCCTGAAAGTGTGCCGCCTTCGTTACAGACGAGTTGTAGCTCTACGGTCTGATCTGCTTCTACCCATAAGAAATCGAAGTCACCTAGCATCGTATCATTCCATATTTCAGTGAGAGTAGTATTAGTAATGGCGTAACGCTTATCGAAGTAATGTGTGATCGTTATGGCGTCAGTAGCCGTAGTACTCCCGCCCGTGATCGTATGGGAGTCATCGTCATCTATGTCCACTGTGAAGTGTGTCGTTAAACTGAGGGTAGCCATCTTTTATTTACTCCATTCTTTCTTCAGGTAATTCTGGATTAAATTTGCTTTAGTGAACATACTTAGATCAGAGGCTACAGAGGAGCTTACTTCGAACAGAGTATGTAATATGTAAGATTGTTCGTAGGATATGTTAGACGATAACCACCCTACGATATTCTTTCGTGTTCCTTTTGTTACGTGCCCTACGCCGTGAGGATAGATAATAGGAAACACCGCTGCTTCCCCCGCTTGTAACTTCTTAGATATTTGAGCTTCAGGAGTCTGTAATAAGAACTCTCCACCTTCATGGCTATCGTCTAGGTTAATACTGAAACCGTAATCGAAGAACACATTATTAGCTTTAGGTTTAGCTTTAAATTCATCTACATGAATGTTATAGAAATCATCCTTCTCGTATTTATTATAGAAATTAACCGATACTCTAGTCGGACAATATACACTATCTACGTAGTGGGTATCATAAAATCTGTCTATTATCAACTTACGAACAACATCAGGAATAGATAAAGATTCTGTATTATTCTTCATTCCTTCTGTTTGTTGTGTCTGTGTCCCATCTTTAAAAGCATGTTGTTCTATACTTTTCAAACATACTTTTATGTCATCTTTATTTAGTATCTTAAAGAAACGCATTGTTCTCTCCTTTCCAAAACAATATCAAAACATTATGGAGATAAAGTGTGGGGTTTTTGCAGAACCCCACGAAACTGTAGAGATAGATTACGTGCCAGAAGACACCGTAGCCGATTCGACAGGATTGACAGAGATGTCAACCATGACAACGTGAAGGCGGAAACGTGCCGCACTTTCACCAGTTGATGCTGCATCAAGAATGAGGCAGTCAATTGTATCAGCCGTAGTGATAATACCCCCTGTAGAGATAGTAGAACCACTTGCCGTATTGGCAATAGCACCACTAACTGCCGAAGAGATAAATGGGCAGAAACCAGCGGCCAGAACATTGGCATCAGCATAGCAGTCAACGTCACCGCCTGTATAGCCAATATCCATAGTAATCTGACCATTGCCCCTCGCCTCTAAGACTTCAAGACATCCACCGATAACCATCGTATCAGCAGGAACATCGATCATTTGAACGATATCTCCACCAGCACCACCATCAGCGGTATCCCAAACAGGAGAAGTAACAACGTAAGCTTTAGCTAAGTTGGAAGGATGTCCAATAGTGCCGCCGCCTGTAACAGTACGATTATAAGTAGCCATTATGTAGTCCTCCTTTTAACTATCTAGGTCCATCAACCCTTTGAATACACCTTTGTAGCCAGTGCCGGAACCACGAATGACTTTCCGACCGAATACGTGAAGACCACGTACTATGTCAGCGAAGCTATTCGGATCACGGATGACTTCCGTCTTAGCAATATGAGAAGCTGTAACTACAGCCGACATATGACCGAAAAGGATTAGAGTGTGTCCAGAGGTTGCGGAATCATTGAAAATATACGTTGCTGCCGAACCAGTAGTACCTACACCGATTGCATTGGATTGGTACAGATCGAAACCGTGAAGTTTCTGCTCTGTAACCTTACCGTTTAGCAAAGGTGAAGTGCCACCACCAGTAATGGACATGTCCATGACTTTAGAAGCTGCTTGACGCAGTACTTCATAGAAGCCGGGAGCCGCTACTAGCCAGCGATTTTCTTCAGGAACATCGTTCTTATCTAGTTCCGCTGCAGCTTGCGCTACCAAGTTAGAGATTTCATCTCCAGTATCGGCAGAGGTTGCTTGCGTAGCTAGAGTTCCCGAAGGAGTCGCTGCGTTATCAGCAATATTCTTCAAGACGTTATAGTCGTACGCTTTCTTCAGAGTGTACGCACCCGATGAGGTGGCTAACGCTTCGAAGTTAAGATGACTATGACGCTCTTCGATATCATCGACCTTAAAGGCAAAGTAGTTGCCTTGGTCAACCACCAACTGAATCTGGTCATCTGCCAGAGCTTCAGTATTCACGGTGCTGCCACGTTGATAGGCATTAACCGAAATGGTAGGTTCTTTGATGATGTTAACAGTATCCCCGAAGTTCTCAATCTCTCCAGCGTAGTCGGTATTGGTGATAGCTTCCGCTACCGATGCACGACGAAAGAATTTGAGGACTTTCTGGGAGTAAATGACGGGTACAAAATTACCTGATGGTAGATTGCCATACCCTGAAGCAGTAGTAAAAGCCATGATAATTCTCCTTTTATATCACAGATTAAAACTGTCTTTTTTATTACTCTACGGAGTCTACAACTCGTCCCTCTTTTACGGCTTTATCGATATCTTTTTCGACTTTCTCGTATTCCCAAGGTTTGAGTTTAGAAATCTCCTGAATAGACCAAACCTTTTTATCATCTTGAAACTGATCTAAAGACCTTTTGGTATTAGTCTTTGTCACTGCTTGTGCAGCATCGTTTTTTCGTTGACTAGATTGTGGTCCTTTTGTTGACTTCGACTTATTACGAGCTTTAGGTATTTTGATGCCGTTGTCTACCTTAAACAAATCGATGACTCTAGCGGCCCATTGTACATCTATATTATTCTTATAGATGCCATCAGAAATATTAGACGGTTGTTCATCAAGCCAAGAAAGAAATACATCACTTTCTTTCAGTACTTCAAAATCAGGATGCATGTTCAAGAGTTGTTTTGCGGCTGTCTGTACAACAGCTTCTTGTTCTTTAACTCGTAAACCATCTAGTTTATCTTCGATTTCTCGTACACGTTCGTTAGCTTGAAGAGTAGAGATAGTTTCTACGACATCGTAAACGTCAGGATACTTTTCCTTGAACTCGCTTAATTCCTCTTCAGTCTTGGGCAACTCTTGTATGTCATGTTTTTTTGCCTCTACTGAAAGTTTAGCACCAAGCAGTTCTTTCTCTTGTTTCCATTCGTTAAGCTTGTTGTCATAATGACGTTTAAGATCATCATAACGCTTCTTGAAGTCGTGAGTCTGTTCTCCATTCTTTTTACTAGACGCTAGACCTTCGTGTTGAGCAAGTTGTTGACGAGTAGCCTCTACGGGGTCGTCAATATTATCTGCTTCCTCTTCTTCGTTGAAAGTCGGTTCTTCTAGATCACGTCTATACGTATTCTGATATGGGGTAGGTTCTAGTTCTTCGCTTTGTTCTTCCTCGTTTAAAGTGTTATCAACCATATTACCTCTCCTTCTATTGGGGCTGTACAATTGTGTACAGGTTGCCATCGGTAGGTTTTTATTAAATGACGGGGCCGTATCTCTACAGGTGGCCGTCTACGCTAGAAACAACTTATAGAACTCTTCGTTTCGTTGTTTCAATTCCTTCTTAGCACCGAAACCATCGGTGAAATATCTTTTATATTCTTTACATAATGTGTCTTTGTCGTCACTACAAACTGCTCCTACGAACTTAGGAAATCTCTTTAGGCCATAGCTGCCTAAGTTGAAGGCGAAGTCGATGAGCATCTCCTGTTTATCTTCAGAGAGATCATCGAAGTCCTCATTGAAGTGGTCTTGCAGTATATTCTTAGCCCCGTACTCTGCCGTATCGAGGTCTTTTATGAGCATCTGTTCTACCTCATCGTCAGTAAGACCTTCATTAGCTTGTTCTACTTCGCTATCTAATAGCTTGTGTCCGTAGGCTATAGTGTCGTTACCCCCTTCGGGAGAAGCGTGTGGAAACCATAGCTCTTTACTGGAGTCCCATCCTACTTTACCCCCGTTCTCGACCTTCTTCAGATATTCTAAAAAAGAACTTGATAAGGGCATCACGCTAGTTTTTCATCTGTACGTTGTTTACCTGCAAAAGACTTCTCATAACCTTTTAAGAGATTGACGGCATCTTCTGCATTCTGTCGCATCTGCGATACGTTAGCAGGTTTGATATCTTCAGGTTTAAAACCTAAACCTTCGTGTACTTGTCCACCGTGAGCATACCCTGAAGGAGCAGAGAACCCCTGTTGAACTATCTTACCATCAGGTGTTACCATCGGAGGTTGTTGTTGTTGGGAAGCTCGTTTATGTTCTGCTGAAGGAGCAGTATCTTTCTCTAAGAGTTCTGCATCCTTGTCTTTAGATAACACAAATCCACCTTTTTGCATCATAGTTGGCATAGCTCCTTGTGGCGGCATAGCTCCTTGTGGCGGCATAGCTCCTTGTGGTGGCATAGCTTCGGCTGGCATAGCCTCTGGGGGTGCTTGTGCAAAACCAGCTTCTTGTACAGGAGCTTCTTGTTCTTGTTGTTCTGCTACACCCTTACCACCTTCTTCTTCTAAGCGTTTTCGTAACTCCAAACCTTCTTTTTGAAGTTTATCTAAGTACTTCTTTCCACCACCGAAGAAGGGAACTAACCCTTTAGGAATACGATATTCATAGTTACTTAAACGAATAGGGACATCATCTGTAGGATCGATATTAGTACCTGTTAGATCGACATTATTCTCTATAGCTAGTTCGATAGCCTCTTTGGCATATCGGTTGAGTTGGTTTAAGCCATGTAGAAGGACTGTCTCATAAGGGAGAATGAAGTCACCTTCTTCAGCTTCCTTCGGAATATCATCAGCTACTGACTGTTCTCCACCCTCTTGTGGTGGCATGGCTTCTGCCTCGTTAATCATACCCATATCCATACCTTCACCACCTTCCATTGGTGGTGGTGCTATCGGTGCAGCAAAACCTTCTTGTTCCATCATTTCAGCCATTATATGCTTCCTTTACTTAATATAGATATGTCTGCAGGTTGTAGCCAATTACGTTTAATCATCAAACCTACTATGTAACTTGGATTATCAATTAATAAAGTTCGGTATACTCTGCCTAACCAACTTCGTTTTGTATTCTTCATCTCTGCTACAATGTCATCAGTACGTCTTTTTGCAAGATGGGATAACGTTTTAGCTATGAAGGGATGGGTAGGCATCATAGATACTGGTTTACAATAGAGTTTGTGGTATCCTAATTGATGTTCTGGTGTAAGATAACGGTCAGAGTACAGTAGCCATTGTTTTATACGGTATTCTCCTAGACCGTACATACGGTTCATCATAGTACAGATTATCTTACCGCTATCATCACCTGCTTCGCCGCCAGCACCACCGCCTTCGCTGCCTTCACCGGGACCGACACCTTGCATATTGTCCATAGCGGATTGTGCCGCCGCCGCAGCGTCTTCTGTTGTACCGCTACCACCACCGAATTCTGATCCGTGCATTTCACCGAAACCAGTTGTTGTATGTCCTGCTGCTCCAGTACCGCCAACGGAAGCATCACCACCAAGTAGACTGCCACCTTCTCCGCCATAAAGACCTGCTTTAGGATAAGAAGGGACAGGAGTAAGAGTTTTAGAGATTTTAGAGAGTTTTTCAGCTATTGCTTCCCGTACTGCCTCTATAGCTTCTTTATTGACTTCTGCTAACTCTTCAGCAGACTTTCCAGAGCTGATGCCGCTGAATAGTGGGGATACAGTAATGTTAGGGTCTTGTAAAGTAGCTAACATACCATGTAATTGCTCTAGTGAAACAACGTCAACGTGGTTCTTAGCTATATCTGTAACTAAATGCGAATCAACTCTTCCATTGTCATCTATTATACCAAATGACGTAGCACTAAACTGCTTGTCAGAAGGTGTAGTAGTACCATCTCTATCATCGGCAGACGGTGTTTCATCTTGAAGCCCAATACTAGTTGATCCTCCAAACATTTGACTATAGTCCATAGGAGAAGGTGGCTCTTCTTCACCTTCATATGCAGGATCACTATAATTCAATGCTATATATTCTGCTACAAACTCTGGAGCCGCATTTTTTAAAGCTTCATCAGTGATATCTTTTCCAAAAGAAGAGGGGCCTTTAAACTGTAAGTCTATATAGTCACGGGCTACAGGGTTATAACTATAAACAGGTTCACCGCTTTTGTTAACAGCTACTCCAAGATTGTTATACCCTGCTATAGCGGAAGCTGTTCCCGTTCCAGCTACAGAACCTTCATGAGCACTATCAAACCCATACGACATTCCTACTACACCAATCTGAGAGCCTGCACTTGCAAGTGAAACTATTCCTATTCCAAGAGGTCCACCTAGTACACCTAGACCTGCAGCAGAAAGACTTTTTCCGATGATATTAGAAGCGATAGTCTTTCCGAAAGCACTTCCGAAGTATCCGATTGCTTCCATCGCTTTGTCGGGGTCTGTAAGATTACTGAGGTTATCTGCCAATTCTTGAAAAGAATTTTTTACAGAAGACATAGCATCTGTGATATGAGCTTCTAACCCTTTACCCATGAAATCTTCTATATCTGTTAAGACTTCATTGGTTTCTTGTTTTAGCTCTGTAATACCTTCATTATACGCTGTGCCAAGACGATCTCCTATATTAGAAAGAGTAATATCTAAACTACTTAAATCTATTCCTGTATCCTCTAAAAAAGATACTGAGAACTCTTCGAAGTTTTTCGATAGGTCTTCTACAAAAGATAAATCAGGATCAAACTCGAAGGAATACCCTAAATCTACATTTCCTAAAAGATCATTCATCTGATTAGAGACATCAGGAGTATCTGCTAACTCTAAAGAAGGTTCTTGTGAATCCCCTTCATCCTGTATAACAGGAGTATCTACTGCAGGTTCAGGGAGTACGGAAGAAGTAGGCTCTTCAGTCTTTGGCGTAGATACAGGAGTGCTAGGTACACTACTCTTAAAGCTAGATTGTGCGAAAGGTGCTTGACTATATACAGAGGCTCCACCGGGAAACTGTCCGTAGAAACCCTTAGCAGATATACCTTCAGGTACGTCAGGTAACTTTTCTCCTTGCATCAAAGGAGTACCAGTAGCTATCTTAGAGGTAATATCGGTAGCCGCTAACTGTTTTGGCGCAGCCGACATAGTACTCTGTATTGCGGGTTCCTGTTGTTCTTGTGTCTGCTCTGTTGCCATTATTTCTTCTTATTCACTTCTACTGTATCATTAACCGATTTCTTGAGGACCACCAAGGTTTCCAGTAAAACCAGCTTCCCCTGCAGACGGCGCATTTCCGACTCCGATTCCTCCACCACCAGCCGTGTCCTGTGGAGAACCACCAACTCCTTGAGGTACTCCTCCAATGCCGCCCATGCCTGTGGGTTGTTGACCAGCGGCAGGAGCAGCTTCGCCTGTTGTTCGTTCATTAAGACCTCTCAGTACTTCTGCGAAGA
>TARA_R110002124_G_scaffold283449_2_pt1 | contig 40801 bp, 63 predicted proteins | sample TARA_R110002124 | Tara Oceans TARA_R110002124 (sample SAMEA4397445) | marine metagenome | biome: Polar Biome; feature: [SRF] surface water layer (ENVO:00010504); material: water (ENVO:00002006), including particulate matter (ENVO:01000060) such as... | depth 5 m
TAAATATTTCTTCAATAGTATATTTATCATATCCACGCAAGGCAACCTCTTCTTTTGTTAAAGTGTTTATATCTTTATCTGTTCTTTGCATATATCCAAACTTACATAAGATTTGATTTGCGGTACTTTTTAAAGTGTTTGTAAGTATTTGTATATCTTCTAATTTAAACTCGCTTAAAACTAATCTAGGGTTGTTTAAAATCTGTTCTTGTATTGGTTTGCTCATAATTAAAACGGTGTTTCTTCTATTTCGTTTTCAAATCTATTGTTTGGTATTAACTTTTTTTCAAATGGTATAACGTTTGTTTGTTTATTTTCGTTTGAATAAACTTTACCGCCTTCAGTAAATTCATAGTAAACTAATTTAGTAATATCAAAACTTAACAAACAGTTTCCTATTGTTCCACTACTTCGTGGTTTTGCTTTATTGACTATAAACTGACACTCTACACCTTCCATGTTTTCTCTGTGTATAGTTATCATGTTCTTACCTGAGTTAAACCATTCAGACCCTCCCTTTAAGTCGTAAGGTGTTGGTGCTGGTCTTACTCCGTTATCTTTTGCTAGTAGTTTAGGATGAATAACAGTATGTAAATGCAAGTTGTTACGTTCTGCAATATCGTTGCGGTAACTTAAAACGTCTTCCAGATACTTGTCATCTCTCCCAAACTTACTTGTATCGTGTTTTAAATCCTTCCAACTGTCAACACTTGCCGTTTGTATTCCTACTTCTAAATCTAGTTCTACAGCATAGTCCCAAAATTGATACGGTGTTACCTTTGCTTTTACGTTTTCTTTAGTTAGTATATAAAAATGATTAAATATAAAGTCTAAATTCATTGCTATCTCATCATCACTTATTGCGTTTTTGTATGTAGGGTTAAAAGTCTTACCTGTTAGTTTATGCATTAAGTCTGCTATAACTTCTATATCGTTTCCAACGTCAGGGAAGTAAACTAAATGCTTCCAGCCGTAATACTTAGAAGTGTTTAAAAGTAATTCCATAAGTATCTGAGTCTTTCCGCTTCTTGGATAACCAGTCCAGTCAGTACAAGTGCCTAACTGCATATTGTATAACTCGTCTATGTTTTTAAATCCTAAGTACTTTCCACGCTCGTTATATTCGTTTCGGTGTTTAACTAACTTTCCAAAGTACTCAGAACCTTTTGCTATTTTAAATCCTTTTATCATACCATGTTAATTTTAGGCTTTCCGTTAATATCTCTGTTAATACTTTTTAAATGTTCATTAATCCAAATGCAAACCTCTTGTGTTGACATCCTGTAAGTTCTTCCAAACTCTCCCAACGCTCCTTTTTTTATTGCTGTTAACATTATTTCGTTTGGCAAGTTTTTATATTTATTACTAATGTCGTTAACTAGGTTATCAATGTTAAACGCTGGTAAGTTTGTTCTTTCGAACGCTAAAGCTAAAGATGATTTTAGTATATTATTATAAGTTTGGGTATCTGTCTCTAATTTCGTTTGTAATTTGTTTGAGTTGTTCATTGTTTTCAGATTTTAAGTTATTATTGTTATTGTTTAAGACTATTTCATCATTCCAACATTTACCGTTTAAATACGTTAAAGGGTTTTTTCTATATGTTGAGTCAGGGGTAGAATTAACATATTTTTTAACCGTATTTAAGATAACATCCTTGTCACTTTGTTTTAACCTATTCCATTTATTTTCACATTTAACTCTGTCAACTTTTTTACTGTAAGTATTCCAGAATAAAATAAAACTGTCATCGTCGGATGGGTTTATGTCTTTTAACCAATCTTTAATATTAGAATTAACAAAAGAATAATTATCGTTTATTAGTTTAATAGTTTCTTTGTTTAGTAGTTTATATAAGGGTGCAGTAGTTGTATCACTACTTGTATCAGTAGTTGTGCAGAACTCTGTCACTACTATGTCACTACTTGTATCAAATCTGCACAAGTTAATTTTACTTCCTATTAATGGATTATGACTAGGTTTATACTTGATCATTTCGCACTTATCTAATTCTTTTAAACATTTTAGATATGTGTTATTAGATCCTATTTTAGATAACATCATCACATCGTTTCTGTTTATTGACATTTCAGTTGCAAAACCGCAATTATTCCATAATAAAAACAAAGCGTTATATAAGCTTATATGGGTAGCTGTTAAGTCTAATTCTATTAGTCGCATATTCGCATTTTTATGATGCATAATATAATTTATTTTTTGCTTGCTCATATTAAAATCCTTCTTTTGCTTTGTTAATTTTTAATTTCATTAATTCATCTACATTCTTTAAAGAATCAGTATTAAGAAAATTATGATAAATACTAGATATTTTTTGAAGTAGTTCAGGAAGTTATAAATTTCCTTTTAACCTATTACAATGTTTACATGATGGGGCTATATTTGTAGATATGTTTAAACCTCCTTTACTTAGCGGATGAAAATGGTCTAATTCCCACGTGTTTTTATTTAACTTAGATAAGCAGTAAGTACATTTAAAATTAAACCTTAGTAAAGAATTAAAAACATCATAAGGACTTATTGTTGACGACTGCCCAACTCTTGAATTTGCTGAATTAGACTTGTCAATACACTTATAGTTAACTAACCTAATATCTTCTATTTCCTTATATGTGGTTTTAGCAATTCTTATATTTTCAAAAGGGTAATTATTATATTTATCTTTCTTAAACTGAAATCTGTAATTACATAAATCATACTCTGAGTATTGTTTTTCTCCAAAGTATTCTACCATTAAATGAATTAGATTATAATTCTTGTTAACTATCCTAACTAAAGGAATAGAATTTTTAATTGTTATAGGTAGGTTAAATTTTTTACTTCCGTATATTTTAAAAATATAACCTTTATCGCTGATAAAATGTTTTTTACCAATCTTTAATTGTTTGATATTACTCATACTGCAACTATTTTATATAAACAAAAAGCCTTTTAAAACTTTCGTCGTTGCAGGACTACTAATTTTAAAAGGCTCTAAATAAGTTCTTTGTGTGAATTTCTGCAACTTTCACCTAACAAAGATAATATTATTTATTTCAATAACCTAATCTTTTCTTTAAAAATTATTAAAATGTCCAGTTTTTTATATTATAAACTGGACAAATGTTTCTCTTTAGCCATTGAATTATATACTTTTGAAGCGTGGCACTTGTTGTGACATTCTCTACAGACTGCAATTAAGTTTTCAATATAATCTTTTGTTTTGCTACCCCCCATACCTTTAGATTCTATATGGTGAATATCTACAGCTGGTCTACTGCAAATTTCACAAGGCACAAAGCAAGTATCAGTAAATCCCATTTCTTTCAAATATATTTTTTTATACTTAACCATTTAATTCTATTATTTTAAAATCAATAAATTCGAATCCTTTCTTAACTATCTCTTTCTTAATTACATAGCTGTATATTTGATTGTCATTAAAGCCGTACTTTTTAGAAAGAATGTCGATAAATGGCTTCAAAGGATTATCTCCGTCAGAACCTTTACTACTGAATCCGAAAACAATACTTAATTCTAATTTTCCTTTTAAATCGCTTAGCAATCTACTAGGTAACAAAGGCGTTAACATCTTCTCGTACGTCTTATATTCTTGTGTTTTAAATCTACGTCCAGCCCAAGCGTTATTGACCGATAAAGGCTTTATGTTTATTCTAATCATTCGGCAACTTATCTTTGTAATGTTGTGTAATCTTATTCATTTCGTTGGCGTAAAAAGCATTAAAATCTAAGTAAATAGCAGACCCTTTTTTAGAGCATGGTTTATTTTCGTAAACTCTGTATAAAACGTTTCTTAACAGTTGGCTTTTGCTCTTACCCTCTTTGGGTATTTTGGCGACTTCTACGGCTTTAACCTCTTCATCTGTTATAATTCCGCTAGGCTTAAAGTACAACACTCCTCCGTTATCTACATTATCAAAAATATTATTAATATCCTCTTTGTTTTGTTCTAAATCTGTAGTAAATGTAAATGAAAATGTTTTATCCTTTCTTCTACTTGCTCTATCAAAAGTAACTTGTTTAAGTAAATTCATAAAAATATATGTTTAGTTGTTGATTCAATTCCTTTAAAATTTTCTAAAGTAAAACCTCTTACTGTATTTTTAAAGTTAGTCTGCACCCATTGCGAGGGAGGAGAACTAGCCATATAATTAAAATAGTCAAAGTCTGAACTACCTGTGTAGTCAAAAAGCAACTGATGACTATCTCCTTTTTTAAAAATAAATCTATCAAATTTACCATATAAATTAAAATGCTTAATATAATGGTCTATTTTCTCTATCTGTTTAGTATCAAGATGAGGTTTAAATCCAAATTTTAAAGTACTATCATCTTTTCCGTGTGAAATTAAAAAACAATTACTACCTATTGAATAATGATTTATAAATTTTAAATGATTTTCTACATTTACATTTTTATATAATTTTTCTGCTAATTGTTTAAATGCTGAGTTAACAAAATAACCAAAACTACCAGCGTGATTATCATTACAAATGTTATTGAATATTATATTTTCATAATATGGAATGACGCCATTTAGAATAGTCATTTTAAAATCTAAACCTAAATCAAAAACATCTTCATTTGTTAAATTTTGTGGTAAATCGTGACCTCCCCTAGTTGTCTTTGCATTATATCCATCTAAAAAATCGCCTAATTCATCAACTACTAGAGTATTAGAGGTTTTATTATTAATAACCTCATTTACCATTTTTAAAGCTGTTGATTTAATAGAATCTTTATTCCATAGCGTAGCATACATAGAATTGTTTTTGCTATTAGTATCCATACCTATATGTAAGTCAGTATAAGTTAACACATCAAAATCATTTGAATTATTTATTATTTGCGTTTCTTTTATTTTTATTGGTTTTATTTTGTCGACTTGATTTTTTATAATACTTTCAAAATCAATATCTTTCATATCCTCTATTGGGTCTTTAGGTGCATATTGCACCCATTGCTGACCAGTTGTCTTAGAAGTGCTTACCTTTATAATCTCGAAATGTTCAGGAACTTCAATCGGCTTCGCTTGTAGCTTTTCAGTACTACTTATAACTTTTCCTTTTCTGTCTTTTTTTACAATAGTTTCGATTAACTTCCTTTTATTAGGTTTTGATTTTTGTATTAATTCATTCTTATAAATTAATTGCTCTCTAGTTATTCTATACTGTTTAGAATTATTTAACTTAATTCCTAATTGCTCTGCTATATAGTCAGGAATAGACGTTTTTATTTTTGTCATTTATTTTTTTTAGCAAAGTACAAAAAACATAGCACAAAAAAAACGCAATTAGAATTAACTAATTGCGTTAAAGAAAAAAAAGATACTATGATTATGAAAGAATCAAAGAAAATATAGTTAAATTATTCAATACTACACATATATTTAATAAAACTTTCTGCAATTAAATCAACCCTCTTTTTTAAATTGTTAAATAATTTTTCGCTCATGTCTTCATCTAATTCATGGGTCAATTTAAATGTCTTGTAAACTTCTAATTCTAAGAAGTCGGTGTAGTTATTGCTTTTCTTTTTAAAGTTCCTTACAAATAAATTGTCTGTTCTTAAATTACTCAATGAGCTGTCAACAACCATTGAAGCAATGTAAGAAGTTAATAAATGTAAATGCTGTTCTGTTATTTCTTTCATATTTTTATTTTCCTGTACTTCCAAAACCTCCTGAACCTCTTTCTGTTTCGCTTAATTCTTCAACCTCTACCAATTCTATAAAAGGAATAGGCATTATAATTAATTGAACTGCTCTATCTCCAATCTTATAGCAAGTGTCAAATTGAGTGCCTATAAATACAGCTTTTAATTCCCCACGGTAACCGCTGTCAATTACTCCTACACAATTACTAAGCAATTGATGCGCCTTATAACAACTTGACCTAGGAAATAAATAACCTACATACCCTTTAGGTATTTCAATTGCTAAACCAAAGCTATATTGAATATGCTCACGGTCTAATCTATTAACTTCTGTTACTGTTAAATCAATTCCCGCATCTCCATCTTTTGCGTATTTTGGAATTACCGCGTTTTTTGTAATCTTTTTTATTTTTATTTTCATAATTCTTTATTTGTTAATACGTAAAAAAGATTCTGTAACTCATGGACGTATTTAATATTCTTCACAAAACAACTTCCTAGCCATATTCTAAAACAGTTGTCTTTGCTATCGATAGTAATAAATTGATTAACGAAGTTTAAGCCGTTAAAATTAAAACCCAATTTAATTAGTAATTTTTCATTAATTACAATTCCATTAATTAAATTCATAGCCGTTAAATTCCGACCTTTTAAACTTATTACGTCATTTCTAGTCCCTAATCCTGAAACTTCATAAGTCTCATCTAAGCAATTTACTAAATTACCTATTCTTAATTCTTTTGCTCGTATTCCCATGTCCCTACTTTTGTTTTTTTACTTAATCCTTTTAAATACTATTCTTAATTCTGTTACTTTCATAATTCTTTATTTATAACCCTCCCTAATCAAAGAGAGGGTTATTTTTTTTAAAATGGCAAATGTCCTTCTCCTTTTTCAAGCGGTGTATCTTCTTGTTTTTTCTGATCGCTTGTAGCTCCGAATACTTTCCACGCTTGCAAGTTTACATAGTATTTACCGTTATATTCGTTACCTCGAATATTAAAAGAAACATCTACTTCTTTTCCGACTTTATTATATTTTATAAAATCTTCGACTTTAGCTTGAGTAATCTCAAATTTTATATCTTGTGGATATTGTTCTTTCGTTGTTACAACAAATTCGACTTTAGTAAAACCACTATCAAAAGTTTTAATTTCTCCAATCTCCTTAATTATTCCGTTAATCTTTAATTCTGACATATTTATTTATTTAATTGTTTAAAAAATAGAGAGAACAACTTTATTCTCTCTTTACTTGTTATTTCTGTTATTAATCTTTTACACATTTATAATTTACTTATTTCTTTGTTAATATTTCTCTTAATTCTTTTAGTTTACTCTCAATATCTCTATATTGACCTTCATCTAATTTATAATCAATTCGCTCAATTATATTATCTCTAATTTCTGTTACTTGTTTTATTCCAAAATATTCAAAGTAAATTAAGTTTTCATTTTCGAAAGTTATACAGATGTTGCCTTTTTCAGCTAAGAAACCTAAATCAATGCTGTTTATTTTCTCTATTAATTTTATTATTTGCATAGGTTATTTATTTCTTATTTCAAATTCTCTTGTTTTTAACTTTGCGTATGCCTTATCACTTGTCTTTTTTCTATCTAGCCATTGTTCATCTAGTTTATAAGCTTCTTCCCATCCGCTCTCATCTACGCTTTTTATTTCCATTTCTTTTCTGTATTCGTATGGTATGAAGTCGTAACACTCCATACTCATACGAACGTCTATAAACTCTCTTTTGCTTGCTCCCATTTCTATTTTAGTTTAGTTTTTAATTTGTCTTTAAGCTCTACGTTTTCAGTTTGCTCTTTCTTAGTTAAAGATGTGAACACTTCTTGTAACTCTTTTAAAGTATTACAGCTGTTTAGTCTTTCATTTGCTGGAATAATTTCAATCGGCTTTCTATTTGGGTTGTCTATATCATCTTCATCAGTAGATATATGAAAATATTTCATTAAAAAATAACGCTCTGCATAAGTTAAAGCACTCCCTAATCCTTTTTCCCAATCGTTTTGACCATTAGCGCCAAAAGAATTTTCGTCTTTTTCTCCACTTTCTACATCAATCCAAGTAAAACGCATCATTACTTTTGAAAGTATTTCAGATTTTTCAGCATATTTAGTTTTATAGTCCATCCGTTCGTTTACAATACTTAACACTTCTTGTTTTAGAATTAACCCATGATTATCCATTAAAGGGCGTATAAATGAAAGTAGTTTGTTTCCTGTTACATATTCAAAGTTATGACTCTTTTTATCTTTACTAAGTCCTTTAACCTCTTTTTGTATCTCGTGTAATTTTTGATATAAATTCATAATTATTTCTTTTCTTTAATTTCACTAATAATAATAACTAATAAGTCTTTTTGGTCTATTCCTAATATATTGCTCAACTTATCTAAGTGCTTAGTATTCATTTTACCTAAATCACTTTGATAATTTTGGTAGTAATTCTGACTAGAGCCGAAAACCTCATCTAAAACCTCCATTCTTGAAGAATTGCATTGTGATATTAGATAATCTACAGTATTGCTATACCTATATTTAATAATATCCTTTAGCTTTTTTTCGTTAACTTCATTATCCTTTAACACCTTAATAACATTTCTTCTTATTTCTAATTCTTTTATCATAATTATATTTTTTAACAAAGGTAATCTATTTTATTTAACAACCAACACTTTATACAATTATTATTTATTTTAGTTACATTTATTTAATAATAGTTGTATTTGTCATTTTTATGTTTATCTTTGTAAAAAAAAGTTATGAAAGGATTAAGCGTAAGAAAATTTAGTAAGATAATTAAAGAGCTAGATAAAGAGCCTATAATTGAAAGAGATACTAGCAAAGGTTATTTTGAAAAGAAATTAGGCGACTTCTTAGTTTATTTTGATTGGATAACAGACGAAGAAAAAAATAAAGTGTACATTGATAACATTTTAATCTTAGAAGACGACGACGAACTATTTATAAACGATTTTCAATGGATGACTATACACGAATTAGTAAGTCTATTATTTACATTTGAAGATTACGAGCCTGAAAGTATGCACGCTTTTGGATTAGGAGATTAACGCATCTTGGCTATGAGTAGCCCGATTTATTAACCAAAAAATAGTAAAAATATGAGTGGAATGAAAAGTAAATTAGGATTATACGCAATGTTCGCAGCAATGGCGGCAATGGGTGATACTGGATATTCAGAAAGAAGCGAATACCGTAAATTAACTGATGAAGAAAAAGAGAAGTTAAAAGCCATTGCGGAAAATAAACGAATAGAGCGACTTAAACAGCAAGGTGTTAACGAATATTTTTACGGGCAAAATGTGATATACGCTCGTAACCAAAAGAATGCTGATAGAAAGGCACGAAACAAGGGTTACGTATAGCCCTTGTTGTGGTGGCGAAGCGAACGTTTTAATGCACCACAACTGTAGCAGTATATGATTTGTGCGATTGACAAACGAAAACTTTAATATTAACGAAATGCCTTTTCTTCTTTTTTTTGAGCGAGGGCAAATGCCTGATAAGGCAACTATTTACAAAATAATTAAAATATTTTATTACTCAAACTGCTTTAATTCTACTAAAATACCATCTTTAGAATAAACGAGATTGTTTTTTCTTAAAATGGCATAATATAAAGGCTCATAGTCTAAATTTTCGTTCCTTGACACTTGTGTTAGATTTTTATAATAGCGTTCAATGCCGTTTGAGGTTACTTTATAAAATCTATTGTATTTTGTGTCTCTTTTTTCTTTAGGACTAAAAGAGCCTTCGTTAGTTATGAAATCAATAGCTTTTAAAACGTCTTTTTCATCAAGATTAAACCATTCGTTTTTTATTCTTTTTCCTGAAAAATAATTATGTATGTCTTTTTCCTTTACTCCGTTTCCAAAACAAACAATTTCAAGGTAAGGATTACCAGTTAAAAGAGTTTCATATCGTTTTTGAACATCAATAGCTTTTCCAATTTTATAAATGTCTTGTGATTTAAATAAATATACCATTTCAATAGTTTTAAATTATATGTAAATATACAAATAATAAAATATATTTGAAAATAAATAGATAAAAAGTTTGGTAATTACAAAATAAGTTATATATTTGTAGTGTAATAATTAATCAATAACAATTTAAAACAATACAAAATGGAAACTTTAAAATTAGAAAACGGACAAACAATTACTAACACATTTCAATACAATGTTTTTCAAACGAGAAAAGAAGCTCTACAATTTGGAATTAATGAAATGGAATGGGATGAAGATGATGTATTAGATAGAAATTTAGAAATATCTGTAAATACACAAGAAGAAGGAATAATTGATGTAAACCTTGATTGTATTATGGTTGATGCAGGAAGTGATGATTATTTATATTTCATACAATAATGGCTTACTGGTTTTTAAACAAGGAAACAAAAGAGCCGAGAATCTTCGGCTCTTTGCCTGTTATGTGTGAAGAAATTACTGAACTTGATAAGCAAAGTTTAGAGTACCATTTTAGCAGATTGAAAAAATAAGAATTTGAAAACGATACTTACAGAATTGTTAAATGCAATTTAGAGAGGGGTGGGAAAAAAAATAAAAGAAAAAGATTAGAAGCTCTAAACTTTGATACAGCACGGAATTAGGCATTAACTATATACCGTGTTGTGCAATCGTTTTAATGTTGCACAACAATTAGTCTAAAGTCAATTTACTAGCTAACGCTAGTAAAATAACTTTAGATAATGTTATGGTTAGTTTTTTTTTATTCATCGTAAATATATAAAAAAAAAACGGAGTTAGACCAATACCCATAAAGACTGAATCGATATATAGCAAACCTTATCAAAGTCAATTTTAAACGATGTGTTTTAGGTCTGCCTAAAAAGTGTCGTTTAAAAGTGAAATAGATCTTTATGATTAACTTATTATTTATTCATCAGTTTTTTCTAAACATTCATATAATTAAACTGAATTTAAAAAATTAATTCGGTAACTTAACCAAGTCGTTTTGGACGCTCGCCGTCACAAATGCAAAGGCAGTTTGCACGTCAATCGACACGACTTGGTTCATTAAGCATTTCCTTTTAAGTTCTGTTACATATTAAATCTATAAAAAAGAGATGAAACCTATTGTTTTATAAAGCTCTGTTTTGATAAGTTTTCCGATGGATTGGGATAATTAACTCTAACAACGTAATATAGTTACTAGTACGTTTATTCACGGGTAAACGTACTAGCTTATTTGGAAGTGTGCGCCGTCAAAAAAATGCTCTTGACTATCTTTGTCAACTCTTATCCCATTGTTATTCCAATCACCTCCCCACGTTAATCTAACATTATAAGCGGTTGCAATAGTCTTTAAATGTTTAGAAACTTCTTCTAATTTATCTTTATCCCAACTCGCTTTGCCATCAATATATAAAAATATATCAAAGGCTTTCCCGCTTTGGTGGTAAGACTTTTTATTATATCCGTCTCTTTGGCTTTTCTTATCTTTATATAATTTGTTTTGCTCTTCTGCTGTTCTTTTTCCTCCATGGTTAGGAATACCGAAGTCATAAGGACTATTTTTAATGCCTTCTACTATAATGGCTATCAACAACGGGTTAACTCCCTCTAATCTGTTTAAACTTCTTTTACTTAATCTATACATTTTTTCATTTCTTTAATATTGCAACTGCTCCAGCTCCTATAGCAATTATAGTTATTTTAAATAAATCTTTATTTTTTTTCTTAATCTTTTTGTTTTTTAAAAATATAATTGAATCCTTAGCTAAGGTTATATTTTCTTGCGTATTAATTATAGTATCTTGCTTAATTATAACCTCCTTTTGTTTATAGATTATAGTATCTTGAATCTTGATTATAGTAACTGTATCAGTAGTATTATATCTATTTATGTATAACGTGTCTAAATATACTTTATCAACTCTTACAACTTTTTTAATTCTGTCAACAAAAACAATACTATCTTTTATTCTAGTTTCAATTTGCTTAACATCTTTATTTATCGGTTCTGAATTTCCACCGTGAATAAACATAATTAATATTACAAATCCCGCTATTATTAATAATGTGTTTAAATCTGCTTTCATTTCTTTAAATCTGTTATGTCTTTTTTTAATAATTTCAACCAATTAAGAATCTTTTTAATAGTGATTAAAATTGAATTATTACCAAATTTAACGTTTGTTTCATCTATAGATTTTAATTCTATAAACACCCATAAAGCAGAAGTAAACTTAGGGAGAAATAAATCTATTGAAAATAATTCTCCATCAGTAATATGATTTGAAGCCATAAAAGATAAAAAAATAGTACTCATGTAAAAAAAAGTCTTAACAACAACATTAAATAACTTGTGAGAATTGAAGGACTCCCATCCGTTTTTTTTAATTGTATAATAAATAGCGTATGATGTATCTATCAACACCGCAGTCCCAACCATATAGAATAATCCGTGAACTGGTGTTAAAAATGTAAAAAACAAAGTTACTACTATTATTAATTCGGTCTTTATTGTGTTAATTATTGTTGTCATTTTAGTATATGTGATTTATATGTAAAAGCTATATTTTTCCCTTCTAAATAAAGATTTCTTAAAGCAATTGGAACTGCTAAGACAGCACCTAGAGAAACGCCAGTAATTATATCGGGTTTATAACCGTTTTTAATTAGAACTTCGCTAGCACCAACGTGTCCAGATGCTTTAAATGCTCCTCCTGAGAAGTTTAATACTTTCATAATTAAGGAGTTTTTTCAATCCATTCATCCAACATTTCAGCAGGTAAAACATTTTGAAAATTTGTAACTTCTTCCGGTGTAAAAAAATAACGACCTAAAATATTTTCAAAAATAATATCATTAAAGAAACTAGGTTTATTTTCATCATAAAATGAAATTAAACATTTTAGTTTATTTATGCTTTTAGTGCAGGTTTCAAAACTATCTTGTTGTAGCTCTGTAAAATCTATTTTAGGCAATTCTTCTATTTTTATTACTGCGTATTTTATCATATTCCAAAATTATAAATTGAATCTAGCAAATTGTAATCATTTGTTAGTTCTGTATCTGTTAATTCTACTTCATTTATTAAAATTCTACCTACATCAGCTTTAATTATATTAACTATATAATTAACGTACTCTTGCGCTCCGTAACCAGCAGAATTAACAGTACTTTGAATAACATTATTAACTCTTATTTCGTAGTTAGAAATTAAAGTACTATCTCCACCTTTATATACAATAGCTATATGACTATATGCATCAGGAGCTAGTAGCTCATTAGTCATTTTTTGAGGTGTATATGAATTATAAGAACCAATCATAACACCTTTATAACCAGATTGATATGTACTTGTCCCATCACCATATCCAATTCTAAATGTCTGACCATAACTAGCGTCTATGGTAGAAATGTCTTTTCTTTGAGAAATTGGACTTCTCAATTTTATAGCTATTTGGTAAGTAAAAGGGTTTGCAAATTCTAACTTAAATTGAGCAGCTGAGTTTAACTCTGCATAATTATCTGACCCATTAAATCTTAAACTCCCTTTATTAGCTGTTAAATATTCAACAGTATTATATAATGTAGCGTGGTTATTTTGACCACTTACATCATACCAATTATTTCCACTTCCGCTATAGCTTAATGGATTGGTAGCATCTAAGTCTAAGATAAGACCTCTTTGAGTAACTACTACATCATTTACTACTCTTCTAGGTTTCATAAAATAATTATATCCGTATATCATATTATTAGTAGTTTCGTTTTATTTTATTCTCAATTTTATCTAACAAAGTTAACTTATATGACCTATTTACGTTCATATTTGGCTCACTTAATTTTTCAATACTTGTTACATATAGCTCTTTTCTCCTGTAAATCTCATGATTATACAAATTATAATCGGTAACTAAAAATTTATTAGCTAAAGAATTATCATAAATCAAAGGATTAGTTATAATTGCAGGCAATTGTTTTGCTAGCAATTTCCATTCATTCGTTATTTGCTCTACAACTTGTATCTGCTCGTAATCTTCATTTAATATTCTATCAATTATCGTTTTAATATCGGGCGCAAATAAACGTCCGTTAACTCTGTACGATTGATACCATCCATTAGGTAGCAAATCATTGTAATCAAATTGACTAGATATTATATTTCCAGTTTGGTAACTTTCTAATCTAATAGTGTTATCTGCTAGTAAATCTGTATATCTTAAAAGTCTAAATTGACGACTAGTAAAAGTAGAGGTAACTCCTAATATATTTTTTTCGGCTTTAATTTTATAAATACCAGCTCCAAAAGCTGAATGAACATTTTCCCAATACACTACAAAACCTGTGTATAAAGAATTGCCTAAAGTTCCAAAATCATACCATTCACCATAAGTTTGGTCAGTAATTGAAGCGACTAAAGCCCCGTCTTTATATATGCTAAAAGTTATAGTGTCGCTAGTGATTAATTTCTGAAAAAGAAAAGAAGATTTATCATTTTTATACCACGCTCCCCCAGGAAGAGCAAAGACCTTTTCTTCATAATCAAAACCTAAAGAACATAGGCTAACGTCGTTAGTTTCTTCCGTAGGAATGCTAGGCAAAGAAACTGCTTTTGTTCTAGTAGCCCCTCCTCGTTGGTATATGTAAGGATTAGAGTCTATTATTTGTCTTATAATTGCCATAATTAGTTAGTTATTACTGAAAATGATTTAGAGATAAGATTAGCTTTAGCTACCGCTCCATTAAACCCGCCACTTGTCGTATCTGGAGCAGAATTAGTTCCCGCCATTAATATCTGTCTCCCTGTATTAAAACCTGAGCTAATAGAGTCAATATCTGTTAAAAATTGATTCATAGATGCAGCACTTAATGAACAATCTGTAAAATCTATTATCACATTATTTATCTCTGTTATATGAATCAATGGAGTTAAATCAAAGTAATTTATTAACGAACATTTACTAACATCGAATAAGCTAAAAGCTTCACCTGATGATGGAAGAGTTAAATCTTTTAATGAATAATTATCGTTAGCTTTAAAAACACCTCCTAACCCAGTTAAACCGCTTATATCTAACGTGGCTATCCCCGAATACGTAACACTAAAATTAGTCATTACAGTAGATGTAATAGGAGATAAAACAGACGTTAATTCCGGTGCTAGTTTTAATTGAAAATTTGTCACATTCAATAAAGACGTCCAATCAAAAGCTCCTGCTATGTAATTTACATTAGAAACTAATTGAGTAATTGAATTATAATCAAATACGTTAATTGTACATAAATAAGTACTTCCAACTGTATAAACGTGACCCCCTATATTTGTTACGTCAATGGCTGTTGTATCTCCATAATCAAATTGAGAGGTAACTCCGGACTTAGTTAACGTCATGTCGAAAGGCAAATCTAATACTAAATTCTTGACGTAAAATTTAATCAATTTTACTTGATTGTATAGGTTAGTATATTGTAATCTACTAGATAACTTATAATTTAAATTAATATTTTGATTCGATCCATAAACTAAAGACTTTGTATATAACTTACCTCCTACAATAGCAATGTCTAATAGTGTGCTCCCAACTATAGGTTGTATAACTTGATTTAAAGGTGGTGTTATTATATTACTTAATTCTTCAATTGCATATCCTTGTGAATTTATAGGTTCTAATCTGTGCAATGCGTAATATTCCCAAAAATTAGTAAAAGGGGTTACACGATCTGTCCATTCTGTTACTACTAGTGTATTATCTCCATTTGTTAAAATAGTTCCTCCTAAGTTCGTTATTCCATCCTCTGTATAAGTGCTTATAACTTGTGTATATCTTTCAGAAGGACTTAATGCATCTTTGTTGTAATCGTAAACATTTATATTTCCTGAATAATCAGTATAAGAAGTTAACCCTGTTGTTCCTAAAGTAGTATTTGTTCCTGAAAGATTAGATTTAAATGCTATCCTGATAGTGTAGTTATTTATAAGATTAGCGTAATTTGATGCTTTATTATTTAAATTATTATTTGGCTTTGTGCTGTCGTAAAATATAGTGTCAACGTTTAAGTTTTGAACCCAATCTTGCCAGCTTATTTTTTGTCCAATTGAACCAATGTAATTTTGAAGTCCTTCCGACTGTGTACCAGTTGTTAAACTTATAGCATTGAAATTAGACCCTGTTGCTAAAGTGTAACCTCTATCATCTGAAAAATTTATTTGTTGAACTCCCGAACTAATAGTAGTGCCTAATTGAAATTCTAAGCTATCTAATGAAAATTCATTTCCTGTTGTATTCTCGACTGCTACTAAATCAATAGTTAATGAATTAAGAAAAGCATCTTTATTTAAATCTAAATCAAAGTCAAATTTTATCTCAATTCCATCCTCATTCCAACAACTTAAAGAAGTGAAACCAACATCTACTGCTGAATCCATTTCGTGAGTAAATAAGTCTATCGAGTTAAAAGCTATCAACCCATCAATATCTGTGCTAGTGTCAAAAGGTAAATGGTCAGCTAATAGCATGACTCTGTCCGAACTTCCATTGCTTAATGTTACATCTCCTGCTTCAATTGCTAAAGCAAAATTAGGTGTTGTTAACGAGGCTATCTTAATTTGTTGAGCCGTCGATAATGTAGTCTTTATGACAAGTAGAATATTACCTGCTGAAACTGTAGCCGAAACACTATCTATAAATGAGCTTGCTTGTGTTACTGCTGTTCCATTAGCTAAACAATGCAACCTACTATACATAAAATTAGTTTCAAAATCTGTTGTAGTATTGGTGTAATCACTGACTGTTGGAAGTAACGATATGTAAGCTCCAATCTTATCTGTAGTAACGAACGAACCACTTGTTTTAGATATAGTGACCCTTATAGTAGTTTCTTCTGATGTTAAAACACCATCTGCTGAAACCCCTAAGCTATTTTCATAAGTAGTAGAAATAATTGAGTAGTCGTTACTAAATCCATTATAGCTTTCATCATAATAAGCTACAGAACCTTGTGAAATGTCATATTTAAAAGTCTTTTCGCTATCAGGATTAGATAAAACAGTTCTAAACGATGCTTCAAAAGCGTACTTTAAAGAATTTAAACCAAGTAAATAACTAGGGGGTGTTATAAAATTATCGCCATCAGCATAGTAAGGTATTAAAATTTCGTGTTCAATTTCAAACTGCTGTACGCCATATATACCAGTCGCTACTTTTCTAACTTTTAAATTACCAGTTACCCAATCTTTATTCTGACCTAAAGGCAATAGGTTAGTCCATGTAACGAAATTTAACGCACTTCCATAGTAAGATTGGTCTGAATAAGTTATTAGGTTTTGAGAGCTAAAACTACTTGAATTTTCAACTAATCCAAAGTTCCATATTAAAGAAGTTAAATCTTCTTTTCCTGTTAACACAACAGAACTATTAACAAATCCATTTGTGGAGCTATCGGGGAAAGTTCCAGTAGATGGTGTAACGTACATTACATTTCCACTTATAGAACCAATAGTTACGGCAGTAAGAGTATTAAAACCTGAATTGTCCGTCCAAGTCATATCGAAAGTACCGCCAACTGTAAATCCATCATCAATAAACGAACCGCTTGTCTTCGATAGCCTTCCATTTGCTCCACCTGTTGTAATGCCATTACCTGTTGATGCTTCAAATCCCCAAGACACATCTATTAAGAATCTAACTTTTTCTTTTTCCATTACAAGACCTGTGAAGTTACTTGTAAAGTCTGTTAGCGAGTCTGTGAAAGCTTCTCCGTTTTTATATTCGTTCCAAAACTTCTGCTCTCTTATTACAATTGATTTAGGCATAATTAACTATTTTTACTCATGTTTTTAAATCTCTCAGTTAAAGCCTTAACATCAATATCTTTTCCTTTCAATGCATTATCTAATGCTTCTTTAAGAAACTCAGCATCCTCTTTATTCTCTATACTAGCCCCTAGAATATTTTTAGAATGATTTACTAAATCTTCAAGTTCTTTTTTCTTTGCTAAAGCTAAGTCTAATTGCGAATTAAAATCTATCATTTTGGTATTATTTTAGTTTCTTCTAAGTTAGTAGCGAAGATATAATTAGTTCTGTAATTTGCCACTGCAAAATCCTTTTTTAATTTCCATTTAAAACTATCAATTCTATAATTAACCCCATTTTCATCTCTAGCGTAACTATTATTAGTTAACATTATAAAATCTTCCATCCCGAATGGTATTCTTTTATCTCTAATAATCTTTTTCTGTCCTCCGAAATTATTTAAAACAAAGCTAGAATAGTAATGATAATTATCATATAATACTTCTGTGCTGTATATTTTTTTATGATTAAAATTAATTTTTTTACCTTCTAAAACTAAAATCTTTGGTAAGCTGTGCCAATTGCTAGACTGTATTAACATTCCAACTCTATTTTTTACCTTACCTGATAAATTAGAATTACCACCGAAAAAGTTAATTAACTTATCTATTTTCTCCCCTACTTCTTGTAGGTTTTCTTCAATAGGTGTTAACGAATCCTTTCTAGTTCCTAGACATACGTTAAAATTTATTTCCTCAAATCCTTTTATCATATTTGTTTTTTGGTCAACATTTCCTGATTGTCTTGTTTGAATTTCTAAAAGTCTGCCTGTTTGGTCATCAATCGTATATTCGTCATTTAAATCATAAGAAAACGTCAATAGCTTACTTGCTTGTAAATCATTAGCATTGTCATTAAATGATGATGGCTTAACCCCTTTAATTATGTAGTTAGACTGATTAGTCCAATAACCGCTTCCTTTAGGATGAAATTGAACAACTCCATCTACAATTGCAAAAGCACCATTAAATTGTTTTTTTATCTCGTTAAAAAAAGCTTCACAAGAATATTGTACATCTGTTGCTCTAGGAATGCCTGAATTAGTTCCTTTATTTACAGTTAAAAATTCAGCTAGTTTAGGCTTGTTTAATTGAGGATTTGACGGTAGGTAATATAAACTATTTAGTAAATCAATAGAAGTATTAAAATCATAACCTAAATACCCACAAATTTTATTCAAAGCTAAATGAATATTTAACGTCTTATGCTCTCTAATAGGAGGTAAGAATGTATTCATCATTTTCTTGCCTATGTCTATTATAAGTATCAAAATAGATGCAGCATAAGCTACTTGAGCGATTAACTTTAATGCAAATCCAATAGCGGCTGCAACTGCTCCTAATATGCCTGATGCTGTTTCTTGAACTCCATCGGAAATAGTATCGCTAATTAGTTTTATTTGTGAAATTAATTCCTTAGCCATCATGTAACCTATAAGAGAAGAAGTTAACTCCTCTATAATGTTTATCTTTTTTTCTACTAGATATTCGCATATTTGATAATCGGATTGAGTAAAAACAGATTGGTCTTCTAGGTAAGCTAATGAATTAGTTTTTAATCCTTCAAATAATTGGTTTAACCCATTCTTCTTAACTATGTCAACTACTACCCTCCTTTCGTCTTCCCATTTATTAGCAAAGTTTTCGGTAGTTAAATCAAGTAATAGGTCAGCCGTTACTAATGTTGTTATATTATTATATGCTGTAATCTTAAAAGGCATCCCCTTATATTTATTACCGCTGTCTATATAATCTAATATTCGTTTTGCATCTTCATTATAAAAACTCCAATTTTTAGCGGTTATATTAGCTTGTACATTATCGTTTGAAAAATCTGCAATTATTTCAGTATCTTCTATATTTTCAGGAGAAGAACAAGGAATTCCATCTAATGAATAAGATAACTCAGCGTTTTTTGAAATTCTAGCCATTTAAAATAATTTAGATTTTTTATAATTATAATTTTCAATTTTATTATGAGTTTTAACACTTCTCAAAAATGAATCTTTAATGTTGTCATAATTAAAATGAGTCTCAGAAGCACTTTGTTTAACTACTGCTTTTAGCTCGTCAAACTTAGTTAGCACTGCATCATTACTATCAAACCTTTCTAGCTTAAGTGCTTTGCTTACATTTTCATTGCCAACCTTATAAGTGCTTCCTAAAGTCGCTAATTCGTCATTCGATAAGTGACTAACTAATCTGTTTTGTTCTTTAGTCATTACCCTTTCTTCATTGTGTAGTATTGCTAATCTACCGCCATTACTATCTAAAGGATTAGAAACCGTTCCAGTATTTTCTGTACCATCTAAAAAAAAGTCTAAAGTATTTATAAACGATTTTAATACACTTATATCTGTAATTGTAGAAGCTAAAGCGTTTGCTCCACTTTCTCCACCTTGGATATAACCTGCGTATGTAGTGACAGCAGAAGTTACTAACTCTCTTTTAGCTTGTAGTTCTAATTCTCTTTGCTTTAATAACTCTAATTCTGCGCTTTTCTTTTTCTCAAAAGCTATATTTTCAGTCGCGCTAATTATGCCCTGTGCGCTTAAATTAGCTATCTCAGATTGAAAAGTTTTATTAGCTTCCAATTCTTTGTCTAATAATGCAATTCTTCGATCGGCTTCTTTCTGTAAAGCATCACCAATTAAACCGCTTGCTTTAGTTACATTATCTAGTCTTTTATTTAATAGATCTTTTTCCTCTTGTGCTTTCTCTTCTTTCTTATTTTTTTTATTCGCTGCTATTTCTGCTCTAGCTGCATCTGCTGCTTTCTTTTGAAAATCAACTTTATTTTTTAATATTTCGGCATCAATTTTCTCCTGTGCTCGAATATCGTCATCAAATTGTTTTTGCTTTCTGTCGGCTTCTTCTTGTGCATATTTATCTTTTATTTTAGCTAATTCTAACTGCAAGTTAATTTCTAGTTGTGATCTTAAATTAATTTCTATTTCTGTCTCTCCTTTTATGGCTTCTCTTTCCCTTTTATATTTAGTTTCAATCGCTTTTACTTCTCTTTCTTCATTATCTTTAATAGCTTGTATTCTTAAATCTTCTGTTCTTTTCCTTAACATTTCAAGGTCATTCGCTTCCTTTACTCTTTCTGAATAAGCCTTATCATTTAATTGCTTTGTTGAACTATTTTCTTTCTTTTTTATTTTTAACAATTCAACAGAATTTGATTCTTTTTGCGCTTCAATTCTTTTACTTATGTTTAACTCTTCATTAAATAATTCACCATTCCTAGCCTCTAACTCTCTCGTTTGAGCTTCATTATTTAGCCTTATCTTTTCTATTTTATCTTTTAATCTTTCTGCTTCTTTCCTAGAGTCATATTTTCTAAGACCGTCAACCTCTTGTAGTCTTTTTACCTCTTTATCTAATATACCTATATTCCTTAAAGATATTTCTTCTCTTAGCTTTATATCATCTCTATTGTCTTTTTGTTGTTGTTGATTTGACTTTTTAGCCACTTCTAATATTTTCAACTTCTCCGCCAACAAGTCTTTTTCTGCTTGAATTTCGTTTTTACCTAGTAATACACTTTTTTCAGAAGATTTTTCTGCATCAGCTAAAGCTTTATCTGTTTCTGTTTTTATTAATGCATTTTTTTTCTTCTGATAATCTATCCCTTCTTTAGTAGCTTTATTTAATCTGTTTTGAGCTATCTCCGCTGTTGATAAAGAGTCCGCAAAAGCATAGTAAGAAGCGACTGCTCCAGCTATTAATGCTATTATTAGTCCAAAAATATTAGCTTTCATAGCCGTGTTAAACCCTTTTACCGCAACTGTAGAAGTCACAACTGTAGTTGAGAATATAGCTTGGCTAGCTGTCATTAAGAAATTACCAGCCGTCCATATACCGCTTGCAATTTTAAAAGATGCAAAAGAAATTAATAAAGTTCCAACTACATTTAAAACTGTTTCTAAATTTTCAGCTAAAAAAGCTAAAGATTTACTTAATATATTCCCTCCTTGTGTTGAATCGTTTAATTTTAAAATATAACTATCCCATGCTGACGTTAACAACTTAATAGAACCATCTAACGTCTTTAACTTTTCTTCTGCTAAATCTTTAGCCGCATTAGCATTATTTTTAATTTCCGCTGTTAAATCTTTTACTTTATCTTTATTGTCTGCCAAAATTATTCCTAAAGTTGCGGATTCTTTACCAAATGTTTTAGCAGCAATAGCCGCAACCTCTAACGAAGTCTTACCCTGTTTTTGAGCATTTGTAATATCATTTAATCCTTCTTCTAAGCTTCTTCCATCTTTAGCTAGTCTTAAAAATGAACTAGACAATAAACGACCAGACCTACTAGCTTTTATTCCGTTATCTGTAAGAACACCCAACATCCCTAAAGTTTCCTCTAAAGATATGTTTAAAGTCTTAGCTGTTGGAGCAACAAAACTTAAAGATTCTGATAGTTTTACAAAATCTAAGCTAGATTTTTGAGTACTTCTAGTTAGTGAATTAACAATATTTTCAGTGTCTGAAACATCTAATCCGAAAGACTTCATAGTCGACCCTACTAAAGTAGCTGTGTCACCTAATCCACTTTCTAGAGCTGTTGCTAAGTTTAAAGTCCCTTCTGTAACTCCGAGAATTACATCTTGCGAAAGTCCTAATCTAGCGTATGCTGTTTGAAGTCCCCCTACTTGTTTAGCTGTATATTGTGTTGAACTACCGTATTTTATTTGACTAGCTGCTAATTTCAAAGTTTGTTCTCTAGTAACTCCTAAAACACCTGCTAAAGTTGCATTTTGAACTTCAAACTCTCTTACCGAAGTAATGACATTTCTAACTATTTGTAAAGCTCCAAAAGCTAGCCCCATACTACGAAGCGCATTCGTTGCGCCCCCTATAAACTTTGGATATTTTCCGACGTTTCTTTGGAATTGCCCCGCTACTTTTTCAGCTGAAAATATATTACCTCTTAGTAAGTCGTATTCTCTAGCTAATTTTCTAGTTGACTTTGCGTTTTTTCCCTCAACAAAAGCAAGTTCTTTGAGTTCCTGAGCTAACTTGTTTAATTTTATTTTAGCTTGCTCATATTCAGAGTTAAGTTTTCTTTTATTCTCAATTTCTCTTTTTTCTACTTTTAATAGCTTTTCTTTTTCTCTTATCTCTTGAGCTGAAAGTCTTTTTAATGTAGCAATTCTTTGTTGCTCTACTTTTACTAATCTGTCTTTTTCTTTAGCTTCATTAGTTAGTAGCTTCTGCTCTTGTTGCTTAGTTTTTAAACGTTCCTGTTCAACTTTTTGCAAGCCTATAACAGCTCTTTGTTGGTCTTGTATAGCTTTATTAAACGCTTGTACTTCTTTTGCTGTAGTTGGTATTTGCTTACTAACATTAACCGAAGATTCAAGCATCCTTTTAAATGTAGCTTCGGATTTGTTAGCTCCATCATTAATAGTATCGAACAACTGTTTAAATTTAGCGTTTAAATCAGCATTTACCAACGACTCATAATCTATTCTACCTTTAGCCATTTGAATTTTCTGTTTTTGTAACTTCTAAATACGAGTAGAACTCAACTACGCTTATCTCCATTGGATTAATTCTAAAACCGTTAAATTTAGATAAAGTTGCACAAGTAACATTTAAATCTCCAACCTCTACATTTTTAATTAAATCATCAGCCATTTGTCGGTAAATGTTAGCGTGTGTTATTCTCCACTTCTTTCCGTTTAAATAAACATCTCCTATTGCTTGACTAGCTTTACGCATTAATTTACACCACTCTTTATAATCTTCTCCTAAACCATATCTCTCTAAGAACTCATCGTAAATACTACTCCAAATTTGCTCATAGTCTTCATCTTCTGAAAGCTCTTCAAACTCGTTATGTAATAAATATCTATAATCTTTAGTCTTGCAAAGAATATCAAAGTTACCAATAGGTAGTTGTTTAATGCTTTTATATATTTTCACACTCATAGTAGTTGTTTATTTAGGTAGTTTAAAATAAGTGGTAGTATCTTGTTTCTAAGCATCTGTAAGCTCTCTTCTGAAAGCCCTACTATATCATTACCAAAATTATCAAACAAGTTGTTATCTCCTTTGTTTCCATCTGCCGTTATCTCCATGTAAGTTGGCTTAATAATCAATCTAAACGACTTATAGAACTCTCCAGTATCAAACAACGTAACTCTATTAGTTGGTTGATTTTTTGCTCTCTTTTTTTCTACTGTAAATTGAGCGTAACCAAACCCGCTTGCAGTCATTTTGTTTAAATCACCTCCTTTCGCGTCTTCGCCTTTCTTAAATAATTGACCTATTCTATTTAAGTCTAATATGTCTTCTTGTAGTTGTTGGTCACTTCCAATAACTTTAAATACGACTTTACCTGTATTCAAGGTCGCAAATGTTTTTGCTATTTTTCGTAAAGGTTCAAATAAAGACATATCAGCAAATATAATAAAAATAATGCTTATTTAGAATGATTATAAATAATAAATAACTAATTATTAAATGTACTTGAAATGTGCTTGAAATGTGCTATGTGCTGTTATTTTTATGTAATTGATTGAAAACTAGGTTGTTATATAGCACAAAAAAAAGAGCTTACCGAATTAACGATAAGCTCTTAATATAAATGTAGTTAATACTACTTACTTTCTTTGGCTTTTTTACCACCACAAATATAATAAAGCTTTTCAGCTTCGCCATCTCTTAGGTACTTTGCATCTCCCCAAATAGATAGCCACTTTTTAAGAGTAACCTTTTCAGCCGACCCCTTACGGAATTGTATCCCTTTTCTTAATTCGTAATATTCCATAGATTAAGGTATCAAAACATTAGCCATTGAAGAACTGTCGTACTTTTTAATAGTAGAAGTCTTTATGTGTAGTAAATCTCCACTTGTTGCAGCCGAAGCTAAAGTAAACGTATATACACCTGTTCCAGATCCACCTGTCTCAACAACAGACGTTAAAGAATGAGAAGCTCCTAATACTGGGCTTACTTCTGTTACTGTAAAATCAGCAGTTACTAATCCAGATACTGGTGTTTTTGTGATTCCAGTTCCGTAATCAGTTGTAATAGTTGCAATCCAAACAGTAGTTGTAGGGGTGTTATAAGTTGCGTTTACGTCATATAACCCATCTATATCACTTAAGTCAATATTATCCATTTCAGATGCTAAAATCATATAAAGCATAGAGTCTTTTACGTTCTTATCAATTTGGAATTTTAAAGAAATTTTAGAAACAGTTGTAGATGTTGCGTCTAACATTGTTGCATCCCACGTTCCATCTTGAACTTTTATAGGTTTTAAGAACGCTAAATCATCAGAAGCTTCCATTTTAATGTTACCATCTGTATCAATTATAACGATTCCGAATTGTCTTCCTTCCCATTGTTCTAATTTGCTTAAGAAAACATTTGAACGTTTAGGAATCAATAACTCAACATTTCTTGGTCCCTTCTCAACTACATAAGATGTTCCGTCGTCCATAGCTTCTTTTATCGAAGCATCTCTAACAGAAGATACATTTTTAGTTTGGTGAATCGGATACCAACGCTTTGAAGCATCGTCATGATTGACTAAAGCATCAAAGTACGCTTGATTTAATGTAGCTGTTACATCTATTTGATTAGCTGTCCCATCATTTGCAATCATAGGAACTAAGAACATTCCTGACTGTGTTTTAAATAATGTTTGACAATTTGGTGTACCTGTATTCCCAGGGGAAGTTGTACACGATGAAGTTAAAATACTCATTGTTTTTTTTGTTTTTTATTAATTAATTAATTATTACAAATATAATCTATTTTTTTTATTTATAATCATTCTAAATAACAGATGCTAATATCCCTTGTTTACTATTGCCATTTTTTAACAGTTTTCGTATTGTAAATTCATATCAAATTTAACAACAAAGAAGTTACTCATATCTGTATTAGTTGGCAAATCTAAATTCAACCCACTATATACATTATCTATCCCTTGTGTTATTCCAGTTAAGTCAAACCCTTTGCTGTTTAGATTTATTAGTTTAGTTATTTGGTTAACTACTTCTTCATCTGCTCTATGTGATACACTAGGAAATAACTTATCTAACTTTACTTGAAATATAATAGAAACGTTTGTAGTTAAACTAATATCTTCTACTGAGCGGTTATCATCTACTAAAAAGAATGAAGTAGCACTATAGTTATCATTAAAATAAACCTCTTCATAATTACCGTTTGAAGTGTAAACCTCAGGTATTAAAGTGTTATCTTTTTGGTTCTTATAAGCCCTATGATAGCTCTCGTAATTACTCCACGCTAACTTATTATATAGATAGTCTTGTAACTTATCTATATTAGAATCAATTCCAACTGGTGAAGCTTTACGAATAACCGCCATTACTATAAAGTATTAGATAATATTATCTCTACACTTCCAGAAGTTAAAGTAATTTCACTAAAGAAGTTATCTGTAGGAATTACAGTTTTGTAAGTTCCCGCTTTAATTGCCGTTGCTGGTGTAGTGATATAAGTAGCTTTAACATCTGTTGCTACATTATTAACCTTTAAAGAAGCCACAATCGTATCTTCGGCAAAATATATCCCTATAAATCTTTTAGCTGAATAAGCTGTTGTATCATTCACTGTTACAGTACCTTTGTGAGCTACTGCTTTTTTTAAATATTCTGTCATTTTTTATTTTTTATATTGATGAGTAACTAATTTGAAAATCGTTATTATCTTCGATATTTCTATCTAATGTTTTTTGTAATTGTTGTATTGCTTTATCTTTATTCCTTAAGTATCTTTTTATAACAGAATCTGCGGTCATTTCTTTTAATTCTGCTATTAATAAGTCTTCTCTTAACCCTCCTCTTTGCTCTCTATTACTTCTACTATGTGCATTCGCTAAGAACATTTCAAAGCACATTAATTCAAACGTTGCTCTTATATAACTACCAAAGTCTAGCATATTATTATCAATATATTGTTGGCTGTCTAAAAACGCTGTTATATTGAATCCTAATCCATTATCTGTTGTTCCATAACTATAATTAGCTCCGTCGGGTGTTGCTCCTATTCCTGTTGCTGTATATGCTACAAATCCATCAAAGTTCAAAGGGTCGATTGTATAACCGTTTGTCTTTACACTTTGGCTGTCTATTGCAAATATCCATTTTCCCTTTCCTTTAAATGTATAAGGAATATCTTTAAATTCTAAAGCTCCATTGTTAGGTGTAATTGATAATGTTGTAACTAAAGCACCTTGATTAATTACGTATATATCTACTGGACTAGTTGTATTAGCTTGTAAACTAATTTCATTGATCCTAAATGATACGTAATCACTCCCTTTTGCTTCAAATACCCATGCAGCGTAATCGTTTGGTAAAGTAACTGTGTTTGTGCCCTCTGTATAAAGATATTGACTATCTACTAACCTACGTTCTAAGCGTAAATCTGCATACACTCTATCTTTTACTTTTTGTATAAATGCTTTAATCCTTAGGCTCTCTATGTTTGTTAATTGCCAATTGCTATGGCTAGATGCTGGTGTATTACCAACATTATTAAGGCTAATTGATTGATAGATTAACCCGCCATCTATTACTATGTCGCTTACTTTTCTTGACTTATTGAAATCTGAATAAGTAGTCCCAACATTATAAGCTGTGAAAGTATAGTCTATATTTGGCAAGTAACTTAATAAATTATCAATAGTAATAGAAGGATGTACGCCACTATTGACATACATCCCGCTATCAGGTATTGAAGTTAATTGACTATCTAAGATAGTGTTGTTCGTAAAGTCTTCTGCTATTCCTAGAATCATCTTAACTATTATTTATGGTGCTGTAAATGTAATCGCTCCAGCTGAAAATCCAGCTCCTGAAACATACCAATTGATACCATCTGATACAATATCAACATAATCTCCCTTAACTCCTGCTGAAGCAACAAAAGATATTACGCTTGAATCGTCTGCTCTAACTGGAGCACCGTTAACAGTTATAATCCCTTGAATAACTTCAGTTGCAGCTACTATAGTAAAGTCAGTTGTTGCAAAATCCGCACCTGTGATTATTCTATAATTTAATCCTGCTTGAACCGCTGGAAGTGTAATTGCTACACCTGCAGCCGCATTAAGACTAAAGACCTTACCGCTATCGCTACCTAGTAACGTTTTAGCTTCTGTTATATCTTCAGTATAAGCTAATAGTCCATTTCCATCAAAAGGAATGTTAACCCCTCCTGCTATCGTTTTATAATATTGTGCCATTTTGTTTTTATTTATTTAATTAATAATTAAGTTGTTAAACCTTGAACTTTTACGATGTCACTAGCTCTAGTAGATAAATCACTGTTGTAAGGATATACAACGTAAAATCTTGACCAAATAGCCATCTCTTGGAAAGTTGTCATTTTATTATCACTCGAAGAACCTCCTGTTATTAACGCTTCTGCATTAGTAGCTTCATTATTAATGTAAATGTTTGCTCTCATTTTTAAGAAAGGTAATTCCATGTCTGAAACTTGCCATTTTTTCCCATTTACTTCTGTTCCATTTCTGAAATCGTAAGGGAAATTTTCAACTAAGCCAATAGAACCGTCTCTAATTAACCAACCGTTAAACACTTCTGAACCTGCTGAAATGTTACCCGATTCGTGCAATCTATCTGCTCCAAAGAAACCTAAAGCTTGTAAATTTCTATCGTTACCTGCTCCATGCATAGCCGCTTCTGACCTTTGAACTGCTAATCCCGCTCTGTTTGTTACAATTCTGTAAGCTCCTGGCAATTCATTTGCATTCATTAATTGAGTTAATTGAGCGAACATCGTCTGTTTTTGTGCGGCTTTATTAACTTTAAGAATATCAGTAGTAGTATCGAATACGAATGTCCCATCACCCATAGAAACTTGGGTAGTCGCTGTAAGAACCTGTGTTTTTCTAGTTTCTAAAACAGAAGCTAATATAACCTCTACTTCATCAGCCATCTTATAAAGAACATTCTTCATAACCATTTTCTTAGCTACATCAGCATCAATAACATTTGAACCATAAGTTGATGGATAATGTCTAAATCCTGAAAACACATCGTAAGCTACAACTGAATGTAATGCCGACACTGGTAAATTTGAAGGAATAAAATTAAAACCAGGAGTAGCATTAACTACAACCGCTTGGTCTTGAATTACTGGAAATTTAATGTCTCTTGATGAATCCATTGATTGCATCGCCTCCATATCTGACGGTAGAATGTAATCTACTGCTAAAGATGAAGCCTTTGCTGCATCTAATAAACCTTGTTCAGAAAATCTCTTTTCGTTAACGGCTCCTGTTGCTTGTAAATCATACAAGTCTGTTGCATCTATATATGCCATTTTGTTTTGTTTTTAATTGTTAATTATTACTTATTTACTCGTTCGGTAGTCCGTTACCTGTTTTTAATTTTACTATATAATTTAGCATATTCATCAGAATAGGCTCTTGTTTGCATTCCCAATCCTTTAGAAGTTAAGTGAGCTTTAACTAACCCCCCAATCTCTTTACTAGTTGCGTTTGCTGGTACTTTGAATGGCACACCCTCAACATCCGCCAACTTAGCTTCTTTTGTAGGTATTCCCTTTTGCTCCCTTTCCTTTAGCAATGAATTAAGATTTTCATTATGAGTAACTAAGTCCTTTAACTTGACAATATCATGCTTATTATCTTTGTTAATTGCTTTAGCTTCTCCGTTGACTATCTCAATTGTATATTTATCGAGAACTTCACTCTTGAACTCATTCCACTTTGCAGTAGATTCATACGCATTAACAGTATCAGGAAAGTTAGGCTTATTACTGTTGAACGCTAAGTCTATCTTAAATTTTGTTAGCTCTTGATTTTGCGCTTCATACTTTTCTTTAAAAGGTTTTGTAGCTTCGTAATCAACCTCTATTTTTTTATAGTGGTTCTCAACTCTATCCTTTAAAGCTTCGTACTCTTTAGTTAAAGCCTCACTTCCTCCTACAGATTTAATTTTAGACTCATAATCAGCTTTTAAATTTGCTAATTCTGAACTCTTTGAAGTTGAATGATGTTGCCATGCGCTCTCAATATAATCTGCTATCTTTTGACCTTCTGCTCTTTGTAGTCCTGTTATTTCAGATACTTTCTTTGTTGCTCCATCAAGTATAGCATTAGCATCAGCGTTAGCTTTGCCATCCCAACTTTTTTTTAATTCTGCTATAGTACTTGCATTTAGTCCATTAATTGCCTGTACTGCTTGTTCTGTTAAATTGTGTTCAGTGATGAACTCTTTAGGTAATTCCATAGTCTGTTACGGTTTTTTATTTATTTACTTGTTTAACTCTTCTTTTATTTTTTCTCTTAAAGTTTCAATCTTAACTAAGTGATGAGGCTTTTCACCAAATAATTTAGTGTATTCTTCTCTAACTTCGTTTAATTCATCTCCTTTAGGTTCTGACTTTACAACCTCTTTTTTAGGATTCAATAAAAGTTCTAACTTAGCTTCTAACACTTGTATTCTTTGTTCTTCTGCGGTTAAAGCTTTTTTAGCCCCTTCCATTGCTACGTCTATTTCGTCAATAATATATTCAAAGGATTCTACTTTTTTATATTCTGCTTCTAACCCTTTGCTTACTACGGAAGAAACACTTTCAACCGATACTTTGCAAAAGCTATGAGACTTTAGCTTTCTTAAGTAGTTGTCCCATTCTAAAGACCCATAAGATAACTTAGTGATTCCGTTTTCGTTTAGTAATTTTTGATTTTCATCATACGACACTCGTTGCCCCTTTATCCAACGTAAGGACACTATTAGGTTTGTTTTCTTGTTCATTTGTTTTGATTATTTGTGTTATTAAATTATTGATTAATATTATCCTTTCGCTTTTTGTTTGGTCAAATGAGTTATAAAATTCCAAAATATCTCCATAGGTTGCCTCAAACATTCCGATCCAATAACTGAACCTCGTTTGATATTCAAATATAGTTGTGTTTAACAATCCTCTATCTATTGCCTTGTCAAAGTCTTTATCTGAACAATATGGAAGTAAATTGTATAGTAACACTTCACGCTCCATTTTATCTTTGTTAAATCTGTTTTTATTTCTTGTTAATCTAATTAATAAGTTCTTTCTTTCTATTGGATTTGTGTTTTTTTCAAACATATTATAAATATCCATTTGAGACTCTAAGAAGAAATCAGACCCATAAAAGCACTCTACACTAACAACGTCTTTACCGTATTGTAACGCTAAAAACTTGTAATCAGATAACTTTCTAATTCTTGTTAGCTCCATGCTTAAGGCTCTTAACTTATCTTGTTTAGATACGTAAGACTTTGAAACCTGCATTTGATTCTTAGCTGATTCCTGTGCTTCTGAATAATCACCTAAAGCAGACGTTATAATATCAATTTCTATTTCTTTTATTCTATCCCTTAAGTAATTAAGACTTTCAACTGGAACATAGAAGAAATTAAGGAAGTTCTGGACTGCGTTCATATCAATAGAACCGTCATCTTTTTTAATGATTGGGACATCTATAATCGTACCCGCTTGCAATGGAGAACCCTTTCCATTAACACCTCTACCCATTTTAGCTCGTTGACCTGCTATATTAGAAGACATTGGTTGCTTGTCGCTAGACCCTTCTATATCGTTTCTAGCAGATTTATCTTTAGCATCTAATTTAGTAACTATCGGAATAGCTCCATTAGGCTCTGTCATTCTCTGCAAAGTCTTAAGAAACACATACTCTTCTAATTTCTCGCGTAAAAATGTAAACATTGACATTCTCACTACTTCATCGTCGTATGCGTGTTTACTTATATAATCTGCTGGACATAATCCTAAGTCGTGATTAACTGTCACGACTTCTTTAAATTCAGAATTAAAAAAAGTATAAGAATTAGCATCTAAATATAGATAACCTTTTTTACCGTCATATTCAGCAGAATAAGCTATTCTACTAATTACACTATCATCTGATTCTATAGAGATTACTCTTTCTATATCTATTATTTCACGATAAGGCTTGTTAACATCACTTAGATTAGTGACTACTATATTGTTATGCTCAAATAATAAAGCGTTAAATAACTTTTCATTAAAATCTTCGCTATCTAATTCATCTATATTTTCATAAGTTTCACCTTTGATTGTGTATTTAAAATAAGAGTCTTCGGCAAAGAAAACCCTAGATAAAGGATTCTTAATCTTGTCATTAATTAAACCACTAGAAGCTACTGGGTTTCTGAGGTATTTATAAAAAGATAAGAAGTTGTCAGTTTTAAATACATTTTTAATAAAATTAAGAAAATGATTATTTGTTGAATAATTTCTATTTGCCCACGCTTCAAGATATTCATGAGTGATATTCTCCTGAATTTCCCCCTTTGTGAAATATGATAGTTGTTTTTGTTGGGTTACAGCATCTGCTAAACCCTCGCTACCTACTTTATTTTTTATAAAATTAGCTGACATTTTCTAAATTAGATTAAGGCAAATATAATCAAAAATTATTAACTATTTATAATCATTCTAAATAATAATATTTTAGGCATAAAAAACCCCTACTAAATTAATAGTAAAGGTCGCCTTGTCGAGCTTTGTTTTTTAAAGGTACGTTTACCCGTGGATAAACGTACTAGTAACTATATTACAGTGTTGTGCGCAATTAAACGCAAACCAATTCACTTTCTGCAATATTTCGTAACACTTCCTCTGCCCATTCTGTATCTAACGGGCGAAAACGAGATTTATCCCATCCAGCATCGTTTTGTATAACCACAACGTCTTTGCCATTTGCCCAAAGTATCGTGTATATTTCGCCTTTAACTAATTTTTTTTCACCATCTAACCACCCACATTCATCATTTATACAAACTACTTTTTGTCCTACTTTCATAATTAACTGCGCACAACACAGTATATAAAACAGTGGGGCGTTGTGCGTCTTTTTAGCCCACTTGCACTTAGTTAAGGTTATCGGTTTCGGATAGGTAAGTGCATCCTATCCCCACCGTTTCATATACTCGGCACGTTGTAAGCTATACTGGAAATATTTTATCACAGTCATTACATACATAAGTTACTTTACCTACTATCGCTTTTGTGTTGGTACTATCGCAACCATTACAGCGCACAACATCAGGTATAGCAAATAATTTTACTATCTGTTCTGCTAATTTTTCAGCTTCTCGCTCTACATAATCAGCGTTTATACCATCAAATGCTCCGTTATGTGCAATCTGTTCTATTTTATATACTATTTCTTCTTTAGTCATTTTGTTTCGTTTTTTAAATCCGTAAAATTAAATGCCATACCTAAACCGTTATGCACAAGGCTACATTAGTGCATTATTAAAAAGTATTTTACCTAATCGAATTACAAAATAATGTTCGCCTTCTTCCGCTCCCCATTCGGTTTTTCCTGTTGTAGTTTCAATTCCTTTGCATTCAACAATCATAGTTGGTGCGTCTTTGCTATAACCATTTTTAAATAAAACCTTGTCAAATTTTCGGTCATTTACAACAAAGTCACTATTTCCCATTTGGCAAATGCTTTTATCTTCAGTCAGTCTATTAATCCAATAGTCTTTTATTTCTCTATATTCCTCTTTTTTAATTCCTTTAGCAATCATATCAAACCACTTCTTTTTTAAGGTGAGAGTAAGAACACGCCCAGTGCATAACAAAGCATAACATTCATGCTTATTTTGTGCTTTTTTGGAAGTTTTGGTGCTTATCATAGTTCTGTTTTTATTAATTAAATTTTGTGATTTATTACGCCCGAAAGGTTATACAAATCGTTAGCAAACATTAAAAGTATTTGTTTTTAAGTTTGGGTACACAAAGTCTCTAAGAGTACTCTTCAATGTTTTTTCACCTTTATAAAAGTATCTACCACAATCAGCTTCTTTGCAATTATCTTTTAGCCATAATTCAAAGTCTTGTTTTTCTTTTTCTTTTAACGATTTGCTAACACCGTGTATAGAAAATAAATTAACAAGTTCGTCAGCTAAATCATCTATATAAACCTTTGTTGCTACTAATCCGTTCTCTTGTGTACTTGCAACACCCGCACAATGTCCTGTAATCATTTCTGTAATTTCTTTCTTATTCATAAGTTCTGTTTTATTTAATTGTTAATTTACTTTCCATACACAAATTCGTTAGGGAAGTGCTTAGTTTAGTGCTTTATCAAAGTTTTGTGCTTTATTCATTTTCTTTTATTTTAATTCAACTATTAAAACACCTCTTAATCCTATGCAAGCGATTAAATAATAAGCTTCTGCCATTAATCTAGTCATGAAGATTATATCATCACCGTACTCATCTTTTAGTATCTCGTTAGTATTGCTGTTGTAGATAGCGTACATTAATTGATATTTTACTACAAAAGTAACCCAATTAAACCGACGTGAACTACCCACACACTAAAAAGATGTGTGGGCTTCTTGCACAACGCATAGCCTAATGGCTTACGTTAGCGTACAAAGGGTTGTCCCTAACCCCAAAATTCTTTATATTCAAAGAAGCATTTAAGTCTCTATCCATTGAATTACCACACTTATCACAATTGTATGTTCTATCTGAAAGTTTTAAATCTTTCTTATGGTTTCCACAATTAGAACATACCTTACTGCTTGGTTCAAATCTGCCAATTACAACAAGGTTTTTACCTTGCCAATCAGTTTTGTATTCAAGCATTGTTCTTAATTGTCGCCAACCCATTTCAGATATTGCTTTAGCTAAATTATGGTTCTTTACCATATTACTAACAGCTAGATCCTCTAATACAATTGTATTATACGTATTTACTAATTCAGTAGATATTTTGTGCAAGTAATCAGTCCTTTGGTTACGGATTTTCTCTTGCAATAATGCTACTTTTAATTTTTGTTTTTCTCTATTTATCGAACCTTTCTGTTTTCTTGCAAGGCTTCTTTGTTCAACTCTTAATCTCCTTTGTTGTGATTTAAAAAAGTTTTTATTTTCATATACCACACCATCGGAAGTAATTGCTAAATCTTTAATACCAAAATCAATACCAACAGATGTTTCAGTTTTAATTGACTTTTGTTTTGGTTTTTCTGTTTGTGTATCAACCAATATAGATACAAAGTATTTACCTGTTACAGTTTTTGTTAGTGTAACTCTTTTAGGTAAACCTTTAAACTCTCTGTGGTAATCAATAGCAACTTCTTTTAGTTTAGGTAGTTTCAATGTACCATCTTTAAACGATACTTCAAATCCTTGGGGAAATGTAATTGACTGTTTGGAATACTTATTTTTAAATTTCGGAAATTGACCTTTACCTTTAAAAAAATTTTGGTATGCGGTATCTAAATTAATAATACTATGTTGCAATACTTGACTTGGACATTCTTTAATGTAGTCAAACTCATTTCTCAACTCTGGAAGTTGCTTGATTAAGTCATATTTAGATATTGATTTTTTATTTGAAGCATACGCAACAGTCTTTGTTTCCAAACCCAAATTATAGACAAGTCTATTTACACCAAAATACCTTTGTAATTGGTCTTTTTGGTCTTCCGTTGGAAATATTCTGTATTTGTATCCTTTAAGCATCTATTATTAAATAGTCTAAACTTTTGTAAAAGTACAATATTTTTATCTAAATCACAAACTTTGGTTAATTTTATTTTAATTGATGCCGTATTTTGTTTAAATCATTCCGTCTTTGGTTGTAAATAATTTAAACAAAATACTACATTATGCAATCAAATTACATCCCATCCACGCTAAGGCGATGGATGGGATGTACGCTCCGTTTCATAAAAAATGTTTACCTCAATTTAGAATCATTCTAAATTAGTTAGTTGTTACGCTAAAGTTGTTTAATTCGTGGGACATAAAACTATAGCGTGAGCTATCCCAAAAATGGTTAAAAGAGTCATTTGGTTGATTTATTTGTATTCCGTTAACCTCTTTAAATCTATAGTTTTGTTGCTCTGCTCTAGCGTACTTATATAAGTCGCTCTTAACTATATGTATCTTATATTCTTTCATCTTAGATATCCAAAACATAACGCCTTTAGTCTTTGATACCTTTGATATCTCCCAACCCCTATCAAATAGTTCTCTAACCATCTGAACAGAGCCTTTCTTTTCGCTTATATATCTATCTGATGAATCGCAAGTTATTGGAGTATATTTATCAACTCCAACAGCTTCTAAAGTATTGTGTAGTTCTTCTGAAGTGTCAATAGGGTGATATATTAACAGCTCTAAATAGATGTTTTTACCTTCTTTAGCGAACTTTACTAAGGCTGATGGGTCATTTACAAAACCTAGGTCTAGCCCAAATGTATAGTCTAATTCAGGAAACTCTTCAATATAAGTAACGTGTTTAAATATCTGTCCTTGCATAGCTCCTTTAAGACCTAAGCCGTAAACTTTCCACATGTATTCGTCTGCGGTTCCTGCTTCTATATTATCAATGTTTGGTGGCGGTTGGTTCTTATTTGTAACCTCTTCACCTCTATAAAAGATACTATCACCTTCTACAGTGTAAGTTCCCGACTCATAAGGTTCGTAACCTAGTATTTTGTTACGCTCTTGAATAGATACAAAAGGATTATCTTTATAAGTTGTACGCAAATAACCTACATCAGGTCTAGGAAGTACGTTATTAAATATCCAATGTTCAGTAACTGAAGGATTCATATCCATCCACCAGAACTTTTTACACCTCATTTCTGCTTGGTCGAATATAGACTTTTGAATAGGTAAAGGTTCGTTTAACCAAAGGTAATCACATTGAGCACCGTGAAACTTTGACGGCTTATCAGCACCTAGAAAGTTAATCTTATTGTTGAATATCTTGAAACTTGAAACTTCTTTAGCATCTTGAAAAGGGTTCTTTAATCCAAAAGCATCTAATCTATTGCTAAAATCATTATATAGTGTTGTCTTAAATTCGTTGTAAGTCTCTTTAACTACGTTTATAACACAATTAGTTTCATACCTACAGCAAAGTAATATAATAAAGTCAATTGATGCAATAGTTTTACCTGATCTACTAGAGCCAGATAATAACAAACCTCTTTTTCCATGTGTTAATTCATCACCATTGTACTGTTGTTCTGTACAAGATTTAACTAAATATCGAAAATTTGGATTAATACGCCTACTCATGGTGATTTTAACAAGTCAATGAATACAAGGGTTAATTATACTTTACACACGCGGTGGAGACAAATTAATCTGTTATATCATCAGTTGGTGGAAATATGTCGTTAACGTCCTTTCTTTTGTCGTTAACTGTTATATCATTCTGAACTCTATCTCCGTATTTAGAAGGGTTTAATTTACCTAACACCCATTTACGAGCATCAATTCTTAACTTAGCTCTGTTTATAACATTGTTATTAGTTATTTCAACACCGTCTTTCATTATCACATCACCACCTTCATCGTCAGCTATAGTAAGGATTTCATCGAATATATTCTCTGCTCTTATTTTACACGCGTGTGTGTAATGTTTTACTTTAACTTCATCTTCTTCTAACCACTTATAAAAAGTCTTACTACTAGGAAACTCAGGTTCTAAAAGTATATTCCTTACCGCTTCACCTTCTGCAACTCTTTTAAATACTATTTCAAATATCTCATCCTTTTGTTTATCACTGTAACTCATAGTCTGTTATGTTGTTAAGTTTATCTATTTCTCTAAAGCTTCTGAATATTCTTTAAATTGCTTCTCGTTCATTACGATAGGTTTTAACTTCTGCTCAAAGGTTTCGTTAAAGAACTCTTCAGGATGCTTATCGTTAAATTTACCTTCTTCAAAAACATCTATTACAAGCTGCTTCTCTTCTTGAATTAATTCATTAGCGTAATTAGTTATATATTCGCTAAAACCTGATAAAGCTTCTTTTACTTCGTCGCTAATGTCTTTAGTAACTGCTGTATCGTTGATAAAATCAATTAATTTTGTTATTGGTGTCTTTTCCATAATTTTAAAATTATCCTTTAGTAAACCCTAATTCATCAACTCCTGTATTTAACTCATTACCTTTAGGCATAATGAAATTCTCATTAATAAATCTCTTTCCAGAATAAATATTTAACTTATTATATGTTATTAAATCGTATAAATTGTTTTTTAACTCAGGCTTATGCTCAATGTGATTAACATTGATAGATATAGCATCATATATTTTTTTAATACTACTTTTACCATATAAATCCATAAGTTTTTTATAAGCTTCTTTATCTTCTTTACTTTCTTTACTTTCCATAATTAAAAGAATAAATTCCAAATAATCTTAATATATTTAATAAAAGCAATAATAAAAGGAACTACTAAAAGTATGACAACTATGTTAGTTATCGTTTTTTTAAAGTTCTTAATAAATCTTTTGAAAAATCCTTTTAATCCTACTCCGTGTAAGATTTCTATTGAATCTGGTGTTTTTTTCATAATTACAAATATAGTGTTTTTCAGTTTAATCCTATCTTTATTTATAGTATTTTTTTTGAATATTTTTCGACTTCTTTATTTAAGTCCGTTATGTTTATAGACTTAGTTGTATTTTTTTACTAGTCCTTTCATATTTTTAATTAAATAATTTTATCTCTGCTCTAATTAATTTAACTGCATCGGCTTTTTCTCTGAATTTTTTATCTGTTATATACCACGTTTTGTAGTTTCTAATTCCGTGCAATACTGAAACGTGAGTTTTCCTATTACAATAGTCGGCTATTATCTGCAAGTTAACTTTCTTTTCTTTTACTTTAGCGTTGTACTTTGCTAGATAGAAGAAAATATACCTAATCTCTGGAAGTGGTTTAGCTCTTGACTTAGAAATTAATAGTTCTTTTTCGATTCCAAAAGTTGTACATACTACCTGCATGATTTCGTCAAGTGAGAAGTAGTCTTTTTCGTAATTCTCCATAATCATATAATCTATTTTCATCTTATTAACAGCATTAATTTAGCAACCCAGTATCCTATTTGATAACCCGCAATGCTGTAGATTATAACATCTAATATTTGTTTTCTTTTCATTTCGTTTTATAATAATTTTTAAAATTCTCATAATTATCTTTATAATCTAACATTGTCTTAAGTTGATTATACAACTTATCGTGCTTTAATTCTAGTAATCGAGCTAACAAATCGGCAATTGATATACTAGGCAATTGCAGAATAGTTCTATACTCTTTCGCTTTATGCTCGATTAGTAGGTTATAATTATGCTCGGCGTTTATCATTTTTACAAATGCGTCCGTTTTTTTTCTTTTTTCTTTTATCATTTAGGTACGTTTATTTATTGAAATGCGTAATAGTAACTATATTACGTTGTTAGCGAGCATTAAGAATATTTAATCTCACCATTACAGTTTTGGCAACTATGTTCTACTTTAGGATTTCCACAAGCGCATATAAAACGCTCGCTAACACTATCTATATTTAATTTATTTAAAGCATCGTTTATGTTAGTTAACATTTTATTGTATTCTGCTTGCTGAAAAGGCTCTTCTTTCTTTATCTCTTCAGTAACAATTCTTTTATGTTCTTCTAGTATCTCTATTGCGTAATTCATAATTTTATTTTTTTTAAGTTTTTAAATAATCTAATCATAGATTTAACGTTGTGTGCAATACTAAAACCACGGCTTCGGGTCGTAAGTCTCAGTACATTTAACAACTCTAAATTTATGTTCAGGCGTAATTTTCTTTTCCGATTCCGCAAGTGCTTGTGCTTTCTTCCTATCCATAAATTTATGGTAGTATTCGTTTTTCTCTTCGTTGTGAGTATGATAGACAACTTGCGGTGCGCTACCTTCTACTAATGCTTGCACGTAATAGTGCGTAAATGATTGTTTTGCCATAAAGTACTGCACACAACACTGTATAAAATCAAGTGGGGTTATGTGCTTATTTTGACCACTTCGGCTGTTTAATTAGTTTGTGCAAGTCGGAATGTGTTTGCCGTTCAATCCCACCTGCTTTTATACTTTTACGTTGTACACAATTAAAATGCTTTTTGTTTGCCACACTTTCGGCATTGTTGGTGTCCGTTAAGTTGGTGTCCTACACTATACCAATCGCATCCGTTATCGCATTTAAACTGTTCGCTTCGCCTGTACAACATTGTATAAAGAAAATGCTTGTTTCAGTTCTTTTGCACACTCTGTTATTTTACCCATAGGTATTCCAGTTATAAATCTTTTTTCATCAATAACAATTGAGTGTTTAATCATTATTTTTTGTATTTCTTTTAAGTCCATTTTTGCTTATTTTATTTATTAATTCACGCACTTTCCTTATACTGTACCGTTAAGCACAATTAAAACTTATACGTTCCTGCATCCCTCATAGAATGGCGTTCGCTTCTTTCAAGAATTTTGCCATATTTAAGAATTTCAGAAACCATCCAGTCATAGCCTCTAAATCCTTCTGTTTTACTTCTTCTTGCTTTTTCACATCTAACATTAGCACCCCAGCCATCGCCAAAATTGTAATAAAAGGATTTATTATTAAGTTCTTCAACTTGCTTTTTAGGTAAATTCTTGAAAATAAAACATCCTGCTTTTCTTCCAGTATCAACGCCATTCCAACTACCTACATTGGGCATTGTTAATTCAAATCTTAGTATCATTTTAACCAGTTTTAAAAGATGCCTAACAATATATATAGCAAAGTGGGGCATCGTTCCAAATCGCTACTTTAGTGCTTTTAATTTAGTTCTTTATGGTTTGATAGGTCATCACTTTTAAACCCACCTTGCCATATACTCGTCCGTTATAAGTAATTATTTTTTTGCCAACGCTACTCTTATGCTTTGACGTATTTCGTGGTTTACACTTGTGCCGTTTTCTTTGGCTAACTTTTTAAGTTGCTCTAATTGTTCGGGCTCAATTCTTATTTGGTAGGGTATTTTCATTTGTTTAGTTTTAAATAATATTGCACATCTTCTTCATAGGTTTCGTGTTTGGTATCAAATTGAATAACACCTACAAAATCTGTTAGTAATTCTTCTTTTTTAGAATCTTTGTAAGTTTCCATCATAATCTCAACTAATAGCTTTTGAGACTCAGTAAGCCAATTCATACGACTTGTGTTTTCTAATAATTGATTAGCTGTCATTTCTTAATTTTTTAAAGTATTTAATATTCTTTTCGCATTGTTCAGGTGTATGTCTGCTTTTATCCCACCATAAAATAACACCGTTCTTTTTATCTGTCCAATAAGAGATAGCACCTCTAATAGCTATCTCTTGTCTTTCCTTAGTTTCTTTATCCATTATTAAAGTGA
>TARA_R110002124_G_scaffold5786_11_pt1 | contig 40473 bp, 35 predicted proteins | sample TARA_R110002124 | Tara Oceans TARA_R110002124 (sample SAMEA4397445) | marine metagenome | biome: Polar Biome; feature: [SRF] surface water layer (ENVO:00010504); material: water (ENVO:00002006), including particulate matter (ENVO:01000060) such as... | depth 5 m
GGGCACAGGCTCCAATCGACCATCCGAAAGGTCCGCCACAGTACGGGTGTAACGCTCGATTTGCGTCGCCATCAATGGGCTGGCATATCGATGCTGGCCGGCAATCTGATACAAGTAGGAGACTGAGTCGCCGCACGCTGCTGCGACGTCGGCCCGCTCCCGCTTGGTTGCCACTTTGAGAAAGTCCTTTAGCTCCATGCGTAAAAACATTAGCACCGTGCGAATCATCGGGCAACGACAAGCACCACGTTTTTGCTTAGCATCCTGCTAAATTATCTGCTAAAATATTTCGCATGACGCTAAAACTTAACCAGATCCGGCTCCACAATCTTGAGGTTTTGATTGCCGAAGCGGGGTCAGCTGCCAAGTTGGCGCGCGCGGCCGGGACCAATAGCTCCTACCTCAGCCAGGTGCGCAACCAGCTCCCCACCAAAAAAGGAACGCCCCGCTCTATCGGAGATGAGCTGGCGGAAAAACTGGAAAAGGCTATGAAAAAATCCCAAGGATGGATGGATACGCCCCATGCGGAGGGGGCGATACAGGAAGAACACAACGCCCACGATGGCCCCGACCTTCGCAGCCTCCACCCGCTGATTTCCTGGGTTCAAGCAGGAAATTGGTATGAGATTTCTGAAAGTTTCGTGCCGGCCTACGGTTCAGAACTTTTACCCTGCCCGGTTTGTTGTAGTCCTGAATCCTTTGTACTCAGGGTTCGCGGCAGCAGTATGGAACCCAAATTTCATGAGGGCGACCTGATTTTTGTTGACCCCAATGCTTCACCTGACCACGGAAAGTACGTGGTTGTTCGACTCGATGAATCCAATGAAGCCACGTTCAAGCAGTTAATTATTGAAGAGGGCAAGCAGTACCTGAAGGCGCTCAACCCTGACTGGCCGAATCGCATTATCGAAGTGGATGAAGAAGCTACGATTTGCGGCGTCATTGTCTTCAAAGGTGAGGTGGTGTGAACTCAATCTATCCTGCAAATAGAGAGAGAGCGCCCATGATCGACATCGATGATTCTCAGCAAATCACTACACTGATCAACCGCAAGACCCTATTGGCAATGATTCCACTTTCGGATCGAACCATTTACAACATGGAAAAACGAGGGGACTTTCCCCGCCGTATCGTTTTAACAAGCCGCAAGGTGGTCTGGGTTTTAGCTGAGGTAGAGCAGTGGATCGAGGAGCGAAAACAATCCAGCAAAAAAGCCATCAGACCAGGCTCCCCACCACATCAGTGACCCCATCCTTACTAAAGTGACCGCCTTCGCAAAGGCCGTGTTTAGCTCCCTGATAAAAAGATAGCTTGGATTCTAGCTTGCAACAATAATTAGCTCAATGCTAATGTTTTGCCTGACTAATTATGAGCTTTTGACTTTTTCGGAAATCAAAATATGGACGACAACGCTGCGGTTATTGATGACCGCGAACTTACAACCAAAGAGGCGGCTTCGCTACTCGGCTTATCACCCAGCACACTGAGAAAGTGGCGCTGCACCCATGAACACCCTGAGTTAACCTGGAGAAAGCGTTTTCGCCATGTATTCTATCTCGAATCAGACATTATTGAATTCAAAGAATTGAGCACCAAAATCTCATCTAATGACATTTACATTTAGAACCTTATAGCCTTCCCGAAATGAAGTAACTACAGGTAGCATTTGGTTGTTACCAGCGGCTCGTGAGTTCGTTGATCAAATCAAACCCTGCTTGTTTAACCATGTAGTCAGCAATTTTCTGACTAGCATCTCGAAGCCTTGTCATAGACGGGTGAATATAGTGCGCATCAACCCCTTCCCTTGCGTGACTCAGTAACTCATCTACAAGTACGGAATTAATGTCTAGTTCCGTCCCAATAGATTTATACGTTCGTCTGAGGTCATGGTTGGTAACGGATATGCCTGTTTGACTTTTGACGATATCACGAACTGCCTTGGTATCTCTGTAAAACCCTCGCCCCCCCATGCCAGGGAACAAGTACTCTGCATCTTTAGGCAAATAATCTTGGCGATTACGAACGATAGCTGCGGTTACTGTATTTAGGGGTAGCTCTACTTGATCTCCCCCCTTTTTTATAATTTTGAACACTAATCTATCGAGATCAATCCCCTCCATTCGGACAGTCATCGTCCCAGTTCGTCTTACACCTGAAAATAACATGAATAACAATGCATCACGGCCATTACGATAAGCGGATGTATGATCATGCTCTCGAAGTTTTAAGACAGACTTCAGATATGGCTTAAAATCAACATCATCTAACCGACCAGTACAACGATTGGTACGATTAATATTTACTCCCAGTTGCTTCATAGCGCGGCTAACCGGATTTCGGATAAAGAGATCCGAATCATCGTATTTGGTCTGCGCCCAATTCCAAATCGACCTAAGAATACGCATAGCGCAATCGAGCTGAGTTTTACCACGACCTACTTTCTGGAGATAAACAGTTTTTACCTGCTCTGGCGAAATACTGTGTAATGGCAGGTCTAACAGGTCAACTAAGAGAACCTCGCATTTATTTCTGATATCCACTAAATAACGCTGACCTGGTCGCCTCTCGGCAATAAATCCATCTGGCAGGCATTCATCACTTTCATCAACCGGTGTTCCGTAGATCATATCTTTAAATGAGCGCCTTGCCTCTATCAGGCCTTGATTATCAGCCTGTTTTGCAGCTTCTTTTTGAGCTATTACTTGAGGGTCCCGGCCCTCCTGAATTTCCAAAAATAAGCTATCAACCTTCTGCCGTAGTTCTGAAATGGTGATCTCAGCATTACGAGCTTCCCCGACCCTCATTATTTGGCGTTTATACATCCGACTCTTACATTCACCACGAACTCGAATACGAGCATACATACAAAAAACACTATCAATATAGGAACGGCCAGGCCTTGCTCGAACAGCCAGATGACTATCCGCATCATAAATGTAGGTTTCTTTGGTAAACTCTCCTCGATTAATACGATTCTCGATGGCTTTCAGATTCGGTTTATTGAACTTGATTCGGTTGTCAGATATAGCTCCCATGAGATCCCCTTATGTTCATCCTCACCGGCAAAATCTGGGATGCATCTGGGATGCAAATGGAAGTAATTTTTGCATCCCAAGAGAAATCTTGAGTAACACCAGAATTGCCTACCGCAGACAGAATATAGATACAAAGCCTTTTTATATCAACAACATAGAGAGCTTTAATCTACTTCGCGGAACGTTATTCAACGTCGAGAAATGAGTATAAAGAGTGAATTCAAAATCCCTTGCCCTCGCGGGCGTGCCGGTTCGAGTCCGGCCTCTGGTACCATCTTTCCCCTTCTTAGATCCAACAGATTTTTTTACCCCCTTTCGGCATTGAATCTCCTTGGGATGCAACTGGGATAAAAATCCAGGTAATCTTCAGTCACTTTCAATTCCGATAGCGTTGGCAGCTATGCTTCGCCGTCATAACGTTTGCTTGCTAAAAAGTGGTTTTGTTAGTGGGAAGGCCCTGGGATCGAGGGCACGATGGCTAGGTTAGAACGAATGTGCAACCCTTTCTGATAGCTTGTAGCTATTACGAATGTCTGTATCGAGAATTCCAGCAGAATGTAGGTCACGCAGCACTGCCCGAATCTGATCCAGGCTCAGGTCATAATCAGCACTCTTAATGACCCGCAGAACGGGCCGAATCTTGCCATTTAGGATGTCGAGGGTGAGTTGGGCCAATTTCTGTCTACAATCAGCATCAATGACGGGGTCACCATCGAGTAAAGGCTCATGCTCAGCAGGATGGGAGAGCAAAAAGCCATTGGTTTCCCTCTCAGCCCCGGCCAAACTAATCATCCCCAAGGTGCTGACTTCCAGCAGCAATGCTAAGACGGCATAACCAACTGTTCTGGCAGTGTCTAGATCGATGTTCAGAGTATGGCTAATGGCTGTAAACAGCTTAGTAGTTTCAAGCTGATTCAACGATGAGGATAGCCCAACCTGTGCTAGAGTTGATTGCTTCGCGGCTATCTCTGCTTGAAATCTCTCTATCCTGGCCGCGCTGTTTTGAGCTTGCTCCCACTGTCGGTGATAATTACTTCCTAACCTCTTGTTCAGAAGCTGCTCTTCGATAGCAATATTTTTCTGAAGACCATCGATTTCTTGCTGAAGTGACACATATTCAGGAGACCGTTGCTGCATTTCTTTAACTAGCCGCATCTCGGAAGAGAGAAAAAAAGCGCAACTGGCAAGCCAAGAGAAGACCATCAACACAAGACTGAGCATTTTGAAGTATCGACTGATTCGACGCTTTACCCAGAATAGATATTTTCCAACATCAATACAGCAGCCAATAAGGATAAACAACCCCGGCATAAATATGGCCTGATCACTTTCACTTGTCTTCATCACGCCATTAAAGTCAGCGCCAGATAGCGACATTGCAAACAATCCCGTCAACAACATGCTAACCAAGAAAAATACAGTCTGAACAAACCAGATAAGTTTAAGCATGATGGAAATATTCTGTTAGAAACTTAAATTGTTATTTTGGTTTTACCCTGTGATCACAAACAAGCAATTACTTTTCGGACTAGAAAGTAGATTTTTATTACCTTTTTAATAGCAGGTGTTTTCTTTAATTTGTTACGCAATTGATTATTCGTTGTGACAACATTCACATTTTTGATAAATCAATAGTAGCCGTGAACTTGGTTGCATAATTTTCTATTCCGTTTGAAAAGTTTCTAAACGCATCACCCTCTTTTTGTCTATACGCTGAACACATCTGTGAATTAGATGTGTTCCGTTTTTCAAGGACCGAAGGAGTTTTGAGTGATGTCAGGTTTCGAAGATAAAATGGCTCAAGCTGCAGCTAAGAAATTGATTTCATCATCAGGTATTTTACATTCCATGCATTTCAAGACCAGTAAGCTGCCCGACGAAATAATTGATGTCATGTCAAAATTAAACTTAGCCGAACAGCACTCTCTGATTCACCGCGCCCATCGCTTTCTTAGTATTGAAGTTGACACTACTGCGCTGCAACGCCAACTATCAGAGCTTGAAGTTCTGCGTGAAGAAAAAGAACTGGAAGACAAATATCTGTTTATGGGCGCCCCCCTGGCTTTAATGCAACGATTGTTTGGCACACATGCAGCCGACTTTTCCCGCCGCCGTAGTGCATTGAGCATTCGTGGTGTTGGCACAGGGAGACCACCCGCTTGTGACGAGGACACCGAGCTACGAATTTGGAAATTGTGGGAAACTCACCAAGGTGTCGAGGAAAGATTGCGCTTTATAAAAGTCGCTGAGGATGCTGGGATTGACCTTCATATGATATGGAGCGCATTAAAGCCTTACCTGGATAAATAGCCAATCAAACTACGCTACCAATTCTCAAATCGCTAAAAATCTACTTTTAAGGGCATTTCCATAGGCGTATCATAGGGATTATCAGCTTCTCGATATCTATCTAAGGAGAGGATAATGTTCAGAAAACATCTCATTCCCCTGGCAACAACCCTGTTGCTTATCTCATCGTTTGTCTTGCCAGTACATGCTGAATCAACCAACTGGTATTATCTTGTTAAAACCTACCCGCTGATGGGGAACGACTCTGCCTTAACTCAGGCAATGAATAAACTCGGTGCCAAAGGTTGGGAACTGGTCAACTGTACGGAAGGCGACGCGGAAATAACCTGCATTTTCAAACGCCGAGAAAAGGAGTAGACAAACTATGAAATACGCGAAAAAGTCTTTCATAATATTGTTTGCATTACTCACTGGATTACTTTTGGCTTGTTGGCGAATGCTATCATTTGCGTTCAGCGCCTTAGACTTTGAACCTGGTGCCGATGAAAAATCTGATACCAATGTCTGGTACAACTATCGAACGGGAGAAATTGACCCTGTTAAACGATATGACGGCATCTATCAGGAAAGACTTCAGAAATAGCCCATGACACGGTAGTGTCATGGGCTAAGAGCAATGTGCTAAATCCACCCTCGTTCGGCAAACGATATTACATCTTGATCGCCGACCACAAAGTGATCTAACACACGAACATCAACCAATGCCAATGCGTTTTTGATCCGATCCGTGATCTGCCGATCTGCGGCGCTCGGTTCAGCAAGCCCTGATGGGTGATTATGAGCCAATATGACAGCCGCTGCATTGATCTCCAAAGTAGCCTTAACGACTTCTCTGGGATAAACACTACAGCCATCTATGGTGCCTCTAAACAGTTCTTTTCCGTCAAGTAGCCGATGCTGGCTATCCAAGAACAGACAATAGAAAATTTCATATTTTCGCTCCGCCAGATGCAAGCATAAATAATCTCTTACAGCGCCTGGTGAAGTGAATGCGTCATATTTTCTATTAGTCATCCGCTTATAAAGTAACTGTTTGGCCTCAGCGATGATCTGATTTTCTTTTTCCAGTGCTGTATTCAGCGGATACTTCTCACTGGATTGATGGTTAGTTTCCATGACTGTGCTCCCAGATTAAAAATAAGGGAACACAACCGCCTCCTTATGGGAACGGTGGTTCCCATAAGAAAGGAAAAGACAACAGGCTAAAAAGTTAGCCTGTTGTCGATGTGGTTAATTATCCATTTGCGACCTGATGAGATCCGGACTGATCGTCAAAAACTCTGTCGTCTTCATAGACAAGTTCGTTATTGACTTTCAGAGTAAGGATGCGCGTCAGGAATCCACCAATCGCAGAACCCAACTCACCAGCACGTTCACCTTGTTTGTAGATGAATGCTTTGGCGCGAGGGTTAGCCATATTGAACCGGATCAACACTTTCGTATCGTCTGATTCGATGGCCTCCCGGTTTTCAAGAATGACACCGAGAGCGGTTTCTGCACCCACAATGAGATCATGATATTCATAATGCACATTGTCGGCAGGCCCCTGGATAACTGATACTTGAGCTGCATAGCGAGGAGGTTTACCCTCTCCACTGATGTCACGGATAGCATTAAGATAGCCTATGCCATTCGCATACTCGTTAAAGTATCGGACTTCCTCTGCGGAGGCAGAGTTGGTTTTTTCATTTTGGGTTGTTTTACTCATAGCAAGTCTCCTAAATCAATGAGTGAAAAAAGGAGTTGCTGACCCAGTGGGGCAACAAGCTCCCCGGTTGGGTGAGTGAACAAGTTGATCTTTCAACACCTCAGTTGAGATAGCTGCATACCCTGCATTACACAGTGATCGTGGTATGGAGGTGCTATTGAGACAGCAATAGCTACTGGTGAATATCGTTAGCTTTCTCATTTGTCACCTTTATTTTTGCCCGCAGACCGGTTTCTAAAATTGGACTTCCGAAGACTGACATTTCCGGCAGCCGACGTGCCACGAGTTAACGCTTGAGTGGCGCCCTCCAGTTGGGATGCAGCGCGAATACCGGCCAGACCGAGATATAAAGAAAGCAGGATGGGTAATATCAAATACAAGCCGCCCGTGAGAAAATTCAAGATAATCCGTTTGAGCGTTAGATCAGTGCTAAACAGTGTAGTGATACTGCCAGGATCAGGATAAAAGGCTTGTATCAAATTTTGATCTACCCACCAGGCAAAGAACCACAGCACCGTCCAAAACTTCACGGAGAACAAGATTAACGCTCCGATGATAAGCAAAGAAAACTTGTAACGGCTGATCAGAATAAAGAAAGGCAACAACGTATACAGACCCATCAATACTAACGACTGAATCATGGGAGCGGCTTCCAAAAACACGCGCAGAAAAGCGGCAAAGGAAATGGACGCCTTACCAAGGCCATACACCGCCAAGCCTTGTTGCCCAGCATTCTGTACCGCAGCAAAAATACCGCTTTGTTCGCCAACTTCGAAGTCCACCAGATTGCCGTAAGCAAAGTCATAGCCTCGTGTTGTCCAACGCGGTGGCGAGTTAATCAGGGCGAGTTGCGTAATCACATCGCGCCGCTGCACCGCATCCCAGCCGGGTTCTGCCGCTGCCGATTGCAGATCGATGTCACCAAGATCGTTCAAGACCGCTTGCTGAATACGAGGCCACCATTCATTGCAGTAAGGTTTACCGTAAACAGGATGGTTACTGGCATCCCATTCCACATCTCTCAGTGCCGACCAGGGAAAACCTTCCCTGATTGAGTCTGACCGCAGGCTATCGTAATACCCTGCAATATCCTGAAAAACATGAGAACCGATCCAGTCGGGGTCGGTATCGCCATAACGGTTTAGTATTGCATCAATCGCTGCACTGTCTGGTCGTTCAGTCAGATACTTTGAGCGCGCTTCGATGAAACAGTCTCGAAAAAAGTCATTTATCTCGTGGCGTAGTTCCGGGTCTTTGATAGTGGCATCTCGCAACTCATTGGCGTAGCCTCGGTAGTCCAATGTAGGTGGAACATCCTCCATCACCGCACGATTAAAACCGGAACTGAAGCTCATTACGGCAAACCAGAACACAGGTACATTAACGGTCACCGGCGCACCATTGAAAGAAATACCGCCACCATAGGTAGTGCGCGAATTGGCAACGGTCGCTACTGGCTGTGCTGGCGTGCCGATTACCGCCCTTGGCGTAAACGATAAATCAACGGCATTTAATGGCGTTGCCGGAACCGCAGCAATCAGAATTACGAAGAAGGCAATAAAAAACTCCACTTCGATAATCCGTAAGGTAGTATTGCCTGCTTCTTCAGCGTCTTCTCCGGCATAGGATCGAATGATGGTATCAATCAGAATGCCCAGAAAAGGCAAAAAAACCATACCTGTCGTGACAAGTACATCCCAGATGCTGTTATAGAAAAACCAACCAAATAAGGTGGTGTAGAGTTCGAGTGTGCTATCCACAGCCATAACTATGCACTCCCCAAGCTCAATAGAGTCTGTAAAGGGTTCTGCACAATCAGCAACTCATAGAGAACAATCAGTATCACTAGAGGTAGTCGAGCTGGTTTTTGCCTTGCCTTTATCTTGAGCCTATTTAATAGGTGTTGAATCAAAAAAGGCCAAAGGCCAATCAACAGACAGTAAATCAGCAGTCGCCATCCCAGCCAGGCATGCCCATCAAATTGATGTGCAGGAAGCTGGTTTGAACTGACCAACAGACTCACAATCAACCCAGCCATAAACAGTACGACCAAGGCAATCAAGGTAAATAACCAACGCCAACCCTGCTTATTTGAAGCCGATCCCATCATGGCTCTACACCACCATTACTCAACGGACGGGGATCTTCAGGTGTAGAGGCAGGCGTGTTGAGCGATGACTGACGCTCGGCATTGTCGCGCAACAACAATTCGACGACAGTTGAGGTTACAAACTTATTGCGCGCATCTTTTTCAAAGATGACATTTTGGATTTCTCCCTCTATTTCATCGAGGGCAATCTGCACTTCTTTCTGTGCAATCTTATTAGCAGCGATATATCCCTCTTTCCGGCCTGACAGTAACAGCCGCCGTATAATCATCGCCTCTTCCATCACCCTGGCTTCTGCGACTTCCTGAGCCAGCTTATGAACTACAATCGACCGTTCCTGTGCTGGGAGTTGACGAAGAGCGAGAATCACTTGCAGTGTGATAGCGACACCAGGAGCTTCTACCTCATTAAGGTGATCCCGCGTGGGACGTGTAGCACCCGCAATCAGGTTTACCAACAGCGGTAATATATCTTCGGTAGTTTGTTCAATATAAGGAATCAGCCCCTTGCCGGAGCGAGCGCCCTTAGAGCAGCCATCGCAGATGCCAATTTCCACCTCACCAAGTACATTATTAACCCATTCATCAACTGCATTTGGCCCATCAAAGTGATCGGCCAATGGCGCTGAACTGGGTAAATTGGCTGTGGTTTCCGGCGGCCGTTGTGACAGGATATTTAAGCCTGCGGTAGCCACATCGGTAAGTACACGAATCGGAAGCTGATCTTGCCCACCTCGCCGTTGTCCACCCACCCACTCAATGCCATCGTTATGAGCGTCTTCTGCATCATCCACCGCGTCATGAATATTGGCGTTACCGACACCCAGTGAGCGCTTCCAAGAATCGCCCCAACTCACGGTTACCCATTCGGCATAGGGGTTAGTACCGTTAGAAATTTCATACTGAATGCGCTCACAGCTTTTGGTCGCTAGCGAGAAGGCTTCGTTAGCACGCAGCAGCGCATTCTGAAACAGGTCATAAAGGCCGGGGTTAGCTTTTTGTAGTATGTAGCCTGGTAGATTCGCTATGGCCGCTGATGCCGCCAGTTCCAGCGCATTCACGGCGTTATCAACACCATTTCTCAGATTGTCTAGCGAGTTCTCGATGGCCACCATCGGGTCGAACCCGCTACAGGTCAACGCGGTAGCAGATGCATTCAATGACAAATCTATCGTTGTAATATTCAGGCTGGGAGGAATGGCAATATCCCGACCGCCGCCGATTTTGTAGTAAAACAGGCTGTCATCGTTAGGTGCTGGCTCAGCAAAGGATAGTTGACCGCTCACAACGAAAATGACCGCGATAAAATAGTATCTGTTAATCCTCATATGCAAATCTCCAGTGGCACAGTAAACAAATAAGCGCCTTGCGCTTCACAGCACTGGTAAGGTCGCCATAGAGAAAAGGCATATCGGTTATCATGGGCAATGCGGCCAGACGACCAGGCCTGTCGGTACACATCGTTTTCGCCGAAGACATAGCACTGTGTGTCCATCTTCGGTGCCAGCATTTGCCAGACACCTGTATCGGGATCGTTTTCTATCAGCTCTCCAGGCAGCCAGGTTTTGTTGTAGTCATTACCATCCAATGCGGTATAAACATGGGGTTGCCGTGTCTGCGTAACGATGTTCCCTGCTCGTTGTGCTATCACAGCCGAAGCCTTGGTATCGTCCTTCTGATTGATAAAGCCTGTGCGCGGCCATACAGCACTCCATTGCTGCTGAATACCAGAACCGACAACGCGACGGCCAGGTATCAAATTGTGTATGTAGAGCAATTCGGGGATACCCAAGCGCCACGTCAACGCATCCAGAGAAGATGACAGGTACGGTTGAAACGATTCGGCCTCTGAAGGGCAGTAATAACCACTATCCCCGATGAAATCAGTGATGGAGCTAAATGGGTGACCAATTGCTGTAACTTCTTTGAACCGTAAGCTGTGATCCGTGGCCGTATTTCCTCCCTCCACACGATGGCCACCACCAGCTTCTGCACCATGAAACAGTGCTACGATAGAATCAGTTAATCGGCGCTCGATATCACCATAGATAGATTCGGCTTCTTCCCACGGATTGTCACCGGGTTTATCAAAGACACTAACGACCAAATCTGGGTTGTAGTGACGAACACGAATGCTGGTTTCTATCGAGCACTCGTAGATACTGCAACGCAACCAGACGCACACGCCAGTGATGCAGTAGTTCAGGCAAGAACGGTCGAGTGTCATTGACTGGGTAATATCGCTCAATGTTAGTGTTGTGGGTTCGGCTTCAAATGCTCGAACCGGGTTGCTGAGTACCGCTAATAAAGATAAGACAATGACAGGCAACCTATTCATGGACAGTTACCTCGCCGGAACCTAAACGCCACTGGCGATATTTTTCGAGGGCTTGAGATAAATCGGTCAGCCCATAAACCACTACTTGCTCATCAAAGATAATTGCCGGGTAACGATCTAGGCGATAGGCCATAGCAGCACCCACCGCTTGGTAGGCATTGCGTAGCTCAGATTCAAGCTGGGCTTTACCGCTGGCTTCTACGCGCCTTTGAAATTCAACCTTTGCCAGTTTTTCATTGGCTGGCAACTCCTCGCTTAAGCGTCTTTCTACCTGGGAAACACTGTCCAAGTTTAATTGCGTTACTTTGGGGATATAGCTCTTGAAGGCATCCGGTGTAGCCACCGGATATTTATCAGAGGTAACAACTAACATTGATTCGGGCCATAGATTTGACGCCGCCCGAACGCTCGTACAAGCTAATCCGATGATAACGGCGAAAATTAATAACCTGGTTTCTATTGCCACTTTTGATTAGCCTCCAATCTTCTGATGCCTCAATCATCGGAGGTTTTTAGTGACGTTAATACGGAAAAGCTTTCAGACCAAAAAGTAAGTTTTGTGGAATAGCGATGGAGGAACTTCGAGATGAACAGATTCGGAGTGAGACTTTCAACGAGGTACAGTGCACCGTCGTGCTGGCCGGTGTCCATAACGGCTCATTATGCTGAGTCGCTAGAAATAGACCGCGAGCACTGTACGGCCTTCTTTGTCTCGTTTGTTATCTAAGATGGGTTGAACTGGGCGTGCCAAATCTCTATTCCGCCCTCTCGGAATAGCACCTTGTGCAACTCGGGAAGTGATCTCATCGTTGTCTTGATCCTGTCCCCTTCATTGCCAGAAACCGGAGCAACGTCAAACGCATCACCTGACAAATGGCGTGAAATTTTCCGCAAACGGACGTCACTCCAACCACTCATGATTGACGCGAGGCCGCTGGCAATCTCCGATTTGGTATCCGCATCTGGATTATCATCAACCCATTCCTGCAATTCGGCACGTTCCGTTGTGTTTGTGTACGTTTGTTCGATCCACTTCCTATTAGTCACGACATTTTGCGCCATTGCTGAGGCTTGTTTACTGACATCGCGTCGCCCGCTAGTAAATATTATTTTTCCCGGGTGAGCATCCCTGAGGATCTTAGCAGCAGCCTCCGCGTTTTCTGCCAAGTCGAGATCGTCAATATCCAAAATATTGAACAATCCAGCCGCGCAGAACGGGTCATGAAATTCACCCTCGAGTTTTTCGGCAGCCAGTTCGCCAAGGGAAAAACCCAATCTAGCTGCTCCAAGATCATCTAGCTCGATCTCGCCTTCAACCTTGTACACACCCGATTGCTTCAGAAGCACTAAGTTCTCGAGAGCTTTCTCGAAGAGAATCTCAAGCGAATCTCTGATTGGTTCAATGTTTATATCTCTGTTCTTGTTGCCTTTGTCCACACTGTACTCCGTCTAAGTTCACCTGCGTCTGACTGGCCATTGCTCTAGCCGCTAAATAAGTGTCATTGTTGAAAAAATTAATCGTCTCTCACCTGAGGGGTATTCCTCATACTCCTCCAATACAATTGCTCTCTCATTAAGTGCAACATTAAACTCAGCTCCATATAGAAGCGAGTTGTGGTCGTCGCGTGTTGCTTCCATTCGAATTGACCTGACAGACGACCAAGAATCCGCTCTATCGTCATGCTCAATCAAATGAGCATAAAGAACAAGGGACGGCGCTTGGTGCGCGCCAGCATGAGGTTTATCGCCTGAGACTACGAGTTTGCGCTTACGGTTTCCGGACTTGGTCACCAAAATCTCTCTGTCTGGCAGTTTCTGCAGCTGAATTTGAACTGGTTGTGACAGCTGGAGATTTCCAACTGAATGAGGCTGATATCGCACCAACGATATATGAACGAATGGCCAATAATCGAGTGCCGCCTCATCCGGTGAAACTCTCGGTAAATCGATGTCAAAGTAGGGACCCATTTCTGGATCGATATTCGGGTCAAATCCACCATCGTTGTTAGTCAATGGCAGTATGCTGACCTCCATTTTTTTGCCGCCGTTTTGGAATTCCTCACGAACAAATCGGGGATCTCGGTTCTCCCCGAGAAATAGCGGCAATTCATTGATTAAATCATCAGGACTCTTCTGAAAATGTTCCGGTTCAGCAATAAAGGGCTGGCGCCCGGACCCCAACGCTGCGTCGCGCGAGAATCTCGGCATGAACTCCAAAAAGGCATCATCAACGCCATAGTCACAAACGTTCTGTGGATCGACAGCAAGTTGCGGGTAATCGGCGCCAACTGAATCGTCTGCCGTCGTGTTACGAGGCAACATTACTATGGCCAACTGTTCACCTTCTCCAGAGCTGTACCAATCTTGCAGAAATACCCGGTAGCTTGTTCGTCGTTTCATCTCACGTCGGTATTTCGCACCCTGTGATTTCTCCCAATTAAAAACCGGGATGGTCCGATCTATCGCAGGCACGTGCGGACGAATCGTGCTTTTAACCCAGACCGCTCCTATATCCTGCTCTTCGGAGAATTGTTGATTGTTCTCATCAATGTCGCCCCCTGGGAAATAGTGCTTATAAGAGCTAACCGCTCTTAGCCTAAGGTCGAGCTTGCGGGCACGACCATCGCTGAACGAGAAACTCAGCGCGCGCAGTTTATCGCCCGTGTCATTATGAAGGAGGTCTACGGCGTCCGCGTTACCGCTCTCGGAATCGATGACCGTTTCGAAGAGCGTTTCGGGAATCTCTTTATTGACCAACGTCCACAAGCCGCTTCCGTCCTTTCTGATGCTCTTCGGTCCATACTCATTCCATGTACCGAGACAAGATAGGCTACCGGTTGAGCGACGATGGATACCAATCCGCCCCACGAAATAGGTTAAGCCGCCTCCGACGTGGCCGTCCCAGGTTTCAAGCGGATCACCAATATGGTCGTCGACATACTCTCGCCAGGCTCTAGATATAGGATTAACGATCTGATCCGTTTCGGATGTTGCACCGTCATAGACTCTTGACTCGTCGATTGTGACCGGATAAATACCGAACCCACCGCCAAGTCCTACGGGTTTCTGCAACGGTTTCTTGGTCGCATGCACGAACGTAACGCGCAATGAATTTTTGGCAGAAGGTACATCTAAGCGGTGCTTAACAAAGAATTCTACAGTTTCTGTCGATGCTGGCGGCAAAAATGCGGTGATTCGTCTCCGGTCGTCCTCGTTAAGAAGAGCAAATGGTTCCTCGATCTCTTCAACCGCTTTAAGGCGCAGTTTGACTTCAGAAGAATTCGACGGCGCGCCATCTTCCGCCCAAAAACGAACGTATTGCGTCTGGGAGAAGTCTGAGCATAAGAGTCTGGCCTGGGCATGGATAAAAGTAGGTTCCGCATCCCTTGATCGGCTGTTTACCAACACAGTTCCTCGAGAGCCTCCCGCTTCTGCAGGCGATACTCTCTCACGGGTGTCGAACCTCTCAAGGACTGTCTTCTGCTCTCCGTCCTCGACTATTATTCGCCACCAGTATAGACGGCCCTTGCGTACCTCAGGGAAGGCGCCGGTTTCTGGTGCCCTTAACAACCGACGAAAAGCGCTTCTGGGATTGTCAATGTCGTCAAACTGCCCCTGACTCTCCGCTTCATCAAAGTTAATTCTCGGTGGGGTCAGGAAGCGATTTTCACTTCGAGCATTGATTCTGGCGCCATGGCCGCCTTCGCTTCTAATGACCATCTGATCAACACGGTCGCCGTGAGTATCACCACGTTCGAGTGCGAGCCAGCTACCTTCCTCTAAATGTATCGATGGTGCAGCCGGAACGGGACCGGCATACTTCAGAGGAATCGGAGTCTGTTCGTGGCGCTCGTGATCCAAAGAGCGCATGCCGATAATGTTCTTTTCGCCGTATAGTTCCTGACCAGGTGCTGGACCGCGACGCCCCCCGCCATTCTGCAGGGCAATCCGACAGCCAACAATGTATTCAACGCCAGTCCTAAGCGGCGGTAGCATGTTCCGTACGTCATCTGGGTCGACTGACTCTGCGAGGTTGTACTGCAGGTTCAGATTCAGCATTTTCAGAGGGTCTACACGCATTCCTGAGATCAGTGCTCTTGAAAGAGCTAGGCTCTCGCCAGTCCAATTGAACATTTCATCGGTCTTGGAAACAAACTCCGTCCGTGCGTCGGCTTCGTCATCGCCTTCTTTCTTTTCAAGTGCGAAAGCCAATCCGTGGTCTCTGTGCGCTATGCGTCGAATTACCTCGTGGCTGAAGAATTCACCGTCTAAATCATCACATCGAATTTCTCTCACGGTGGTTGAGAGCCATACTATTTCCTCCGGATGATCTTCCGTCGCTGGATACACGATCCCAATATCGGGGCGCAGACCCCATGCTAGATCTTCGGCGTAATGAACGTCCGAAACGTTACTTGTCGTCGCGTTGATTTCATCAGCTAGTGACTTGGTGGAGAGGCTGTCGAACAGGCTAATGCCTTTGCTTTTCGAGCCGAAGTTTGAAAACCAACGATTAAACTCATCCTGATCATCTAGCAGCGATAAAGCCGTCATGAGCGTGTTGACAGGGTCTCGTTCCGATAGCCAGTAGCGCGGATTCTTCATGTCTGGCTGGACCAGCAGTCCATCGACCGAAGCGAACTCAGGTGTCGAATGTCCATTATGAGCGGGGTCGAACCGTGGTTCTTCATCGAATTCGAGATTTACAGCGGTCCATGCCTCTATTTTCGGGGGAATCTCTCCAAGAGTAGCGGACACCTGCAAGCCATCCAGATTCGCAGGAAGTATTTCTTTCGCTCTACCGACCTCGACAGACAGTTGTACAGCTAGTCCAAAATAATGAGCAATTGTTGGCAGGGCTTTTAGTGCCATCAATTTGCCCAATGCTGTCTCTACCACGTCTTCCTCTTCAACCAACGGATCCTCTGGCTCGTCCGGATATGGGCCCAGGTCGGGTATGGCTGAAGAGAGATCTTGTATGATCGCTTGTCGATTTCCCACGGCAATATGAGCGGCAGCGGTCGGCTCCACCGATTTAAGTGCAGCAAAAAGCTCGCTGAAACTTGTCCTTGCGCTGAAGTCTTCTCGAGCGCCAAACATGACGCGTCTGCTTAGCTGGTCACCAAATACTTCTTCGCGAACCCCTTTGAGAATATCGCGTACTACGTCTCTATTAACTTGAAATCCCTCAGATTCCGGGTCCTGGCCTGAACTTAGTTCCTCTAGTTCCTGCAGGAGCACGTCGACCCGAGCGGTTTCACACTTGGCAACAGCTGTTTGCGACTGTAAAGAATCAATACGGTGTGTTGGTCTGCTGTCGGCGATTTCCTCAAGGCCTGATTGCAGCTCTGACCAGTCAGTTGGTCCATCTAGCGTCGAGCGAAAGATGCTGTTCCACAACGGAACGGGCCTTTTGGCATTATCAACAGTTGACTCAGTCGAGTTTAATGTTTCAAGGTACTCATTGAGCTCAGATCGAGCTGGAATAGGAGGGAGCTCATTGTCCCCTATCCTGAATCTAACGTTTGCGCTGGCGGCGACCAGATTCGAAATCTGATTCGGCCAGTCAGGCAGTGCAAGGGAACCCGTTTCGTCCCAAGCCGGAGTAACCAACAGGCTCAGTTCTAGAAACTGGCATCCTTTGTCATCGACGCGAAAGCCGTCAGGTATAGCTAGCAGGTCGTAACCACAGTTCAGTTTGGGGTCTGAACTCACGACAACACCCCCCTGGCTCGATTCAGATCCAGAGAATAGAAACGGCTCTTGTATTCCTTCCAGTTAGTCTCTTTGTGGCATAGGTTTGTGGTATACGTGGGTTGCATTTGAGACCCTAGGTCTCCGGCACCAGATTCTTCACCTTCCCGAGATAAGATCATACGGCGAGCAGATGAATTGCTTCCTTTCGCTCGGTGATGTGCCGTCACAGAATATCGGTACTTGACGATGCCCATTTTGAACTTGAAGCTGAAAGTGGCTTTGCCTTCGAGATCGCCGTTGTTTCGTTGACTAAGCACGACCAGTAGGCAAACCGAAATCGAGAAGCAGGCAATCTTGCCCTCTCCTGACGCCTCAAATATCGCGCCGACCGTACACCGGGTTTTGCCATCAACTTTGTTGGATCGTAGGAAGCCACCAACCAAGATTCGTCCATCCGCCTTTAGCGGGCCGAACTTGATCCGCGTGACTCCGCCGTAGACGAACGACATGCCTACATGTTGGATGTCATCACCCTGCGCGACTAGCTTAAGCCAACCACCGCCACCATAAGGGGGCGCCGCAATCAAGAATGGCCTACTCTCCCGAGCCAACCTGAACTCAAACTCGGCAGGGCGGCCTCTAAAATATAGGCGCGCCGCAATGCCGAATCCAAGATCGATAAACTGCAGCGGTCCAAACTGAATAAGGTCAGCTGTGAATTCGTACCCGGCCTCAATGCCCGGTTCGGTGTAGAAGATTGGCTCAAGATAAAATCCGTTGCCTTCTGGTGCCAACCACTCTTGCAGGGCGTGCAGATATTCTAGCGCGTTGCCAATCTCGACTTGTTTTACGTCAAGCCGTAAGTCCGGTTTGGCCCCGTTTACAGATGTAAAATAGCTCTCTTCAAAAGTGATGGTGGCTACATCGGCGATGTTTGGAAAGAGCTTCAAATCGAATTCCGAGAGATGCCCCTCAACAACAGACTTTGTCTCTCCTGTAAAAGGATCTGCAGAGAAACTAGCGGCCAGGACAAGGTGGTAGTCTCCGCCGTACTTTTGGCTATCCAAATAGGCGTCTTCGCTGAAGATCAGTGGAAACTGGCCGCCAGCCGCATCCAGAGTTGTCTTCCAGTCATAAGATGTCTTGAAACTTGTTGGAAGTATTTCGGAGGCGAGCTGCTCAAGCGATTCTCGAGCAGCAGTGAGATGCCCCCTGAGCGTTTCTGTCACTCTTTGCTGCAAGTCCAGGGTCTGAGTATCTCCGAGAATTCTCTCGACCGAAACGAAATGGAACTCACCGCTTCGAATTCTCCTTGAAAACTCTCGCGCGCTATCGATTATGAATTCTGCATTGGTATCAACGTCATTGGTATTGATTATTCCGCTAAGAAGATCGCGTTCCTCTTCGAACCGGCTATACAGATCATCAAAGCTCCTCGTGACTTTGTCGACGAATTGATCGCCAAACACCGCCCGAGAAAGATCCAAAGTTTTCGGATTTGCTAACGCATAGTCCATGGGGTCAAAGAGCAGTGACAAGAAGCCATAGGGACCTCTTGAAACAATGTCAGCAATAGGACGAAGCCCCTTGGCTGACGCCGTTTCAATATCAGCCTTCAGTGACTCTGGGAAGACGAAACTAGAGCTGAGTAAAGCGAGAAAGCCCTGCTCCGCGTGAGCGATATAAATTTCAAACTCATCCACCAATCTCTCGAGCTTCGTGATGTCGCCATTAACAATAGTCAACTCGCTTTGAAGGTCATCGACTTTGTTTTCAAGATATGCTCCGACCGTTTCGATGTTTCCGCGCAAACCTGGAGGAACGTTCAGTTCGCGGAACGAACTTATCGCCTGACGAAATTTGTCTAGAGACTGGTCGCCACTTCTTGATAGAGCACTGAGATCGAATAGTAGTTCGTTTAGCGCATTCGTAACACCGCTCAAGTCAGAAGTGACCGAGAAAGCAGTGGTATTGAAGGCGCCATGCGACTCTGGATCAGCAATCGCTTTGGCGGTGCGAATGATCACAGTGAGCGCCTCGTAAGCTATGCCTCGGATTCTCAAGACGCGCGCTGATAGTTTGCCGTACTCTTCTCCGGAGCCTGTACAAACGTCTCCAGTCAGGCGTGTGAAGTCGGTCCGAGCGACCTGTAAGTCATTCATTAGTGACTTGAGATTATGTGCAGCTCTTTCAAGCCAGCTAAATGCGTCTCTCAGTTCCGCGGGCTTGCTGGTGTCAACTTGTAGTTGCTGAACTTCATCGATAATTGTGTCCACATGACCTTGCAAAACTGCATCATCTGCCATCATGCCGTCTGCAAACTCCCGAAGATGACTTGTCGCCGCCGCGCACCATTCAGTTGGGAATTGCGGCAGCCTAACGATGTCATGCAGCTTTAGTAACTGCTCGGCTCGCTCTACAGCGAACTCAGATACCAGTGTCGCGATGTCTACCCAGCTCACGTCTCGCCATGTCTCGATAAGGCGGCTCAAGCTCGATAGTGTCAACGCGACTTTTGGGTAGACCTCCCGCACTATCGCCGCGGTCAGCCGGTTGAGGACTTCTTCCTCAGAGGGCGGCTGAGGCAGGTCTTCCTTGAGATGAATCTTGTCTCCATATGCACGCAAGGTCTCGGCGACACGTTCAGGCGTCTGTTCAAGGGCGGATTTGAGATTTGCTAGGGCGTCGTGAAGACTATCAACACTAAGATTTGCATCTATCGCGACATGCTTCCCGTTTACCGGCGCTTCGAAAACAGCATCTGTCACATCCTCTGCTAGTGCTTTTTGAATGTCCGCGCATAGGATGTTGTCAGCCTCCTGTTCGCAAGGTTTTAGAAGATCAACCACAAGTTCTGTCGCAAGCGCTATCCATTCCTCACAGAGTGTGACAAACTCCTCACGAGCACCTAGTAGCGTACCGCTGGTCGCTTCGCGCAGTTCCGACAGATACGACGCCGTACCATTCTCAAACGTGGTCAATAGTGGGCCGGCCAGCCCTCTCTCTAAATCAGCGAGAAGTAAATCTGGATGGTTAATGTAATCCTGGCAGGACCTCGCGCTGCCACCTAGTAATACTTCTGCGAGATCTCCGTCGAGAATCGGGCAAAAAATATCATTGATCCAGTCGTTCAGTACTCCGGGTGCAGGCGAGGTTTGCAGGTACTCAAAGAAAAGTCGCCTGGCGGATCTTTCGAAGGATCCGGCAAACAGGCTTTCGAACGTCTCGACGATTCTGCGCACATTATCCGGAACCGGTTCGCGGATAAAATTGTCGATCTCGTCAAGAAGAGTTTGGGAAATATTTAGTAGCTCAGATGCCGCCCGTAGTGCATCCTCGGATGCTTCATCGCCGGTTGCATAATCAAGAACCTCATTCAATAAAGTTTTGACAACCGGTGTGTTGCCCAACCCATTCTGGTCGTTGCCCAGGAATGGCTGCATGGAATCGTAAAGCTTTCCGTAATAAGTCGCGAACTGCTCAGGGTCAGTTATTAGCCCTTCAATATCTCCTATAACTCCGTCAGTTCCATAGAGGAACTTTACTGTTCGCCGTACGATTGCGGCCAAAATTCGTTTACTTTGAGCGTCGTTGAGGTTGAGGCTGAATTCATTGCTCTGCTGTAGCTTGGGGGCGTCTTCGTCAATGTCGCCTCCTGCAACAAGCTCAAGAATATCAACGTTGAACAGCTCAATTCCGCTCTTTGAACCAGATAAGGTCGACGTCGCCGCTTGTGCGGAGAAGAACTGATCCGGTTGGAATATACCTTCTGCTGCCGCAGGGAATCGCGCGCTCGAATTCTTGGGTGCGCCTGGCACGGATCGACCATTAATTACTCCAGATTTCCTGGATAACGCAACAGGTACGCCGCTCGGGGAAGCGAAGCCTCCCAATCGCTCGGAGTTACTAACCGCATCAAACTGAAGCGCATCAGGGTCGATAGTAAGAAATATCTCGCCGGCGGCATTGTCACCTTCAAAACCGGAGGCGGCATAGGCGTCGAAATAGTAGGCCTTCACATATCCTTGGGACCTACGCATTACATGATCAATCGCTTGCACATTGATTTCCGCATGCTTCATATACGGATAAAAGGGCGGCTGGTCTGCGGCCACCATTCGGCCATCTAGCTCGAAAGCCGTCTCGTCGCTAGGTCGACCCGTGCGGCCTCGAACTCCTAACTTCCAGCTATGCGTGTCAAAACTTGTCTTACCATAACCTTCGGACGTTGCAGGTGCATATCGGTGCCGTCCTCCCGCGAGAACGACCTTAGTTGAGGCGGGCCTATCTGGGGAAGATCCGATATCGCCTTCATAATACTTGCACAGCAAATGCAGGTGTGCCGGCCTCTGAATAGAGTCATTAAGAACGAACAGCAGCTCACCCTGAATGGACGTGACGTCATCTGTTTCCCATTCAAATACGAAAGGGGTTTCTGGCTCGTCTGGCTCGGTGAGTACCATTGGCCAGAACGCGTGAACCCTTGTTCCGTTCAAAGATAGGGTGTTCTTGTCCATCATTAGGAATGGAGTGACCAGCGTCTTCATGCGGATCCGATCGGGAGGGAAGTCGCGGGCTTCAAACGGGTGGTAAGGGCCAGGATAGAGCTTCGGCCCATTCTTGACCACAATGAACTGCCGGCGCTCCAGAAAAGATGCGCCATCTTGCGAATCCGCGGGGATGGGATCGTCTTGATGGGCCCTGAAAGGCATGATCGCTCGACGCACTAACGTCACCAGCGAAGCGCGCAAGCCCAGAGGAAAAAGATAGCCCTTGAACACAGCTTCGATAACCCAATCGCGGGACAACCAGGTCATGTACCTCATCTTTTCTAAAGACAACGTAATGGGTGGGGTGCTAGTGCCACCAGCGTCTTTTGGGCGGCCAACGTAATTGAACGGGTCCGCATTGAACTCGCCAGTGAAGGTTGCGCCGAGTGCGCTCAGCGAGATATCCGCATCGTCCATTGGTCTCGCAAACGCGATTCCAACATCTTCTAGACCATCATTTATCGCTCCCCTCGCTTGATTCAAGCATGAGACGTATTTAGGAGGGGGCTCTGGCAGTTGCACGTCAGCACGATTCAACGGTCCTCGAGTTTTCGTCGAGTTTTCGTCATCAGAATCATCGGCGATTGCGCGAATGGCGGGCATGCCATAAAGGGAGGTCTGGGCGATAAGGTCCATATGGTCCTTGCGACTTAACGCGTGACCTTCTTCAAAGTATCTCTCCAGAGCGGGTAACCCATCGATGAGTTCGTCTTTGGGCTCTTCAAGCCGCGGTGACGCTATGAAATCGGAGTACAGCGCGCGGACGGTTTTTCGACCTCGGCTGTCAAGCCGCACGGTCCAGAGGGGGCGGCTAAATTCGTTAGGGAACGAAGAAGGCGAAGCGCCGAACTCCCAGCCAACCTCTTGCGAAGGTGACATATGCAAGCTGCTGACCACCTCGAGCGAGGTTGCGTCAGACTCTATGCGATGCAAAGTCGCTGCGATTTTTTCAAGAGCCTGATCATAGATTTGGCCCGAATCGCAATCGTCACCGCAGTTCCTTTCATCGATGTCTTCGCCGAAAGGCACCTTCAGCTGGTCTCTGACGCTGAGTCTGTTTTTTTCATCTGCTCGTGAATCGACGAGCAGTTGCTGGGAAAAAACCTGCTCCAATAATTTGAATCTGAGTTTCTTATTGTTCAAAAACTCATCAGAGATGCGAAACACCAAACGTGTTGAACCAGAGGGCGTCAGTGAAATGTGTTCAGCTGCGGGAGGGTTGCCGCAAAGTGGTCCATAATAGTCAGCGTACTCACCCACGAACCTCCTACAGTGGTCAGGATCCCTGCAATCTTCTCCCCCATAACAATGCCTAGATGGAATCGTCTCGGCGAAATGCTGAGCGCCGAAGTTCACGATTACTTTCAATTCGTCATCATCAACTTCCTTGAGTCTTCTGAATCGTGGCTTGTACGCCCTCGCCCGCGGAAAGCGGGGTGTCCTTTTATGAAGCTTGAATCCGCGGAACTCAAAGAAGAGGTTAGAAAGGCTATCCAGGCGTTGCGCCCAAACAGTGACGTGGTTTGCAGTCTCGTCGTGCCTATAACGGATAACTTGATAGCTTAGTGCGTTTCTTCCATTTGCTCTCTTGACCGGAACATACCATTCCCAATCGTCATCCATAGGGTCTGCTTTATTGTTAGACGTTTTTCCTTTCATTGGGAATCATCTCCCTATGCCATTAGAGTGGGATCATTCGCGTTTACATCCAGAGTGTACGTACCCACATACCATGTAGCAAAGTACACGTTGCATTAACGGGAGGTTCTCCTCCCGAGCCGATCAGCGGCATGATACCCGTTACAGACCATCACTGTCGATTGTCAGCGGCGACAAACTTAATTTATCGGCCACAGCGAAGGCAGCTTCTAACTCTGAAAAATCCTGCGCATTCATAATCTCAGCCCGCTGCTGCTTTTCATGTTTCTCTGTCATGGCCAAGGCTAACGCCAATGGTGGTGGCACATTCCGGAACAAGCATTGAAGAGTATCAGCCAACACCACGCCCTCTGTGTATTTACCCGGCTCTTTACGAGCGGCCAGCAGCATATGCTTTTGCTCATCGCTCAAGTCTTTGAAGCGGGATATTTGCTCGATTTCCTCCTTCGGGCAAACCATCGCTATCCACCACTCAAACATGCTGAGTAGCTTTTTGGCAGTGTCGGGAAAATCTTCCAGATTCTGGGTCGCCAACCATAGCCAGGCACCCAGCTTGCGCCACATCTTGACGATTTTGACCAGGAATATGGCCAGTAGCGGATTAGTAGTAATCAAGTGAGCCTCGTCGCCTAGAACAAAGGTGGGACGGTGAGAATACTGTTCTCGCTCCACCACCCCATTGATCTGGTTCATCAGCCCCATAAAACCCAGGGCGAGCTGATCTTCATAACCCTCATTCGCCAGTAGTCCCATTTCCAGAATAGTAACATCTGCCTCCGGCCAGGCTTTACCACGTCGATTGAAGAAATGACCGGCAGTGCCAGAGCAGTACAGTGCCATTGCATCGGCCATATCTTTTGCTCGCTCCCGACGTTTAGGCGTACTGTCTTCCTCCAGTGAAATTTGATTGAGCGCTGACACCACATCTTCGGTGAGTACCATATCTTTACTGCCGGACGCTAACTTGTCCTGCGCAGCCTTGATGATGCCTTGCCGAATAGTCAGACGGTCTGCCCGTGACATCAAGGCTTCTTCTTTGCTATCGCCGCCCGTAATCATAATGCGGGCTTTCAGTTCCATCTCGCCGAGAAAATCGCGCTCTTCGTCATCATCGCTGTCTGAGGCATCCAACGAGGCTTCGCTGTTCAGGGTACGCTGCTTTGCAGCCTCTCTTTCCAGCATTTCATAGGCATCGGAAAACGGCGGCAAGCTAACGTCTTCTTTGGGGTGCAATGTCACTTGATTGACCGATAGGCCAAAATACTTGCAGTAGTCACCAAATAACTTGAAGGAGCCACCTTTTTCGATCACATAGATACGCGCACTATAAATAGCCGCGACCTGTAGCAGGATGTACACCATCAAGGCAGATTTACCCGATCCCGGTGGCCCCAAGACTAAACCAAAGGCATTCTTGGCTCGGTCTGCTTTATTGAGTGGATCAAAGGTCAAAGGCTCACCGCCACGATTAAAGAATACTAAACCGGGATTGCCCGTGCCTTTGCTACGACCATAAAACGGCAGCAAATTAGCCAAATCACTGGAGAAAACCAAGCGACTTTTACGAGTCAGTTTGTCGCGCTTGGGCTCATAGTTCATAGGCAACTGGTGGATGTAGGTATCCAGTGGCAACAACTCGTCTTTTTCTCGGATAGGATGCAGGCCGTTGGCCAGCAGCAAAGCATTGACTTCATTAGTGCGTTTTTGCAGTTCGCCTAAATCGCTACCACGAGTAAACAGAGTCATGGTGGTCGGCAACAAATAGTCCCCGTGTGACATCCATTTCAATGCCTCTTTTGCATCCTGCTCTGCTGCCATCGCTTCGGCGGTTTCGCCCTTGGCGGCATTGAGAATCTGGACAATATGATTTTCAACACTGTCCTGTGGCATCACTGTAATGGTGATTGCCAGTACACAGCCTTCGGGTAATTTATCGAACAGCGCATAGAGATTGTCGCCAATGCGTCGTTCTCCCGTGAAATGCCCCGGAAAGGGTTTACGACGCAAGGCATCCACGGCAATGGCGCGATGCGGCATGTCGTCAAACCACCACACACCATGCTCTTGATCGGATTCCGGTTGGGATAGGAAAAGAAGCTGGGACAGGTCATGCCCAAAGGGTCGATCTTCCGGCTTGGGCAATTCAGTCAACTCTGTCAATGTGTCCAGGTCGCCGCCCGTAATATCTGCCGTTGGATTAAACCACCGTAACAGCCAAGCATATAAATCTTGGTCATCACAACGACGAATGCCAATACCTGTGGCAACCATCTGTGTCACAAAGCGCTCGGCCACCTGATTAATCTCAGTCACTGGATCGATGTTGTAGTGGTCCTTGGTATCTCGGCGGCGGTACAAGAACACCCGAACTCGCCGAACTTTGCCGCGCCAGTCTCCACCCGTCACCGTGGTATCTTCAAATAAGCCCCCTTTGTGTGTAACGTGTTTAAAATGGCGCTGCATACGACCCACAAAATTATTGGTGAGCCGCTGATGCTCAGGATTCGATTGGCTTTGGCTTTCACTAGCGTACTTATCAAGGTTTTTGGATAAAACCGACAGAGAATCTTCGTCAGATACATAACACTGCAACACAAAGGGATTGTCATGGACAGGAATCGTATGATTAATACACGTCTGAATATTGGCCTGCACTTCTTCCAGAAATCGCTCGGATCGGGCTTCGGTCGATACACCCACAATCTCAAACATAGCCGCAGCACTGTAACCATCTTCCAATGTGAAGGCCTGGCTTGCCTCATCAAAATCGACCCACGGCAACCAGTCCGATAGCGATTCGGGGCGGCGATACAACTTAGCCACATCGTTATCTGTCACTAAGTGATTGGTTTTTTTGTCCTTAAACATAAATCACTCCCACCCTGTATATTCGCCCGGCGCGGCAATATGATCCTGGGTATACAGCTTGAAGAACGTGGTATAGCCCGGTACTGGATGACCTGCACCACTCAAATGGGGAAACACATACATCGTTAATGTTGGATTTGGTAGCCACTGAAAAGCCAAATCGGTTGCAGGGGTCGTTATCTGCACTTCGCGCTCTGGGCTGGGTATTGGCGCGGCATCTTCCCGCTGAAACTTGCTGTCGTGGATCGCTTTCATGCTCGGCATGTCTTTACCAAACACACGACTTTTGGAACTGGCACAGCCGCTAATAAATATCGCACTAATCAAGATCAGTGTGAGCGTGCGTAGACTCTTGTGCATAGCGCAATCTCCTAACAATGGAACTCTTATCCAGCGGTAGGCTACGATCCAGGTGCACGGATACTGCCGCACCGGGATTTACCACTACCGCATCGAAACTTTGCTTTTGTCGAGCCAACAACCACTCGCTGACCTCATCGGTAGCTGACTGAACTGCTTCTCCCGCTGCCAGTTTGTTGATGTCACCGCTGACTGTGCTGGTTGTCGTGCCTGTCAGTGCAGAAGTTTGGCGCTGCTGTTGGGCTTCGGCATACGCCGATCCCGCAGCGCCAATGGCGGCAAGCCCCACACGTTGAGATAAAAAAGTGGGCGCGTTGGTTACAAAACGCCCGGCAACACACGGCACGCCGCTCGAGTCAGAGATATAGCCCAATGGTTGCCCGGCACTGCTGTGATTCACAATGGAGCCATCTTCAAAAATAAATGTGGCAGACATGAGCCGTGCACTCACACAGGACAAATTCCAATCGCCAAATCCCAGACCGCTGAAAATCATGCCTTCGACTTCGGGCAGTTCATGGCCATTGGCTAACAGGTTTTCTCTGCCGATATAGATTTTGACGGGGTACGGGTCAGGCGTTTGGCCTTCAACGGGAATACGGCCAATTAATGCAGTCAGCGCCAGCCCATCGGTGAGCGTGGCATCTTTGGGCAAAGTATACACCGGCTCAATTACCACCTCCGATTTGGGTACCGATGTCTGTTCCTGGGTAGGTTCTGCGTTGCCCGTGGGGCCTTGCAACAAGCCGGTAAAGCGATTGTTTTCGCCACCTTCGGGTTCTGTCTCAACCCAGTCGATAGGGTTAAACCACTCACCCTGATTCGGGTTATCACGCAATACACCTTGCTCATCAAACCCAAAACCAATGGGTAGGCCATCTTCGTTTAACGATGTTTTTGCCAATGCTTGCTCGCTACGCACATCGGCCAGTTCGCGTTGCAAGCTCGCCAGCGTTTGTTCTAGTGAGGTAATGGTTGCTTTGGTATCCGCGAGTTGTTGCTGGGCTTCTTCACTGGAGTGCGTCAGTGCCGACAGTTGCTGGCGGTTTTCCAGCACTTGTTCCATCTTATCCTCAGTAGACTCGTGCAAGGCATCGGCTTTGCTGACCGCTTCGCGGGCATAAGCCTGTAATGCTCGGATAGTGTCGGTTTGGGTGTCCCCATCCTCACGCTTAACAGTGGGATCAAAACCAGGCACTTGATTGATAGGCTGATGGCTGACTTTGCGCTCAGAGCACATCACTAGAGACAGGCACAGCACGGCAACGACTCCGCCACCGATCAGTAGCGGATTCATTCTCTTCTCAGCCATCGGTTGCCTCCTTAACCTCATCGTTAGGCTGAAGTACTACACCCAAACTCTCGATGAAGGGTCGATCCGATACCAGGTACAAGGTGGTGGTATCAGTCTCTTTGCCTGCGGCTCCCAGAAAATCATGCTGGGTCACAGCGGTTAACCAACTACCTCGTAGCGCATAAGTCAGGTCAATAGCATTGCGCTTGTTACCATCGTCAAAAACCAAATGGAGGTTTTGCTCAGTGATATTGCGTAGCTTGATCGCCGTTAAGGTAAAACCACCTCCTTGCCAGGCCGCGATAGGTTTCGCTTTGACTCGCTGCCCGCGTACCAATGACACAGAATGATGAGTATCAATAGGAATACGTTTTATCTGACTGTCGCCACGCAATAGACGCTCTGGCGCGTAGAGTTGCTGTGCAGCGTAACGGGTTAAACGCACTCGCCAATCTTCAGTTTGGCGGCTGGCAGTCTGATCTTTCGCCCGATTGGTCACTGCCTCCGGCTTCATCACCACCAGCTCGTCACCGACTGACTCCGAATCATTAGCTGTCACATCAAGTAAATAGATCGTCTGGTCAATCAAACCCTGAACGCGGATGCGTGTGACCGGAAAAGATTCTGTTGCCCGGATATATAAAACACCATTAGCAGCGACCACAGATACCTTGCGCTTTAAGCTGTCTGGCAACCAATATCGAACATCATCGGGAAAATGAATGATGCGCTCTTGATTGCGCTGGATATGTACGGCAATCGGGCGTTTATCCCAGACAACCCGCTCCACGGTGGGTGACTGATCTGCAAATGCTGAGTTGATCGCCAACAGCATGGCAAGCACAGCCACGATGATTGATACTGGTTTATTTCTCTGGTGTGGCATGAATCACCTCCGGCATAAAGGGTTGACCAATTTGGGGCTCAGTCAGCAACTCAGGTCGCATGGTCTCGTCGCAATCCAGCGCTAGCCCCCAGGGATTCACTTCCTTATCCACATCAAAGCGCACCACCCGCATGGGATAGCGCAGCGTGACATCTTTAACGGGGTGGCCGTTGATGGATTCGGTGACATTGACATCCAGCCAAGTAAGCCAGGAACTGTTACTCTCGAATATCACCCGCGAGCGTGAATAAGAATGACCGAGAATTTCCTGAACGCTGCGCACCCTCTGGCGTAACTCGCCCAAGCGTTGCTTTTCATTCATATCGGCTTCGAGGGCTAATCGGCAGCTTGGCGTCACAAAACCCTGCAACTTGTAGATTTGTTGCGGGTAGTCTTTCTCACCATCGGATGGCCAGCGATTCAGTTGCTGAAAAATGTAATAGGCAAAGGTGTAGACCAGTGGTGCAGGCACATTGTCGAACTGCGTCACCATACCTTGCGTCAGATCGGGGGGAATATAGAGCCTCCGCGTTTCCTGCAAGACACCATTTCGCCACCACTGCGCAGCAATGACTAAGGCTAGAAATACAATGGCTATCCGCAGCGAGCGTATGTGATCGGTGGTAGCAATCAGCCGGTTACGCGCTTGGTTGTTGCGTAGGGATGACAGATCTTTCATGGCCGAACCCTCCGGCCCACATCCCAAACCCGGCTATGGCGAATGAACGGTGACTTTCTCAGGTGGTAGTCTTCCAGCCATAAGCGCAGCCGCAACTGGTAGAAACCCAGTGGACGACCACGCTTGAGCTTTTGCAACACCGTGGCACCAATGACTACCCAGCCGATGACGAGCAATAGGCCAATTCCCACACCCATCATCAAATAACCGAACAATCCGCAAATAATGATGCTGGCAGGCACCAATATTACTGTACCGATAGTCACTAACATCATCAACTCTGAAAGCGAGCAGCCTCGAAATATTGACGGCTCAGCATTCAGACGCAGTGGCAAAAGCTCATTGCGTTCCATAGACATGACCGCGCTCCTAGATAATGCCTACGGCTTCGTTCAGGAAGAACGACACGACAGCCAGCAACGCACCTGCAATCACCGCCGTTAGACCGACAGAACCCCAGTCGGGATCGTTCGAGCTTCTGGCTTCATTGAACTTGGAGAGTAGAATCCAGCCAACCCATAAAAATCCTGCACCGGAGATCGCCAGTGCGATGTAATCAACAGCATCACCTGTCCAGCCCTCCATAAATTGCAGGTAGTTTCCATTGGGCGCACCGTTGGACGGGTTTACCGGCGTGGGTAATTGGGCCTGAGCTGTAATAGATAACAGCCCAAACCAAACTAATTGCCAGCGTGATCGAACAAATTGATAAGCACGTTGCCGCTTGCGGTGCAACAGGACAGTTAAGACATTCATTGGCGTTCTCCTATGTTGTGAGCCAATTGTTTGTCGTTGTTGCTGTCGCGTGGCGGAGCGAATAACGAGGTTTAAAAAAATCAGTAGTATTCTCAATTCATTGAAGCAGGAAGCCCAAAACCAGAGTTAAAAATATCGGCCTAACCGAGCGAATGAGGAAGTCATAAAAATCTATTTTGCGCCTCGACCAGGCTTTCCACTGGGTATAGATGACCCAAACTGCCCAAATGTAGAGCACGGAGTAAAAGATCAGTAAAATAGTCAAGTTGAAGCTGCTCATGGGTACACCGAGGGTTGCCCCGGTGAAAGCAGCCTCCTGAGAGGCAGATACCGCCATTAGCGGTACTCCCCAGAGATAGAAGGCAGGGATCGCGGTTCACGGCGCTGATTGCTCAAAATATCGCCAACCCCCTCCTGAATAAGCTCCAAGTCGGCTTTTAACTGCATATAATCAACCTGCTGCCGGTCATTCTGGTTGACTGACTGCTCAGCCTGCTTAACGATGGAGCTGATAATGGCTAGCTCAGAATGCAGTCTTTCGAGTACCGTGCGCTCCTGATCAGTTACTGCATGTGTGCTGGTAGCGATGGCGGCTGAGATAATGCCTAAAAGTGCTCTATAGCGCATGATCATTCTCCTGTTTGGTGGAGCTATGATCAGGGATAGTTAAAATGGGGACTATCGAAAAGCTTTCAGGATAGGAAGTAAGTTTCTAGCGAGATAATTGATCAAGGTACAAATTGATGTGGACAGACAATGAAACCGATCGTGATTTCCTTAATTTTTCTACCGTAGCCACTACGGTTTCAGAGATTATCGCAAGGGCAAATGGGCAGCCTGTTTCTATTGGCGTTTCGGGAAGCTGGGGCGTCGGGAAATCGTCCATGATCAAACTTGTCCAAGCCAATTTAAAAAACGCCTGTGATAATCCTGACGAAAAAAAATATATATTTGTTGAGTTCAATGCTTGGTTGTATCAGGGGTACGATGACGCTAAAGCTGCGTTGATGGAAGTCATCGCCAGAAAACTTGCAGAAGAGGCAGAACAGCAACAAACGGCGGTTGGCAAGACTAAAGACTTGCTAGGCCGCATTGATTGGTTACGCGCAGCAAAAACAACCGGTGGTGTCGCCGCCTCACTTATAACTGGTCTACCCATAGGAGGCCTTGTCGGTAGGGTTTGGGACTCGGGAGAAGCGCTACTAGACGGAGACGTTACAGAAGAAGACCTACAGTCGGCTAAAGAGTCCGGCAGCGAAGCCCTTCAAGAAGGGCAAAGCTTAATAAAGCCGAAGAAAAGAAAATCTCCCCCTCAAGAAATTGAAGCAATTAGACGCGGATTCGAGAGTTCGCTAGAAGAGCTTGGTGTTACATTGGTTGTACTTATTGACGATTTAGATCGCTGCTTGCCAGAAACTGCAATATCCACATTGGAAGCATTAAGACTATTTCTCTTCCTAAAAAACACAGCTTTCGTTATCGCTGCTGATACAAAAATGATTCGTCACTCTGTCAAAAAGCACTTCCATGATATGCCTGACGACCAACTAGTAACCAACTATTTCGATAAGCTGATACAAATACCTATTCAAGTACCCAAACTCGGTGTACAGGATATTAAAGCGTACCTGTGTATGTTGTACATCGACCTTAGCAATATCGAACAACAGGAAAAAGACAAACTGAGAGAAAGGATATGCAAACAGTTGTCTGAAACCTGGAAAGGTGCTCGTGTTGATAGACAGTTTCTGGAAGGCTTATCCCAAGAGCTCAATATAGAAATCCCCGTAAAACTATCCACACAAATCGATCTTGCTGATCGATTAGCACCTCTAATGTCTTCGGAAACAGCCATTGATGCAAATCCCAGGTTAATTAAGCGTTTTCTAAATGCTATATCAATTCGCCTAGCAATCGGCAACGCCCAAGATATTGCGATTGATGAAGCCGTTCTGACGAAAATACTCTTGTTGGAGCGTTGCGGTTCAGATAATGCCTACAGAAAAATTGCGACATCTTGTGCAAGTAATGATGAGGGGCTCCCGTCTGTGCTGAAGGACATTGAAGCCAGCTTAGAAGAAGGTAAAGAGATTGATTGGCCATCAGAATTCGATACTCCGTTCTTTAAACAATGGGCTGCCTCAAAGCCACAATTAGCTGATATTGATATTCGTGGTGCGTTATATGTCAGTCGAGAACATTCTCCATTGCTCCTTAGCCATGAACAACTTTCATCGAGTGGCCTAGAAATTTTGCGTGCATTGAAAGAAACACCTGACATGGCAACAGCACTTAAAGATTCAATTAATGAGTTAGCAACTGAAGATTTGAATCTGATAATGGATAAATTGCTGGAAATTGCCGCGCGCGAACAATCATGGGGCGCACCGGACATATTAACTGCCTGTATAGTCGTTGGACAGTCTCATAACTCTGTTGGTAAACGCTTCGGAGCTTTTTTGAGTGAGCGCCCCGCAAGCCAAATCGAGCCAAGCATTGTTCCAAAGATCGCTGAGGAGGATTGGGTCGATATTCCTTTTGATGTTTGGACAAAGTCAGACGTATCAGGGCCAGTAAAAAAAGCAATTCAGAAGAGTAAGGAATAATGGGAACATCAAGTTCAAGCAATGGCCCTGGTTCAGGGATACCGATGGTACCGCCTTGGGCTGACAACCCCACGGAAACTCCAGATGCTGGCCAGAGTGGTCAAGACGACAATCAATCAATTCCTGAAGATAACAATGCCGGGGACAATATAAAAGAATCTAATCCCCCTCCGCTAAACGCTCCTCCAGGGAGATTTGGCGGCGCGCGCAGTAGCCTAGGTGCTTTCGCTGGTGATGGCAGCTCAAGCAGTATGCGTAATGGAATTCGTCAATATGTGTCCAGAGGTTACGGCGGGGCTAAAAGTGCAGCGCGAAGAATGGGTAGCACTGCGTCTACTGCTGGTGGTTTAGCAGGAATACTATCTTCCGATACACGTACAACTACTCAATCTGACCATTTTAATGCCCAGTCTTTTCAATCGAAAAACTCCGATGATGTTGTAAATGCAATCATTGAAGCTGTCAGACCTATTGATGGAACGCAGGATTCAGAAGCTTCACGGGAATCTATTAAGGACGCATTAAGCGAGCTATTAGATAAAAACCCCGATGCTGATTTACTGGAGCTGAATGATAACGACAAGTATTTAGTCATAGAGACTTTTCTTGCCACCGACATTTATCAAAGAATTGCCTTAGATGTCGGGAAGCATATACAAGACAAGGCACCCAATGCAGCAGCAGGGGTAAGCCGATTAAAACAGATAAAAGAGTATGTACGCGAGACAGTTAAGTCCTCATTTAAAAAACTAGGAAACAACCTATCCTCATTGTCACAGAACCAAGTTACTCTGCTAGCCCGCAGTGTATTAGAAGACACATACGAAGTTTTTGAGGACTATACGCGATGAAAATAGTATGCGGGCCAAATGGATTTATCTTCGATGATCATAAATCTAATCTTGACGTTCAGCTTTACTCTATTCCAGACAACAAGAGACTAGCGTATGCAGGTCACGGAATTTCAGAAGTAGTCCGGAAAAGAAAAATTAACCCCTCCTCAAGATCATGGGACTTTTTATCAATCGCACTTTCAGTAGTATGCGCTGATACTGCTGGACACAGAAAGCAAAGTCCCGACGGTTGGACTAGAGAGTTCGACCTCACAATTGCAGTAATTGATCCAGATTTCTGGAAATCACAAGTAGAGACCATTCAGAAAACTTTGAATTTTCTGACCACAGACCGATGGCTTATCCATTTTTGTGAAGGAGGATTTTATCCAAAACCACCAAAACCAGAGAAAAAATTCGATGCTGATTGCTTGACACTTTTCTCTGGAGGCATGGATAGTCTTATTGGTGCAATCAATCTTGTTAAAGATGGACGTAAGCCAGTCACTATCAGCCAGGTTGTACAAGGTGATCAAGCCAAACAGAAGTTATTTCCACAAAAAATTCACAGTGAGATCGAGTCTCTCGTAATGAGTCATAAAGCCAAAGTCCCAAATGGTGAAACTCCTGCATCTCAGCGTTCACGATCAATAGCTTTCTTAGCCTATGCGGCCCTCGCAGCGTCATCCTTAAAAAATCAAGACGGTTCCAATTCTGAATTAGTAGTCTCAGAAAATGGTTTTATTTCGCTGAATACACCTCTAACCCCCATGAGAGTGGGCAGTTTAAGTACAAGAACAACACATCCAACTTATCTTTCCGGTATTCAGGAAATTTTTGATTCAGCGGATATTGGACTAAAAATCGATACTCCCTACGCTTTGAAAACAAAGGGAGAAATGCTATCAGAGTGCAAAAATCAATCTCTCATTAAGGAGTTGGCTCACCAGTCAACGAGCTGCGGTAGATTCTTGCTTTTTAAGAAAACCCATTGTGGTCGATGTGTTCCCTGTTTAGTTAGAAGATCAGCATTTCATAAGTGGGGAGAGGTGGATAGAACCACTTATGTCTACAAAAATCTGGGTAAAAAGGACTCGGAGAATTCTGGCTTTGACGATGTTCGTGCAGTCGCAATGGCAATCATACAAGAAAATGATGTAGGTATTCGTCGCTGGATGGGTGCTGGGCTTTCCTCTGCGCCAATTTCAAACATTCAACCCTACTATGATATAGCCCTGCGTGGTTTAAAGGAGCTTGATGATTTTCTTAAAGCCCAAGGTGTAGCTTAGTGGATTTTCATTGCCATTTAGATCTGTATCCAGATCCCATTGAGGTAGTGGCTACCACGAAGCGAGAATGTACTTTTGTATTATCTGTTACGACCACTCCGTCTGCTTACGAAAAAACTGCAAATCTAGTCAAGGATTGTCCGAACATCGAAACGGGGCTTGGCCTACACCCGGAGCTAGTCCATCAAAGATTCGGTGAATTATCATTGTTTGACAAATGGATACATTCAACGGACTTTGTTGGAGAAGTTGGCCTCGACGGTTCATCGAGATATAGAAGTTCTTGGGAAAACCAAATACAAGTGTTCACCCACGCACTGAAACTGTCAGATACTCATGGGGGAAGGATTTTATCGATACACAGTCGTCAGGCAGCTACAGAAGTCATGAATTGTCTAGAGCCCTTCAAATACAACAACACCTTCATCCTACACTGGTTTTCCGGCACTGTTAAAGAGCTTAGCCGAGCAGTTGAAATTGGCTGCTGGTTTAGTGTTGGCCCGTTGATGCTGAGGGGAAAGAAAGGTAAGAGCCTGGTATCTCGAATCCCAAAAGAGCGAATTTTGTTAGAGACCGACGGCCCATTCACTTCGATCAACAAACAATCACTATACCCCTGGGATGCAAACCGTATGTGTATACCTGAGCTTTCGGAATTATGGGGTATTGATCCCAATAAAGTTTCTTCAATACTGGATGAGAATAAGAAAATTCTACTTTCTAAACGCCACTCCCTAATAAATTAAGCACGCAACATAGATACAGGGTCTAACTAATGCTCGGAATTAAAGCAGATTGCGCTTAACCTTCTAGAGGTTCGCTCAGTAATTCTCAGTTGTGGCAGGGAAATATGTATATTTTGGAAATGGGAAAATTGCAGATCGGCGATATTATCCTCACTGCTCAGGCGGGATTTACGAGCAAAGCCGTTCGGCTTTCAACTAACTGTCAGTTCTCGCATGCTATTTTGTATGTTGGCGAAGGTAGCTATATTCACTCCGATAGCTTAGGCGTCCACTCAAACAACATTCAAAGATTACTTTTTGAAAAACCATCTCACGTAGAGGTAAGAAGACTTAAAGACAAAACGCTCATAGACAGAGCAGTGATGTTTGCTCGATCCCAAATAGGAACTCGATATTCCATAAAGGAATCTGTTAGGACAAAAAACCCGATTTACAATACCGGAAAAGCAAAAACGAAAAAGCAGTTCTGCTCTCGTCTAGTTGCGCAATCATACGAATATGCGGGTATCAAGTTAGTAAAAAACTCGGACTACTGCAGCCCTAAAGATCTTCAAAACTCCACGTTAACGGATGAAATTAACGACGTACTCAGAGCTGCTAATAACAGTGAAATCTGTTTTGCAAATAGTCCCAGTCCGTTGCAAAGACAAGCAGAAGTAACGAATCATATTTTAGACTCTGTGAGAAAGCTGACCCTTCAAGATGTTCAAAATTTTGAAGAACTTGATACATTCGTTATAGAAAATCCCACATACGACAAAGAGATTACCAATATAGTTCGAGCATCAGGCTATTTGACGCTATTCAACCACGAGCTGACGCAGAACCCTTGGCGCTACGACGGTCAATTATTTTTGTCTATTGATGAGGATACACCCGATAAGAGAAAGCGAGCTAAATTTGAACTTGATAGCGCCAAAGACCAAGTCGGGCTATACAGCCACAACTACTTAATGTGCCAAAATATTCGCGGTAGATTTTCATTGGTATATTTCGAGATGAAGATGGCGCTCTATAGAAGCCTTATTGAATTAATGAACAAAAGAATCAAGGCAGCAGAGTACGTTCTTGAAAATAGCTAGTCACTCTCCATTTCAAACCGCGACATTCACCCTGCAAGCTAAAAATATTTCTTGAGTCGTTCAAAGCTAATACGTACTGCGAGTCCCAGTAAGAGTGCGAACGGTAACAGGATGATGACCGGATCAAGACTGAACGGCAGGCTGATATAGATCACGCAAGCCCCAACGAAAGCAGGAACGACAGATTGTTTTGCGAGGTTGAAGACGTTACTGCTTTCTCTGCCGCCACCCCAACGTCGAAGATCTCGCTCAACCAATCCATCAACAGCGCCGATCAATCCAGCCAGCAGGAAGACCGGCATCGAAAATACAATCAACGCCAGACGGATGACAAAGGCCTGAGTGACGGTGCTTGCCGCTTCCATATAAGGCTCCGCTTTGCGGGAGTACTCCCTGCCCCACTCACTGAGTGAGTTCATCGTCTTATTGGATCTGGCATTGAAGTTCGGTGACTTCGCGTTGAATGTAGTCTGCTTCTTAACCCATGCCACCGCATTTTGCGCTTTCTCTGCGACAGCGTGTCTGGTGTTCAGGGAGTTTTCGTAAAGTTGGCTACTGAGATAGGCCTGGTCACTGGCGAGCACCGCTTGTGCATGGTCTGCCCCTTGTTCTGGCCAAAACCAAATCATACCGATCCATTCAATGATGATTGAAATAAGCAGACTCAGCACCAGCCAGACAATCAGTGCCACGGTACTGGAAATGGTCTTACCGATCAGGCCGGGTTCTTTGCGCGGCGGTGGTCGATAGTCTGACGATTTAGCCATGTACCTTAGCGCCCATGAAAACTGCCCCAGTCCGAGACTGAGTTGTAACCTTGTCGCATCAGGCGAAGCATTTCTCCCAAGTCATCGGGCAGCTCGTCATCGTCGATCTTGGATGGCATGGGGATACGAATTTTCCACAGCTCGCTGCCTTTGAGTAGCACAAAGGCCTGTCCCTTGGGTAACGCCACAATATCCGCTGGGGAAATCATCGGTACACGGCTAATGCTGACCCGATCCTGATTATTTGAGGTGAAGTTCACACCTCCCTCAAGGCCGCTATTATCGGTGACACCCGATACGGCCATGATCTCGCTGACGCTGACTTCCGGTAGTTGCTTGGTGAACATTTCACAGGTCGCTATTTCCTTCACACCCATGATCATTACTGTACCGATGTTACCGGCGAGCTGGCCAGCTTTGGCCTCACTGCCCAACTCAGCAATAGGATCGCTCCAGGTCTGAGTGTAGAGATTGAGTTCATACCCCGCACCACCGGATTTATTGATGAGCGTTTTAAACTGCGGCCCGATCAGATCCGAAAACTCGTCCCCGTGAATCACAATATTGGGCGGTCTCTGGCTTTGCCCCGAAGAATCATCGCCAATTCCGTGCTTGTAGATATGACCAGCCAGACTGGTGAGATCACTGAACATCGATTCACCTACAGCACTAGCCACTTCAGGATCGGTCAGTGCATCGAGACCCACATAGACAATCGCTTGATCACGAATGGCATGTGCCCATTCCAAAACCGGGCGCTGGTCTTCTTCGTCGGATAAATCAGGCGCGAGGATCGCAGCGATATTGCCTGTAGTGAGCTTTTCCAGAAAGGGTTTGACCGCGACGGTGATCTTCTGAAAATACTCACGGTCGTAGCGGAAAGCTGAAATCAAACCTTCCAAGACTTGATCAAACTCCACCTGTGTTTTGAGGTAGCGCACTAAGGCGATGGCGTCCGGGTCTTTGCCTTGCTCAACCCGTGGTAATGATTTGACGTTGATCGCATTACGGACTTCGACCAACTCATCTTGCCAGTGCTCATTGCCATGTTGCTCTAACCAGTAGTGACCGTAACGGATCAGCAGCGGATCAATGTCGGTGATATAGCGACGAATCTTCTGGAAGTCCGGGCGCTCATCCAAGGCGACCAAGGCCACGGCGATCACGTTGACAAACTGCCAGGCAAATTCCTTAAAGGCACTGGCATCCCCCTCGCCGGGTAATTGGCTGGCTATACGGGTTGCCACTTCGGTAATACGGGAAAATGAGCCAATGGCGTTGTAGCGCGCACTGAGTTCTGGATACCCTAAATGGAAAATCAACAAGGGACGTTGGGTACGTTGCGCTTCGACATGAATACGCTTGAGTAAATCGGCATCCCCCTTGGGGTCTAATACAATCACGCAGTTGTCGCGGCGATGGATGTCTTGGGTAATCAGCAACTCAGCCAATCGGGTTTTGCCGTGGCGGGTTCGTGCAATGACCACCATATGACCTACGCGATCTGACAAAGGCATGCTGGCATTGCTCTCCCCGCCAATACCCACACCATGAATCACGGCATCGCCTCCGCTTGCCGGTGGCGGCCTGACTGGATTGAGCGCAGAATCGGTGGCAGTCAGCTTTGCCACCCGTTTTAGCAGCGGCGCATGCTCCCACTCAATTTCTTTCTTCCGTACCCATTGCTTGAATGCACTGGGTTGCAGGTAATGTTCGGCGCGTCGATCACGGGCTGCATACAAGCGTTCGGTGTGGGTTTGTGTCCAACGAAAACCGCGGCCTAAAAACAGGACCGAACGGCTCACGGGAATTTGCGAGGAAGCCATTTCATAACGGGGACTTCGCCGTAAGTGGCGCTGGTAGGTCAACACCTTCCATGCCTGTCGTCCTCTCCAGATGCCTAATACACATAAGCACCCAGCGCTGACAGTCACCACACTGGGCGGCATCATTAAGGTTTGTGGAGCCTTGAGTATGATACCCGCAGAGCACAGCGATACCAGCGAAGAAGCCAGTTCTACAGGTGGTCGCAATAAGACTTCCACCTCATAGCGGTCGCTCATTGCTCCCAGCCATCCTTCGAGATCAGTACCGGGTAATGCTTCAACGCCAACGGCTTGGCAAAACCCTCAGCGGATGCAGGTATTAATCGCAAACCTGTCGCCAGGGCTTGCATCGCCTGAATATCTTTCAATGTATCGGCCTGTATCAATAAGCCTACGGCATTGAGTTTTACGAGCTGGCTGTGCTTTGCTTCCAACCAAGCCTTTGATCGAGTGTCGGTGCCGACGAGAAATAGCGGTTGTTGCAGATATTTGAGTGGCTTGGCGGTTACTTTGACAAACCCAGGTGACATTGACGGGGTTTTGATGGGTAGTTGAAAAGCTTTATTTGCCGAAGATGGTTTAGGTGGCTTCGGCTGAGGCTCTGACCGTTTCGGTAAGTACGGTGCGATAGGCGAAGTGTTGCCAGAATCGTAGATGACTGTTAACGAACTGCCAGCCTGAACTACCGGCACACAGCTTAGGCAGAGCATGAGAATAAACCGCTTCATTAAAATGCCCCTCGCCACAGCCGCTTCACACGCTGGCGATAGTGTTCAGCACTGGCCAGAGATTCATCATCCTGCCCAGGATCGTGGTATCGTCCTACGGCCTGCCACCAATCACCGCTGACCTCATATTGCTCGCGTAAAATGGCTGCGCCTGCTTTCAAGTTCAGCATCGGAACCAGCGCATCATCGACGCGGGTAAAACGCTGTTGGTGCCAGCGCCAGTTCACCTGAGTCAGTCCTAGATCAACCAGTTGTTTACGATTGATCGCTTCTGCCGCCAAGACAATAGCCTCACCTTGCGACCCACAAAAAATGCTCCGGCCTTCAACATTCAACGTCCACGGCCAGG
>TARA_R110002124_G_scaffold188441_1_pt1 | contig 40246 bp, 37 predicted proteins | sample TARA_R110002124 | Tara Oceans TARA_R110002124 (sample SAMEA4397445) | marine metagenome | biome: Polar Biome; feature: [SRF] surface water layer (ENVO:00010504); material: water (ENVO:00002006), including particulate matter (ENVO:01000060) such as... | depth 5 m
CACGGGACAGGCTATCACCCCTGACCATTGTCAGGGCGGAGAAATCCTACTACATAATCCGGGTTAAAGGAAAAATAACCTCTAAAATCATAATTTCCATTATACCTTTGATCTATAAATTATTGGCAACAACTTTTTTACATTTATAAGTTTTTCTCTATGATTCCCGAAGATAAAATCAAGCAATCCGATACCCGGATATTCAAAGCGGTATTTCCAAATACTACCAATCACTATGATACCCTATTTGGAGGTAAAGCCATGCAATTAATGGATGAAGTGGCTTTTATTACAGCTACTCGCTTTAGTAGGCAAAGAATGGTAACAATCAGTAGCGATAAAATTGATTTCACTCAACCCATCCCTGCCGGGACCATCATTGAGCTTTTTGGCAGGGTAATCCATGTAGGAAATAGCAGCCTTAAAGTGAGAGTAGAAGTATGGGTAGAACAGATGTATGAGGAAGGAAGGGAAAAAGCCATTTCCGGGACCTTTACTTTTGTGGCTATTGATAAAGATAAAAACCCTGTTAAAATTACGGTGTAAATAACCTTCAAAAAATCATACTTGATCGCAATTCGTTATGTTTAATTAAGTAATTCAAGTGCATTATGCATCTGATCATTTGCCGGTATTAGCAAAATTGAAATTTGAGCCTTGAGCTTAATCTGCTATATTCAATTAAGGGTAACTGTTTTCTGAGAACAAACCTAGGTGAAGTTGATGATTTCTACCTTTTTACTTATCAATTGGCTTTGGATATAAAAGACTAGTTTTTTCCTGTATTTTTACTTCTAAAGTAAAGGTTAAAAAAGTTAAGGAAATGTTAATTTCTCAGCTTTTATCGGGATTACCCACTAACTAGTAGAAATGATTAAGCAATTATTAGGAAAATGGCTCGACTATGTCAGGGATCATATATATGTGATTACCATCCTAATCTCTATTGCAATGGTTGGGCTCCTCTTTATTCAATACAGTTTAATCAAAATCGATATTGATGTCCAAAGAAAAATCTTCGAGAAGGAAATTGATTCCATACTGGAAGACTTAGAAAGCGTTTTAAAAGAAGACGATGAATTGACCAATCAAGTCATTGAACTGATTGGAGATAAGGTGCACCCAAAAGAGAAAAGGGATTCTACCGAAAAAATTCTAGTGGTTAACGTAAAAGACCTTACGGATAGCCTGCTAATGAAACACGAGTTGGGTTATCTTGAATATGAGTTTGCCTTCTACCAACGCCTCAAAGATACCATTGCTTTTAGTTCGGCAGTAAACTTGTACCAACCCCATTTTCAAAAATATTCCTTTACACCTGGTGACCAAATTCGCAAGGAATTTGGGAAGGGTAAGTTTAAATTTGGGTTGTTTTTTCATAACCAATCCCTATTTATTGCTTATAGGATTGCCCCTACTTTATTTATAACTGCCTTTTTTGTACTGCTTTTACTTGGGAGTTTTTTAAGTACTTTTCTAGTACTAAAACGTCAGAAATTGATTTCTCAACTCAAAAATGATTTTATCAATAACCTGACACATGAGCTAAAAACACCCATTTTTGCCTCTTCGATTATCTATAAGATTATCAGGGAAAAGCGAAAGGTTTTTACCGATGAAGAACTGGATTATCATTTGCATCTACTAGAGAATGAAAACCAGCTCCTTAAAAACAAGGTGGAAAAAGTGCTGGAACTCAGTGTGCTTGAAAATGGCAATCCCGGATTGAATTTCGAGCAGATCGATATTCATGCTATAATTAAAAGAAAGGCAGATGTCTATAAAGTGCTCATAGAATCCCAACAAGGGTCATTGCACTTTTTATTTAAAGCTACTGAGCCTTTCATTTGTGGAGATGAAATGCATTTGGGCAATATTTTGGAAAATTTATTGGACAATGCAATTAAATATTCCGATACCTCTCCAGAGGTATTAGTAAAAACGTATAACGCCAACAACCATTTGTATGTAGAAGTTGTCGACCATGGAATTGGAATAGAACCTGATAATTTGCCATTTGTTTTTGATAAATTTTATAGGGTAAGTCATGGCAATTTGCATAAAATCAAAGGATTTGGCTTGGGACTTAGTTATGTGAAAATGATGGTAAATTTACATGGAGGAGAGATTGAAGTGAAAAGCAGCTTGGGACAAGGAACTTCCGTGATTCTGAAGTTTCCAGTTGTTGAAACCAATAAAGAGCAATAATGGATCCAAGGATATTATTAGTGGAGGATGACAAAATTTTAGGTTATGCGTTAAAAACCTATCTTGAAATGCATCAATTTGTGGTCTCCTGGCAAACAGATGGGCTTCAGGGCAAAGAAGCATTTATTGAACAGCCTTTTGATCTCTGCCTGATAGATGTGATGATGCCTATAATGGATGGGTTTACCCTGGCAAGTGAAATCAAAAAAATAAACCCTGCAACACCCCTGATTTTCCTTACGGCCAGGTCCATGAAAATTGATAAACTTCAGGCTTTTCAAAAAGGAGCTGATGACTACATCGTTAAACCCGTTGATGAAGAAGAGCTAATTGCACGAATTAAGGCAGTATTGCGAAGGGTTTCCATTACTCCAACACAAACAAATAGTTACGTCATTGGCCAATTGACTTTTGATTGGAACAGTCGAAGGTTAAACAACAGCAAAGAAACAATTGTGCTTACTGAGAAAGAAGCGGATATTTTACGACTTCTCTGTGATAAGAAAAATCAGTTGTTAGACAGAAAGTATGTGCTAAAAGAATTGTGGGGAAAGGTAGATTACTTTAACCGAAGAAGCATGGATGTCCATATGGCCAAGTTGAGAAAGCACTTGCAAATGGACCCCAGCATTAGTATCATCAATATCCATGGAAAAGGCTATATCCTGGAGGATAAAACCCAGTAATTCCTTTCTAACCGCTGGCCTCAATAACGCTACCTTCATACTTTTCATTCCTTTGATCTCGGGTTAAAATTCTGAATTGGAGGCTCCAAGAGAGAAGTGCCGTAAATTATAAGTAAACGTCATCATAAAATACCGGTTTAATACATTGCTCTGCCTGTCTTCGATATAGAGTTCGTTGACCGTCCTTTTCACATTTGTATTTTGATTGAGTAAGTCAAAAACATTCAAACTTAATTCGCCTCTCTGATTTCTAAATATTTTTTTACCGACACTCATGTTTAGCAGCACAAAGCTTTGGCCAATGCTTTTGGCCAATCCTGTATTTAATTGGTGGTTAAGTTCCATCCGGTAAACAAGACCCTTGCCAAATATCCAATTGTAGTTTACTCTGCTGTTTAGGTTAAAATAGTTATTGTTGATATTTTGCCTTAAGCTATTGTTTACCATGGTGTAAGTGGCCCTTGTGGAGATATTAAAATCCACTTTTTCACTGATATTGCTACTGCTTGAGAGTCCGGCTCTTAATTTAGTAGCATTGGTGAAGCTTACAATTTCATTGATCATTCCTGGGCTTTTGCTAAGTTCAACTCCTCCATATAGGCCCACATTAGATTTGATTTTATCTATTGGTAAACCATAATTGAAATAGGTCTTTATTTTCCAATACCCATTTAGATTGACCGGTTTAGATAATTGAGCACCTTTTTCTAATACAATCCCATCCCCAAGATCCATTTTCTCCTCTGCGATTAAGGTGCTTGAAGAAATCCTGTCGTTTTCAAAACTTGATTGTACATCGGCGATAAAAGACCTATCCGTGTCCACATTTGTGCTTTTATACCTAAGCCTAAATCGATTTGAATAGCTCTGAACTAAATCCGGGTTCCCACTTTTTAACTGTATAGGATTGGTATTGTTAATTACCTTCTGTAGTTCACCCACTGATGGAGCATCGGTATTCGTGTCATAATCAAATTCTAATATTTGAGTTGATTTAGGTTTGTAATCTACTCTCAATGTAGGCAAATAGTTCTGAAAAGTTCTACTTAAATAATCTTCATTGGGAAAGTGTTGCCTGTTTTTTAAAGAAGCTGACTCATAACTCATTTCAGCCTGTAGCTTAATTTTTTTGCCAGAATACTGATAACCTAATTCTGATTCTTGCTTCAAATAGATGCTGTTAAACTTATTGCTTAATGCAGTGTCTAGTATGGAAATGTAGTCATCGCTATTTTCCTCTGAGATTAGGTCTGAAAGCCTTTGATCCGAATCTTCGATACGATTACCAATCTCGTATTCAAACTTCAACCGACCCATTTTGCCTAAAGGCTCAGTGTAAGAAAAGTCAGCTTCCCAGGAAAGCCCTTTTCTTTGCCTAACTGTTTTTTGATCCAGGTTTTCTATTTCTTCCTCAGGGTCATAAAAAATATTTTCAGCTTCACGTATACCATAGTCCTCATCCAGGTGGTTTCCGGATTCAATGCCAAGTGTTGCTGTTCTGCCCACCTTTTGAAACCGCTTACTATAATAAATATCGTTGGTGAAATCAAAATTCGTACTGTTAACATTACTGGTATTGGTGGTTTGATTGATGATTTTTTCTAACTGCTCTGTCTTTCCAAAGAAATCAGACTTTTCCATATCTGTTTCTGCAGAGACCTTTGTGACAACCAATAAGTGATTGCTACTATCTATGTCATAAGTCAACCTCAAATCAAATGCGTGTTCTTTGTTTCTTCTCACATTTGATTTTTCTTCGCCGTAGCGCTGTTCGTCCTCAGTATTTAAAGTATAATCCCTTACCAAGGAGGAATAGCCATTATTCGTTCTGTCCCGGTATTGATAGCTGGTGTTTAACTGCAATTTGTTTGTTATTAGTTCACTGTAGTTAATGCCTAGCGCATTGTATTTAATGATACCATCCTGAGGTCTGGATTCACCCATAGTATTGACATCACCGGAATAATTCAGCGCATTTATGTTATTGCTTAATCCAGTTATAGTAATCCTTTGGTCATTTTGGAATGCATTCAATCCCATACCCAATAGGTACCGGTCATTGCTCCCATATCCGGTTGTCATTTTACCAAAATGCCCGGTTCTGTAAGCTGGGTTTGTAATAATATTTATCGTTTTTTCCCTTTCTCCGTCGTCAAATCCACTAAACGAAGCTTTGTCGCTTAGCTTATCGAAGACTTGTATGCTTTCTACCGCTTCTGCTGGAAGGTTTTGCAAGGCAGCCTTTACATCCGTTCCAAAGAATGGCTTTCCATCCACAAATATTTGAACGATGGATTCGCCTTGCGCCTGTAGTACACCATCCATAATGTTGATACCTGGCATTTTTTCAAGTAACTGTTGGGAAGTGGCATCACTAAGGGTCTTGAAGGCATTTGCATTGAATTGAGTAGTGTCGCCTTTTTGGGTACCAAGGGATCTTCTGGCAGAGACGGTCACCTCATTTAGTTCAGTCAGTGCTTCCGCTATTTTAATGTTACCTAAGTCTATCCTGGTATTTTGTAAACTGATTGGTTTGACAAAACTTTGGTAACCTAGATACCTTGCCTCTATCAGGTAGTCGCCGGGTTTTAAATCAGAAATATCAAACTTGCCATTCAGATCGGTAATGGCACCGGATGCCAATGATGAATCGGCCTTGTTTAATACCACAATGCTTACTCCGGGAATGGATAAGTTTTCCTTTTCATCCAGAATTTTACCCGTGATAGATTGTGCATTTGAAAACAAAGGCAGAGAAAGTACAGTTAGAAAGAATAAATAGCGCAGCGATTTCATAAGGATAGTTTATAAGTCCAAATGACTTAAATTTTTGAATGCGCTTGGGAGAACCAAAAGTTAATTACCCTTACTGAATAGTTAAAAGGGTTAAGCAAATGTTAATTTGTAGGAATAGTGGGTGAATTAATGGGGTTTGGATTATATGTGCCTGACATTTATTATTGACTTATCCGTAGTTTTGGCATGTCTGTTTTTTTAGATAACTTGTAACAAGGGTAAGAAAATAAGGCCTCTCCAATCTTTAAAATAGCAAAAAGTGAGAGGGTAATTTAGGTATTTTCCTTTTGCTACCCTTTCGTTTTGAATAGTTTACAAATAATTACAAAATAGTATGAAAGACACCATGATGTTATTTTCTGCGGTAGCCATTTTATTGCTTACTACCGCTTTTTCCTTCGTCGGAAAAGGAGATTTTTACCAGATAAAAATTTATCACTTCTCCACAAGCGATCAGGAAAGTGTTATTGATGAATACCTCGAGAAAGCGTACCTCCCGGCCATGCATAGGGCTGGGATTGAGCATATTGGGGTATTCAAACCTGTTGCTTCAACTGAGGGAAATAAGCCCAGTGAAAAGTTAATTTATGTGCTGATACCCTTTAGTTCTCAAAAGGAGTTTTCTAAAATTGATTCCAAACTTGCCAAGGACCAACAATTCCAATCAGCAGGTGCCAAATACCTAAATGCACCCTATACCAATCCTCCTTACGATAGAATCGAATCAATTTTATTGAATGCCTTCGAGAAAAATCCAAAATATGATGTACCTGATTTGAGTGGGCCAAATAAAGACAGGATTTATGAATTGCGTAGCTATGAAGGCCATACTGAGAAGATATCAGAAAATAAGATCAAGATGTTCAATGATGGCGACGAGGTTGGTCTATTTAAAAGATTGGGATTCAATGCTGTTTTTTATGGTGAGGTTATTTCAGGGCCAACAATGCCAAACCTGATGTACATGACGACTTTTGAAAATAAAGTCGACCGTGATGCCCATTGGGATACATTTCGTTCAGATCCTTATTGGAAAGAGTTGTCTTCACTTCCACAATACCAGAACAATGTCTCAAAAAATGTAACGCTTTTTCTATATCCTACCGATTATTCGGACATTTAATTATGTAGATTTATGACTGGAAATTCATTTTCCAGTCATAAATTATTGCCTTTTTACAAATATGCTTTTTTGATTCTCTCCACCTTAAATTACAGTAACTATCACACGCCTGTATCTGGTCAATTGAGGGCTTCCATTGTCAGTCACTTCACAGATGATATGGATGGTTTGACCTGGCTTGGCATCTTTAGGTACTGTTAGCGTAGCTTTTTGATTTCCTGCTTTCTGGATCAATACCTCTCCTTTATACGTTCCAGGGTCCTTGTATTGCCACCAGGAATACCTAAGTTCATCCCCATCTGGGTCATGTGAACCTGCTGCACTTAGCTCTATTTTTGCTCCTGCCTTAAGGGATAAGTCCTGAGGGTGAGCAAGGACGACGGTAGGTTCGTGGTTGGCCTCCTGGTAGGATTTGATGGTCCAATCGGCACGTGCAGCAAAATCGTTTTGCATTGCTACGGTCCAACGCCAAAGTGGTTCCAAATAATCCGTCAACTCCTGGTCATTGGGAATGGCTTCTTTGAGCCGCTCTCTCCCCCATGCAGAATTTCCATACCACCTTCCTTCAGGATATTTGTAAGAAGGGTCAGCCACAGGGTCTAGCCAGGTGTTTTCCCGCACCTTTACATACCTGCCACCCCAGCCTCCAAAGTCCGGTGATTCCATGCTTCGTAAACCTGTAGGAATGGTATGAAGAAAGGCAGGAGAATCCCCTTCGGATCTAAAGTCTCCTTCTTCGAAACCCTTGTCTCCTGATTTATGCGCAGGATACATGGATAACAATGGGCCGTGGCCTTCCAGAATGTTTTCCTTCATCCAATCGGCATCCAGATATTTCTGTTGTTCAGCAGGCAGATACTTTTTCCAATGATAGAAAATGGCAATAAACTGATCTGAGATGATGGTTGGGATATTGAATTTTCCCCAGACAGGCCGAATGTATTTTTGGTAGGTATCGTCTTGTTCCCAGATAAAATAGAATCGGATTTTACTGGCTACCTTTTCCATCATGTCTGCATGGTCTTCTTCTATTGTTTTCAATGCCCTTGCTATGGTATTGGTTCCGCCCCAGGCCTGAATCCAAATCGGGCGATCATCAGATTCATCCAAAAGCACTTTAACGATATGTTGAGAGCCGGCTGTTATTTTTTCCATTTCTCCTTCGGTCTCTACATTACCGAGAAAAGTGCGTTCTCTGAGGTAGGCTGCGGCGGGAAACGCTTTATCATGTTTGAGGAGGTTGGGTTGAACCTTTGCATAAGCTTCCAGGTAGGGAATTGCCCAGTCGTCTCCTGCCCATTTGTGTCCATGCCAATGGTACTGAGAACTGGAGGTAATGATCCCTTCTATGTCCCATTCATTGGCATAAAGCAGGAATCGAACCAGGGAGCATTCATCATCTATTTCTCCATCACTTGTGACGATGACCCTAGGTTTTAATGGTTTTTCTTGGGCAGAGATCTCCCCACAGAGGCAACTTATTAGGAGTATGAATAATAGTAGGGGTGAAAAATGTTTAAATGGTTTCATAGGTTTAATGTTAAATAGGTTAGGCTAATTATTACGTTTTTAATCTATCAAAAAGTATTGCCTAAAACAAGCCACTAGACCAAATAAATTATCTAAGAAACCATCACCTGATAAAATGAGTAGGATTGGACTAAAAGTAAAATCTTCACCTGACCAATAGATCAAGTGAAGATTCTTATAAAAGCATATTGCTGATTTACCTAAAACAAGCTAAGAGAGCGGTAGGGGAAATCAATTGTTCCCAGCTGCGGCGTTGGTTATATTTTGAAGGGCATTGCTGATTTGATCAATTTCCGTCTCACTTCCTGTAATCTGATGACGCATACTCAAAAATTCAGGGTCATTGTAAGAAAGGTGGACTTTACCATCAGCATCTTCCCATACAAGAATTTTTTGGGGTAAATCCAAACCTATTGTTTGAGATTCCTGCATTAATGGTGTACCTAAATTGGGATTGCCGAATGTTATGATTTTTGTAGGCCTCAATTCAAGTCCTTTGCTTTGGGCATTTGCCTGATGGTCTAACTCCGCCAAGATGGAGAGGTTTTCATTTTCGGAAATGATGGTTTTTAAACTTTGGTAGGTAGCTTCGAAATCCTGGGAGCTCGTTACTGTTTCTATCCCTTCATTTGCTGTAACCGATTGAGAGAAACTACTGCTTAGGTCATTTTGTATTGCTCCACCTACGAGGTTTTCCAGTGCGGCGGAAATCTGAGTGAGGCTCGGTTCTCCTCCTAAGGCATGACGCGATGCCAAATATTCTGTGCTATTGTAGAGGGCAAAAACGGAATCTTCTGTGTAAAACAATACTTTTTGTGGGAGGTCTAATCCCACAAGCTGATTTTTTTGCATTAAAGGAGTGCCAAGATTAGGGTTTCCGAAGAAGATAATTTTCGTTGGGCCTAATTCTTTACCGAGAGAGGCAGCGTTTTGTGCATGATCTACTTCTGCCACTATTCCGATTTGATCGTTGTTATTCAGTGCCGTTTTTAATGCGGTGTAAGCCTCCTCCATGGGGACTTTACTTATCCCAAATTTTGTGCCGGTAACTTTAGGGTTAATGTCTTTATCTGGCTCGTTGTCGGAAGTAACATCACAGGCAGCCATTATGAGCACACAACTGAAAATTGAGATTATTTTATACATTTCAAATTTCTTTAAATAGATACTTAGATTATATTTTTTAAGTTGCTATTTGTACTTCAATAACTGTTCCAATATTTAATTTCACTTTTCCAGTAAGTTGGGGCGTTTGTATAGGTAGTAATATAACGTTAGTTGGTGCCCTTTTTTACATTTTAATTGAGCCTGCTTCGGTTAGATTTTGTCATCATTGTTGCGGAAAAAAAATGCAACAATGCCGCCAAAATCATCCACATGTTTTTCCTTGTCCACGGGTTAAGCACCCGTGGTTATTGTTGTTGAAGCCTTTCAGGCTTCTTTCGGGAAAAGGTGTGATTGCGTTTTTTCTGGTAATACTGAAGATTTCCTTTATAGCCACTAAAGCTAAAGGATTTAGGGAGTTTATTTTCTCAGAAGTTTTAGCTAAATCGGATTTCTTGGATGGATAAAGCTTCTCTTACTACACATCAATAAATGCTAAATTTAAACCCAGATTATGTAATAGGATTTCTCCGTCCTGACCAATAGTCCGGGGTGAAGCCTGTCCCGTGTTTACGGGAAGTGTTGCAATCGCAAGACAATCAGGCTGTTTGGAGATTTTAGCATAACATCGCTATGGTGAAATTGAAAGCAGCAACGAAGTGGGTGATTTTGAAGCGATTTCAGCACGTAATAGATGGTCTATTGCATATTTCGGGTTAAAATAGGTACAACAGGGGTAGATTTTGTCAGCATTGTTACGGGAAAATGCAACAATACCGACAAAATCAAACACGGGTTTACCTGATCTAGGCCTTAGCACCCGCTTATTTCTTGTTTTTTAAAAAGGCCACCAAGTCTTCTGGATTAGCTCTGTTTCTATAATCCGAGTCCAAAAAGGCATATTCTAAAATGCCGTCCTGACCAATAATATAGGTAGCAGCAAGTGGGAGTTCATTTTCTTTATTGCCATTGTAAGCACTGAGACTGAACTTTTGGCCATATATCTTTGCCACTCCTTCGTGAAGTTGAAAGACGATGCCGTACTGTTTCCCCACTCTATTGTCAATGTCACTTAATACTTCAAATGCTAAATTGTTCTTTTCTGAGGTACTTAGTGATTTGTCTGGAAGTTCTGGTGTCAATGCCAGAAGTTGGGCACCAAGTGCTTTGAATACTGGTAAAGTTTGCTGTAAATGATACAAGGTTAGGTTGCAATAAGGACACCAGCCTCCCCGGTACCAGGTAAGAACAACTGGGCCATTTTTTAAGTGATCAGAAAGTTTTACCCTTTCTCCTTTTGCATTGTTCAATACAAAATCCGGAGCCGATTCGCCTACTTGTAGGGCTTTTTCAACCTAGCCACTTTCCACAACTTCATCTATGCCTTTTTTATAGGTGATTTTAGTTTCGTCAGGAGCAGTTTCATCGAACTTGTCTTTTTGCTGTTGTAGTTCTTCCTGTAAGGTCACTCTTGCTTGTTCATTCATATTACCCATAGCTTTTAATTCCAATAACTATACACTAGTCGGCTAAAAACGATGCCAAGGATTATAAATTAATTTTTTAGAAACTCTCTCAATCCATAGCTAGCCAAAACTCCCTCGCCAGTAGCAGCAGCTACCTGAGCGATAGCTCCTTCACGGTTGTCTCCTGCGGCAAATATTCCATGGACCGATGTTTTTGCCAAACCTGTGGTGGTTATAAAACCACGTTCATTCATTTCCACCAAACCTTTAAAACTTGCATTGTTGGGTTTTAGGCCCACAAAGATGAAAACGCCATCAGCACTGATCACTTCTTCTTCACCCGTTATCGAATCCCTAACTCTCAAGCCTGCAAATTTTCCATCTTGGTCAATATCCAATGCTAAAGCATCCTTATTGAAATGGGTTTCTACATTGTCAAGTTCAGGCAGTTTATCTATATAGGTTTGCGATGCCTTAAAGGAGGCTCTTCGGTTTATGATTTTTACTTTCTTCGTAAAGCCAGAAAGAAAGATGCCTTCTTCCAAAGCCGAGTTTCCACCACCTATAACAATCACTTCCCTATCTCTGTAGAAAGCGCCATCACAGGTAGCGCAAAAGTGCACACTCACACCTATCAACTCGCTTTCGCCTGGTATGTTGAGCTTCTCGTAAGTAGAACCTGTAGACAGTACCACAGAGCGCCCAAAAAACAAATTTGTTTTGGTCCTCACGTTAAAAAGGTTGTTGACCTTCTCTATGCTTACCACTTCTTCGCCTGTCTTTATGGTTGCACCATATATTCTTGCTTGCTCTTCCATTTTGTCCATTAGGTCAGGACCTGAAATGGAAGTAAAGCCAGGATAATTTTCAATTTTTTCGGTTAAAAAGGCATTTCCACCTACCGTTTTTTTCTCTAGAATTAAAGTACTGAATCGGTCTCTTTGGGCATAAATAGAAGTAGTCAAGCCAGCGGCACCAGCTCCAATGATAATACTATCAAATACCTTAGTAATTTTCTCTTCATCCAATTTGAGGGCAATTCTCAGCGCTTCGTTTTCAGGTTCCACCAAGATGTCCTCATCAATGAGAATGGTTGGAATTTTCCTTTTCCCATTGTTGATTTTTTCAATTATGGGAATGGCCCATTCGTTTTCATCAATATTGATGTATTGAAAGTTAATTTTATTGTCTACCAAAAAGGACTTTGACTTGATACAGTCCGGGCACCAATCGGCACCGTAAAGTATAACCCTTCCCTGTTCGTTTATCCCTAGGATACTGGAAAGTGCTGCATTATCCGGATTGGTATAACTTTTTCCATTGATTATCAAGGTTGGGATTATACGCTTGCCCTTGTTTATTGCCTCTACTTTTTTTGTAGCAGCTTCATCGAGATCCACATCAATAAAAGTGAAGTCAATATTATTTTCGGATAAGAAAGCTTTTGCTCTTCGGCAATCAGGACACCAGTCGGCACCGTAAAGTGTTATCTCGTTCATTGTTGCGTTTTTTATAATTCAGTATCAACTTTAGCCTTTGAATAATTACCCCAAACCATTAATGATACGGCAAGGTAAGGGATGTCTTTGACCAAAAAGAAATCTGTAACTGGAAAGCCATCAACTAATTTCCAAACACCGGGAGTGGTGATAAGGAAGCTAAGGGTGGTAATAAAAATGACAGTGGAACTTATGCCGGCAATTTTTCCTAATTGTGGCCAATACAATGTGCCAAACAATAATGCTCCGATGACAATTTCTGAGAAACCTATAAGGTTTGAAACTGCCTGTAAGGACAAGAGACTATAAAGCCAATTCATGGTGAAGTGATTTTCTACCAATGGCTTTATTAATGCTGCCTCTGTAGGAGTAAACTTAAACAATCCTATCCAAATAAGTATGAGGGCTGTGCCAAATACTCCTATATTATAACCGAGTGTTGAAATTTTGTTTTGCATAATTTGGGTTTAAAAGTAGGTTTTGCAACAATATTCGAAAGGAATACCTATTGCAAAACCCTTGTTGAAATTTATAGTTCTTGAGCTTTTGGGAAATCAATTTCAAAACCTGTAAGGTTATGAAGGTAGTTGCTCATGATTTTGTCACCGATAAGTATGACCACATCTATCAAGTTTGCTACATTGTATCCTGCGGCAAAAAAGGCTTCTTTGACACTTTCTTCTACTTTACCATGGTTACTTACCGTTGCTGCAGTGAATTTTACCAATGCATCAAGCTTTTCATCAAAACTGGCTGAACCACCTCTGATTTCAATAATTTGCTCGTCGGTAAATCCATTCATTTTGCCTAGAGCGGTATGGGCTGACTGGCAGTATCTACATCCATTGATTTGACTAGTAATCAGGTTAACAACTTCTTTCTCTTTGGCTTTTAGCGTTGTTTTTCTGCCTTGAAGGGCCAAGTAATCTGGTAATGCCGTTTCATTTTTGGCATAAAAAGCGTAAAGATTTGGGACAAAGCCAATTTGCTTTCCTAGCTGATCAAAAATAGCTTGGTTGCTTTCAGATACTTCAGATTTTGTCGGTACTTTAAATGCTGCTGTAGTTGTCATAATAATTTTTCGTTTGTTTTTGTTTATTGATTAATTACGATACAAAGATTCAGCATTTACAGCCCTAATGGTTAGGTCAAATTGCCTTGCTACTTGGCAATTTTTCCCATATTAATAAAAAGGTATTTGGAAGGCCTTAAACCCGTATTATGTAATAGGATTTCTCTGTCCTGATTGTCAGGGATGAAGCCTGTCCCGTGTTTACGGGAAGTGTTGCAATCGCAAGAAAATCAGGCTGTTTGAAGCGATTTCAGCACGTAATAGATTGTCTATTGCATATTTCGGGTTAAACATTGGAATGATCAACTCTTATTATAGCCTTTGTGATGTATTTCCGGAAGAGAAACCTTGAGAGGAGAAAAAAATACTCAGGTAGCCATTTTCTTTGGAAGAGTAAACTATGTTGTTGCAAAACGCCTTTAGCAATCAATTTGAAGATAAGGGGCTTGTTGTTGTCAATTAATGAAGCGTTATGGTCAATCCTGTATTTAAAAAATAAGAGCTAACCCATAATATGGATCAGCTCTTAATAACTTTACTTAGATGGGATTTTATATAATGGGGTCTCCTCCTCTATTGGCCTGAGAAGGTCTATCACCCCTTCGGTCTTTTTCTAGAAATCCACTACCGGAATTTTTATCTTTGATCCTATCTGCACTTACATCTAAAGTGTCTTGATGACGAAAGAAGGTTCTGTTTTCAAAGTCATATCGTCCGTTTAAACTACGGTCTTCTTGGCTATAATAGGTACGTATGGTATGAAGAAACTCTCCTTGTGGTCCAATTGGCCAATTGTCACTATCAAATCCCGGAGCATTTTCCAATGTTTCTTTGGTCTCTCTCACAAATATAGCATCATCATAGGAAGGTTTGAAGCCAAAAGATTCGAAAGGTAGGGCTAAAAGCTTTGAACCAAGGTTCAAAAATCCATCGTCCACCTTCAAAACTAAATAATCAACTTGTGAAGTGCTGGTGTTAAGAACAATGTCTTTTATGGAACCTACAGACTCATCTCTTGCGGTTTTTACTTTACGTGAAATTAAATCCGTTCCTCTCAACTGAAAATCATTTGCATTTTTCATTGTAATAGTTGGTTAAATGAGAAATTCATTTACATGTTATTCTCAAGTTTTATGCCAAAACCACTGTAAATATAAAATACTATTAATTCCATATATAATTATTTTAATTACCAATAGATGATATATAGTAAATATTTAATCAGTTAAATTTTTATTTTAATCAGTTATTTTCTTTCCTAAAATTTTTTACAAAAAAAATTCATAATTCCCAGCATAGCATTTATCCCGAAGGGAATTTTTGTTTAAAAGCTGTAGAAATACGTTTCGGCTATTTTTATTTTCCTAGCAATTTTACCCAGAATTCTTATCGCTTCTCTCTTCCAAAGTTCTACTTGTCTCTCCATCAATACTGTCATTCTGTTTAGCAACTCAATATTTTTAGGTGTAGTTATGGTATTGTTTTTTGGGTCTTCGGCTTTCTTCTTGATGGAGTTCATCAATTTTACTATAAAAAAGATGGTGAATCCAATTATCAAAAAAACCACACTTGCTTCCAGTACTTTACCGTAACCAATTGCGAATTCTTCTGTCGCTATAACTCCACCTGAGATTAACTCCTGCCTCAAAATTAATTTTTTGTTTTCCCAATTTATTCCATTGGTCAAAAATGATAGGGGTGGCAAAAAAAAATCTTATACCCCGGATTATGTAATAGGATTTCTCCGCCCTGACAACGGTCAGGGGTGAAGCCTGTCCCGTGTTTACGGGAAGTGTTGCAATCGCAGGAAAATCAGGCTGTTTGGATATTTTAGCATAGCACCGCTATGGTGAAATTGAAAACAGCAACGAAGTGGCTGATTTTGAAGCAATTTAAGCACGTAATAGATTGTCTATTGCATATTTCGGGTTTACCAAAACGTTTACTACTTTGTTGAAAGCCGCACCTATGATTACACCTATTGCGATGTCAATCATATTTCCCGTCACTGCAAATACCGGAAGATACAGGAGAATTTCAATAAAAATGGCTGGAAAAAACAAAAGCCAGTTCACAATGAACTGGCTTTGTCGGGGTGGCAAGATTCGAACTTGCGACCTCCTCGTCCCAAACGAGGCGCGATGACCGGGCTACGCTACACCCCGTTTATTCCCTTATTGGGAGGACAAAAGTAAATAAAATTTGAGTAAATCAAAAAGGTTTGGCAATTATTTTGAATATTTTTTCAATTTATTTTTCTGCTTAATCTGTGTTTAAACCTGAAATAGCCATTAGAATCCTTTATTTGTGTTGCAATCACAAGAAAATCAGGCAGTTTGGATTTATTTGTAAAATATTGATCAGTTGAGCCTATTTATCTGTTTTGAAAAATCGCAAACAGCAAGGAGGCCGATGATTTTTGAAGCGATTTAAGTAGCTAATAAATTATTTATTGCCCAGATCGAGCTAAATTCTAAGCGGGAAAAAGATTTGTCTTGAATATCTTAATGGCAATTGAAAGCAGAATGATTCCAAATATTCTCCGTAAAATATCTAAGCCTGTCTTCCCTAGTTTTTGCTCTAGAAAATGGGTGCTTTTCAAAACCACATAAATGATGATCAGGTTTAAGACAATTCCTATGGCAATATTTGCCTGCCCATATTCAGCCTTAAGTGTTAAGATGGTGGTGAGGGTGCCGGCACCTGCTATTAATGGAAAGGCTATGGGTACTATAGACGTGCTGGTAGAGCTTGCTTCAGGGTCGGTTTTAAATATTTCAATGCCAAGGATCATCTCTGCCCCTATGGCAAAGATGATCAAGGCACCGGCGATGGCAAAGTCTTCTACATCTATTCCAAAAAGGCTCAGAATAGATTTTCCGACAAGTAGGAAAGTTACCATCAAAACTCCTGCTACTATTGTGGCCTTACCACTTTGGATATGGCCTACCTTTTTTCTAAGATTGATCACTATGGGTATAGATCCTAGAATATCAATCACAGAAAACAAAATCAAAGTAACGGATAATATTTCCTTCAGGTTAAACAAACTATTATAATTTAATAAGCCTTGAGAAAAGTAATTAATTGTTCAAACTCCTGCTCATTCAATGCGGGGAAATTAGCAATTCTGAAGCTAGTTGGTTTTAATGGACCATATCCACTCCCCATTTGCATTCCATTGGCTTCAGCGTCTGCTTTTATGCGTTTAATGAAGCTTTCTTCTCCTCCTACCCCCAGTACGGTTCTACTTCTTGTAGCTGCATTGCTTACAAGGAAATCTAAAGCTTTGGAATTTTCAACGATACTTTCCAATGCCCTCATTCGCTCTTCTGTTTTTTTATGAATATCCTTGATGTTTGGCATATCGGTCAATACCCGATTCAACAGAAAAATACCGAGAACATTTGGCGTATAATGTGTTTGGTTGTTGGCCGCATTTTCCAACATGAAATTAAGGCTGTTGTATCTTCCAGTTTCCCCTTTTTCCTTGGCCCTTTCTACGGCCTTTGGAGAGAGTATTAATACACCCAAACCTGCAGGCAGGCCAAAGCATTTTTGTACTGAAGCATACCAGATGTCAGCCAGGCTGAAATCAAGGTAGATCCCAGCCATAGACGATGTGGTGTCTATGGCCAACATTTTGTCAGGATACTTTTTACCTATTGCGGCAATGGTTTCATTGGTAACCTGAGTGGCATTGGCCGTTTCATTTTGTGTGATGGCGATGATATCAAAATCAGACCCAATTTCCAATTCATTGACCGCAATTTCTTTATTTTTGTCCACTACAAGCGCAGCAGTGCCAGGGTTGATATGCTGAGCAAAGCCGAACCATTTTTTGCCAAATGAGCCGGAATAAATATGATAGGAAGATTTTAAAACCAATGATTGCGTAATGATTTCCCAGTTTTCTGTAGCTGAGGAAGTGAAAAGCAATTTGTAATCAGCTGGAACACCCAACTTTTCCTTGAACAACCTTTCGGTATCTTTGTACAGGTCCATGAAAACCGCACTGCGGTGATTGGCGCTTAAGATTCCTTGTTGAAAGGCTTCTTGAAAATAGTCCGGTAATTTGTCATATACCTTAGATGGACCCGGAGCAAAAGTGAGTAATGCCATTATGCGTTTTCTTTCTTATTGTCGATAAAATAGTTCAATCCAAGCTCGTAGCCTTTTAATCCAAGACCTGCAATCATCCCTACACATTCCTTGGAAATGATGCTTTTGTGTCGGAAAGTCTCTCTTTTGTAAATATTTGAAATATGTATTTCCAAAACAGGGGTATTGATTCCAGCAATGGCATCTGATAGGGCAACAGAAGTATGGGTGTATGCTCCGGCATTCATAAGGATGGCATCGTGTTCAAAACCTACCTCATGAAGCTTGTTAACCAGCTCACCTTCTACATTACTTTGGTAATAGTTCAATTCCAGCTCTGGATACTTTTGAACCAAGGTTTCAAAATAATCTTCAAATGAACGGCTGCCGTAAATCTCCGGCTCGCGCTTACCTAATAAATTTAGATTGGGGCCGTTTATGATCGTGATTTTCAATGTTAGGTGGATTTAATTGACTACTAAACAGGTTCAAAGTTAAGCATTCGGAAAACAACTTAAATGCTTATCCATATGTTTTTAAGAAAACTATTATTTAATAACTGTATTGAGTTAATTTTACTAAATGTCTTGGGATAAAGAAACAAAAGCATTTGGGTATTACCTTAAAATTGAACGCTCACTAAGCGAAAACTCTATTTTGGCTTATGGTCAGGATATTCATAAGCTAGCGGATTTTATGGAGAAAAATTTTCCGGAAATCTCACCCAAGGAAGTGCAGTTGTATCACCTTCGGCAATTTGTCAAAGTATTGGCAGAATTGTCCATTTCGGAGTTTTCTCAAGCGAGAATAATTTCCGGCATCAAGGCATTTTTTAAGTTCATGATGTATGAAGATAAAATAAGTGAAAACCCCTCCCTCTTGCTTGAAGCGCCTAAGCTGACCCGTACCTTACCCGATACTTTAAGCTATTCTGAAATAGAGCAATTGTTTGAAGCGATCCCTTTGGGAGAGCCGGAAGGACATAGAAACAGAGCCATATTGGAAATGCTTTATAGCAGTGGGCTAAGGGTCTCAGAATTGACCAATCTAAAAATTAGTCATTATTACGAAGACATAGGGTTTTTAAGAATTTTGGGAAAAGGAAATAAAGAACGCCTGGTACCCATAGGTAAATCCGCTGCCAAATACTTGGCCATCTACCTAAAGGAAGTTAGGGCGCATCAGGTGATAGCTGCAGGGCACGAAGATTATGTGTTTCTTAACAGGAGAGGAAAAAAACTATCCCGGGTGATGGTCTTTTTAATTATTAAGAAAGCTGTTGAAAAAGCAGGTCTTGGAAAAAAGGTAAGTCCGCATACTTTTAGACACAGCTTTGCTACCCATCTTGTGGAGGGTGGGGCGGATTTGAGGGCTGTGCAGGAAATGCTCGGCCATGAAAGTATCACTACCACAGAAATTTATACTCACCTTGACAGGGACTATTTGAGGCAGGTATTGAACGAGTTTCTTCCGGGAAAAGCTTGATTTTAGCCTTTTATCCTGTTGTTAACCGTTATTTGCTGTTATAGAAAGGATGCCTTTCCATGGTTTTCTTTTGAAAAATTATTGTAAAATGAAGATCAAATAGTGACTTAATGGTAAAGTGAAAGCCTAGAGATTGCCTTAGGCATGTTTTTTGAATTGAAGGAATTGGTAAAAAATATTGACAATGATTTCAGGTAAAACAATGAAGACCACTTATTTTTTAGGAATGATATTTTGGCTGATGACCTTGCCTATGGAGGTCAATGCTCAGGAAAGACTCAAGAAATTGATCGGTGAAAGAGAGCGACTTCATCAGGAGTGGCAGGAATCTGAGGGGAAAAAGTCAGGGATTTTTGGCAATAGAACCAAAAAAGACATGACGGTTACCAATGAATGGATGGTGCGTATACTGCAAAAGGACAACCAGATAATTGGTGAATTGGAGTTATTGAAGGATATAGAGACCACTGAAATTGGCCATGAAAAGGAGGATTATAAATTCATTGCTCAAAAAGCGGAAGAAGACATTGTAAAGCTCAAGAGAGCCTTGAAATTAAAAGATGAGAAAATAGAGGAAGGCATAAAGGAGAAACGTACCTATGAATGGACCACTCTTATTTTCTTTATTAGCAGCCTGGTATTGGGTTTTATGTACTCCCGAAAACGAAGGAATCAGGTAAATTAAAAAATTGAACTATTACGGTTTTCTTTAATTTTTGTTTTATTATCCGCGGGGTTTTGATAATTTCATTTTTTAAAACCTAAAACGATTATGAGTAAACTTATTATTAATAGCTTTGAAGATTTCCAAGATTACATAGGAAAAGAATTGGGAGTTTCTGAGTACCATAAAGTAACACAAGACCAAATCAATCTTTTTGCCGATGCCACCATTGATCACCAATGGATTCATACTGATCCTGAAAAAGCAAAGGCTGAAGGTGCATTTGGTGGAACCATAGCACATGGCTACCTGACGCTTTCATTGGTCCCTTTTCTTTGGAATCAGATAGTAGAGGTCAATAACCTCAAGATGATGGTCAATTATGGTATAGAAAATCTTCGATTTGCCAACCCTGTTAAAGTAAACGATGAAATTCGGATGCATGCCACTCTTGCAAATATCAGTGACCTTAGAGGAACCATAAAGACAGAAATGAAGGTAAAGATTGAGATCAAAGGAGAAAGAAAACCTGCTCTTGCCGCTCAATTGATTTTCCTTTATCACTTCCAGTAAATTTTTCCCTTATTTATTTTATAACTAGGTCAAACCCGCTTATTTATATTAAGAATTATACTCTGTGATTTTGATCAACAGCTAGATTTTGTGCTGTTGAAATAGTATTAATAGTTGAGAAACCCAACAATTGGCTAGGTTAAAAATAAAAACAACGCCCATAGGACGCTGTCTTTTCCATTATAAAAAACCTAATCTTTACTTATTAAAGTCTATTTCTTTCTTCCGTGCTTCCGCTTCGCTGGGATACACTAAATTTCTCTCCTTGGGAAAACTTCCAGCGGAGGGTAAAACGAACACTTTGCATGCTACCATATTGTCGGACATCCGTATTGATATTGTAAAAATCGATACCCCCTCTAACTTTCATTGTCCTAAATATATCGGAACCGTTTATTGTTAGGCTTAATTTTTCATCCTTAAAGGTTTTTGTTATCCCGGCATCTAACCAGCTCATCCCATTTATTTTTATCTGGCCATCTTGGAAAGGGCTTCTATATATCCCTACCAATTCTACTTTGAAACCTTTGGGTAAAATAATATTGTGCTGGCTACGAAACATGTATGAAAACTGTTTCACATCTAGTAAGTCTTCACCTATTTGAGATTGGAAAGAATTGCCATTGAATTGCAACATATTGCTTGTGTTGTACCAGTCAGCAAAGGCTACAGGTATGGTTGCTCTTAGCCCTAAATTCTGGGTACGGTCAAGGTTTCGCATTTGGATCAGGGTTGTTCTACTGTCTTCATCCTGAGTTAAAATCTGCCCGAAAGCATTTTCTGTTTGAGAATAAGTCAAGGCAATTTGGTAAGAACCTTTGTAGATGTGGTTCATTTCAAAATTATTCGCATACTGTGGCTTAAGGTTAGGGTTTCCTTCCTCTGTTGTCAATGGATCTATATAGAAGACAAAAGGGTTGAGTTGACGGTAATGTGGTCGGGTAATTCTTCTATTGACATTGTATACAATTTGGTAATTGTCGTTCAATTTGTGCTGCAAGTATACACTTGGGAAAAAATTGATGTACTGTTGCGTATTTACCTGATTGGAAGTTATGGAATTGCCCTCAATGTTTGCATACTCTGCTCTTAAGCCTGTTTGGTACTCAAGCTTTTTGCCAAGCGGGCCTTTGAAAGAAGCGTAGGCTGCCATCACTTTCTCTTTATAGATAAAATGATTGCTATTGCCATCAGGTACAAAGGGACCTTCTTCTTCACTTTTATCAATTTCCAAAAGGTTATCTGATTTTACCCAACTTCCTTTAAGACCTAATTCCAGGGTTTTGTTTTCTCCTATTGGTTTTGTAAAGTCTGTTTTGACAGTATAGATGGAATAAACCATGGCATTGCCAGTTCGCAGTTTGTTTAGCCTTGCCTCTTCTCTTTCTTCATTTTCCCAATAGCTATTGTCCAATAAAATCAGGCTACTTGCATCCATATTGGAATAATCGAAATCTGCAGAAATCTTGGTGCCGAGGGTATCAAGTTTTCCTGTATAATGAAGGTTTCCAAATAATCGAGCATTATCAAAATCGGTGGTATTTAGCGCGTTAATATAATTGATTGCATCAATTTCCGGATTAGTAATGGTGGTGAAGGAATTCCCCTTTTCATCACCATTTTGTGTGGAAGCCTGTATATTGATCCCTACGCTATGTTTTTCATTGATCTGATAGTCTGTTCCACCAGAGAAAAATAAATTTTTGTTGAGCATTTTCATTCTTGCTCTTTGATCAAACTCTGAAAGACCATTTTCCAGTTGGAACCTTCTGAGGAGATCCAACTCCATTAATCTGCCCCAATGGTTGTAATTTAAACTGGCATTTGAAGTCCATTTATTTCTTTTAAAATTCACTGTTCCACCGATAGAGGGCAGGTTGGCACCATTGTATTGGTTGCCCACATGGACGTTTCCATTGATACCATTGTAAGTATTCTTTTTTAATACCAGGTTGATCACTCCAGCAGCTCCTTCTGCATCGTATTTAGCAGGAGGATTATTGATTACTTCTATGCTTTTTATATTGTCTGCAGGCATGGCCCTTAGGAAATTTGCCAAGTCTTCAGCAGACATATAGGTTTGCCTGTCATCTAATAGGACAACCACTCCGGATTTGCCATTCAGGTTAATATTGCCATCGGTATCCACATATACGCCAGGAGATCTTCCTACTACGTCCAAAGCATTATTGCCTTCGGCCATTACGGTGCCTTCTATGTTTACTACTGTTTTGTCAGCCTGGATAAGCACATCAGGTCTTGCTGCTCTAACTTCTACTGCATCTAATGCACCTAACTCCGCATTTAATTTTATTTGGCCGAAATTCCTATCTGAAGTTCCAGTGTAAAAACCCTTACTGACAAAAGATTCGTGCCCAATAGAAGAAACCTTGAGTTGAAGCTCTTTGCTGCTATTGGGGTGAAGTAAAAAGTTTCCCTCCTCATCTGTTATTGTTCCAGTAATTAAATCCTGAGACTGGAGATCAATCAAGACTACATTGGCAAAAGGCAATGGATTGTCTTCGTGGTCGATTACAGCTCCACTTATATTTACCTGAGCGTCTTGGGCTGCGAGATGGCTTAGGCCAAGTAAAAAGAAAAATGAAGTGGTAAAAATTAACTTTGAGAAATACATGATTTTAACTATTGAATTGTTCAGGTCAATCCAAAGGGAAAAAGATGCCAAAGCTAAAAAATAATCGTAATCAGCTGGTAATAAGATATTTGTAAAAACAGCTCTATTTTGAACTGTATCGAAAGTGAACACTATTTGTGTTCAAAATGGACACAAAAAAGCCTCCTATGCTTTACAAAGGAGGCTTTTTATATTATGGTTGCGCTTAATTATTTGGCAGCAGCAAATCTTTTAGCTACTTCATCCCAGTTAACAACATTCCAGAAAGCAGCAATATAATCTGGTCTTCTGTTTTGGTAGTTTAAATAGTATGCATGTTCCCATACATCCAAACCTAAAATTGGTGTGCCTTTGGTTTCAGCAACATCCATTACTGGATTGTCCTGATTAGGTGTAGAGCTAACTACCAATTCACCATTGCTTACGCTTAACCAAGCCCATCCAGAACCAAATCTGGTAGCTGCAGCGTTTGCGAATTCTTCTTTAAATTTGTCAAAAGAGCCAAACTTTTTATCAATGGCAGCAGCTAGATCACCGCTAGGTTGTCCACCACCATTAGGAGAAAGAATGGTCCAGAAAAGAGAGTGGTTAAAATGTCCACCTCCATTATTTCTTACACCAGCAGGTGCAGAGGACACATTCTTCATTAAATCTTCTAAGCTTTTTGATTCAAACTCAGTGCCTTTTATAGCATCGTTTAATTTAGTTACATAGGCGTTATGATGTTTGCCATGGTGGATTTCCATAGTTTTTGCATCAATACTCGGTTCCAATGCATTTTTTTCATAAGGTAAGCTGGGAAGTTCAAAAGCCATTTTTTTTCTTTTTTAGGTTAAACATTTAGATTAGTTGATGGTTGTAGGTTCCTATTAAAAACCTAATGTATAAACCATCAAACATAAAAAAAGGTTCTTTTATTCCTTTGAATCTCTAATTTCTTAGATTTTTAAAAAATGTTTGTAATAAATTCTTTGATTCCTCCTGTAAAAGGCCGCTATGCAATTTAGTTTTAGGGTGAATGATGGAGATGTCCGTCTTGGAAAAACCACGCCTTGGATCCGAGGCCCCATAATGCAATTCACCGAGTTGTGCCCAGTACGATGCTCCAGCACACATAATGCAAGGTTCTAGGGTCACGTACAATTTGCATTCAGGGAGGTATTTGGAACCTAGCGCATTGGCCGCTGCAGTTATGGCCAATATCTCTGCATGTGCAGTGACATCAGTAAGTTTTTCAGTTTGGTTGTAAGCTTTGGCAATGATTCTATTTTTAACTACAATTACTGCCCCTACTGGTATTTCTCCCTCCTCAGCAGCTATTTTTGCTTGCTTTAGGGCTTCATTCATCCAATATTCGTCCGAAAACAATTCCAATAGGTTCTTATTTAAAGATGAGGCCAATTACTTCTTTCCTTACCCCTTCATTGATAATCAAAGCCAAGACAAGTGATACGAGTAAGCCTATACCTGCTTTAATGAGGTCATTGGAGGCCATACGGTAGGCCCTTACCAATCTTGCTTTTCTCTTTTTTAGCTTTTTTGATTTTGCCAATGCAATGGAAAGCTCTCTACCTCCAAGTAGTCCTATAAATACCCAAGTGGTACTCATTGGCATTTGGCTGTAGGCTTTGAAGTAAAATAGAATTACAGCATACACCAGATCCACAATTGTTGCCGCCCTGACGTCTGTAACTCTGGTTTTCTCATTAACGATCCCTTGTATTTTGTCCCCTTTCGAATAGAAAAGAACCCCTAGGCCTAAAAATACAAAGCCTGTATAGGTGGAAAATTCCCAAACATTCAATTCCCTTGGAAGAAAGACCGCAATATTGGCGGCATCCTGCATGATCCAAACGGCCCAAAGGCAACCTGATGTAACCCATTGAAGCACATACCAATATTTCCCAGGTTTCCCTTTTAGGTAATTGGTTACAAATTTTTCTAAAACATACCAGACAATAATTGCCAAGATAAAAGCGACAAAATAGCCAATAAAACTTTTTTGCATTACTCCTAAGATGGTTCCTGCCTTGTAGGTAAACACATTAAGCAGGAGAAAGGTGGTAGAAACTGGCATCCTCAAACGAGTCATTACCAATAATACAATTGGAGCAGCTATTTGAAGAAATACAAAGCTTTCCGGTGCTTGGTCCAGTCCATCTACACGCAAACGCTGATAACTTACATCACCATCGTAATAGAACCAGCTAAAGGTTACTGTGCCGACGAAAATCAAACCCATAAACAGCCAGAGGTAATACCACTTTTGTTTTTGGTTGGATGCGATAAAGGTACCTATAGTCTGGATACTGTCATTGGCAATTGCTGAATAAGCAGCCAAGGCAAAGCCAAACCACATTGCGGCATAGGTGTAAGGCGTCACGATTCCTGCAATTGTAATCAAAATACAGGTTATCAGGAGAAAGGGTTTTTCCTTTTTTGTGAAATCAAAAAGTGAATAGGCCGCTTTAGATAATGCGTCCTGGTTAATGTTTTGATCTTTTAGTTTGGCCATGAGTAGATTTTGGCTTTGAAATACGGGTGCAAATTAACTAAGAAAATTTAAGGATAATGTTACCAAATTGTTAAGTCCCTGATTAAATTAAAGTAAAGTCAGACCCTATAAAATTATTTCAATGTTGCTTCTTTTTCAAAAATATAAATATTTTAGTTCCTATTCGTCTAAAAGGGTGATTTTAATCAATTCTTTATGAGCCAGTTGTTGTTTTTCAATATTAACATAAGTTTTACTTAAAAAGCGTGTAATTCTCTTAAGTCTACCCGTATTTTGCATATATATTCTCTGGATAAACTACAGCCTCGATTGGATGACCAAAATACCTGAAGGTAATGCCTACATAAAAAACTCGATTTTGATAGTTACTATAGTGATAGGGCTATTGATTTTTATGTTTTCTATTGATTTTTTGACTGTTTCTTTAACAAAGCTAAACAATGAGGCGGCCAACGCATTGTTTACCGCAACCAGCAATCCTTTTGTAGGACTTTTTATTGGTTTACTTACTACCGCATTGATTCAATCCAGCTCTACCATTTCAGCGATGGTGGTGGTATTGGTGGCTTCAGGAAATCTGAGCCTTGCACAAGCCGTCCCAGTTATAATGGGAGCAAATATTGGCACTACCTTGACCAGTACCCTTGTAGCTTTTGGCTATATCTTGAAAAAGAAAACCTTTAGAAAAGCACTTTCTGCCGGTGTGCTTCATGATATTTTCAATATCATTACCGTTTTTGTTCTGCTTCCCTTAGAAGTTTATTTTGGAATTTTAAGTCACCTTTCGGCCTGGCTTACCCATTGGTTTATTTGGGAAAAACCCGTAGACCTTGGCTTGGTAGGTTTTAATGGTTTTTTCTTAAGGTCACTTAGTAATGAATTGTATGCTTTTTTGAGCTGGCCTTTGGTTGCATTGGCAGTAGGGATTCTTCTCATGATAGGTTCTATAAAAATTCTTTCTTCCCTTGCTTACAAATCCCTGATCACGCCGAATTTTAAAAAGATAAGGAAACACATTTTCAATTTCCCCTATCGCTCTTTCGTTTATGGGGTTTTCTTTACGGCAGCAGTACAATCCAGTACTGTGACCACCTCCTTAATGGTGACAGCAGTGGCAACAGGTAAAGTAGCTCTTCGAAAAGTATTCCCGTTTATAATGGGCGCAAACCTAGGGACAACCATTACTGCTGTAATTGCAGCTTTGTACAAGACGGAAGCGGCCATTAGTGTGGCCATTGTCCATGTTCTGTTTAATTTGATCGGTAGCTTAATCTTTCTTCCTTTTCCTAAATTGAGAGAATACCCTGTGCGACTTGCCAAAAGTTTTGGAAGGAAAACCGCAAAAAATAAAACAATTGGTTTTACCTATATCTTATTGACCTTTTTTGTGATTCCATTCTTCCTGATCTATTTTAATCAGTCGGAAGTGGAACAGAAACCACTACAAGGAACAATAGAAAAAAGGGAAGAAGTCGTTTTTATTGAGGATTTTTGTCCATCCAGGCTTCCATTATAAGGTGACCACTACTGCTGCCTATTCGGTCAGCACCAGCATTGATCATTGCCATTGCTTGCTCCAAAGTTTTAATCCCTCCGCTGGCTTTGATTCCTACCTGACTTGGTAATAGCTCCCGCATGCGCTTTATCGTAGCTGTCTGGGCTCCTTCTCCAGCAAATCCAGTAGATGTTTTCACAAAATCTACACCAGCATCTCTGCAATTATCACATGCCAGTGTTAATTCGTCTTCGTTTAAATAAGCCGTTTCTATGATCACTTTTAACAACTTCTCCGAATCATGACATACATTCGCAAGTTTGGCCAATTCTATTTTTGGCCAATTCATTCCGGATTTAAATGCTGAAATGGACCAAACAACGTCCAGTTCGTCTGCTCCATCTGCAATGGCTTGTTTGGTTTCAAAGACTTTTGTTTGGGTCATGGAATAGCCTAGTGGAAAACCCACCACTGTCACTACTTGGATGTCAAGTTCTAATAGAGCCCTGTTTGCTTTTTTTACCCAGAAAGGGGGCACACAAACTCCTCTAAAGGAATATTTCTTAGCCTGTGCCAAGAGCTTGTCAATTGCACGCTCATCTACGGTGGGCTGCAAGGCGGTATGTTCAATATATCGGTTTAAATTTTTCATTAGTCAATCAAAATATGGATATTCGAAACTTTATGGAATATATCATTTTAGCTTTTGGATGGATTGTGTTTTATGCGAGCCATACCTTTCTGGCAAGTCTCAATATAAAAAGAAAATTCAAGCTATGGATGAAAGACAGTTACAAATGGTACAGGCTGATCTATAGTTTGTATGCGACCCTGTTTTTATTGGGTCTATTTGTTTTTGCGGGCATCATTTCTCCCTATTGGCTATTTAATCCCGCCGAGGGCAGTACTTATTTGGGCTTTATGCTGGCTACTTTCGGTACCATTGTAATGGTCAAAAGCATGAAAGGGATTTCTAAGGGAAGATTTATTGGCCTGTATCCTCATGATGATCTGATTGAAAAGGAGGATTTGATTATGGAGGGCTGGTACAAACAGATGCGGCACCCTTTGTATGCCGGTCTGATATTGATTTTTCTAGGTTTTTTCTTTTATGTCCCTAATCTATCTTCTTTGATTCATTTATTGGCTTTGCTGTTCTATTTGCCTTTTGGTATTTATTATGAGGAGAAAAAACTACTTTTAATCTATGGTGAAGCCTATGCCAACTATCAAAAAAATGTTCCACCTCTAATCCCTCGCTTAAAAAAATGAATGAGCTGATCTTCTATAGTATATTGTTGTTCTTTGTCTTGGGTCATTTGGTTTTGGCCAGTTTGTTTTATAGAGCGATTAGTAAAAATAAGGAACTGTCTTTTCAGGAAAAAAATCAATGGCGCTTGAAAGCACTGATTTTTCCTATCGGCTATTGGTTTTTATTTAAAAAACGGACAAGTAAATAAGCCTGATTCGGTTTGTTATTGCTTGCTTTTGTTGGGCAAAGGCTCAATTGCTTGTGCCCCTACAGGTATTGCAATTGGGACAATTGGGGTGTTATTTTTCAATTTTTTGTAGAAATACAAACCATTGATTAGCATTACTACTGCGCAAATTGTCATTACCAGAATTAACCCTTCGGAATAAAAAGAAAACCAACTCATTGCCTCCCAATCTCCAAATTGTTTGAAAATCAGGATACCACATGAGCCCAAATAACCGAAACTATCTACCAGATACATCAAAAAGCCAACATTGCCAACATATTTGAAAGCGGCCAATAAACGGTCAAATAAAAGGCAATTGAATGGGATATAGGCCATATAGATGCCAGTTCCGGTGGCGACTGTCCAGTAGAAGGGGTTTATCCATCCATATTGAAGAAAGATTGTGGAAACAACCGCCAGTAGCAATCCTGATATAATGATCAAGTGGTAGAGAAAAAGCGCTTTGAAGTTGTTTTTTACTAGGACCAGCAAGCCCATCATTAGAAGCAATACCAAGGTTATGGGGATTTCAGTTTGAGTAAGCAGTTCCGGGGCCAAACCAACTTTTAACTCTTTCCATATTTCGACCACAAAGTTATCCCTTATGTCCCGAAAGGCAGTCAAAGCCATATATACCAATATCAGCAATACGATACCGAAGCTAAAATTTCGAAAGAAGGCCTGCCGTTCGGATTTGTTCATGGATTTCCGCTGTGTTTTCAGTGCAATATCTCCTTCGTTTGGAGCCGGAGTATGGTCTAAAAAAAACACTGCAGTGATCAAGAGAGGGATAAAAAAGGCTCCCGTTACAAAAGGCATCCAATAGGGATCTATCCCCCAATCCACCAACAAATACCTGCCGATTGATTTTACAAATCCTGATGAAAAAACAAAACTGATGGCCAATATACTGCCCATCATTTCGGTAAACCTTCGGCCTTCAAGATAATGAAATACCAAACCCCAGATAAGCCCTAGCGGAAAACCATTTAAGAGAAAACACAGGATATTATAGGGAGCAGGCAATAAGGCAAAACCAAGTAGGGACAACCAAGCGCAGCCTACTAGGGACAGTATTAGCAAGCCTCGTTTTTTGCCACTTAACTCAGCAATCAGTTTGATACCATAAAATTTGCTGGCCATGTATCCGAATGTCTGCATAAGGATCAACCAGACCTTAATGTCTATACCCCACCATTCTTCTCCCATAAAGGTAGCGGCGGCAAAAGGTTTTCGGAAAGCATACATGCTGCTATAAGTCAAAAAAGCCATTATAGCTACAAAAGTACTCATCAATAGAGGATTTGCTGATGAAAGCCTTTTGGACAGAGAATGGAAATGAATCATGAATTTTATTCTGAAATATTTTCGAGTTCTCTTTTTACTATTGGGATGATATCGGAAAGAGAGTTTAGTACATGGCTAGGTTGGGCGGTCATCAAGTCATCATAACTAAAGTAAGCATTAGTTATTCCAATACTTAAAAGGCAACCTGATTGTTGACCTTCCAGAATATCCGCAACAGAATCCCCTATTTTGATTATTTCTGATGGGCTGCCTATTCCTAAGGCAGCCATCATTTGCAAAATCATGTCTGGATGAGGCCTGCCTTTGCAAACTTCGTCACTGCATACGGTTATGTCAATTAATGGGTGATTCAACCATCCCGCTCCTTCCAAAAGAAAGTTGGCGCTACTTCGATTCAAGTTGGTATTAAGGCCTATTTTTATTCCTAATTGTTGCAATGTCTCAAAAACTTCCAGGGCATCTTCCACAGGAGAAATGACTGGGTTTGAGAGAAAATGATTCTTTATTCCCGTTTTGAAAGTAATATAAATCTTTTCAATAATGATGTCCGATAACTCTTTTTGATAGCTTGAATGGGTTGATAGTAATTTCCTTATGGCATCAGGAATGGAATAGCCCATTTCTGAATTGATTGCCTCTATACTGAGTTTGTGAAAACCATGTTGGTTAAATGCTTTTAATAATAGCTGCGGTACTACAGTATCACTATTAATTGTAGTTCCTGCCATATCAAAGACAGCCAATTTAATTGGGGTTTTCATGATTTTTTCTTTCGTATAACAAATTGCGTTTTCAGCATTTCAAAATAATCAAAAATATTGGGAACTTAAAACCAGACTGGGTTAGGGTTTTGTTATTGTATTTTTTCTTTCAAAATTGTTATAAGTTAAAGAATGTTTTTAATTTCCATCTTAAATAAAAATAGCATGTCGAAATTGTCTCCTGAGCTCAAGATTAATGAAGTTTTTTCCTTGTATGAATCCTATGGGAATGCTGACTATATAGGAGAGCCAGTCTCTCAAATAGAACACATGAGTCAGGCTGCACAGATGGCAGAAGAGGAAGGTTATGGGAAGGAAGTAATATTGGCCGCTTTTTTTCATGACCTCGGCCATTTGTTTTCCCAAAGAGAGGAATTGGAGCAAATGGAAGGCTACGGGGTGATGGACCATGAAAAATTAGGGGCAGACTACTTACGCAAATTGGGTTTTCCTGAAATAGTTGCTCGCTTAGTAGAGAGCCATGTGGAGGCCAAGCGCTACCTTACTTATAAAGATCCGGTCTATTTCAAAAAGCTGTCCGAAGCAAGTAAAAAAACCTTAACATTTCAAGGAGGTGTAATGACCGCAGAAGAGGCTGAGGCTTTTGAATCCGATCCAGAGCATAAGTTGATTCTTAAAATGCGCGAATGGGATGAAAGGGCTAAAGAAACAGGCATACCAGTGCCCAAACTTGATGCATATAAAAAAATGGCCCTGGAATTATTAACCTAATCCTTCCAAGGCTTAATTACCTATTCTACTTTTGTTACCAGGTCTTTTACACATTCTACCCAAGTGTCTTCGGAATTCAAACTAGGGACCAAATCCCATTTTTCTCCACCCAACTCTATAAAGAGATCACGGTATTCCTGTCCTACTTCTACGGTAGTTTCCAAGCAGTCAGCCACAAAAGCTGGGGAGAAAACCATTACCTTTTTCACACCATCTGCAGCCATTTCTTTTATTAGCTCATCGGTATAAGGTTTGATCCATGGATCCTTACCCAACCGGGATTGGAAAGAAGTGAGTACCTTTTCTTGAGGCAACTGTAGTTTTTCCGAAATCAAACGTGTGGTATGGAAGCTTTGTGCTCGATAACAATATTGATTCTTTTTATGGTAGGTCGCACAGCATTTTCCGTTCAACTGACAATATCCATCTACTGCTCCCTTTAGAATTTGTCTTTCGGGAAGGCCGTGATAAGAAAAGAGATAACGGTCGTATTCTCCTTCTGCCATTAACCTTCTTCCCAATTCTGCCCAAGCTTCAAGAAATAGGGGATGGTCTACAAAATTACTTATAAACCTTATTCCAGGGATTATCTGCCATTCTCTAGCTAGTTCCATGACCTTCTCAATCACTGAACCATTACTTGCAGAGGCATACTGAGGGAATAGTGGTAAAACTACTATTTCTTTAACATTGGCTTTATTCAATGCTTTCAACCCATCCTCAATACTTGGTGATTGGTATCTCATGGCTATTTCTACCTGGTACTTGTCTTTGTCAAGCAATGGAACAAGCTTGTCTTTCAGGTCTTGGGTATGAAAAAGCAAAGGGGAACCTCTCTCTGTCCATAGTTTGCGGTATTCCTTGGCTGATTTTGGCGATCGGAAAGGTGCAATAATGAAATTGACCAACATCCATCTTGATAAGAATGGGATGTCGAGCACCCTTTCATCCATCAAAAATTCTTTGAGGTACTTCCTTACATCAGCAGTCTCAGGGCTGTCAGGGGTTCCCAGGTTGACCAACAAAATACCAGTTTTGGATTTGCTTTTATTCATGCTTTACTTGATTGTCCGTTTTGCTAACCAAAAATACAGGCTATTGTTATAAAATACCAATGGAATTCAATTTAGGCTTTATTTAGAATAAAATGAAGCAGGAATAAGATGTTATCATATATAAGTCTCGGTTTTTAAAATGCATCACTCAATAACTGCTACCGAAGACATATTGTGTCCTTACTTTGATGCTTGCTTAGTTATTCCCAATTCAATTGGCGCTAGGCTACTCTTTCGAATTTGTATTTTTTAGGTTCCATAATAACAGTTTTTCAAAATACTTTAGTTTTCGTATCTCTACCTCTCTATAAGGGTAAATCCTATTTTTGGAAATATTGTTGAATAGCAATGCTACCAGAAGTAATACCATCAAACCTGTAAATACTGGATTGAACACATAGAAAAAGCCCATCTCCTTAATCTCATCTGAGCCAATATTGGCGATCAAGGCTATGGCACCACCAGGTGGATGAAGGGTTTTGGTATACTGCATTACCAATATGGCCAAGGCCACAGATAAAGCAGGAGAAAGCCAAATAAAGTCCTCCATATAAAAAACCTTATAGGTCAACACTCCAATAATGGCAGAAAGCAAACCTCCAAAAAGGGTGTTTCGAGGTTGGGCCAAGGGACTATTTGATGCGCTGAAGAGTAATACTGAGGAAGCACCAAAGGCCCCGATGAAAAACAATTGATCTTCTCTTTCGAGGTGGTAAAAATACTGCTGGATCAATCCAATGGTAGCTATGCCAATAAAGGCCCCGCAAAATGACCATAGATTGTCTATAGGTTGGTGGCTGGTTTCCTTATAGGCGATCATTTTCACCTTTTGAATCCCTCGTTTTAACTTCTTCATGGCCAATGCTAATAATTTTCATCCGGCAAAGTTGAGCAATTGCAACATTCCGAACAACGTTTGACTCGAAATACTGCAACAATGGCCATCAAAATTCAGGAAAAATAAAAAGCCATCCGAATGATGGATGGCTTAAAGTGCTGGTAGGTAGAAAGTACTTATTCTTGATTGGTCCTGAGCTTAAAGGCTTTGCTGGCAGAATCCAGAAAGTCAATGAATTTTTGGATGTCCGTCTCGTAGGCTATTGGACTTACAAGTAATTCTTCCTGATTGTCTAGTATTACATAATAAGGCTGAGCATTGTTTTCAAATCGGGAAATTTGAAAATCCGCGTTTTGCTTACCTATGGTTTTTTTGACTTTGTTGTCATAAGTGGAGGTGTACCATTGGTCCTCAGGCAAGGTATACCTTTCGTCTATATAGAGGGCGACCATTACAAAATCTTCTTTTAAGCGCTTGAGTACCCTGGGATCTGACCATACCCGTGCTTCCATTTCCCGACAATTCACACAGCCATGTCCTGTAAAATCAATAAATAGCGGTTTATTTTGTCTTTTGGCTGCCCTTAATGCCTGATCGTAGTCAAAATATCCCTGTATCCCATGTGGGAGATGGAGGAAGTCTGCATACTTTGGCGATTCGTCAAATTCGAAGTCGCTGGTTTGATTACTGATTTTTGTCAGGTCAAAATCATGAGATGAAAGCGGTGGTAAATACCCGCTAAGCCCTTTCAAAGGTGCTCCCCACATTCCTGGAATCATATAGATCACCAATACAAAGGTGGCGATAGCCAGCATCAACCTGGGAACACTGATAAATTCCAATTTGCTGTCATGGGGCAGTCGTATTTTACCCAAGAGGTACAAGCCCAAAAGGGTGAAGATTACAATCCAGATGGCCAAGTAAATGTCCCTGTCCAATATTCCCCAATGGTACACTTGATCAGCCATGCTTAGGAATTTGAATGCAAGTGCAAGTTCTATAAAACCAAGAACTACTTTTACCGAATTTAACCAACCACCGGATTTAGGCAATGAGTTTAGCCAGCCAGGGAAAATTGCAAATAAGGTGAAAGGCAAAGCAAAGGCCATAGAAAAAGCCAACATACCCAAAATAGGTTTGAGAAGAGCTCCACCTGCAGAGCTGATTAATAAAGAGCCTACGATAGGGCCAGTACAAGAAAAAGAAACCAAAACCAGTGTAAACGCCATGAAAAAGATGCCCATAATGCCACCTTTATCGGCTTTGGCATCCATCTTATTGACCAAACCCGATGGAAGAGTGATTTCAAACAGACCTAAAAAAGCCAAGGCAAAGAAGATGAATACAGCGAAGAAAAATACATTGGGTAGCCAATGTGTGGACAGCCAATTGATAAACTCAGGTCCTTGCACAGCTGCTAAAACAGTACCTGCAAGGGTGTAGATAGCAATAATGGAAAAACCATATATAAAGGCATTTCGGTAGCCTATCATTTTGGACTTACCTCTTCCTGTGAAGAAGGTAACCGTCATAGGGATCATTGGAAAAACACAGGGAGTCAATAATGCAGCCAACCCAGCCAGAAAGGCTATAAGCATAAAGCCTATCAAAGACTCTTCAGGTTGCTTCAATGTTATTTTCTCACCAACTGGAGTTTCACTGACCACATTAGATACTTCTTCTCCCAATGAGATTTTGAAATCTTCCTGATAGTTTATGCACTGATTGGTGACATCGGAACACATTTGGTATTCAACTGTGCCCTGAATGACTGCATTTTCCTCAGTGATGACTAACTTTTGACGAAACTCAGCCTCTTTAACAAAATAAGTAATGTCTCCCTGCCAGGTGTCGTCAAACTTTTTCTTTGAGTTGATGGCTTCCAGTCCTCCTTCAAGGCTGATTCCTTTGGCTTCCTCAAGATTGATTTCTGTCAATAAAGGCCCAAGATCCGGATCGAACTCATTGGAATAAATGTACCAATTGGGAGGAATTGTGGCCTTTAATAAGAGCGTAACAGTATCTCCGACTTTGGGATTTTCCTGGTCAAGTTGAATGTCCCATTTTGGTGGAGAAATGACCTGAGCATTTAAAGTGATGCTCAAGAAAAGAAAGGATATTGCTAAATATATTAACTTATTGTAATTCATTACCGATTTTTTATATCCATTTAGGATTCACATCCAATAGTAATTAAAAACGGCATTGATAAGTTCCGTATTTTACCATCACTTTTATTATCAGCCCTTATCTTTATTTGAAAGCTGGTGATAATGTTTGAAAAACAAGGCGATGGTTTCTATGCCTTTGAAATAATTGTCTACACCGTAGTGCTCATTAGGGGAGTGGATGGCATCAGTGTCCAGTCCAAAACCAAGTAAGATTGGATCCAGACCCAAAACCTGTTGGAACAGAGCTGTGATAGGAATAGACCCGCCTTCTCTTGTCGGAATGGCTTTTTTTCCAAAAGCCTCATCTATAGCTGCTTCAGCGGCTTTATATCCTATCGAATCGGTAGGAATCACTGCAGCTTGTCCACCATGGTGAGGCACCACTTTTACTTTTACAGCAGGCGGTGCTATACTTTTGAAGTGATCTTCAAAAAGCTTGGCTATGGCTTTATGGTTCTGATTGGGAACCAGACGCATAGAGATCTTCGCATTTGCTTTGGAAGGAAGTACCGTTTTAGCACCCTCTCCTGTATAACCTCCCCAGATTCCATTTACATCCAAGGTAGGTCTTATGCCGACTCTTTCGATGGTAGTGTATCCTTCTTCACCATACGTTTCCTTGATGTCGAGTTTTTCCTTGTACTCTACTTCATCAAATGGTGCTTTGTTCAATTGTTGGCGGTATTCCTTGCTATATTCTTCTACATCATCGTAAAAGCCTGGAATGGTGATGTGGTTGTTTTCATCGTGAAGAGAGCTGATCATCTTGCAAAGAACATTGATAGGGTTGGCTACTCCGCCCCCAAAGGTGCCACTGTGCAAATCTATATTTGGCCCAGTGACCTCTACCTGCATATAGGCAAGTCCTCTCAAGCCTACTGTTACTGATGGATGTTCCAATGAAATCATGGAAGTATCAGAGATAAGTACTACATCGGCTTTTAGTTTATCTTGGTTGTCGCGTACAAAAACATCCAGGTTTTCTGATCCAACCTCTTCCTCCCCTTCAATCATAAATTTAACATTACAATTGAGCTGTTCACTGGCTAACATGGCTTCAAAGGCTTTGACATGCATGTAAAATTGGCCTTTGTCATCTGCTGAACCTCGCGCAAAAATTGCTCCATTGGGATGGTTCTTTGTCTTTTTGATCACTGGTTCAAAAGGAGGTGAATCCCATAAGTCAAGAGGATCTGCAGGCTGTACATCATAATGTCCGTAAATCAGTACCGTAGGTGCAGCAGGATCAATTATTTTTTCTCCATATACTATGGGATAACCATCCGTAGGGCATATTTCCGCATGGTCCACGCCCGCTGCTTCAAGGCTACTTTTAACAAAATCTGCTGCCTTAAAGACCTCTTTTTCATAGGCTGGATCAGCACTTACTGATGGAATCCGCAGCAATTCAATTAACTCATCTAAAAATCTTTTCGAATTGGATTCTATATATTTTTTCAGTTCCATGACTTTTATTTTTCTTATTAGTTAAACTTGAAATAAGCAAGTTGATGCGTTTGGGAATCGGCTCATGATGTAACTGGAACGGGCTTCTACCCTTGTTTATTACATTTTATCTTAAGTACCAAAATTAAGATATTTTATAGGAATTTGCCTTATAAATTAAAATTTACCAACCGGCCATTTTTATTGGCTTGCATGTGTTTAGGGATTGCCGATTGAATCTCTTCAAAAAGCAAAGCCACCAGTTTTTGTTTTAGAAAGCTACGCGTACGAATTAGACTAATTTCCCTTACCGGCGGGTCTCCTGCAAAGGGTCTAAGCCTGCTCTTTTCTTCTTCTGATAAGTTTTCAGTAGCTAGTTCGGGAAGTAAAGTAATTCCCGTGTAGCGATCTACCATGTTTTTAAGCCCTTCCAGAGAACCACTTTCATAATGGAAATTCTTTCTTTGGAATTTACTTTTGTCACATAGGTTGAGCACTTGATCCCTGAAGCAGTGGCCTTGCTGCAAAACCCACAAATCTTCAGCAGGGATGTTTTCTGTTGCTACTTTTTCTTCCTTTAAAAGTGGATGCCCATTCGATAAATAAACATAAAACTTTTCGTAAAAAATGGGTTTTTCTATAATACCGCCTTCATGTAGCGGGCTTACCACTATGCCCAAATCCAATTCATCATTTCTCAGTCGACTTGTGATGTCTTCTGTGACCATTTCTTGCACTTCCAGCAATACCTTGGGGTACCTTTGAATAAAATTTCGGATAAAAAGTGGTAATAGATAAGGAGCGATGGTAGGGATAATACCAATTTTAATGATCCCTCCCACTTCGCCTTTGATTTCTGCTACCAGTTCATAAATACCCTTACTCTCCAACACCACTCTTTTGGCCTGCTCGATAACTCTTTCTCCAATTTCAGTTGGAATTACTGGCATTTTGGATCTATCGAATAAGATTATTCCCAACTCCTTTTCCAGCTTGTTTACCTGAGCACTTAGGGTTGGTTGGGTGACAAAACAGGATTCTGCAGCATTGCCAAAATGGCGAAACTTCTCTACAGCCAATATATATTCCAGTTGTTGTATTGTCATGTTCTAATTTGTGGAAATTTAAAAAATGAATTTTCTAGCCTAATACCAAATATAGAAAGCATTTTACCAATTATTAACCCTTGATTTTAAATACTGGTTCAAATCCTAATGTATTAAGAGACTTCAAATCGTTTTTGCCAAATGAATGTGGATTTATTTATAGAATAAGCCTTAACTTTGACCCTGAGCCCATTTAATAGCAAAATTTTAGCAATAGCTACTATGGCGTAGCTTTCTCCTCTGGGTGTTATATTTGGTGGAGAAAGGCTGAAAAAATTGGCTAATTTGAGTTTTGATAATTAAGATTTTTAGCCAAACCAGAGATTTTCAATGAGTATACTTAGGCTGGAAAATGTCCAAAGAGTCAATACCATAGACAGTGGCAGCTCCTTGAGCAGAATTTCCTTTGAAGCAGAGGAAGGAGAAATTTTGGCTTTGACGGGGGAAACTGGTTCAGGGGTGGGAACATTGCTTCGGATTATTGCAGGTCTGGAGCGATTTGATGCCGGTAATGTTTATCTGGCTGGGAAGAATCATGGCCATAAGAATAATAGTGCGCGAAAAATTGGAATGGTTTTTCAAGGAAATGCCTTGTTTCCAAACCTTACTTTATTTGAAAATGTCAAATTTGGCTTAGAGGGGAGTAAGAAAACGATAGAAGACAAAGCCAAGTCATGTCTTATCCTGGTGGGCTTGAAAAGAGATGCTGAAAAGTACCCTTCAGAAGTCAAAGCCGAGGACCAGTTTCGTACAGCATTGGCAAGGGCAATAGCATCCCAACCGGATTTTTTGCTTTTGAACGAGCCATTTAGTGGCTTGAGACCAATGAAAAAAAACCAATTTATTTCTGAAATCCGTGAGCTTATAAAAAAGGTAGGGATTACAACTGTTTTAGATACAAGCGATAAGGAAGTTGCCTTGTCTTTTGCAGATAGGGTAGCCATTTTTCATAAGGGCTACCTACAACAGCTTGCGGTTCCTCAAATCATTTACCAGGACCCCGTGAATTCCTATGTGGCCAATTTCTTTGGTAAAAGGAATGAAGTACTAGCTACAGCTACCAACGATGGTTTTTATACTTCCTTTGGATTTATTGATGATGAACGTTCAAAGAACTACAGCAATAAAGCTAAAATTCTATTCCGACCTGAGGAAGTAAAAGTGAAAAAAAGCCTGAGACAAGCCTTGATAGGAACAGTGAGGCAATGTTCTTACTTTGGTGATCACCAAATGGTAACTTTAGAAGATGATTTGGGCAAATCCATATTGGTAAAATCATCACCCAATAGGGTTTATAATACCGGTAGTAATGTTTTCTTCACACTCAAGACTTTTAAGGTGGAAGATGCTTATTAAAGTGTTTTGCCATGCATAATTACCGGTGAATACCCAGTATTAAATATGGACTGGTTTCCCCCTAAGTAAATAAATGCTTAAAACCTTAGTAGTTTTATATAAAGTTTCTATTTTAGACTTTGATTCCTTTTGTCATTGAATAAGCCTTTTTGAAGTATGTGTAAGAAAAATAGTAGGATAAAGTTTTTGATAACTCTTAGCTTAGTGTGTTTCGCATTTTTTTCTACTTTCTCTCAGGGGCTTCAAAAGGTTAAGGAAAAAAGTAAAAACCCGAATCGAGTTTTTACTTACCATGTGCTTGAAAACTCACAAGTAAAAGAGGGTGCTGCGGAAATTCAATACAAAGGGAAATTGGGATTTCGGGAAAAGGGCCAATTTAGTCAAGGAAATAGGTCTGGATCCTGGGAGTTCTTTGATTTTGATAATAATTTAATACAGAAGTACAATTACACAAGCAAAGAATTCGAATACCTGCAAAATTTTAATGCCGTTAAGGCTGTATATATTTTAAAAGACCAAGAGTTGGTGAAAATAGAAACCGGGGCTATTCCTGTATTGCTGGGTGGTGATGCTAAGTTTTCGTATTTTTTTGCCAATAATATATTTTATCCACATGCTGCAATGTCAAGAGGAGCTACCGGCACAGTAGGTGTGATGGTGACCATTACCAAAGAAGGAGAAATGATCCGTCCCTTTATTCCAAAGGAAGGAGATAAGGCCTTAGATGCTGAGGCATTAAGGGTGGTGTCTTTGATGCCGAATGACTGGATTCCGCTATACTTAAATGGAGAAGCAACAGATTGCTTGGTGCTTTTTTATTTAAATTTTCACATGGGATAGTTACTATTTAGCATAAATTTTTTTTGTAAATACTCTCTGAGCATAGAGATTAATTTCACTTTTAAGTACTCTCTCAAATGGAAATCCCACACTTTTTCTAAAGAAATTAATGACCTGAGGTGCCTTTTCATTGAAACTATTGAACCCGGATTATAGGATTCGTGATAGCCTGTCCCGTGTTTACGGGAAGTGTTGCAATC
>TARA_R110002124_G_scaffold99535_2_pt1 | contig 40047 bp, 41 predicted proteins | sample TARA_R110002124 | Tara Oceans TARA_R110002124 (sample SAMEA4397445) | marine metagenome | biome: Polar Biome; feature: [SRF] surface water layer (ENVO:00010504); material: water (ENVO:00002006), including particulate matter (ENVO:01000060) such as... | depth 5 m
CTTCAGGTACTGGTCGGCCAGGGCCAGGATCGATATCTGGGTAATGTCGAGCTTATGGTCACGGGCCAGGGTCAGCAGAACGTCGAGCGGCCCTTCATAGCCGTCGAGATCGACCACGAAGATAACCTCGCGGTGCACCGTCGGCGTCTCCGGGGTATCGAAATCGTCGCTCATGCCATTCCTTGCGTTTTCGGCCTTGCGCATCCGGCCCCGCCTTCAGGCCCGGTCGCCCGGGTTTTAGGCGAGTCCGAGGCCCGCGAACAGGAAATTCATCAGGGCCGACGCGGGAACCCCCACCAGCCACCAGAACACGTTCAGGTCCATGCCGATCTGATCGCCGATCAGGGGCAGCAGGAACACGGCCCCCAGGATAATCAGGAATCCCACCCGTTCCAACCGGGCAAGCGGAATCGCCAGGAAATCGGGCAGCAGGCCGACGGCCACGCGTCCGCCGTCCAGGGGCGGTATCGGCAGCATGTTGAACACGGCCAAAATCAGGTTGATCCATACGGAATTGACCAGATTGCGCCCCATCCATTCACCCAGTTCCGGCGGCAGGGAGGCGACACTGGTCAAGGCCACGGCGGACAGCACCGCCAGGATCAGGTTGGCCCCCGGCCCAGCGGCGGCGACGAAGACCATGTCGCGGCGCGGCCGGTTAAGGCGGGAAAAATTCACGGGCACGGGCTTGGCATAGCCGAACATGAAGCGCCCGCCCGAGCCCAGCAGCAACAAGGCCGGCAGCAGGATGGTGCCGAAGAGGTCGATATGCTTCAGCGGGTTGAAGGTCACGCGGCCCAGGTTCTTCGCGGTGGCGTCGCCCAACATATTGGCGATGAAGCCGTGCGCGGCTTCGTGAAACGTGACGGCCAGCAGCACGGGCAATATCCAGACGGAAACCGTATAGGCCAGCCCGGCGAGGTCGAATTCGGTCATCATGCAGTCGTCTCCGGCGCGGGGCTGCGCAGGGCTTCGGCCCGGGCGGCACGGGCCAAGGCCTTGTCCGTCATGATATGGGCAGCCTCGGCCACGAGCGCCATCTCGGCCATCACGCCGTTGCAGTGCAGGACCACGTCGCAGCCCGCCGCCAGGGCGCGGCGCGTGCGGTCCGCAAACGTGCCGGAAAGGGCGTGCATGGACAGATCGTCGGAAATCAGCAGGCCGTCGAAGCCGATGTCGCCGCGAATCACGCGATCTACCACCTTGGCCGAGAACGTCGCGCAATTGTCCGCGTCAATGGCCGTATAGACGACATGGGCCGTCATCGCCCAGGGCGCCCCGTTCAGGGCCCGGAACGGGGCGAAATCCGTGTCGCGCAGAACCGCAAGGTCCGTCTCGACCACCGGCAGGGCCTTGTGGCTGTCGACCGTGGCGCGGCCGTGGCCGGGAATATGCTTGATGACCGGCGTCACGCCGCCCGCATGCAGGGCGTCGATGATGACCCCGCCCAGCGCCGCGATGGCGGCGGTATCCGTACCCAGCGCCCGGTCACCGATGATCGGGTCGGCCCCCGGCTGCGGCAGATCGAGCACCGGCCAGCAATCGACGGTGATTCCCAGGTCCGCCAGGTCGCGGGCGATGGCGCGGGCGTTCGCAGCCAGGTCCTCAGATGCCTGATGCGGATTGTCCAAATAGGCCGCCGCGAACACTGATGCCGGCGGCCGGTCCGGCCAATGGGGCGGCCTGAGGCGCTGCACCCGCCCGCCTTCCTGGTCGATCAGCACCGGCGCCGCGGCATCCCCAACTGTGTCCCGAAGCTCGCCGACAAGGGTGCGGACCTGGTCCGGGCTTTCGATATTGCGCGCGAACAGGATGAAGCCGAGAGGATTGGCGTCCTCGAAGAACCGCTTTTCCGCGTCCGATAAGGAGGGACCTTCGCAGCCGAAGATCACGGCCCGGGGCGGGCCCTTGCGCCCAATCATCTGTCCGGTCATTTGCCGGGGGCGATCACCAGGCACCCCTGTCCCCGCTTGGCAAGCTGGGCGCAGACGGCGCGGGCCTCGTCCTTGTCACGGGCCGGGCCCAGACGGATGCGATAGAACACGCCCTTTGCGCCCAGGTCGGCGCGGACGATGTTGACCGTCATTTTGCCGAGCACATCCGAATGCTTCTGCTTCATCCGCTCGCCCTCGGTCTTGGCCGCCGTGGCGGCGCGGGACGCGGCAAGCTGTATCTGCCACCCGCTGACCGCTGCCGTTTCCGTCGCGGCGGGTGCACTCGGCGGCGGAGGCGCAACCTTGGCGACCGGGGCCGGTTGGGCCGCAGCGGCAGGCGCCGCCGTCGCGGATTTCGGCACCAGGGCAATCGGCCCGCCTGGGGTGGATGCCGCGGGTGCCACAGGAACGGGCGGCGGCGGGGCCGGCTGCGGCGTCGGCGCCTTGGACACCGTCGCGGGCGGCGGCGGGGCGACCTCCCGGACCGGCATGGGCTTCGGCGCCAACGGTTTGGGCGCCGGGGCCGGGGCCGCCGGCAACAGGGCCTCCGCATTCGATTGTTCCGTGGGCGGCGCCAACTGTGCGCCCGCCGTGGCGGCGGGCACCGGCGGCACCTGGGACGGTGCCGTCGACGCCTGCGCCTGCGGCAATTCCCGGGGCTGTTCCGGCGGCGGCAGCAGGTTTTCCACCCGGCCCGTCGGCGCCTCGCCCTGCATGCGCTTGTTGATGTCGTAGTCGCGGAACGGAATGTCCTGGCCGCCCGGATTGTCCGGCCGCACCTTGATCGCCCCCTCGGCGGCATGGACCACGGGCACTTGGCCGCTTTCCTCGCCGCTCAGTCCCGCCAGGCGGTCACCGAACAGGAACCCGCCCAGCCCCGCCGCCGTGACCAGGATCAGCACCAGCAGCAGCCAGACCGTGGTCGGGATGCCCCGTCGGCGCCGGGGCTCCGGTTCGAACTCAAGCGCGTCGGAAGCGGAGACGCGGATGTCGCTGGTGGGCCGGCGGGCCATGATGTCGATCCCTCGAAACTTAGTCTTTTCTCGGCACGGCCCGTCTACGACGTCCGCGCGTGCAGGTCAAACAGGCGGCGGTGTTCCTCGCCGGCGTAGCGGTCGGTCATGCCGGCGATGAAATCGCACAGGTGCTGCGCCGTCGCCTGGGTTTCCGGTCCCTCGGCCTTGGCCCGCCATTCCGTCGGCAGGCATTCGGGCTCGCGGATCAGCAGGCAGAACAGGTCCTTGACGACGCGGCGCGCCTTGCTGGTCATACGGTTCAGCTTGTAGTGCCGGTACATATTGTCGAACAAGAACTTCTTCAACGCCGCGTCCCATTCGCGCATCTCGTCGGAAAAACCTGCCACGGGACGGCGCAAATGCCGCACGGCGTCGGGGCTGTCGGGCTTGGCCTCAATCAGGCGGCGCCGGGTTTCCTCGATCACGTCCGTCACCATATCGCCGATCATGCGGCGCACGGCTTCGTGAATCAGGTGCGATTCGTCCAAATCGGGCATGTCATGGCGCACATCATGGAAGATACGCCCGACCAGGGGCACGTCCTTCAAATCGTCGATGGTGAACAGCCCGGCGCGCAGCCCGTCGTCGATGTCGTGGTTGTTATAGGCGATGTCGTCGGCGATGGCGGCGACCTGGGCCTCGGCCCCGGCGTAGGTATCCAGTTCCAGATCCTGCAGTTCCTGATAGTCGGCAATGGCCCTGGGCAGCGGCAGATTGCCGGAATTGACCAGCGGGCCGTTGTGCTTGACCACACCCTCCAGGGTTTCCCAGGTCAGGTTCAGGCCGTCCCAACCGGGATAGCGTTCCTCCAGCTTGGTCACCACGTGCAGGGATTGGGCGTTGTGATCGAACCCGCCGTAGGGCGCCATGACCTCTTTCAAGGCATCCTCCCCGGCATGGCCGAAGGGCGGATGGCCCAGATCATGGGCCAAGGCCAGGGCTTCGCCCAGGTCCTCGTTCAAATGCAGATAGCGGCAGATGGAACGCGCGATCTGCGATACCTCCAGCGAATGGGTCAGCCGGGTGCGGAAGAAATCGCCCTCGTGATTGACGAACACCTGGGTCTTGTAGGCCAGCCGACGGAAGGCCACGGAATGGATGATGCGGTCGCGGTCGCGCTGAAAGGCGCCGCGTGTGGCGCTGTCGCCCTCCGGATGCAGGCGCCCGCGCGAGGTCTCCGACCGGCAGGCATAAGCCGCCAGGGGAAAGGCGGAATCGAGGGATCGCCGGTGGGTGTCGATGGTTTCCTCCTGCCGTGGCCGGGGTGAAAGTCGTTGCATGGCTGAACGGCCCGATTATAACCGGGAGAGGAGGACGCCGACATGCTTGAAATCAAAAGATTGTCCCTGGACGACGCGCGCCTGCTGATCCGGGGGGCGACAAGGCGCGCCAACGCGATCAAGGTGCCCATGGTGATTGCCGTGGTCGACGAATCGGGACACCTGATCGCGTTTGAGCGCATGGACGGCGGCAAGATCCTGAGCACCACCCTGGCCGTCGAAAAGGCGACCACAGCGGCGGTCTCGCGCAAGGCCACCCACGATTACAATGCCGCCGCCCTGCCCGGTCAATTGACCTTCGGCATCCAGCACGCACTCGGCGGGCGGTTTTCCCTGGTCGGCGGCGGCCGACCCGTGGTGGTGGGCAGCGACGTGGTCGGTGGCATCGGCGTGTCCGGCGGCGCGCCGGAACAGGACATGGACGTGGCCCAGGCGGGGATCGACCATTTCCTGAAAACCCGGGCGGCCAGGAAGAAACCCGCTCCGGCCAAAAAGCGCCGCGCTTAAGTTTGCCGCGAACCTGTTGTATAATGCTCGGCGACAGAAGCCGCTGAGACGGAGGTGGCCCTTCGGGGCCGGGGTGAAGGGAATTGTCCCCGATGTACCGGAGCACTCCGACAGCGGCTTCACCTTTTTCCCAATCATTGAATTTTCGCGCTAAGACGCCTAGATTCAGGGCAGCCTGTACCCACCACGCATTTAAGGATTTTCGCCATGCCGGACGGCACACAATTGGCACCCGAGGAACGCATCCTGATCTCCGACAGCGCCGCCAAGCGCATCGGCGAATTGAAGGACATGGACGGCAACCCCAACCTGATGCTGCGCATCGCGGTCTCGGCGGGCGGCTGTTCGGGCTTTTCCTACGGCTTCGACCTGGACGACACGGTCAACGACGACGACCTGATCTTCGAGAAAAATGGCGTCAAGGTGGTGGTCGACGAGACCTCGCTCGACCTGCTCAAGGGCTCGGAACTGGATTTCAAGGAAGACCTCATCGGCTCCTACTTCCAGATGGCCAACCCCAACGCCAACGTGACCTGCGGCTGCGGCTCCTCATTCGGGGTTTAACCGCCTCCGGCATTTCGTGTTACGAGAGAGGCCCGCGCATCCGCGGGCCTTTTTTCATTGGGAGTGCCTGAGCCTTGAAGATCGCCACCTGGAACGTCAACTCGATCAAGGCCCGCCTGCCGCGCGTGCAGGAATGGTTGGCCGACTTCCAGCCCGACGTCGCCCTGCTGCAGGAACTGAAATGCCAGGAAGAGGGCTTCCCGAAGCTTGAAATCGAGGACCTGGGCTACAACGTCGCGGTTTCGGGCCAGAAGACCTACAACGGCGTCGCGATCCTGTCGAAGCATCCGATGGAGGTCGAACGAACCGCCCTTCCCGGCGACGACAGCGACGAACAAGCCCGCTATATCGAGGCCGTGATCGACAGCGGCGACCGCCCCGTCCGCGTCGCCTCCATCTACCTGCCCAACGGCAACCCGACGCGCGACGACAATGGCGGCGATCATGAGAAATTCACCTACAAGCTGGGCTGGATGGACCGGCTGGTCGCCCATGCCAAGGAATTGCTGAAGACCGAGGACGCGGTCGTCCTGGGCGGCGATTACAACATCTGCCCGACGGACGCGGACGTCTACGACCCGGCGCGTTTCGCCGATGACGCCCTGTGCCGCCCGGAAAGCCGGGCCCGGTTCCGCACGCTCCTGAACTTAGGATTGACCGAGGCCTTCACGGCCATCAACCCGGGCGTGCATCAGTACAGCTATTGGGATTACACCGCCGGCGCCTGGCAGAAAGACAACGGGCTGCGCATCGACCACCATTTGCTGTCGCCCCAGGCGGCGGACCGGCTGATCGCCTGCGACATCGACAAGACGCCCCGCGGCAAGGAAAAGCCCTCTGACCACACGCCGGTGTGGATCGAGTTGGCGGATTGACCACGCGATAGGGAACACCGCACATGCCGACATTCAATAACGGCCCCGTGACGATCCATTACGAGGAAGCCGGTTCCGGCTTTCCCTTGTTGGTCCTTCCCGGCGGCGGCCTGAATGCGACGATCGCCGGGCTTGCCAATCATCCCTTCGATCCGCTTCAGGAATTCAGCGACACCTATCGCGTGATCGCGCTCGATCTGCGGAACGCCAATACTGGTGGGACAGCGGGGCCGCTGGAAATCGAACGCACCTGGGACGGCTTCGTCGACGATCAGCTGGCGTTGCTGGACCATCTCGGCATCGACCGGTTCCTGGTCATGGGGTTCTGCATCGCCGGCCCGATGATCTGGAATCTGCTGAAACACGTCGGCGACCGGGTCGTCGCGGCGACCCTGGTGCACCCCAGCGGCTATACGTCGAGCCATCCCGACATCTACGTCAAAAACGCCCTCAAGGGTTGGGCGCCGACGTTCATGAAACAGCGGCCCGACATCACCCCGGACATGATCACGGAATTCCTCGACACCATGTACACGAAGCGGGCGGATTTCGTGTTCACCGTCGACCGCGATTTCGTGCGCAATTGCCAAACGCCCGTCCTGGTGCTGCCGGACGACATCCCGGCCCATCCCTACGCGACGGCGATGGAAACGGCGCTCCTGGCGCCCAACGCGCAAGTCAGCCTCTATCCCTGGAAAGAAAACGACCGAAAGATCGCCCTGGCCCTGAACCACATCCGCGATTTCTTGGCGGTGAATACCCCCGCCGCCGGGTAGGGAAAGACCTCGGACCACACAAGTTGGCGGACTGAGCCCAGCTTATCGAACGATAAGAATTTCCCGTTTGTTGCAACCGGGCCCCCGACGCTAGCCTTCCCGGCGTATCGGAGAAGGAACCCCGTCATGACCGAGACGCTTGAGGGCGGCTGCCTGTGCGGTCGCCATCGCTACGAAATCACCAAGCCGGTTACCGCCACCCATTGCCTGTGCGAAAGTTGCCGCCGGGCCTCGGGCGGGACGCTGGTCACTTGGGTGACCGTGCCCCCGGGCGGGTTTCAATGGACCACGGAGCCGCCGGCCTTTTACGTCTCCTCCCCCAAAGTCAAACGCGGCTTCTGCCCGGATTGCGGCACCAGCCTCAGTTTCCAGCACGAAGACGAAGAAGACGTGGACATCGACGTCACGGCCGCGTCGCTGGACACGCCGGAAAAGGTCGCGCCCTATGACCACATCTGGGGAAACGGCAGACTGGCCTGGAGCCCTCTCGACCCGTCCCTGCCGGTCCTGCTCGGCAGTCACCGCCACGACGGCTGAGAACAAGATTGATCTTCCCTGCCCGCTCACAAGGCGGACTGGAGAGAGGCCTGGATTTCGGCAAGGGCCTGGGACAGGTCGGACACGAGGGGTGATATTTCGGACGCCTCCGCGCTGTCGCGCAAGGCGGCGTCGAGCGTACAGGCCGATAAATACACGCGTTCCGCCTTCAAGGAGCCGCTCACGCCTTTGAGGCTATGGGCCATGCGCTTAGCCTCTTCAATTTCACCCTTCGCCAATGCGTTTTCGATGTCCTCGGCATAGGTCGAATACCCTTCCCGGAACTTGATCAGCAGCCCGCGAAGAAGCTTGTCGTTTCCGCGCACCATTTTCAATGCGGCCGGCAGGTCCATGCCTGGAATTTCCCTCGGCAGGTTGTTGTCCCCGTCCCGAGGTTGAGGCGCCGGTATTCCGGTTGATGCCGCTTCCGGCGGTTCCGGCGAGGCGGTGACGACTTCGTGGATGGTTTCACCACAGGCCTCGTCCATGGCCTGAAGCAATTTGGAAACCTCGACCGGTTTCGCAACCACACCGTTCATTCCCGCCCCGGCGTAGACGACCTTGCTTTCTTCCATGACGTCGGCGGTCAACGCGATGATCGGCACCTCCCCCTTCGCCCCCGGCATTCCGCGGATCAGGCGGGTCGCGTCCACCCCGGACATGACCGGCATGCGGATGTCCATGAGGATCAGGTCGTAGGCCCCGCTGTCGTGCATGCTCACGGCCTCCCGCCCGTCGTTCGCAATGGCGACGTGATGGCCGAGGCCCTCGAGGATCGTTCTGAATATTTCCTGATTAAGTTCCGTGTCTTCGGCAAGAAGGAGGCTGAGTTTCCGCCTTGCCCTGAAATTCGCCGGCGCGTCGTTGGTCTTCTTCTCGTAGGACGAGACATCGCTTTCAGCCGGGACGAACGGAATCGTGAACCAAAACGTGCTTCCTTTGCCGTATTCGCTGTCGACACCGATCTGACCGCCCATCAGCTCGACCAGGCGCTTGCAGATCGCCAGCCCAAGCCCCGTTCCCTCAAAGCGCCGGGAAATGGATGCATCCCCCTGAGAAAACTCCAGAAACAGCGCGGATAGAACCTCCTCCTGGATGCCGATGCCGGTGTCGCGAACGGCGATGCGAAGGTAATCTTTCCCATCATCACCAACGACGGCCGCGCCTTCGACGGTCACCCCGCCCTCTTGGGTGAATTTCATCGCATTGCCCACGAGATTGACCAAAATCTGCCGAAGTCTTGTGGGGTCGGAGCGAATGGCTTGCGGACAGCTTTCGGAAAAAACCGTCTCAAGCGTTAAGTCCTTGGCGCGCCGGCCGAACCGTTTCTCCTCGAACAGGCCGATCACTTCTTGGATCAACGACGGCAGATGGAAATCGAGGCGTTCGGGCTCCATCTTTCCGGCGTCCAGTTTGGAAATGTCGAGAATGTCGTTGATGATGCTTAACAGCGACCGCGTCGCATCCTTGATCTTTCCAATCTTGTGTTTGGCATCACCCGGCAGCGGGTCCTTCAACAAGATGTCCGAGAACCCCATGATGGCCGTCATTGGCGTCCGGATCTCATGACTCATTGCGGCGAGAAATTCGGATTTCGCCTTGTTGGCGCGTTCCAATTCCTGGTTGCTGTCCATCAAGGCCACCGTCTTCTGGTGGAGGGTTCTGGATGATCTGTTCAGGGCGTCAATGAGGTCCTGGGTTTCCTTCGATGCCCCAGCTGTATCAAGCCGCTTTCCCGACGCCGACGTCAGTTCGCCGGCGAAATCGACCGCGAGCGACAACTTGCGCGCAGAGACCCGCAGCAACAGCAGCAACGCCAAGGCATTGATCAGAACGGTGGCAAGCACGCCGGCGACATTCCACAACACCGCGTCGTTCTGCAAAGCGCGAAGGTTCCGCATGTCGATTTCCGACTTCAGCCAGCCGACCGTGTCCGCGCTGCGGATCGGATGCCAAATCTCCATGGTCGTATGGGAATTCGAATAGGAGACCGTCGGTGCCGTTTTGTCCAATTGAGAAGGGTCGACAGGGCCGGTACCGAACCGGACTTCCTCCTCGCCCTTGTCGTTGACCGCCACGAATGACATGGACGCGCCGTTCGCATCCCAGATTCCCAGCGATTTCAGGCTGGGGAGTTTCACAGACTGGATGAGCAGGGTTTCAATTTCATCCAGCTTGTTCGTCACCACCATGTAGCTGCTCGCCAAGGCAACCGTGTTGCTCAAGGCGACCATTTCCCGTTCAAGGGCCCGTTCCATTTTTCTTATTTCGATGCCGGTGGTGAACCAAGCCGTGACGGTCATGGTGACCAGCAAGACCATCGACCCTGCGATCGTCAGCTGACTATGGAGGCGAAGACCGGACCACCATCGCAAAGGACTACTTATGAACAACCCAATATTGCTCCAGTTTTAGCAACTCAAGCGGCTGGTAATCCCTGTTGTAGTCCGCTGCGATCGCCGCCGACAGCAGGATTGGCTTTAACAGGCCGCGCCCTTCCTCCGTGTCATTGAGGGCAAGGATCGCTTTCTGAACGGCGGTCCGCACGTCCTGCGGCACGCGGGGATGAGCGGTAAGCGGATGGGACGGGTATTTCGGCGTCGAATAAATGGTTTTCAACGCCTGCTGAACCTCCGGCCGCTCCTTCAACAGTGTCCGGATGACGGCGCCGGATGCGTCCGTCTTACCGGTTAAGGTAAAACGATAGGCGTTGCTATGCGTTCCCGAATAAACCGGTGTGAACTGGATACGTTCCTTTTCCCTCAGCAAGGCGCGCATATAAAGCGCCGCCGCAAACGCATTCGGAGACGGAAAGGCAATCTGCTTGCCGTCCAGTTCCTGCACGGTATTGATCCCGCTGTCCTGGCGCACGACGAGAATGCCCTGCAACTTGCGCTTGTCGCTGCGGATGATGGGGAGATAGCCCTGCTTTCGATGGGCCATGACCGCGTGATAGGGATTCATGTAAGCAAAATCGGGCGCGCCGTCCAAAAAGCCCAACTCGAACTTTGGAATCGTGTCGTAGATCTTGAGGGTGAACTCGGCGCCGGTGACCTTTGTCAGGTGTTTCAAAAGCGGCGTCCAATCCCGATGGACGGCAATACCGGAATATTGCGGGACGACCGACCAGATATAGGCGGCTTTCAGCGTGCCGGGCGCGATCAACAGAGCACACAGAAAAAGCAGAACCCTCAAACGGGATCGTATCGCCATCATCATCTCCGGACCGGTTTGCCAAGTGTCACTACATAAAATAGTACACCAGCCACCCCCGTATGGACATTAGGCCATTGGTCTACCCTGGCATCGAGATATCAACCATTGGCTGTCTGCGACATGGACAATCCGGAAGTCGCCGCGCGGTCCTAACACGATAGCGCGCAGGATCAGCCGCCGAGCACCTTGCACGGCAGATAGCGGAAGCAGTCTGCCACATGGTCGTTCACCAGCCCGGCCGCCTGCATGTAGGCGTAAACGATGGTGGAGCCGACGAAGGTGAAGCCGCGCTTTTTCAGGTCCTTGGAGAGGGTGTCCGAAATCTCCGTCTTGCCCGGCACGTCGGCCATGGCCTTGCGGCGTCCGTCGACCGGCCTGCCGCCGACGAAGGCCCAGACGTAGGCGTCGAAGGAGCCGAACTCCTGCTGCACCTTGAGGAAGGCAATGGCGTTCTTGCGCACGCCGTAGACCTTCAGCCGGTTGCGGATGATGCCGGGGTCGGTCAGGCGCTTTTCAAGCTGCTTGTCGGTCAGCCTGGCGCATTTAACGACATCGAAATCATGAAACAATCTCTTATAGTTATCGCGTTTTTTTAAGATCGTTTCCCAACTCAAACCTGCCTGGGCGCCCTCCAGATTGAGCATCTCGAAATGATGGCGGTCGTCGTGCACGGGCACGCCCCATTCCGTGTCGTGATAGGCCTCGTAGAAGTCCTTGCCCTGGCCGACCCAGCGGCAGCGCTTGCGCCCGTCTTCACCCGTCACCGTCATGGATGCCTCCTCCGTTACGCCTCATGTGTTCGCATTATGTTCCGTATTCGTCAAGCCTTATGAAGGGGCCTTTGCCGCGTTCCGGTTCTATGGCAGGCTCTGCCTCACGCGGGGATATCCCCTGCCCTTTCGGGAGAACATTCAGTCATGAAACGCTTATTGACGACGACCGTGATCGGCGCCCTGGTCGCCGGTTTCGCCTGGGCCGCCGCCCCGGCCAAGGACGCCCAGGCCGCCGAGGTCAAATGGTACGGCCAGGCCGCCTTCCGCATCAAGACGCCGGGCGGCAAGGTGATCGTGATCGATCCCTTCATCACCAAGAACCCGAAGACCCCGGCCGAGGACAAGGACCTGGGGAAAGTCGGCAAGGTCGACCTGATCCTGGTCACCCACGGCCACGGCGACCATCTGGGCGACACGGCCGAACTGGCCAAGATGACCGGCGCCAAGGTCGGCGTGAACGCCGACATGGGCCATACCCTGCGCATTCTCGGCATGGTCGACGGCAAGCAACTGGTCCGCTTCAACAAGTCGGGTCCGATCAATCCCATCGGCCCGGACATCACCGTGACCATGACCCATGCCGAACATTCGTCGGAGATCGTCAACAAGGGCGCCGACGGCAAGGAAATGATCTATCCGGGCGGCGAGCCCGCGGGCTACGTGATCAGGCTGGAAGACGGCTATACCATCTATCACACGGGCGACAGCGGCGTGTTCAAGGACATGGAGCTAATCCAGGACCTCTACAAGCCGGACCTGGTGCTGATCTGCATCGGCGGCTGGTTCACCATGGACCCCCGCCACGCGGCCTATGCGCTCAGCAAGTTCCTCAAGCCCGCGACCGCGATGCCCATGCACTACGGCACCTTCCCGCCGCTGAAGGGCACACCGGACGAGTTGAAGAAACTGCTCGCCGACATGGGCGGCAAGACGGAGGTCGTGGTCATGCAGCCGGGGGACGAGATGAAATTCGCCAAATAATCATCCGCACGACAGCGGACCCACATGGGGCGGCCCGAGCAATCGGCGCCGCCCTTTGTCTTGCGTCTTCCTCGCTCAGCCGACCGGGACACCTGCCCGCCCAAGGCCTCTTGACGAATTTGGACGGTTGTCCTATTTTCTTGATTAGGACGATCGTCCAAATTTCTTCAACCGTCCCTGCCCGCCCGGCGTGGGCACCAGGGGCCAAGGCGAAACGAGGTTTCCATGGGTGGCAAGGCGACCCGCGAGCACATCGTCGAAGCGGCCGATCAGCTGTTTTATCAACGCGGCTTCGAGCATACGTCGTTCACGGACATCGCCGACACGGTGCGCATCTCGCGCGGCAACTTCTACTATCACTTCAAGACCAAGGATCAGATCCTGGACGCCGTGATCGCCCGCCGCCTGGCCAACACTCAGGCGATGCTGGAGCGCTGGGAAACCGAGGGGGCGACGCCCCGCAGCCGCATCCGCAGCTTCATCCACATCCTGATCGCCAACCAGGCGAAGATCATGCTGTACGGCTGCCCGGTGGGCACACTGTGCGGCGAATTGGCCAAGCTCGACCACGCGGCGCAGGACGACGCCAACCGGCTGTTCACCCTGTTCCGGACCTGGCTTGCCCGGCAGTTCACCCTGCTGGGCCGCGCGGCCGACGCGGACCAGCTTGCCATGCACCTGCTGGCACGCAGCCAGGGCGTCGCCACCCTGGCCAACGCCTTCCACGACACGATCTTCGTCGACGCCGAGGTCCGCCAGATGTGCGACTGGCTCGACGCCTGCGCGGACGGCGCCTGATCACACCTTTCCGAACACGACACGACAACCATACATCAGGGAACCCGAGCCCATGTTCATCGTCTTCCTCAGATTTTCCGACAACAAGTCCCAGGCCGCTCAGTTCATGGACGGTCACAAGGCCTGGATCGAACAGGGCGTCGACGACGGCGCATTCCTGCTGATCGGCAGCCTGCAGCCCAACGCGGGCGGCGCGATCCTGGCCCAGGGCGCGTCGCTGGACGCGATCACGGAACGGGTCGATCAAGACCCCTTCGTCGCCGAAAACGTGGTGACGGCCGAGATCCTGGAAATCACCCCCAACACGACCGACCCGCGGCTGGCCTTTCTCATGGCCTGACCGGCCGCCGCACCGAACACCACAAGGAACCAACAATGCTGAAATTTTTGAAATGCGCGGCGCGCCCCTGCGCGGCGGTGGCCCTTCTATGCCTGACCGCTGCGGCCCCGGCCGCTGCGGGCGAAAATACCGGGAAAAGCCCCTGGGGTCCAGACGACGAGATCGGCCGCCTGAACATGATGACCGAAACCTCGCGTCACGACGCATTGCGGCGGATCGCCGGCGGCAGGGTCTACGATCTGGGCGTCGACCTGTTCGTCGGCATGCCGGACTGCTGCAGCGCCGCGTTCGGCGATCCGGCCTATCAGTTCTGGATGACCCATGTCCCCGCCCGGGGCGGCGACGCGCTGCTGTCCCATTCCAGCGACGCGGTCTCGATGAACACCCATACGGGCACCCATATCGACACGCTCAGCCACTTCGGCCTGCACGGGAATATCTGGAACGGCGTCGGCGCCGACGCGGCGCTGGGGGCGCGCGGCTGGGCCAAATCGGGCGCGGAGAAGTATCCGCCGATCGTCGCCCGGGGCGTCCTGATCGACGTGGCCAAGGCGAAGAACGTGCCGCACCTGCCCGCCTCCTATGCCGTCACCGTGGACGACCTGAAGGCCGCCCTCGCCCGGCAGGGAACGGCGCTGTCGCCGGGCGACGTGGTGCTGCTGCGCACGGGGCTGATGACCCTGTGGCCCGACCGCGCCAAGCTGCAGCTATTCACCCAGCCGGGTCTTGGCCTGGAGGCGGCGCGCTGGCTTGTCGAAGACCGCAAGGCGATGTTGCTGGGCGCGGACAACTTCGGCCTGGAAAGCTTCCCGTCGAAGGCCCCCGGGAACTTTGCGCCGGTCCATTCCTACCTCCTGGCGGAGAAAGGCGTGTCGTTCATGGAACTGCTGTGGCTGGAAGATCTCGCCAAGGACGGCGTCCACGAGTTTCTGTTTATCGCCGCGCCCTTGAAACTGCGAGGGGCGACCGGCTCACCGGTCCGCCCCATCGCGATCCCCATCCGGGCCCGCGGGTGACCGGATCAATGCAAGGCCGCCGAGGGCGCGCCGGTTGGGCGTCCCCGCCCGCCATGGCTTCCAGGGCCGCAATCCGCTTTTCCAGCGGCGGATGGCTGGAAAAGGCCGCCTGCATGCGCCCGGCGTTGATGGCGAAAGCCCTCATCTCGTCGGGCATGGGCGGGGTGTCGTGGGCCGCCTGTAGGGCCTTCAACGCGTTGATCATGTTGCGCCGGCCGGCCAGTTCCGCCCCGCCCTTGTCGGCGCGGAATTCGCGCCAGCGCGAGAACCACATGACGATCATCATGGCGGCGATGCCGAACACGAACTGGGCGATCATCGAGACGATCCAGAACGCCGGGCCGTGGCCGCGCTCGACCTTGAACACCAGGCGGTCGACCAGATAGCCGACGATGCGCGACAGGAAGATGACGAAGGTGTTCACCACGCCCTGGATCAGGGTCAGGGTCACCATGTCGCCGTTGGCGACGTGGGCGACCTCATGGCCCAGCACGGCCTCGACCTCTTTCCGGTCCATGGTGTTGAGCAGTCCCGTCGAGACGGCGACCAGGGCGGCGTTCTTGTTCCAGCCCGTGGCGAAGGCGTTGGGCGAGGCATGATCGAAGATGCCGACCTCGGGCATGCCGATACCGGCCTGTTTGGCCTGCCGGGCAACCGTATCGACCAACCATTGTTCCGTCGGGTTGGCGGGCCGGGTGATGACCTTCACCCCCATTCCGGCCTTGGCCATGGTCTTGGACAGGAACAGGGAGATCAGCGCGCCGGAAAAACCGATGACGGCCGAATAGACGATCAAGGCGTTGATGTTCAGGTCGACGCCATTGGCCTGCAGCAAGCCATCCAGCCCGAGCAGGCGAAAGGTCAGGCTGATCAGTGCGACGATCGCCAGGTTGGTGCCGAGAAACAGCAGAATCCGCAGCATCGATTTGTCCTTAGCCCAAGAAAAGGCGCACCCCCATGGGAACGCCGAAATTCTGGAAGATATCTAGGCTGCCGGGCGGCCGCCGCAAGGGCTTTGGCCGCGGAATTTCCAACGGCCTCAGGAACCGAGCGTCGCCGCGTATTCCCGCCACCCGCCGAATTCGGAAATGTCCTTGTGTTTGCCTTCCGCCATCTCGCGGGGATAGAGGATTCCGTCCAAAACCCGCCCGTCGTCCAGTTCCACCGGGCCGCAGTACAGCCCCGGCGGCTCCCCGGCTTCGACCTTGGCCCAAATCTCGTCGCTCATTTCATAAATCTCGCCGGGGACGGAAATCCCGCCCTCGCCCACCCTGTACATACCGGGATGGATGTCGCCGATGGAATGAAGCCGGTATTCGGGCACGGTCCGGGCCTCGCCCAGGAAAGCCGCGCCCTCGAGATTGCCGTTCAAGGCCAATCCGCGCATCAGGGTACCGTTGACGAACAGGACCTTCGTCATGCGGCGACTTGCCCTTTCCGCCCGTCCGTGCAGCCGACGATCATGCGCAGCATGCGCCGGGGCTCGGTGTAGTCGTCGACGGCGCAATGCATGGACGACCGGTTGTCGATCCCGACCAGGCTGTTCAGGGTCCATTTGTGCCGGTACTGGAATTCGGGTTTCAGGGAATGTTCGAACAGTTCGGCCAGCAGATCGTCGCTTTCAGCCTGCTCCAATTCATTGATGCGCATGGAATAGCCCGGATTGACGTAAAGGATCGGCACGCCGGTCTTGGGGTGCGGGCGGACCACGGGATGGATCACGTCCGGATGGGCGGCCTGTTGTTCCGGCGTCAGGGTCGGCGTGGCGCCCAGGGTGTTCCAGCCCCAGCGATGGGTGCAGGTCAGCCCTTCCAGCCGCGCCTTGGTCTTGTCGGGCAGGGTCGCGTAGGCGGCCCGCATGTTGGCGACCATGGTGTCGCCGCCCTTGGACGGCAGGTGCGTCGAATACAGGAAGATGGCGTCCGACGGATTGACCTCGTAGGACAGGTCCGAATGCCAGAACGCCCCCGCCGGCTTGGGCGTGGTGCGGCTTTCCGCCGTGCCCATGTTCTTGGCGATGATCGAAACCTCGAACCCGTCCGGGTGGTGGTACTGGTTCAGAATGTGCGGAACCAGCGGGCCGAACCGGCTGCCGAAATCACGCAGCCAGGGCACGTTTTCCTCCAAATCCGGAATGACAATGGCGATGTGCTCAAGCATCGCCTGTTCCACGGCGCGGAAATCGTCATCGCTCAAGGGTTTGCGTGAATCCAGACCGTGGATTACGGCGCCCATGGGGGCGTCCAGGGGTTCGATCTTAATCGTCATGAATGGGCCTCCGTTGCGTTTTTCCAAACTATATCATTCCGCTGCCCACCGGTTCCAGAAATGGAAAACAGACCAAAATAATCATACCCCTGTGTGGTGTTCGCTTGGTGGTATGCCAGATAATCCACTACTCTGTCCCGGGAAGTGCCTTGGAGGAGGTGATATGGGAGAGGTGCCGATGGCCATCAGCCACGGTCCGGCGATGAATGCGGTCGAGGGACCGTTTGCCGAACAGACATGGGATTTCACAACCCCCGCACTGCGCTGGCTGCTTGATCATTGGCTAGAAAAGCGTGGCGATCGGGATTGCCCACGCTGGCGGGACATCGACCTGCCGTCCATGTACAAGTACGCGCCCAACATCGTCGTCAAGGACGCCGTCGACGGCGGCCGTGATTTCCGGGTCCGGTTCTGGGGCACGGCCGTCACGGAATGGCTGCGGATCGACGCGACGGGCAAGCTGCTGAGCGAGTATTTCCCCGCGAACGGGCGGGAACGCATCCTGGAATCGCACCGTCAGGCCTTGACCGGCGACATACCGGTCCGCCGCTGGGGCATCAGCGTCTACCCGGAACGCAGCTATGTCGGGTTCGAAAACATCACCCTGCCCCTGGCCAACGACGCGGGTGAACGCGCTCATATCATCTCTATGAGCCTATACCGGATAATCGATGCCGATCCGTCGACGGCGCCCGTCCAACCCGGCACTTGAACACCCAGCCAGCGGCGGTCGCTATCCAATGGGTTGTCGGACGTTGTTCAATAGGTCTAAAATCGCGATATTGGGGATGGGAGGAGAGCCCAGGTGGGAGGCTCTTCAATGTCGAAATTGCGCTGTGAACACCTGCGGCAAGGCGCACCATTCTTTTTTGAACCAACCCAGTCCTTTGACGCCTGGGAACTCCGCTGGCTTCTGGATTACTGGCAGGGCCTGTGCGACGGCCCGAATTGTCCCCGGCTGATTGACGTCGGCCTGCCGGCCATCGTGCGCCAGGCGCCGAAGATCATCGTGCGCGACGCCATCGACGGGGGCCGCGATTTCGTCAATCGGTTCTGGGGTAGCGAGCTTAGAAACTGGCTTGGTTTCGACGGCACGGGCCAGCGAATTTCGGAATATTTCCCGCAGCACGCGCGCGCCGCCATGTTGGCCTCCCAACGCCTTGCCCTGGAAAGCGATACGCCCGTGCGCCGCTGGGGCGTGACCGCCTACCCCCAACCCAACCTCGCGACCTATGAGGCGATCGACCTGCCGTTGGCGGACGACGACGGCGCCCGCGCCCATGTGCTGTCGATGTACGTCTACCGGTCCGACCGCCTGGATGCTCAGCCCGATGCGGCGCCGCTCCCGGCGGAGACGGGGAACGCCTCGTCCTGGGCCGCGCGAAGCCGCCACAGCGCGGAGTCCTGAGGCGCCGCCACCATCTCGACCGTCAGAATTTCCCCGGGCCGGACATCGGCCACCAACCGATTATTGGCCGCCATGTAATACGGCACCGGCCCACCGGGGATGGCCGCCTCGGCGGGACGCACCAAGGGCTCCAAACCGGCAATGGTATGGTGATGGCCGCCCATGTCCAGAACCTCGCCCGCCTTGAATTCGCGGGTCGCGCGGCCGACCAGGTCGAACGCCGGCCGGGGCGCGCGCCCGCTGGTCGGCATGCTGCCCTGTGCCGCGGCGATGATCGAGGCCGCCGCCTCGATCCCCAACAGATGCACCGGGTTATGCAGCAGGCCGTAATTGCCGCAGGAACTGACCGGAATGCCCTTGGCCTTGAGAACCTGCCAGGTCTCGCGGTCCGAACAGCGCACGATCACGAACACGCCGCCGGCCAGGCTCAGTTCATCGAACCGACGCAGGCAGTTGACGATATCGACCACGCCGCCGCCCGCTTCCATCAGGATGCCACCCTCCGTTTCCGGCCGGAACACGTCGGGCAGTTCCACCGTGCGCGCCAGCGGCGCATGAAAGGCGTCGAAATCCGGGCGCAGGCCCGTGGCATTGCACACCAGCATCATTTCGCACAGGTCGGGCACGGATTTCAGCGCCGTCGGCCCCAAGGGGGCGGCCCGGTCGGCCAGAACCTCTGGAATATCAGCGCCGTCCAATTGCCAGTTGTCGGCGAAATCGGGCACGGCGAAGGTCTGACCGTGGTAGCTGAGCTCGCCCTTGGCGCGATGCCAGACCACATCGTACTCGCTCGCCTTGCCGGCCATCACGACCTCAAGCCCCAGAAGCTCGGCCCGCGAAATCAGGCCGATCAGCAGGCTCGGCTGATCGCCGTCCGGCAGGGTGTAGACGACGCCCTTATCCGCCGCCAGCTTGGCCAGCCAGGGGCCGCAGACCGAGGCCATTTCCTTGGACGCCAGCACCACATGCTTGCCGGCCAGGATCGCCGCTTCGGACACGGCGGCGGCGGCCTCGGGCGCCCCCGTGGCCTCGACCACGAGGTCGATGTCCGTATCGACCAGAAGAAGCCCGTCCGGCACCACGGCGACCTTGCCCGCCGCCATGGCGTCCCCTGCGCTGGCCGCGTCGCGGCAGATCTCAATGCCGTCCCCGGCCACGCCGCAGCGCAGCAGCACGTTGACCGCCCGGTCCGGATCGATGTCGGCCACCACCGGAACGTCGATGCCCGGATGGCTCAACGACTGAGTGATCAGGCTGGCGCCGAATTCCCCGGCGCCGACCAGGCCGACCCGCACGGGGGATGCCGTGTTCTTGTAGATCTCGTTGAAGTCGACCATCTATCCGGCCGCGATCAGAACGTGATGACCTGACGCACCGTATGGCCCTCGGCCAGATGGTCGAAGGCGGCGTTGATGTCTTCCAGGGGGATTTTCTCGCAAATCAGCTTGTCCACCGGCAGGGCGCCGCGCTTGTACATCTCGATGTAATGGGGGATGTCGCGCTCGGGAATGCAGCTGCCGAGATAGCTGCCCTTGATGGTGCGTTCCTCGGTCACCAGGTTGACGTGCTGCACGGTCATGTTGGTGGCGGGGTGGCTCAGGCCGCTCGACGTCGTCGTGCCGCCGCGTTTGGTCACCTTGTAGGCCAAATCCATGGCCTCGACCCGGCCGACGCATTCGAACATGTATTCCAGCCCGCCGCCCGTGGCCTCGCGGACCTTTTCGACCACGTCGTTGTCGAGCGCGTTGAACACCGTGTCGCACCCCAGTTTTTTGCCCCATTCCAGCTTGTCGTCGAGCGCGTCGATGCCGACGATGTGCCGCGCTCCCGCCATCTTGGCCCCCATGACGGCGGCCAGACCCGTGCCGCCCAGGCCGACCACGCCGACCGACGCTCCCGCCGGCACCTTGGCCGTGTTGAGGACCGCGCCGACGCCGGTGATGACGGCGCAGGAAAAGGTGCAGGCGATGTCGAGCGGCAGGTCCTTGTCGATCTTCACGACCGAGGACCGGTGCGCCACCACGTATTCGGAGAAACAACTGACCCCCGCCTGATGATACAGCTTCTGGCCGTCCTTATGCAGGCGCATGCCGCCGCCCATGAGGGTCCCGGCGCCGTTGGCCGCCGCGCCCTTTTCGCAGATCGACGGGCGGCCTTCCTTGCAGGGCAGGCACTGGCCGCAGGACGGCAGGAAGGCGAACACCACATGGTCGCCCACTTCCAGGCCCTCGACGCCCGGCCCCACTTCCTGCACCACGCCCGACGCTTCATGCCCCAGCACCATGGGCAGGGGCCGTTCGCGCACGCCCGCGACCACGGACAGGTCCGAATGACACACCCCGGCCGCCGCGACCTTGACCAGAACCTCGTTCGCCTGCGGCGGGTCCAGGTCCACTTCCTCGATCTTCATGGGCAGGGAGGTGGCGTAGGGGCGCTTGGCGCCCAGTTCGTAAACGACGGCGGCTTTGGTTTTCATCAGGCGGGGCACTCCCTGGCGTTTGTTGTCGTTGTCGGACTGGCACCTTAGAACTAGCGCCCCGGCGCGGCAAGACGAGCCATGGCAACGGCAGGAGAATCAACATAAAATATTCGCGCTCAATTTTCGGGGAGGGGCCACTGATGAGTCTTGTCGGTATCTGGAAGGTTATTCATTCGCGTTTTCGCATAGCGGTTTCAGCAGCAGGTTTTCTGCTCATCGCCGGTTGCGTGACTAAGCCCTTTAATCAATATGCAATGACGCCTTCGTTGATGTCTAAGTACGACTCACCGTTCAGCGGACGCATGCAAATCGGATCAATCGATACCGGCGGTACTATGGCCTACGTGGCCGATCAGGAAAAATACCAGGAGGCCGTATATACCTCTTTGAAAAATCATGGGCTCTTGCGGGACAAAGCAGTCGAAGACCCCGTGGAACTTTCCATTGCAGTCAGTTCTTTGAAGAAGACCGATCGCGACTTTGAAATCACCATAGATGCAGTCATTCGTTACAGGGTGATGGACCTGAAAGCAGGAACCGACGTCATCGACCAGACGATCAGATCGACGGGCAATTATAGTACAACCGCAAAAAAGCCCTTAGACCGTGTTCTCATGGCAGAGAGTTATTCGCGAACCGCAATACAGGCAGCGATACGCGAGAACATGACCGAGTTCCTTCGGATTCTAGAAAGAAAAAGGTGAAAAAGTGGAACAAGAGAAGGATCAGAGATTCAACAACCTGCTAATCTTACCGGAGAGGTTCCTCAAAAATGCACCGGCCCGGACGAACATCGTCCTGCGAAAATCAGTCATTCTTTTGATCGGCGCGCTTATGCTGTCTGGTTGCCGCATGGGAAGCCAAGCGCACATATATGACAGGGTTTTCGTAGACCCCAGCGAAGAGGGGTGGAACTTAGTCAGAATCGATGGGACCACCAACCATAGTCAAGACCGGGTTGAGAACATGTTTATGCTGCGGGCTGCCGAAGAGACCCTCAAGCTCGGCAAGAAGCATTTCATATATAAATCAGTCAATCTCAAACGGCGCGATCACTATCAAGTAACTACCTATTATGGCGCCGAAATTTCTCGTTCCGCACAAGGTTCAAGCTATCATCTAGAGGCCAGCTTCAAACCGATTCCAGAAGATCGAGTCATCACCTCCGAGGCAGCGAGCAGCAAAGTCTTCGACGCTCAGGAAGTCTTCGACCGCTTCAAGTTTATGAAGCCCCAAAAGCCCTAAACTTAGTTGCTATGGCCCATTCCATCGACTTGATCTCCCAGCCTGTTTCTCCACGACTAAATCAGATATAACGGGCCCCACGACAAGCGCGAAAAATCGCTCATTCTTAGGTGAGGCATCCATGCTGAAAACCACCGTCGCCGGAAGTCTGCCCAAACCCAGTTGGCTGGCCGAGCCGGAAAAGCTTTGGGCGCCCTGGAAGCTGGAGGGCGAAATCCTGTGGGAAGGCCAGTGCGATGCCGCCCTCAACTGGATCAAGGTCCAGGAGGATGCGGGCATCGACATCGTTTCCGACGGCGAGCAGTTCCGGAAGCATTTCGTCCACGGTTTTCTGGAGTTCGTCGACGGCATCGACTGGGCCAAGATGACCACCATGGGCATCCGCGACAACCGCTATGACGCCGACGTGCCGACGGTGACCGGCAAGGTCAAGCGCCGCGAAAGCGCCCATGGCAAATCCACCGCCTTCTGCCGCGAACACGCCAAGGGCGGCCTGAAGATTACCATGCCCGGCCCCATGACCATCTGCGACACCATCGCCGACGAGGTCTATGGCAAGCGCGCCGACATGGCCTGGGCCTTCGCGGAAATCCTGAATGAGGAGGCGCTGGAGTTGCAGGCGCTGGGCGTCGACGTGATCCAGTTCGACGAGCCCGCCTTCAACGTGTTCCTGGACGACGTGAAGGAATGGGGCGTCGCCTGCCTGAACCGGGCGTTCCAGGGCATCACCGTGAAGAAGGCCGTGCATATCTGTTACGGCTATGGCATCGACGCCAACAACCAGTGGAAGGAAACGCTCGGCAACGAATGGCGCCAGTACGAAGAGACCTTCCCGGCCCTCAACGGCAGCGTGGTCGACCAGGTGTCCCTGGAATGCGCCGGGTCGCACGTGCCCCATTCGCTGATGAGCCTGCTCAAGGACAAGGAAGTGATGGTCGGCTCCATCGACGTCGCCAACTACAACGTGGAGACGCCGGAACAGGTCGCCGAGGTCATCCGCTCCGCCATGCGCTATGTCGATGCGGAACGCATCTACCCCTGCACCAACTGCGGCCTCGCCCCCTTCCCCCGCGCCGTCGCCGAGGGCAAGCTGAAGGCCCTGGCCGCCGGGGCGGCGATCGTGCGCAAGGAATTGGGCGCGGCCTGATCCTGGCGATACGCCCGGCACAAAACCTTTTCCCGCAAGCACCCTTGCCTTGCGGGGCCTTACGGCATTAAACCAACGGTCCCAAATTCAGGATATCCAGCCGTTCCAGGGAGAGCCCCATGGCCAAAAAGTTCGACAAGTCCAAACTGCCCTCGCGCTACACCACTCAGGGCCCGTCCAGCGCGCCGCACCGGTCCTACTACTACGCCATGGGCATGACCGAGGAAGAGATCAACCAGCCCTTCGTCGGCGTCGCCACCTGCTGGAACGAGGCTGCCCCCTGCAACATCGCGCTGAGCCGTCAGGCCCAGGCCGTGAAGACCGGCGTCAAGGAAGCATCGGGCACGCCCCGCGAATTCACCACCATCACCGTGACCGACGGCATCGCCATGGGCCACCAGGGCATGAAGTCGTCCCTGGCGTCGCGCGACGTGATCGCCGACTCGGTCGAGCTGACCATGCGCGGCCATTGCTATGACGCCATGGTCTGCCTGGCCGGCTGCGACAAGTCCCTGCCCGGCATGATGATGGTCATGTTGCGCCTCAACGTGCCATCCGTGTTCATGTACGGCGGCTCCATCCTGCCCGGCAAGTTCAAGGGCAAGGACGTGACCGTGATCGACGTGTTCGAAGCCGTGGGCACCAATGCCTCGGGCGAGATGTCGGACGAAGACCTGCACGAACTGGAATGCGTGGCCTGTCCGTCGGCCGGGTCCTGCGGCGGCCAGTTCACGGCCAACACCATGGCCTGCGTGTCGGAAGCCATCGGCCTCGCCCTGCCCGGCTCCGCCGGCGCACCGGCCCCCTACGAGACGCGCGACGAATACGCCGTGGCGTCGGGCAAGGCGGTCATGAACCTGATCGAGCTGAACCTGCGCCCGCGCGACATCGTGACGGCCAAGTCGTTCGAGAACGCGGCCCGCATCGTCGCGGCATCGGGCGGATCGACCAACGCCGGGCTGCACCTGCCGGCCATGGCCCATGAATGCGGCATCGACTTCTCCCTGGAAGACGTCTGCGAGATCTTCAAGACCACGCCCTACATCGCCGACCTGAAGCCGGGCGGCAAGTACGTGGCCAAGGACATGTTCGACATCGGCGGCGTGCCGGTGCTGATGAAGGCACTCTTGGACGGCGGCTATCTGCACGGCGATTGCATGACCGTGACCGGCAAGACCATCGCGGAAAACCTGAAAGACGTGGTGTTCCCGACGGACCAGGACGTGATCTATCCGGTGTCCAACCCGATCACGCCGACGGGGGGTGTTGTCGGCCTCAAGGGCTCGCTCGCCCCCGACGGCGCCATCGTCAAGGTCGCCGGCCTGCACAGCCTGCAGTTCACGGGCACGGCCCGCTGCTTCGATTGCGAGGAAGACGCGCTTCAGGCCGTGCTCAAGCAGCAGGTCAAGGAAGGCGAGGTCGTCGTTATCCGCTACGAAGGGCCCAAGGGCGGGCCCGGCATGCGCGAAATGCTGTCGACCACCTCGGCGATCTATGGCCAGGGCCTGGGCGAAAAGGTGGCGCTGATCACCGACGGCCGGTTCTCCGGCGCCACGCGCGGCTTCTGCATCGGCCATGTCGGCCCGGAAGCGGCCGTGGGCGGCCCCATCGGCCTGCTCAAGGACGGCGACGTGATCAAGATCGACGCCGAAAAGGGCACCTTGGACGTTGAATTGTCCGAGGCCGAACTGGACGCCCGCCGCAAGGCCTGGACGCCGCGCAAACACGACTACCAGTCGGGGGTGCTTTGGAAGTATGCTCAGTTGGTGGGCCCCGCCTGCGACGGCGCCGTCACCCATCCGGGCGCCAAGGCGGAAACCCACGTGTTCGCCGACATCTAGACCCCGCGTCCAGACGGGGCCGGAGGTCGGCCCGGGTGTGACAAAAACGGGATAACGGCCATGGCCGAAGACGCCTTCGCCTTGAACCGGCGCGAGCACGACCGAAAGTCCTCGGGCTTTCAGGCGCGTGTGACCGTCGGCGGCGCCTCGACCAAATGCCTGATCGAGGACATCTCCCCCGGGGGGGCGCAGATCATTGCCTCCCTGGACCTGTCCAAGGGCCGCCACCTGACCCTCGACCTAGGGGCGTTCGGTGACGTCTCCGCGACCGTGGCCTGGTGCCGCAAGGGGCGGCTGGGCCTCAAGTTCGAAGCCGATCCCGAGGTCCTGGCCGAACTGGTCATGTCCCTCGCCATGCAGGCGTGATTTCAAGAAGATTGAACCACTGAGGCGGTGAGGCGGTGAGGCGTTTTCGCACCGGCTTTACAATCTCGTCATTCCCGCGAAGGCGGGAATCCATTCTTGCTGAACCCCCGCCTTCGCGGCGGTGAGACCTGCTTCTCATCTAATTCTTCTCACCGCCTCACCGCCTCAGTGGTTTATTCTTCGCCCATGACGCAAACATCCCTCGACCTGCCCTTCGTGCGCGCCCAGTTCCCACACACCTGTTTCAACGACGGCTGGGCGTTTTTCGAGAACGCCGGCGGCTCCTATGTGCCCAATGCGGTGATCGACCGCATGACGGCCTACATGACCGAATCCCAGGTCCAACCCCAGGCCCCCTATCCCAAATCGCAATTGGCCGCCCAGCGCATGGCCGACGGCCACGCCCGCATGGCGGAGATGATCGGGGCGACGGCGGACGAGGTCGTGATCGGCCCCTCGACCTCGATGAACGTCTACGTCCTGGCGCAAGCACTCCGGCCGCTCTGGAAAGCGGGGGATGAGGTGATCGTCGCCGTCGCCAACCACGAGGCCAATTCCTCGCCCTGGCGGCGCCTGGCCGAATTCGGGATCGTCGTGAAGGACTGGCCGGTCGATACCGAAACGGGGGCGCTGCGCCTTGATCTACTAGAAGATTTGCTCACGGAGCGCACGCGGCTGGTCGCCTTCCCCCATGTCTCCAACATCACCGGCGACATCAACGACGTGGCGGCGATCACCAAACAGGTCCATGCGGCGGGGGCCATGGTCTGTGTCGATGCCGTCGCCTACGCGCCGCACCGGTCGGTGGATGTGAAGGCCTGGGACGTCGATTTCTACCTGTTCAGTTTCTACAAGATCATGGGCCCGCACATCGGCCTGCTCTACGGCAAGCGGGAACGCCTGTTGGAAGCCAGCGGCCAGGGCCACCTGTTCTTCGCCGAGGACGACATTCAGCACAAGCTCAACCCGGCCGGCCCCAACCACGAAACCATCGCGGCCCTGGCCGGCATCGCGGATTACTTTGAGGCGCTCGCGGCCCATCATTTCGATGCCCCCGCCAACACGCTGCACGCCCGCACGGCCCAGGTGTTCGGCCTGATCGCCCAACACGAACAGACCCTCGCCGAACGGTTCCTCGACTTCGCGCTGAACACCCCCGGCCTGCGCCTCTTGGGCCGCCACTCGGCCAAGGCCGAAGACCGCGCACCGACGTTCTCGTTCACGGTCAAAGGGAAATCATCGGCGGAGGTCGTCGCGGCCCTGACGGCGCAACAAATCGCCTGCTGGAACGGCGACTTCTACGCACCGCGCCTGCTGGAAGCCGTCGGCATCACCGACACCACCGACGGCGTCGTCCGCACGTCCATGGCGCATTACAATACGGTGGAGGAGGTGGCGCGGTTGGTGAAGGCGCTGGACCGAGTGATTTAAAGAAGACAAACCACTGAGGCAGTGAGGCACTGAGAAGAAGCATCCTCCGTCATGGCCGGGCTTGACCCGGCCATCCACGGCTTAGCGTCGTACGCCTCCACGGCAAGACGCGGATGCCCGGATCAAGTCCGGGCATGACAAGAGCCTTCTCAGTGCCTCACTGTCTCTGTGGTGATTTTCTTTTAGCTCGGCACCGGCGGCGTGGTGGCCGCGTGGAGGGTATCGACCTCCCCCCGCACCTTCTTCAGCTTCTTCTCCAACATCTTCTCTTCCTTCTCCAACGCCCGCTCCAGGCCCTTGATGCGCTTGTTGAGGGCCTCGATGTTGGCGAGGCGTTCGATGCGGAGTTGGGCGTCCTTCTTGCGCCGCCATTTGCGGAAGCGCCATTCGCCGGCGCAGATCAGCAGCAGGATGCCCGCCCCGGCGCAGACCAGCGCCCCCACCAGATAGGCCGTCTTGTGCAGGCTGACGGCCGTGCCCCAGAAGCCGATGGTGGTCAGGCAGGCCGCCGTCATGAACAGAAGGCGCCGGGTCACCGGGTCGTCCTTCTGAACCTCGTTCTGGGCGGCGGCGACGGCGATGGCGATTTCCGTCTTGGCCATGGCCTGCCATTGCTTGAAGGACATGCCCTCGCCCACGCTGCGGCCTTCGCGGATGAATTGCTCCAGCCGCATCATGATGTATTCCGCGCGCTGTTCCGGCGTCGGATTAAGGGGCAGTTCGGGGGCCTGAAACTCGGTCATCGTCATACGTCTCCGACGATCAGCCTATTTCAGCGGGCTTAACAGGCGGTTACCGCCGACACCCTGGAGGCGTCGGCGGCGTTCGCATTGTCGTCTATTCCGCCGCTTTGCCGACCTGATGCATGTAGACGTCCTGCTGCGGGAACGGAATGGTGAAGCCGGCCGCTTCCAGGCCCAGCTTGACCTCTTTGTTGAGGTCGAACAGGGTCGGCCAGTAATCACTGATCTTGACCCAGGCGCGCAGGTTGATGTTCACGGAGCTGTCGGCCATGGCCACGACCATGACTTCCGGGGCCGGGTCCTTGAGGATACGGGCGTCCTTGTCGAGAATGCCTTTCAGCAGGTCCATGGCCTTCGGCAGGTCGTCGCCATAGGCAATGCCCGCCACCACGTCGATGCGTCGCGTCGGGTTGCGCGAGAAGTTGGTGATCGAGGCGCCCCAGATCGAGGAATTGGGCACCGACTTGAAGATGCCGTCGGGCGTCCGCAGTTCCGTGGTGAACAGGCTGATCTCCACGACCGTGCCCGACTGGCCGCCGGCGTCGATGAAATCCCCCGTCTTGAACGGGCGCAGCACCAGCAGCATGACCCCCGCCGCGACGTTCTGCATGGTGCCCTGCAAGGCCAGACCGATGGCCAGGCCGGCGGCGCCCAGAATGGCGATCAGCGAGGTTGTCTGCACCCCGAACTGGTTGAGCACCGCGACCAGGACGAAGATCTTGACGACATAGCCGACGATGGACGACAGGAACGGCGTCAGCGTGTCGTCGATGGATTTGACCCGGTTGAGGGCCTTGGTCACCGTCCGCTTGGCCCAACCGGCGACCCACCAGCCGATGACCAGGATGACGATGGCGCCGATCACGCTCATGCCGTATTCCGTACCGACGTCGGCGGCGGTCTGCATGATCGTCTCGATGGCTTTCTGGGCGTTGGCGATCTGTTGTTCTGCTTTATCCATGATGGATCTCTATCCTTGCGTTGCGCCTCATCCCCCCGGAAAGAAGCGCCGATTATGTCGATGCCGCGCCAGGCTCACAAGGGGAAGTGTGCGGAACCGCTTGAAACGCAATCTGCGCGTCAGGCACACAAAAGCCCCGCCGTTTCAGGGCGGGGCTTTCTTTTTGCGTTTCGGGATCGGCGTCGCACCCGATCCCACCCGATGATCACCGGGTAAATGGGGTTTGGGTCGATATGTCGGGGGACTGCATCGGTGGTTCCAACTTTGTAACCTCCTTCATCTGCCTAGGAAGAAGGCTAGCGCCCCCTGCCCCGGTCACACCAGCCCCTGAAAGTTCCTATTCCGGGCGCATATTAGGAGAAAAGGATCAATATCCACACGGCTGTCGGAGAAACAGCCGCACAGTGGGATATTGCCGACAAAAGGCCAAGCGCCCCCTGGGTCAGGAGGGTCAGGCCACCGCCGCCAGGCGCTTCAAGGCCTCGTCGAGCCGCGCGCGGGTCGCCTGGGCTTCGCCCAGCTTTTCGCGCTCACCGTCGACCACTTCGGCCGGGGCGTTGGCGACGAACTTGGCGTTGCCGAGTTTCTTCTCGAACCGGTCGATTTCCGCGTCCTGCTTGGAAATTTCCTTCAAAAGCCGCGCTTTCTCCGCCTCCAAGTCGATGGCGTCGGCGATCGGCAGGATGATCATGGCACCGTCGAGCACGTCCTGCACCGCGCCCTTGGGCACCTCGCCCGCCAGGACGCCGGCGTCGGACAGGCCCGCCAGGCGCAGGATCAAATCGCGATGGGTCGCGAGCGCCGCCTGGGCCGCGTCGTCTCCATCTTTCAGCAGCATGGGGATTTTCGCCTTGGGCGGCACGTTCATTTCCGAGCGCACGGCGCGGATCTGCGAGATCAGGCGCACGACCCAATCCATTTCCGCGTTGACCGCGGCATCGACCAGGGCCGCGTCGTACACGGGCCAGGGCGTGGTGATCAGCGGCTGGGCGCGCTCGGCCCGGGTCTGCCACAGCTCCTCCGTGATGAACGGCACGATGGGATGCAGCAGGGTGATGATCTGGTCCAGCACCCAGGCCGTGGTCGCCCGGGTTTCCGCCTTGGCCGCCGCGTCCGTGCCCATGAACACGGGCTTGGCGAATTCCAGGTACCAATCGCAGAAGGTGTTCCAGGTAAAAGCGTAGAGCGCCCCGGCCGCATCGTTGAAGCGATAGGCGCCAAGTGCTGCGGTCATGGCCTTTTCGGCCTCGGAAACCTTGCCGACGATCCAGCGGTTCAAGGTTGAGTTAACTGAATTCGGATTAAAGTTTGGATCGACCCGGCATTCGTTCATGTCGCAGAACCGGGCCGCGTTCCAGATCTTGGTGCAGAAGTTGCGGTACCCCTCGACCCGGCTTTCCGACATCTTCACGTCTCGGCCCTGGGCCGCGAAGGCCGTGAGGGTGAAGCGCAGCGCATCGGCGCCGAATTTCTCGATCAGGTCCAGAGGGTCGATGACGTTGCCCTTGGACTTGGACATCTTCTGGCCCTTCTCGTCCCGCACCAGGGCGTGGATATAGACCGTGTGGAACGGCACCTCGTCCATGAAGTGGATGCCCATCATCATCATGCGGGCGACCCAGAAGAAGATGATGTCGAACCCGGTGACCAGCACGTCCGTGGGATAGTGGCGCGCCAGTTCCGGCGTCTCGTCCGGCCAGCCCAGGGTCGAAAACGGCCACAGGGCCGAGGAAAACCAGGTGTCCAGCACGTCCGGGTCGCGGGTCAGCTCGACCGTCTTGCCGTAATGGGCATCGGCGGAGGCCTGGGCGGCCTCCGCGCTCATTTCCACGAAGACTTCGCCGTCGGGGCCGAACCAGGCCGGAATCTGATGGCCCCACCACAATTGGCGCGACACGCACCAGGGCTGGATGTTGCGCATCCATTCGAAATAGGTGTTTTCCCAGGTCTTGGGCACGAACCGGGTCTTGCCGCTCTCCACCGCTTCGATGGCGGGCTTGGCCAGGGTCTTGGCGTCGACGAACCATTGATCCATCAGCCAGGGTTCGACCACCACGCCGGACCGGTCGCCGTGGGGCACGGTCATGTCGTTGTCCTCGACCCGATCAAGCAGGCCCAGGTCTTCCATTTCGGCGAGGATGGCGTCGCGCGCCTTGAAACGCTCCATGCCCTGGTACTTTTCGGGCACGTTTTCGTTCAGATGGGCGTTGGCGTCGAGGATGTTGATGATCTCCAGCCCGGCCCGCTTGCCGACCTCGAAGTCGTTGAAATCATGGCCCGGGGTGATCTTCACCGCCCCCGATCCCTTTTCCGGATCGGCGTAATGGTCGGCGACGATGGGGATCAGGCGGCCGGTGATCGGCAGCACCACGTTCTTGCCCACCAGATCCGTATAGCGCTCGTCGTCCGGGTGCACGGCCACACCGGTGTCGCCCAGCATGGTTTCCGGGCGGGTCGTGCCGACGGTGATGAACTGCCCGTCCTGGCCCTCGATGGGATACTTGAAGTACCACATCTTGCCCTTGGTCTCGCGCTGTTCGACCTCCAGGTCGGAAATCGCCGTGTGCAGCTTGGGGTCCCAGTTGACCAGACGCTTGTCGCGATAGATCAGGCCCTGCTTGTGCAGTTCCACGAACACCTTGACCACGGCCTTGGACAGGCCCTCGTCCATGGTGAAGCGTTCCCGCGACCAGTCGCAGGACGCGCCCAGGCGGCGCAGCTGTTTGGTGATGGTGCCGCCGGATTCCGCCTTCCAGTCCCACACCCGTTCGACGAATTTGTCACGGCCCAGGTCCGTGCGCTTCACGCCTTCGGCCTCCAGCATGCGTTCGACCACCATCTGCGTGGCGATGCCCGCGTGGTCCGTACCCGGCTGCCACAGGGCCTGATCGCCCTTCATGCGGTGGTAACGGATCAGGATGTCCTGCAGCGTGTTGTTCAGCGCATGCCCCATGTGCAGGCTACCGGTCACGTTGGGCGGCGGAATGACGATGGTATAGGGCTGGCCGTTGCCGCCCGCCTCAGGCACCTGGCCGGGCGCGAAGGCGCCGCTTTGTTCCCATTCCTCGTATCGGCGGGTTTCCACCTCTTCGGGGTGGTAGGTCTTGTCCAGTTCGGCCATGGGAACAGATCCTCGGAACGGCTAAAGTCAATCGGTGGGGATTGGCGGGTATACAACGAAAAACCCCGGGGAACAAAGCCCCCCGGGGTTATCATTGTAATTCTTTTTCAGGCTTACCGCCGGGTGGAATTATTGCTTGGCGAAAATCGTCGTCGCGCCCGTTTCCGGGCGCTCGGGATTTTCGACTAACCCCAGTTGTCGAGCCCTTCCGCCCGGTTGACCATGGTGTCGATTTCCTTCTTCACCAGGCGTTCGATCAGGTAGGGCAGATTGCGGTCCAGCCATTCGCGCAGGATCGGCTTCAGCATTTCGCGCACGATGCCTTCCAGCGACGCGTCGCCAGAGGACATGACCGGCAGATCCCGGCGGTCGAGGATCGCCCGGGCCAGTTCGGCCAGGACGTCCGAGCCATGCAGCGAGGTCGGCCGCGACATGATGGCGTCGGGGGCGACCATATCCGGGGTCAATTCCATGATGTCCGCCATCGGTTCCGGCTCCGGCATGGGCGGCGGCGGCGGGGGCGGAGGCGGCGCAGCGGCGGCCACGGGCTCCGGCTCCGGCTCAAACAGATCTTCCGGCTCAGGCATGGGCTCCGGCTCGGGTTCCGGCTCGTCCATGTCGGTCATTTCGATGTCGGGTTCCGGTTCCGGCGCGGGTTCCGGCGCCGGTTCGGGTTCAGGCATCGGTTCGGGCTCGGGTTCCGGCGCGGCAGCCTGCTCGGCCGGCGCATCGCCTCCCTCTTCATCCTCTTCCTCCGCCAAAATCTTGCGGATGGAAGAAAGGATGTCTTCCATCGAAGGTTCGCCGCCTTCAGCAGCTTCGGCTTCTTCGCTCATAATCCCGCATGCCCATCAATTCTTGTCGCGGTTCCCGGCTCCCCACTCCCACGCAGGTCCGAGTCACGCCACTTTTCCCAAGATACACCAGCCATTAACTCACGATGATCGTTAATATTTGGTATATCACAGGAACTAATTGCCGGGCGCCGTCATGGGCGCCGCTATGTCCAGCGACGGCAAGGGGCGAAAACCGCCCTACTTGCCTTCTTCGCTGCTCGACCCGCCGACCCACTTGCCGCGCACTTCGTCGTAATGCATGCGCGGATCGTAGACATCGACAGCCAGTTTCAGATCCGTGGCGGTCATCCGGCCGATGGCGGCCGACAGTTCGAACGCGGCGACCCGCTCGTCCCGCTGGGCCTCCGTATGACCGACGCGGGAATCCAGAAGTTCCTGTTCCGCGTCCAAAACATCCAGAACCGTGCGCGAGCCCACGGCGGCCTCGCGCTCGACCCCGTCCAGGGCGACCACGTTGGCTTCGATCTGGGCGCTGAACGACACCACGCGGGCGCGGGCCGTCTGCAGGTTCTCCCAGGCGCTGGTCGCGTCCTCGATGGCGTCACGGCGGGCCTGGTCGATGTTGCGGGTCAGTTCGGCAAGGCTTTGCTTGGCTTCGCGCAGGCGGGAATAGACCGCCCCCTGCTGATAGATCGGGACCGTAAGGTTGAGTCTGATATCCGCGGAATTCGATATTCCTCTGTCGGAAGAGGTTTCAAACGCCCGGTCGAAGCTTGCGGTCACATCAACCTCGGGCAGCAACTCCCCCTTCACCTCGCGCACGGCCTTCTGGCCCGCCTTGCGGTCGAACTCCGCGGCGATGACGTTGGGGTTGGTGGTCGCGGCCAGCTTGATGGCGTCAAGCCGGTCCTTCGGCAACCCGCCGGGATCACCCGGAAGCTCCAGATTCCTCGGCGCCGGCAGGCCGACCACGTTTTCGTAGGTGGCGCGCGAGTTTTCCAGATTGGCCTCGGCCCGGATGCGGTCGGCCGTGGCGCCGGCCAGGCGGGCTTCGGCCTGGTGCACGTCGGTACGCGTGATTTCGCCGACCTCGAAGCGGTCCTTGGTCGCTTCAAGTTGACGCTTGAGGACCTTTTCGTTGTTGATGTTGAGCGCCAGAACGGCCTCGTCGCGGAACACGTTCAGATAGGCCGTCGCGGCGGACAGCAGAATGTCCTGTTCCGTGTCGATCAGGCGCGCGCGCTCGGCACGGACGGCATGTTCCGCCTCTTCGGTGGCGGCGACGGTGCGCCCGCCGCGGAACAGCGGCTGTGTTACCGACACACCGAGGGTCTGGGGGGTACGGTTCTGCGAACGCCCCCCGAAGCCGCCGGCCCGCAGGGTGCTTGAATTGTACTCCTTGCCCGTGGAGCCCGTGATGGCGACCGACGGCCGCCAGTTGGACAGCGCCTGGGGCATCTGTTCGTCCGTGGCACGCAGGCGAGCCCGGCGCGCCGCCAGGGTCGGGTTGTTGGAATAGGCGGCAATCAGCGCCTCGGCCAGGGACTGCGCCTGGGCCGGCGCCGGCGCGAAAGCAAGCGCACCGGCAAGCGCCGCGACACCGACGGCGGCGCGGGAAATTCCGGGAACATACTGAAATGGAGAGAGGATTCGCGTGATCAAGGCCGTTACTCGCCTGTGGTTGTGTCTGGTTAACATACTACCTGCATGCGCCGCGTCCAGATTTCAACAAAATACGTGCAAAAATACAGATAATTCAAAAACTTGCATATACAACCTTCGACCGCCTCATGGTGCCAACCCGCATTGGATTCGGCTGCGTCAGAAGGTAAAGGCTTCCTCCAGCTCGAACCCGGGAAGGTCCGGCGTTCCCGCGTCGAACAGATCGCGGTGGGAGATATGGCCGCCGAAACGCGCCGCCAGGACGGCGCTGCCGACAGCGGAGCCGCGCTTCGAGCAGACCGCCACAAGACGGCCGCCCTCGGCCAACTGCTTTTCGATCTTTTCCGGCACGCTGGGCACGGCGCCGTCGAAGAAGATGACGTCATAAGGGGCCTGTTTCGGATAGCCGTTGGCCATCTTGCCGTCGATCACCGCAACCGTGTCGATGCCCAGCCCGGCCAGGGTTTCCTGCGCCTGCTTGGCCATCGCCTTGTCGCTTTCGACAACCACCACCGTATTCGCCAGCTTGGACAGCAAGGCCGGCGAGTAACCCGTGCCGCAGCCGATGCACAACACCACGTCATCGGCACCGATGCGCGCGGTCTGCAGCAGGCGCGCGGTGATCATGGGCTCCATCAGATAACGCCCACCGCCCACGGCAAGGGCCTCGTCGACATATGCGATGGACCGCTTGGTTTCGGGCACGAATGCCTCGCGCGGCGTTTCCGCCATGGCGGCAATGACACGCTCGTCCGTGACCCGGTTGGGCAGGACCTGACAATCGATCATGTTTCGGCGCGCGGCTGCGAAATCCATGTCGCCGGTTCTCCTTCGCGTTGGAACGGACCGCCTGGGGCCCGATTTGGCTGAATTCTGTATAGTCCCAGCCGCCGCCGAACACAATGGCGGCGCGCGTTCCGCCCCCCTTTTCCAGGCCATTCCCGGCGCCTGAAAATTCGCCCGAACAGTTGCTTGACCACCGGGGGGCCAGTATGTAATGTCCCGCCCTCTGTGGGCCGAAGCCGGTCAGCCTGGCCCTTGGAAGGGACTCCTGCAATGGGGTCGTTTTCTGGGGGATGAAGCCCCGGCACAGTTTGGTGCCATCTGGGGCGCGGTGGCGGAGTGGCTACGCAGCGGCCTGCAAAGCCGTGTACACCGGTTCGATTCCGGTCCGCGCCTCCACGCCTGATCCGGCGTAGCTCAGTTGGTAGAGCAGTCGGCTGTTAACCGACTTGTCGCAAGTTCGAGTCTTGCCGCCGGAGCCAATTAAAACAAGGGGTTAGCCTGTAATGGGCTGGCCCCTTGTTCATTTAGGTGCCATATAGGTGCCACGGCGACACGGTTTCAGGCTATTTTCGCCCCCTCCCCGGCCCGGATTTCCCACGTCTCGCCAGCGTCGATCCCGCGACGAATCGACCGGCCTTTTTACCGTGCGGGAAAAGTCCCCGGATTGCCCCTTTTTATAGTGGCGGAAAATTACCCGCTAATTGACCGGGCCGCCGGGGGCGGGTGACAGGTCCAGCAGGGCCAGGCGCACCTGGTCCCAGACGTTAGCGCCCGCCTTGTCGCCTTCCGCCGTCAACGCCTCTGCGTTTGTCGTGCCCCTTCCCTTCCGGCTTAACTGCTGCTGCGGGATCGCCAGCTAGGGCCGCGACCATCGAAAGGCGCTTCAATCGCAGAATGGGGTTGCGCGGCCATCCGTGCCGTTGCGGCTTTGGTTTCCTTGCGGAAGGCTTCGCGTTCCTCGGGGGTGTGAATCTTGAATTTCATGGTGACGTTCCTCATTGCCCAAACTCTATAATTAAATTATAGTTTGACCATCACAGCATGTCTACAAGAAAATGATAGGGTTACGGTATGACGCCAGAGCAATGCAGGGCCGCAAGGGCCTTACTGGGAATGACGCAGGACGGGCTTTGCGAGGCGTCCGGGGTGTCGATCAAGACGCTTGTTGATTTCGAGGGGGGCAGGACAACGCCCTATGCCTCCACACTCGAAAAACTGCACTCCGCCCTTGAAGCCGCCGGGGTCGTGTTCATCGCATCGAACGGCCAAGGCGCGGGGGTGCGTCTCAGGGAACCGGGCGAGTGAGTAGGAAGGTTGCCCACATTCAACGCGCCCTTTTTGGTCCGGGCGTTGACTCCGGCTCGCGCCTTGGGAAAATGCTAGACCTAATCGAAGGGGAATCCCCAAGTGTCTTTTGGCCCGTGTTCTTGGATGCATGGGACATGTGCGACAACACATTAGGGGAAGATGTACGCACCGCTATCGCGCTTCTTGAGGCCCACGAAACAGAACCATCCTTGCGCTACCTTAACCCCGAGGCCCGCGCCTTTTATGACGGCCTTCCCGACCCTGTAGAATTGTGGCGGGGGTGCGCTCGCGATTATGCCCATGGGTTTTCATGGACTGTAGATAGGTCCATTGCAGAGGGCTTTGCACGGGGTCACAGAATGATAAAGGTTCCTGATCCTGTTATCGCCCGAATTGCGGCAGCCCCAAAGGAAAGCATTTGGGCCGTGTTCACAGAACGCAATGAAGGCGAGGTTCTCTTAAATACGGACGGGCTGGACATAGAGACCGAAGATTATGGCGTGTAGATCGCCGTCCATCGACGTCAGCAGATTCCACTATTTTGCTGGAAACCGCCGCCAGTTATTTTCGGTTTTTTTATTCGCCGGGGTCTTGGGGAAACTGAAGTTTTCTTAAGTACCCCGAACGCTGGCGGATGGTGCGAAAGGTCGAAATCGCGGCGCGGTTATGGGCACTTAGCGTTGACTCCTCCGGCCATCGCAACCTTAACAAACCTTAGCATCCCGCGAAGCAGACCCGCGCTGTTTTTCGTTGTTCTTTGCAACGCACGAAAGATCAAAATCGCGACGTGACTACAGACGCTTGGCGTCCGCCACACCGGCCCGCGCAACTCTAACTTTCTCTAACATCCTTGGCCCCTGGCCGCGCCCGCCGAAATACTAACATTTGCTAACAGGCGGGCGGTGCAACGGCACCGGCGACCTTACGATTTACTAATAGGCGGCAACCTTAATAAAACTGAATATCCGCCCCCTGTAGACGGCTTGGGCAATGTCAAGTTTTGTCAAGTCGGCGGGGCGTGATCTGGGGGCGTGAAGGTTAAGTTTCGTTAAGTCGGGAGCGCCCTCGCAACATCAACATTTTCCAACATCTGCGAAACCACCAAACCGTTATTTTTCGTTTTTTTATTCGCGCCGGTCGGGCTTTGGCGATGTCAGGTTTTGACAAGTTCCCGCCCCAGGCGTCCTGAAACGAAAATCGCGCAAATTTTTTGGGGCGCTCATTTTAGCATTGATGGGCTTAGTGAAAGTGCATCCTCGGGTAGCTCTAAGGTCTCAACACCTCCCAGGGGCGGGGGTCTCTCTCCACTATGTAAGATCAATTTGGGTTAAGTCCTTATCGCTAAAGGTGAATCCCCGACAGTCGGAGGCCCCCATTTTGGGCCTGATTTTTTACCGTCCAGAGGGCTTTTTCCATCGCCTCGCGGGTCACCTGTTCGTGCCTTTTCTGCACTCGGAAACTGTCATGGATTGGAAGCGCGACCACATTTTGCCCGAGTAGATCGCGAAGCACGTCCGTTGCCATCTTGGCGTCGATGTTCTGCACGAACAGTCCCGCGCCAGAATGAAAGAACCTCGCTATGGGCGCATGGCGTTCTTTCAGGTCCATGATGATCTGCGCGGCCTGCTGCCTGTCCTGTAGATCGCGCGACACGGCCCCGAGGGCGCTGGCGTAGGTTGGCGCGTTGACGATGACGTTGAACGCTCGCTTGGCAATGGGACGCGGCCACCTATCCAGGGTGTATGCGTCCCCCTCTGGCGACAGACCTATCATGGCGTAGAGCAAGACCGGGTGAAGCTGTGGAAAATCAGGCTCCGCTGTCTGTTCGCCGTCGATCTCGATTAGATCACGGTAAGCCCTGGGGACGTTCTGCACCCAATGACCGTAGAGACGTCCGCCGCGCGTCCATCCGGCGTTGAACACCCTATGCAGCGAGGTTCGGCCCACGTTGACAATAGCCCCGTTGGGGAAGTGAATTATGCGCCCGTGGTGTTCGCCTGCCGGGAGTGTCGCCGTGGTCGATCCGATGGCATCATTGATTGCAGCCAGGTCGCGGCGCATCCGCCGGGTGCGTTCTGTGTCCTGGTAATCGACAAGCTGGCCCAAGCCATCCTTAAAAGCGATGGGTTCCCGGTGTCTGTGGTCGGCGGGTGGAATGGTCACGGCGTCCAGCAGGACCGGGGACGCGCGGAAGGTCGATTGCTTCCCACGGTCGAAATGCTGGCGTGATTTCCGGTGTTCAATCAGATCCATTGCGGCCAGGGCGTCAACGGCGCTCGGAATTGTGCTGAAAGAATACTCCGGTCCCGCGTACCGCCTCCGCATGGCGTAGTGGTTTCGGTTGCGGCTGTAGCTTATCCATCGACCGTTGCCGGCGGCTTCAATGGTGGCATCCAACAAGATCGCCGCTCGGGCTTTCGCCTTCACGCCCCGCGCCGGGGGAAGGTCCAGCGAATGCAGCCATTCCCCAGACGCGCACCATGAACAGGAAAACGGTTTGTCCTTGGGGGTGAAGATCATACCGCCCCCCGCTGGCTGCGCCACAAGCGGAAGGTGTCGGGCCAGGAATGCAACACCGCCGAAGCCTCTGGGGTAATTTCCGCCCCGTATTCGGCTAGTATCCGCAAGAGTGAAGACTTCCGGCCCCCGATGTAGGCCAGAGGTTGCCACTTGCGCCCTGAACGCAAATTTCGGCCCCTACAGACGATCCATTGAAGGGGGTCATGGTTGATTTGCCAGCCTTCCGACAAACGAAGGGCAACGCCCCCATCGGAACGGGCGTCGATGAGATCGCTATTCGTCATGCCTTGCGCTCCCCTCGCTTTTCCGTCCGCGCCTCGGGGTGCCGTGGGATAACTCCGCGTTCACCAGGGCCGGGGAAATTGACGGTCGCAAAGGCTCCGAATAAGCCACGGGCCAGGGCGTCATGATCTCGCGCGGCATCTTCCGCGCTCTCTCGATACGGCCCGCGATAGCGCCCGCCGTCCGCTCGCACTGTGCCTTGGTAGCGTTCCCGGCTCGGGTAGTAGTAAACGCCCTTGTACCCTGTGCCGCTGTTCGTATAGGTGCGGTTGGCCGCGTTCTGCGACCTTGTTGCCAGCCGGAGATTGGCCCGCCGATTATCCAGCGGGTCGCCGTTGATATGGTCAACATCCATGTTCGCGGGCGGGTCCATAATCAGGCGGTGCATGAACACGCCCGATTTTCCAACGCTGGTCTTGGCGTATTTACTTAAGTGGCCGCCCATATGCCATTTGTATTCTCGCATAAGGGGCGCGTCTGAGGGATCGACCAGGGCGACGTTGCCGCCAACAATGGGAATTTTGATTACCTTTGTCATCGGCTCTATTCCCCATCCATCGGCCAATGGGCCGTGATGATCGGGCCGGGCGCGACCGTGGCGAGACGTTCGACAATCACCTGGGCACGGGCTGCGTTGACCGGCCCGCCTTCCTGCCGGTATCGAATCAGGCACCGGAGCGCGACACGGCCAAAGCCGGAAAGCTGTTCCGAAGCGGAGGGGTCATGGGCCAACGTCTCGGCCAGGGCCATGGCGTCAACGCCGTTGAGAGTTTCGGGGGATTGCGATATATTCATGTTGTTGGGCCTTTCATGGCTCGATGTGAAAGAGATTGAATTTCCGGCCCCGGCGTGGTTGCACACGTTCGGGGCCATTCCTTTTCTGGGGTTCTCCCATCAAGGCGCGAAGTGTCGCCCGCCGTTCTGGCGGTCGTCTGGGGTTAGGCGGCTTGGTGTTCGGGGGTGTTGCACCCAACGGGGCAAAGGAAGCCGCGCGGACGTGACGCCAGCCATGCGTCCACCTCGCCTGCATCAAACCCAAGCCTGTTACTGCCTACTTGGACAGGGGGCG
>TARA_R110002124_G_scaffold2530_2_pt1 | contig 39988 bp, 21 predicted proteins | sample TARA_R110002124 | Tara Oceans TARA_R110002124 (sample SAMEA4397445) | marine metagenome | biome: Polar Biome; feature: [SRF] surface water layer (ENVO:00010504); material: water (ENVO:00002006), including particulate matter (ENVO:01000060) such as... | depth 5 m
GACTTCAGTGGAAAGCCTCTGCAAAAACTGTTTGAAATCCCCCTGCTTCAACAACCAATAAGCATTGGATGCCCTGTCCTTTACATACCGGAGTTTTCTATTCTTGGGTAACATTACGTATTTAACCTCATTTGTATCTCTTCGTTTAACCCATGCCTGGTAGCGCAAGGGTCAGGTTTCCATTCCAAATTCAATCGTCGTGGCAATCAAAGCACCGTCTATCGACTGGAGCAGTGTCTCACGGAGTACCCAGCACAGAAATTTCAGACACTTCAACCGTTCCTCCTGTGTCCAGGTGGGGGCATTGTTTTGCGATAACAATCGCCTCCTCCAGAGACGTGGCCTGGAATATGGTATATCCCACCATGGCTGAAGGGTTAGTACTTGCAAGAACACTGCCGCCTTTTAACACTTTGTTATCTTTAACAGCAACCATCGAACTCCCTGATGGCACATCCAGTGATCCCAGCCAACGACCGAAGCGCTCATCCAATTGGCGGTAATCCTTTGGATCCGTGGGCTCCTGGCCGCCGTGGTATGTAATGAAAAAATTCGATTTTGGTGAATCCCCATCCTTATTCGAATACTGCTCCAGTTTGCCCTTAATGACGGGGGAGTTCGGCAACACCCTACTGGCGAGTGTCATGAGTTTCACGGTCGCCTGCGGGTTGTTTTTCTCTATCTTCAGAGCGATATCTTTGAGTAAGTGTCCATCCTTGGAATCCATCGTGACAGGAGATGGGCCTGTTTTCACCCCCCCCTGGAAACCTTCCATTTCCGTTACACACGTTGATATCACACTCCACAGAGTTGCGTGAACCCTGGGCATTTCCATATCGATGCCACTTTCCCCTATGCGAGAGACGATCTTGAACAAGAGTTCCGTAAATTCATCATCGATAACGTTTCGTGGCAATTCCATCTCAAAGGGTTCAACAAATAAACTGTCAATGTCTGGAAAGTACTTCTCGCGAACCCGCTCATTGGACTTCATAAAGCTGTTGTAGATCGCTTGCCATGTCTTCAGGTCAGGCTGCTGCCCTCGACCAGACATCTGGTCGGCAATTAACTGTTGGCATGCAACCCTGAACGCTGCGATTTCTGGCACCTTGGATTTTGCCGGAAACACCAGGTTCACTGCCCTTGCCAATACCTGCCCAGCCGGACGCAGCGATACATTTTCGATTTGCACCCCTCGGTCAAGATTCCCCACCAGCGAATGATCGATTTTGGCGGTAAAATCGTCCAGCAGATCCCCGTTCAAAAGGCTCTCTTTCGCAAATAGGGTCACATCAAGTGCGCCTGAACCAAAACAGCGCTCCCAATTTGACAGCATATCCCAATAATTGTAGCGCGCATTACCTGGCCTGCACTCCTCCAGGTATTTTCCGAAGGAGTGCCTGCCGCCGGATTTCAGGAATGCCGAGTAACTTCTGGTGCAGGTTGTCACCTGCTCGCGCAGATAGCAGATAATTTTGATCTCATCGAAATACGCCGACAGCAACTGGTGCACGTTGTCCACATCAGCGGCTTTCACAATTCTCGAATGCAAGTGCTCACTGGAAATCAACACTGTATGGACAGTCTCGGGTAAACCGTGCAATTCCGCTTCAAAGTCATCGATAAAGCGCTTATTGAAGGCCTCTCGCTCGGCGGCGTTGGTGACACCGTCGGCCAGAAAATAGTCATCGATCTTTTCCGAACTGACACAGTATGCCGGGAGTGCCCGGTTGTTCTTTTCTCCTGCACATTGGAGAAAATGGTATCCCGCTTTGCGGAGCTTTTTTCTATTTAAATACAGAAACTGTTGGATGGAACCGGCGTTTGTCGTTTCCGCGCCTATGTGAACAATAGCTTTCAATTCGAGTTATCCTTGAAATCACTGAGGCGCTACAGACTCAACCGTATTCGCCCCGGATGTGCGCCGCAGCCCAAAACGCGACCTTCCGGAGTGCGCAAGCCACCAAGCGTACGCCACAACCCTAGCATCTTAACTAAACAACCTATCATGTCAATTGACGCGTCGATTTTCGGGACTGTGTACCCGCGGCAAGGCGCGTTCGATCAGCAGCTTAAACCGCTATTCTCAAGTAAATTCACGATCGATCCTGACGGCCAATTGCTGCAGCAATCGAGAACAATTCTCCGATAGAGGTCTGGAATGACGGCTCGGAAGCGATCGCGCAAAAACATGTACACAATTACTACATGCGCCGAGCACGATCGCCGGGTTGCCAGGGAGAGTATCCGCGACCGGTGAGGCTAAAGACTACCCTCCACTACAGACAGTGAATGGCCTGTAAGCGGGCGCGGGATTACCCGTCTGCACTGCACACGAGCATTGTGGCTACCGGTGTCTAGGTACTGACGAGCTCCTGCATCTGATCCCCTGACGGGGCATACTGCCGCACAATGCGTTCAGTCACTTCGCCTGAAGACTGCGACGAGGCCAATAACTCGTAGACCTCGCCAGGGGTTGCGTGCAACAGATTGGTGATCACCAGTTGCTGGTCCTTATGCGATGACAGCGCGACCGAGAGTTGTTGTATCCACTCAAAGACATTGCCATCGTGGACATGGCTGACGCCGCCGACACCGGAATAGGTGCGAACCAGTTCATTCAGGAATACCTTGGTAAAGACCGCCACGTCTGTCTCCGCCAGCAATTGCATCATATCACCCAGCTGCTCGGACACTCTGTCAGACACCATCTCCGGCAAATACAGCTCCGTCAATCGAGCCTGATCCACGTTGATCCGAGTTGCCACATACCGCTTCGAGGCCTGCACCAGGGTATTGGTTGACTCCCCGAGCACCACGACCGGCACTCGCTTCGACGTCTGGTCCTTACCTTTGGTGTACTGGTTGATCACTGAGTTGGAGATATCAAGTCGTGACTTCAAGCCATTCAGGCGGTTCTCTGCAACAAGAAATCCCTCGAGGCGCTGGATCAGCTCAATAAAATTCTGGCGGTTTTGTATTTCCACCTCAACAGGCGTTGCTGGTGGTATATGTTGTTTGAAGAAATCAATAACTTCCTGCAATTCGGGCGTTGCCAGAGTGTGTAACGAAAAATTCACAGGTGAATCGACCTGATTATACATCAGGGTGATGCCTTTTTCGTTACAGAACTTCACGGTTTCAGGGATCTCTTTCCAGTTCTGTCGCATCGGGCAGTAGCGCCAGGTGTAAGGCAACCCTTTCCGCTTCATCAGGTCCAGGTAGTACATACAGTTCGCCATCACTTCCTCGAACTTCGCACCTTTGCGGATGGATTCATAGGTCTCTTTGTACATGGAATCGATGGACACATGGATCAGGCAATTGATCCTTTCAAGTAGCGCCTTGATCTTATCGTCAAGAATAGTCGCATTCGTCAGGATGCATAACTCCATCTTGGGGTTTACCTTGGCAATGCGCTCCCACAGCATCTGGTAGGCGTGAATCAGGAACGGCTCACCGCCCATGAAATCAGCTTCAACCACATAAGGCAAAAACGGTTCCAGTTGGTCGACAAACGCTTCATCGTAGGGATTTGGCATCGGTGCCAACCGCTCACGACGGGTTCGTATAGCAGACGATGCCAGCCCATGACACATCACACACTCCAGGTTACAGGAATTGTGGATGTTGAATTCCAGACGCATTGGCAATGGGGTAATCGCCTGGTCAACATCAGGCTGCAGGCCACGTTGTATTCGCTTCTCCTCGGTCATCCTGGCGTATACGGAGTAGAACAGCGCATGCGCACCACCATAGTCCCTGGCCTCAAGTTGCTGCTCACATTTCTGGCAACCCTTGGACAGGTCGTTATTCTCCAGAGCTTCCCGCAGTTCCCGGATTGGCTCGCCGTTCCATATTTCACTGACGGAATTTTCAGGATAGACGCCGAGCACCTGCTGCCTGTTGAAACAACATGCGGTAACAACACCCTGCTGAGAAAAGTGCAGGTTGATAGAGGCCGCTGGACACGCCGAGGTACCGGCAGGCGTGTTTCGGATGCGATTGAATTCTTCAACTATTTCGGGGGAAAGCATAAGTTCTAATCAATCTCCATGATTGCATGAGGCTAGTTCAAACAAATCCTCTAGTACCTTGTACCACAGCAAATAACACTGGCAGCCCGGTGAAGTCTATCACTTCACTGTCGCCATTACACAAACGTGTAAGGCGTGGACGCTCTGTAAGACGATCAGATGGCTTCCTGACCCTGACCCTGCCTAGAACCAAACAGGCGATCCCTTTCGGGTCCTGCTGGCGGTTACCCGTCTTCTTGTTCAGACTCTACTCGATCGCCCTACAGGGAAACCCGAGTCCAGCCTCTTCTCGTGCATGGCTGACAACGTCGTCGTCAACCACTCTATACACTAATCTAAATGGATAACCGAGTCTGGGCCATGGGGATTGGGCAGAAGTGTGATGCGCGTCCCATAGGCCTTACCCCGGTCTGGAAATTTGAGATCTTGCGCAGCGTGTGATCCCAAAATGGATGCACATTCAGAGCCTGCCGACCCGAACCTTGGAGAGCGCCGAAAAACTTTCGAAGTGCAAGTGGCTATAGCCCAAAGCCCGCTTGTGTGAGCTCTTCGATCAAACTACGACGCTCAATATCGACTTTGTCTCTTTCGGTTGCGCTGCTTCTGTCCTGAAATTCCGCGAGTAGAACAAATGCCGCGGACAACCCCTTACGTTCTGTCGAATCTGCGGAGCTTTTTAACACTAATAAAAGAGATTCCTTGATAACCTGTTTCGTATGCGACAGATTACGCGAATCCAGTGCTTCGCTACCTTCACTGCCATTACGCAAATCCAGCTGCTTACCATAGGACTGAACCACAGCAACTGCATTCGTCAAGCGAGACTGCGCATCCTTCTCGTCTTCCGATCCTGGTACAGCAGGTTGGCCAGAGGTTGTATTGCCAATCTGTGGCATTGCCTTGACAGCCTGATCCTTTATGCCGACCAGATTGAACATATCAACGATAGGGAGTCGGAAAATCGGGTCTTGCAGAACACGAATAAACTTCGCGTGCTCAGGATGTGATGGGTGATGAATAGCGCGGCGCTGGAACTCTGCCTCTCCGAACGGGCCCCAGTTTGTAAGCTGTTGAAAGCTCACGGAATCGGCATTGACGGACTGTCCCAAAGTGACAAAATCCTTCATTTCATTGTAATTGTTCTTCTGCACTACATAGTTCATGACAAAGTACTTGAGCTTGCCGGCCGCGCGCAAGCTACCGATGAAGCGCAGGTTTTCCACCAGCATATCGAAGTCGGCGCCGCGATTTACAGCATAGGTTTCCGGGCTTGCTGCATCGCAGGAAGCTACGACGATGTCGATCGCCTCGTGACAGATACGTTCCCAGGTACGGGGTGTTAACAGCAAGGCATTGGTGCCTAGGCTGATCCGAAGATGCGGCATCGATTCTGGGTCGAATTCGCGTAAAAAGCTATGGAAAAGTCTACTACCCAGTGCATCCCCGCTGCCCGTAATATGTATTCGGCTGGCGTCTTTGAGATGGTCGGCGGTGGCCCATTTCTGGACTCGCGCCGCTGCGCGCTTCTCTTCGCCACTGATGGTCACCATGTCTACCCGACAGGTCGGACACGCCAGATTGCAAGAACGGTCGTAGTTCATCACAATTTCTGCGGGTCCTTTGGGCAGCTCTGTGAGATTGTTGTCGATGATGTTCCGATGGTACGGATCCGTGATGTGTTTACGCTTCGGCAAACTCTTCTCTTGCAGCACACCGCAAGTCCTTTCAAGACAATAGGAAAAACTACCGTCCAGTATTGACGCGCGGATTCGCTGGGCTTTGTCCGAGTTCCATACATCCATGAACGTTCCATCGCTGGCATCTCCGACAGTCGAAGGAAGCATTACCGGGCAGCAGAGAAATGTTGCCCCGCGCTGGGCAATCTCTGCATACTCAAATGGCTTTGGACAGAAATACTCTCTATAGTCGCCTTCGTTACTTTCGCCACCGGGGAGCTCATTGAGCTCGCAAAAAAAGTGATTTGCTCCTGCGCCACCGATACCGAAAAGTAGCAGGCGAATGCCCTGGTCAGCAAACGCTTTGCACTGCTCTGCGGAAAGAAGCGCTTTGATATCGCGCTCTGCGACATCAATGATAGCCTCGAGTTTCTGGATGTGACTTTGCGGAAGGTGCGCCAGGATCTGTTCATCCAGTTCCAGATAGCCTTCGACAACCGCCAGGAAATCACCGTCCTGTCGATTCTGGTAGGCCTTCCCAAAATACGCAATCGGGGAGAGTCCGCTGGCGGCGATCTCCTTCATACAAAGAGAGACCATTGCCCTCTGGCACTCAAGGGTTCGGGCTTCGACCGCGTCGGTGAGGGTGGGTGGCCAATCTTCTCGCCAATCCCGCTGTAGCGAAATTAATTCCATAACATCTACGGCCAATGAAATCCTTTAAAACTCGGTTTACGCTAAATGCCAAAACAGCCTATGCCCTGCAACGGCGTCGACACAAAGTGATACTAAGACAATTTTGTCTGTATTTCTGTGGTTATGCCAGACAGTTTCACAAAAATGGGACTTGCGCACTGTTTAACGCTTGAAAACGACTATGCTGATTTACCAGTAGAGATACTGCCTCCTTTCCTTGAATCTGGCAAAAACGGACTCTACTCTTTATTGTATGCTTCTTCGAGGACTCGCAGCCTGGTATTGCCAATGCTATGCGTCAGGGATTGAGGATTAAGCGAACCTCCAAACTCCGTATCAACGGGCAAAACAGAACTACTTAACTTGTAAACATTAGCATAGGTAGTTTTATCACGCCGCAATCTAAAGTTTCGGGCTGCCAACTGAGTCACTCTCTCGAACCTGCGTGATTGAAGCGCCGAAATCCCTTTGATACGATGTCAAAGTGCAGTGGCGCACGGACTGAAAGCTTGCTTAACGCGGCACATATGTGACAGTTGTCAGGCGAATCAACCGACTCTATAAAACCAAATGGATACCGAATGCCGGACAGCAACACACCGATCATATTGGTTGTATGCAACGACTATGGTGAGCTCGCGCTCGCGATGTACCTGATTGGTCAGCAGTCGTTCGCTGATAACACGACTTTAATGTTACCGCCCAGGTTGTTTCACCAGAATCCCGACATTTTGTCCGGCCGCACATTTGTCTACAATTCAATTAGTGATATTCAGAAAACACTGGAGAAGCAGCCACCGGGAATTCTGGGGCTTTTCTCGGGATATCTTCTGCCCATTCACCGCCTGTGTTCACCGGATGAGTTGGACACCCTGTTGCGTTCTACACAGGCACGAGGATGGAAATACTTTACCAGTGACCCTTTCCTCGGCCTGTTGAACGATATCGATGCCAGCGAACTTGTCACACTCACGGCACCTAAATGGAACCCTATCTGGGCTTATTTCGCAGCGAAAGAAAGAAAGCGGCTGGCACAACTGCTTACCGAAATGAACCGCGTGTTGAAAGAAACATTACATGTATATCCCTGTGGCGCGTCGACGACGGAATTTCGAACTGATCAGAGTGCTTCGTCGCGACTGCACTTCCACAACGATGATTTCCTCTCGCAACCGGGATACACGCCGGCCACCAACCCATCCATGGCCAACCAGAAAGCCCAGCGCTGGCTGTTCGTGCTGGGTGACCAGGACTACACTGTTCAGGAAGGGAAATACGGACAGACAATCTGGGCACAGGGTATGTCGCGAAAGTTTCGAAAAGTCCTGATCAGCAAGCTGAATGAAACGCTGAAGGCCGGTCGTGTTCCCACTCTCATCGCGCCAACAAAGGTTATCGAATCCGTACGCGAACACAGTCATGTAGCCGACGCGATGGAACTAATAGGCCATTGCGACTACGCCCATTTCCAGTCGTTGCTGCTGGAATCTGAGTACGTATTCTACTGGAATGCCGTTTCTTTCAGCTGCCTGGTGAGAACACTTTCAGGTAAGCCCTGGTTCACATTCGACGATGGCCATCTGCTCAGGGGCATGAACGCTGACTATGCGAGCCGGATTTTCGATTGGTTCTATCAGGGTGATGAGCCACCACGTCTCAACATAGAGACCACTCTCACGGCCGATTCCATGCTGCAGGCAACCCAGCAGTACCTCGAGCCAGCATGGCGTATTCGACAGGCACTCCTGGCAACCAGTGATGTGCAATCACTACTATCCACGCTGTACCCGGGCACTGTCCGGAAAGTGCAAAACTCAACTTCTGAAGCGTTTAAAATCCTGCAGCAACTGGGCGAGGTTATCTCGACTCACAAGTTAGACGGAAGCGCTGTCGTCGATACCAGTCTTCTCTCGCATTCAAAGAGCGACGTCAGGAGTGCAGCAGCTCTGCTGATCGAACACGGAGCCCCGGACCAGGCCGAATTTGCCCGTTCAGCAGTGCCAACGCTGGCATTCTTTCAGCCGGGAGTCGGCGACATCCCCTGCCCTATCGATTCCCCCAGCCCGGAAGACAAACCCTGGAGAGCGGCGGTAGAGAGTGAAATGTCAACGATCATCAAGGGTCTACCCAAAGGGCCGGAACCGACGGCATAAGGCCACGGCATCACACCTGCTCTGTTATGGCGCTCCTAACCGGGCCACTCGCGCAAATTCATCTGCCCACCATCCACGGGAAGTGAAGCACCGGTAACCCAGCGCGCCTCATCACTCGCCAAATACAAAGCAGCCCATGCGACATCCCATGGTGTGCCTTCGGTTTGCAGCGGTACCGCCAGACGGCGCTTGGTGCGCGCCTCTTCTCCAAGTCGCTGTAGCGACGGTGTGTTTACCATTCCCGCGATCAGGCTATTGGCTCGAATTCCATCCGCTGCATAGTCAGCGGCGATGGACAGCGTCAAACCGATCAAGCCGGCCTTGGAGGCTGAATAGGCCGCAAAACCAATATCGCCACGACGAAAACCCTGCACAGCACCCACTGTCGAAGTGTTGATAATGGAGCCTCCCCCCGAGGCAATCATATGCGGAATACTGTACTTGCAGGTCAACATAGTCGCCTGCAGGTTTGTTTTCATCGCGTTGTCCCAAACGGACTGTTCCACATTCACGACGGTCCCGGGCGCACCCACACCGGCATTATTGTGCAAAATATCAATCTGCCCGTAGATGCTAATCGCTGATTCAACCATGCGTTGCACATCGGTTTCCAGCGTTACATCTCCGATAAATACCGCGCACTCTCCCCCTTCGCTGACGATATCATCGCGCAGCTGCTGCGCGTGCGCTTCAGTCCGGTTGACCAGAAGCACCCTGGCGCCTTCTCGGGCAAATAATTTGGCAGTTGCAGCGCCTATACCCACGGCACCATCCGCTGCTGCGGCACCGGAAATGATAGCGACCTTCCCCGACAAACGTCCTGTATTTTTCTCATGCTTCTCTGCCATCACTCTTTCCTAAGGGGAAACGATTTTTACTTATCGGTTTGAGATGTGTTGTCCCGGCCAGTTTAGTACAGATACCGACTACTCCAATCCAAAACGCTGTGCTACCGCTTTTATTGATTCGATCGTCCTGTCTACCTCTGACTCCGTGATAGCGGAGTGCATAGGGGGACAAAGCTGGCGACTCAGGATTGCCTCGGCAACAGGAAAGAGACCTTCGCTATACCCAAACTTGTTTCGCAGCACCGGCTGGAGATGACAAGGTGGATTATAGATTGCTCCATTCTCTATGCCGTAATCCTCGAAAAGCGTGCGGCGAAAACCCGGACAATCAACTTCCGGCGCAAGCAGAGTCGGAAACTTGTAATACGCATGCCTGATATTGTCTGGGCAGGCTGGAATGGTCAACCAGGTGCTATCTCGTAAGCCCTCTCGATACCGGGACACCATACGATTGCGGTGATCGACATTTGCGTCGACTCTTTGCAGCTGGGATCGCCCCATAGCGGCATGAAGCTCACTCATACACCAATTGTTTCCCAAAAGAACAATGTCTTCCAGCCCGCCCCCGACGCCGTGATGGCGTACTGAGCGTGCGTAAGCCGCCAACTCCGGGTTACGGGTAGTCAACATGCCCCCAACGCAGGTAGTCAATATTTTTGTAGGATAGAAGGAGAAGCAGCCGACATCTGTCAAGGCACCCGAACTTTGGCCATCAATGCTTGCACCGTGAGCATGTGAGGCATCCTCGAGCAAAAACAGGCCTTTCTCATCACACGCTTTTCGCAGGCGCGCTATATCCGGTGAAATAAGACCTGCAATATGAACAACAATAACACCTGCTGTTGCGTCTGTAATTCGAGCAAGTATGTCGTCGGTGTCGCCGCAGAAGGTGTGGGGATCCATCTCCGCGAGTACAGGCTGCCCGCCTTCAGCTATCACTGCACTTACTACACCAACAAAATTATTGGTTGGCAGAATAACTTCGCGCCCCTGTACATTGTGGTATCGCAGTGCTATCTGGATAGCCGCCGTGCAGCTACTGACAGCGACAGCGTGCTCAGCACCCACATACGTTTTGAACTCTTCCTCAAACGCATGTGTTTGCTCCCCCAGGATGAGCCGGCCCGACTCCAGTACTTTGGCAAAGGTATTCTTCAGATCCTCAATATCATCCGGCGAAAATAACGGCTTCGCGGCCGCAACCCTCTCTCTGCCTTCTTTGTCGCTATCACTCATCGTGACAGGGCCCCCATGATTATCCTGATTATGAAATGTACTGGCCAAAAAAAACGTTTAGAAACCCTGTCTATAGGCGGGAAAGAAATCAGCGGTGCTGTTCTTTTTAGCGACCAGCTCTTTATAACGAGTAGCATTGAGAATTCGCCCACAGAAATAGGCCGTTCGCTTTTCGGCAGACCAGCCTTCCTTGAACTGGTGCAGCCCTCTGGATGTGCTATCACTATGTCCCGCGACACCGCCGAGGTCACACCATCTCACCTTGCATGAAAAGTAGTTCAGCGCAAACCAGTACAATGCATAGCTTGCTCCCAGCTTATACCCGATGTCGCTGAATGCCAAAACATGTCCAAAAGCAACCTTTTGCTGTTGAAACCACAGCTGCGCACCCACAGTCTCGCCATTATGCTTTGCCAAAAGGACAACTATTCCCGGCGTTTTCAATTGCTGTTCAAAGGCCCGCCTGGAAAAGCCACGAATACCAGTAATGCTGTGTTTTAACACCAGGTTTTGATGCAGGGCGATCCACTCGTCAAGAAACTCCAGAGGTTCAGGACAAACTTCGGTTTGGATTTTTCGCTGTGCTTTGCGCACGGCAAGCTTGTGATGGCGAGACATCATGTCGTCCAGCGATCGTTCCATATCAACCACATAGTGTTGCTTGAAAGGGATTACCAGATCCCGGAACGATTCCCGCAGGTAGGCAATATCATAATTACCGAACGGGTCAGGGACCATCGACACACTGACCAACTCATCGCCAATACTGTCAAAATCCAGATGAAGCCTGGACCAGTCTGAACAACTGAAAATAGGGTAGCAACCGATTGCATCGCGCAGAGCAGAATCGGGAATAGCCCTTTCAAGTATCCACCCACCTGACTCTACAAGCTTCCTCGGCGTACCAAACTCACCCAGAGATTCTGCATAGGCGGAACACGCGTAACCTAACTCCTGCATCGCACACCGTTGCCCAACTGTTTGCTATCGAAGTATAAGGAAAAAAATCGCCCACCCACCCAGGAAATATACCAAGTTGAGCGGTCAGTCGCATCACAGGGCCCAGATTACTGCAATTCATCCAGACTTTGTGAACTGCGACCTGTTCCCCCTATATCGACACACCCTTCAGTCAGCAATCAGGGAGGCGCCGTCCCATTGAACATGTCGGCTGCGAGATTGAAAGCATCGGTACCGATTTCAATCCCCATCAGTCTTCCCGGAATATCGTCAAGCGGCGGATGAATGCCGCCCCAGATACGTGACAGACTGCACTGATCGGACGCATCCCGGTAAGTGGCCCATTCCAGTGTCATATCAACACTTGGACCCTCTTCAAAGACAAGAAATTCATTGGCCGGAACCTCAAAACCACTCATCCCTCCCGGGAAGAAGGCATCACCGGTCAACGCCGTCATGATTTCAGCTGCCGCTCGTGAAAAGGTCGAATGACCCGAGACATAACCGGCAAAGGGCGGCGTGACAAAACTCGGTCGCTGGTAGGGCCACCAGTTCTCGGCCAGGATCCAGTCAACGCCAGCGTCATCAGTCGCCGGGTTAACTATATACTCTGGTCCACGCCAGGCCAGCACTTTGATTTTTCCGATGTGCTCGCCAGAGGGGCCAGCAAGTTCATCACCCTCTGCTACCAGTTCGATATAGCCCGGCTCCAGTGGAATACCATTCACATGGTAGGACGGAAGCAGTGGATCAGAACTCTGGCCGAGATCTGCCATCGCCCGCAGCGAGGAGATCGGCCGGATATAGTCGTACCACCCCTTCACTCCCCATGCCGTGACAGCTGCATCATGCATACCGCCGCCCAGTGTGAAGTAGGATTTCACCTCCCATTCAAGATGGCCCAGCTCAGGACCAGCACCGGCGAACCTTCGGCTTGAGAGCGGGTGATCATTCACCTCATTCAAAATAACAAACCAGTGCCCCGGTGGCGTCTCCGATTCCGGACCATCGGCCCAGAATTCTGCCAGAACACGAGCATAGTCTCCACGCGGCACAACCTGAGGGGTATACGCCTGGCCGGTTATCGGATTCACTGAATAGCCAACACTGGCATCACCACCAGCCAGGGTATTGTAGAACTGGTCATAATCCTCAAACTGCGTCGGATAGGACTGGATATTGCCGATGCTGGCAGGGGAAATATCCATCATGACGCCATCACCGGGATCGAGGTGGGCCGACCAGATAGAGACCAGCGAGAAGGCCCACTTATAGGCTTCAGTCAGGGTGCCATCGATGGTTGGAGGCAGACCAGGGTCGTGATACACCCAGTAGTCAAAGCCATTGCGCTGGTAAACGACACGATCGTCTGCCTGCAACGCAAAGGGTACAACCCGACCCCACTCCGGCCCCAGGAACGCAGGCGTCGTGCTCACCGGATTGCCGGACTGATCGATGGACTCCTGCAGCGAAAGCGGCTGCCAGCGATTCAGGTCGCTAATATTGGGATTCCCCGGCAGCTCTGGTTGCAGTGCCGCATTGAGCGGCTGATAGCTCACGTTCCGGTATTCGTTTGCCTCGTTGGCACCATCAGCCAATCCGAAATTGATGTAACATTGCGCAATATGATTGCCCAGTGCTGCGGCCGAACCGGCGACATCTTCATTGCTGTCATAGCCGAGATACCCCATGAGTGCATCAGCATCACGGGTGGTTGTCCAGACGCCTGGCGAGCTCACGAAGCGGTGACGCAGGAGTCGATAGGCTGCGTGGCTGATCGCTTCACGACGCGCTTCCTCCACATCCTCGGGTGGCGTTATGCTGATCAGCGGGCAGTCAACACCTGCGCGAGACCGGCCGAATAGCCAGGGTTTCTCGACATCGGCAAATGCAGCCCATGCGTCATACATTGCTGCCGAGACGTGGAACAGGTTGCGGGCGTGAACCGTCGGGCGCGCGAAGTCCTTGCGGATGGCCTGCATCATAACTTCATTCCAGCGCCGCGCCACACCGACATCGGCGTCGGGCGCAACTCCTGGGAGGTAATTCGCCGTTACGACAGTAGCACTGTTAGGCATAATCAGCGTTGTCTGTGCAGCATTGACATCCGAGATGATACTGCCGCCCGCACTCGACCAGTGCGAAAAATAGTAGTGTGCATCTGCCGGATCAGCGGTGAGGGTAACTTCAGTACCGGGGGTATATGATCCGTCGCCGCCACCGTTGACAACAAGTAATCCCTTCGGCTGCAACGGTTCATTCAATGTAAACAACATCAAGGTATTCACATCGAACGGATCAGTGCTGCCGATATTGCGGACGTAGGCAACAATAACGGACTCTCCGGCAGCAGTGGGCGTATAGGCGAAGCTGCTGGAGCCACTGTAGCCTTGCCCGAGTGCCCACTCACCTGAGGGCGAACGCACCCAGAACTGGTATTCGAGATTCGACGAACCACCCGTCGCCGAGGCGGTAAACGTCACCGTTCCGGTGTTCTCAAAAGATCCCGGACTCGCTTTGTCAGCCGACAGGCTCAGGCCGGAGATCTCCGGCAAATCGAGTACCTCAAGCAACGTAGCACCAAGTGCCTCAAAGGCCGATACACTGCCAGCATTGCGCACAAAAACAGATATACTGTACTGCCCGGGCGCAGCAGGCTGCCAGTCCAGTACGTCAGACGCACTATATGCCTGGCTGAATATCGCTGTTCCCTCAGATGAATTCACCTGGAACATATACTCATAGTTACCACTGCCGCCTGTGGCCTGGGCGGTGAACATCGCGGCATCGATATCCTGCAGTACGAGCGGGCCTGTTATGCCTGAGCTGACACCCACCGTCTGGGCCGTAGGGGTGTCGAGCAGTTCAAAGGTGAACACCGCCGGTGCCCCCAGGGGCTCTGCGCTATCAGAGGCGCGCGCGAAGGCAACGACATCAACCCTGCCGACTGTTGTGGGAGAGGCCGCGTAAATAGCGCTCTCACTATAGTCCTGCACCAACTGCCAGTCGCCGGCATTCGTACGAGAAAAAAACTGGTACTCGACTCCGGACTCAGGTCCACCCAACGTCGCAGTGAAATTCACTGTGCCAATACCCTGCAACTGGGCCGGGCTTTGTCGGTCTGCGGTGATCACGAGTTCGTTATTCGCGGGCGCGTCAAGCACTTCAAATATCATCGCGTTAATCGCGTCGTAGGGCGCAGTGCTTCCGCTGTTTCGTACCGCCACCGTGATGATGTAACGCCCTGGGTATTCGGGCGTTGACGTGAATGTAGACAGTGGACTGTAGTCCTGGGCCACAAACGAAAACCCTTCCGGCGCAGTCACCATGAACTGGTACTCGTAGCTACCCGAGCCTCCATTCGCTACAGCGGAAATGACGACTTCTCCGAGAGTTCCGAGAAGTGCAGGAGAGGGTTTATCCGATGCCATACCAACGGCCAGAACCGGCGCAACAGGAAGCACCTCGAACACAGTGGCCGATTCGGCCTCGAAATCAGTAATACTGCCCGCATTCCTGGCCCTGGCGACAATGGTGTAAACGCCTGCCATATCCGGCGTCACATCCAGGTTTTCTGACATACCCCAATCCTGCACCATTGCCCACTGCCCACTGGGGTCCCTGATCCAGAACTGGAACTCAGGGTTTCCTGAATCACCGCTGGTTGTCGCCGTGATTGTCGCGGTACTGGCGTTGTTCAGGTACATCGGGTTTGGTTTGTCTACGCTGAGGGCCACGCTGGTCAATGGCGGATCCTGGGTGACGACGAAAACCCGGTTTTGCTCTACCTCGTACTCGGCACTGCTGCCCTTGTTACGGGCGCGCGCCACTATCACGAAACTGCCCACAGATGTCGGTGTGTAAATAAATGTATTGGCGTCGCTGTACTCCTGTAAGAGTAGCCATTCACCCTCCGGTGCAAGCTCCCAGAACTGGTATTCGTACTGGCCAATACCCTCGTCTGCAGTTGCGGTAAAACTGACGGCACCAAGTCCCTGTAGTCCGGCTGGAGAGGCCTTATCTGCAACCAGGGACAGTGTGCCAGGAAGCGCATCCGCATAAGTAATCTGCTGATTGACTGCCTGCGCGGGATGAAAGGTTTGAACACCACTGGGCCAGTCAATTTGCACATCCACGGAGCTGCCTTCCGCCAGGTCGCCGAGGCCGAAATGCAGAACACCCGAACCATCCTGGGCCATCCAGGTCCCACTCGCACTCACCTCCCTGGTCTGGCTGGGGCCACCAGCCGAGGGTGTCACTGTGACATAAGCACCGATGCCGTTGGGAGCCGAGGCGCTACTGGCCAGTTTTATCTTCAACCAATCACTCTGGTTGACCGTGTCATTCCGGAAGAGCTTGGGAGCCGTACCACGGTTTATCTGCAACACATCCTGATCGCCATCCGAATCGTAGTCAAAAGCGATCACACCAATTGACACTTCGTTGCTCACAATTCCATTGGCTACCGCAACGTCAGTGAATATCCCATTGCCGTCGTTTTCGAAAAGTAGTGTCGGCTCATACAGAAAAGCACCAACCCAATCTACGTCCGGGAATTCCTGCACGCATTCAGGGCAGTCGGTAAACCCATTCGCCTGGAACAAATCGAGATCACTGTCATTGTCGTAGTCAAAGGCGACCACCCCCCAGCCCCAGTAGCCTTTGCGAATACCCGCCACATCCGTACCATCGGTGAAAGTACGATCACCATTGTTCAGGTAAAGTCGGTTACCATCCCAGTGATTATCCGCAATACCATCCTCATTCTGGTCCAGAAAGATCGAGGTGGTGACGATATCAAGCAAGCCATCACCATTGATATCGGCTGTATCCATGCCCATCTCGGTTCTGCCGGTGGCAAAACCTGAGCCCGCCGTGCCGTCGGTAAAGGTACCGTCGCCGTTGTTCCAGTAAAGTCGGCTCTCATCGAAATCAGAAGCGATGACAAGATCCGGCCAACCATCACGGTCAAGATCTGTGAACCGCGGAGTATGGGGATACACGCCCGCACGATACCCGGGAATACCATTCTGAACGACACCTGCGACAATGGTCGCATCATCAAAGTACCCTGGCTGCAGCGCCCCGCGATTTCTCAAAAGGCGGCTGACAGGTCCCGTTGTTCCCAACACATTCATCCAGGGTTCAATATACTCGGCTACGAAAATATCGAGATAGCCGTCCTGGTCGTAATCACCAAAAGCGACCCCTCGCCCAAATCGGTAACCACCCGGTATAGAGGCACCGCGAAGTCCGGCCTCTTCAGTGAAAAATCCATTGCCATCGTTGATATACAGATAGTGACCGAGCTCAACGTAGGCAGTGATATAAATATCCAGATCACCATCGTTATCGATATCTCCCGCTGCCGCACTGCGACCATCTGTCACGCGAGTGAAACCCACCTGTTCGCCTATCTCTTCGAAGGTGCCATCGCCATTGTTGCGAAAGTAGAGATCGCGGTCGTCTCGCGTCGGCATGACGATATCAATATCACCATCGCCATCAAAATCGCCTGTTGTAGCACCACCGTCCAGCAGCGGTGGCTGACCATTACTCATTATGGGCATCGGTAATGCGGTTGCCGTCACGTCATTAAAGCTGGCCTGGGCCTGCCCGACCATCATGGCCATGCCACATAAAATTGCGGCACAACTGTGCGCAGGCTTAGAGAGGGTGGATACGAAACAATATATTTTCATCTTCAATCCCTGGGGAATTAGTGCGCTGCGCCACACTGCAGTGTTGCGACATCAGTGAAATCCATGTCAATTTGTCTGGTCAGTTTGGGCAGTTGTCATAGGGTCCATTCCATGGCCAGAACCCGGTACTTCCTGTTGCCTGATCGGCATTCACTACGCTCCATGCGTTGCCTGGCCGACGGCAGCTGATCTCTACCGGGTGTCTCGCGCACGATCTTCTTGTAACACATATATAGCAATATTAGTGCCATATTAGCGAAACTCGCTGGTGCCAAGGCTTGCGCCATGTCCCGAGGCACTTTCTGTGATGAGGTGTAAAATTTGGTGACATAGACTCACCTTTCGCATCCATGCATTTGAAAAGGTTTCGGCACGGCAACTTAAAGCCCCACCGTAACCAGGGTAAACCTCACCCTGGTCACCAGGGGGTTCCATACCTCCATTTCACATCCTGTCCGCCACACGAAGTGCATTCGCAGCGATGGTCAGGCTGGGATTGGTTCCACCGCTTGATGGAAAGAATGACCCGTCAACAACGTAGAGATTATCCAGGTCGTGAGCCCGATTATTGCTGTCGAGCACGCTGGTTTGTGGATCGTCACCAAACTTGCAGGTTCCGCACACATGGCCGTAGTTGATGTTGTTCCTGCCGCTGAGAACCCGAACACGATGCTTGCGTGACAAGGTTTTCTTAACCAGCTTGCGAAAGTAGGCATTTCGCCATTTCAGCTCTTTCGTGTATTCGTATTCAAAGCGCATTCCGTTTGGCGCATTCTGGTCCAGGATGATGCGATTATGCCTGTAGGGTAAGTCTTCCACGATGGTCGCAAACATCGTTGATCGGGCAAACAGTCGCGGCGCGAACTCTGAGGCCTTGGGCAACATCGGGTTTGTTATCTTGCGCCACCAGCGTGGGTCGGCGTCCGCCACATGCCGCATATAGGCCAGGATGAATACGGCCTCAAAAGGGAATCCAACTGTCTGGAAAGTACCCAGCTTGTGCCCGTTATCCATATAGAAATCGTTCAGCGCCAATGTCTTCCGGGGGCCATCGGGGGATAACCACTGTGGCGAGTCCAGCGCCATAAAATCACTGGTATGCAGCATCAGATTACGACCCACCATTCCCGAGCGGTTAGCCAGGCCGTCCGGCCAGGTCACCGATGCCGACTTAAGCAGCAGTCGCGGCGTCATGTAGGCACCGGCGGCCAACACGACCGTGCCCGCCTTGATCACAATATCCTTTCCCTGGTAACTCGCTCGAATACCCGTTACCCGCTGCTTGTCAGAGATCAGCTCCTCCACCTCGCACTCTGGCAGGATCTGGGCACCAAACTCGGAAAGGGCAGGCAACAGGCAGACCTGTCCAGCCTCCCGCTTGCAGTTCTTGGGGCAGATTTCGGTACACTCAAAGCAATTGGGAACGTACTCGTAACCGACGTGCGCACGATAGGGGTGTAGACCCAGGTCCAGGAAGGAATCGTGGAGAGCCTGGTCCCTATCCGCCAGTGGGGGCGGTTGCCGTAAATTCGCACCCGCGTCGTGGTTCAGCACATCTTGCGTACCACAGACGTGAAACAACGACTCCGCCTGCCGGTAGTACGGCGTCATTTCCTCGTGAGATACCGGCCAATGATCTGGCAGACTGGTCCCTTCAACGTTCGCAAAGTTTTGCTTTGGTGAAAAATCGCTGCGCTGGAAACGTTCGAGTTGCGCGCCGTAGTGCCCGGTAGTACCGCCCGAACCGCAACCCAGAGGCGCGTAAAAATCGGCCTTGCCAAAGGTGGTCGTTCCCTGCAAGCGACTTGGCCACCAGCCAGTGTGCAATCGCATATCTGCCTCGGACATAGCCCCGGATGGTGGCTCCGGCGCATTCAACGGCCCGTTATGCAAAAATTTTCCTTTCTCCAGGAACAGTACGTTACGCCCTTTTCGTGCCAGGGCGAGACCAATGGTTGAGCCTCCCATTCCCGTACCCACGACTACCACATCCCAATCGCCATCTTCCGGGTTCTGTGGAATGTATTTTGATACATCCATGCTTCGCTACTCCTGTTGGTCGCTTACGAATAGATATCGCATGCTGTAATTAGTGCTTCGAGATATCATTTTGCTGTCCCCGTCGCATCGAGAATTTCCTGAACCAATGCGCCCGGTGCGGGCGCGCGCTGAAAGTCACGGCCCATCTGTTCAGCATTTTTCTTAAAATCAGCCGTTGCCCTATCCAGGCTTGCCAGCGTCAGCGGTTGATGATGATCCATATAGATCGGCCGCGCCCCCTGATAGTACCTTTGCACAACCGGCTCGTAGATCGCTTCCACATTCCTGACAAGATGCCCGCGGTCGAACAATATCACGGGCAAGCCATTGAAGGATCTCAGCAGAATGGTGTGCGATACAGAATTCCAGTAGAACGCATACTCAGCCGTCAACAACAACGAGACAAGGCGTGTAAAGGAACAGAAACTGAGCAATTCAACGCCTTCTTGTCCACGCAATGCGCGCGCCAACTCACGAATAAATTTTTCCGGCGCGACAAAGATCGGTCGCCGCCCGGCTTCCACTGCCTGCTGCAACAGCCGCACCACTATTTCGCGGAACCCGTGTACCGCCTCAAACATCGATTGCCCTTCGAGATCAGTGGCTGAGAGTATAAACAGCCAATGCGGTTTGGTACCGGCATCGGGTTCCAGCGATCGATTGTAAAGAAGGTTTGGATTGAAAAATGCGAGTTCACGCGCTTTGATCTCACACAGCTGGGTTGGATTGGGCTTCGCATATGCTGGGTAAAGATGCAGATGGTTCCTGAGGATCTTTTCAGCGCCGGCTAACTGTTTGACGATCTGTTCATCCTGCTCTTTCTTCACACTCTCCAAATGCTGGAATACATGGGCCGGCAGTTCGAGATCAGAGGCATCCGGCACGTCGATTGATATCAGGCTGGAGATCGGCTGCTGCGACAATACACCGAGGAAAGGATCAGCAGTAACCACTTTACAATCTCGCTCAACCAAAAAATCAACAAACATTTCCAGCGTCTGATTCGAACAAATATCGTGCATGCAAAACAAATAGCCCGAACACAAAAATACTATATCCGGCGAAAACGCGTCGACAGCCTGCTCCAGATCCTCCATGGATTGATAACAAAAAGTGCGCCCCGGGAACGCCTCGCTGTTTGCTTGATACAGGCGTTCTGGCAGTTGCACCATGATATGATCCGCCCACTCCTGCCCCAGTAGCAGGTACATCACGGTGGTCAGCTCGCCAAAATCGTTGTCAAGGATGAAAAGCATACGTGCGTTATCCGCGGGCTGCTCGCCGTCATCCTCTATATTTGCTGACGATTTTGTATGCCCGGGAATCAGCTTTTCAAGCCAGCGTTCAACTTCAAAAACCCGCGGGCCAAAACGGGCTTCAGTCCATTCCAACGCAGGCAGCGGCAACGCCTCAGCGCCAGGCGTTTGTGTAGGCAATACGGCATCCGGGTTGGCCTTTAGATACGCCTTCTGTGTCTCGTGCTTAAATATGGCGATGCCCAGATTGCGCTGCAATTGGGCATCATCGGGGCGGGCCGCGAGGCACTTCTCATACGCAGAAGCAGCCTCCTGCCAGCGCTCCAGCTTCAGCCACACACCAGCCAGTGCTTCCGCAAGGCGCAGGTCATCAGGCAACACCTGACGAGCTCGGCAATACGCAGACTCTGCCTCATGCCAACGCTCCAGCTTCGAGAGTGCAGTACCGAGATTGATATTCGTCTCTGTATCGTCTCCTGTGATTGACAGGCTTCTTTGATAAGCATCAACAGCCTCTTCCCAGCAATCCAGATTCAGCAGGGCGTTGCCGAGATTCTTGAGCGACCAGGGACTTTCCGGTGATAGTGCCAACGCTTTCTCATAGGCCTTTACCGCACTCGAAAGATCCCCCAGCCGGCCCAGCGCATCACCCAGATTGTGATACGCCCAGGCGTTATCTGCGTCCAGGCTGATCGCACTACGGTATGCTTCGGCAGCGGCTACCCAGCGTGCCTGTTTTACGCGCGCTTCACCAAGTTGCATGAATATCTGCGGCTGACTGAAGTCGAGTGCAACGGCCTTCAGATAGACGGCCTCAGCGTGCTCCCAACGACGCATTTTCATGAGTGCGCGGCCAAGATTCTTTAACGTCCAGAAACTTTCGGGTGACAGTGCCAACGCGTTCTCATAGGCACTTACCGCTGCAGCATAATCCCCGAGATGATACAGCGCATCACCCAGGTGGTGGTGCGGCCACGAATTCCCGGCATCCAGACTGATCGAGGTACGATACGCATGCGCGGCCTCCTCCCAATGACCCTGATTGGAAAGCGCTTCACCGAGGTGTAAAAAGGTCAGTGGCTCCGTCCAATCGAACCCTATCGCGCGGCGATAGGCTGCTTCAGCCTGCTCCCAACATCCGAGTCTCGACAGTGCGTTGCCGAAGTTTTTTAACGTCCACGGGCTTTTAGGTGATAGAGCAATTGCCTGCTCATAGGCAGCTACGGCATCTGGCAAGTGTCCCAGCCTGGCCAGCGCATCACCGAGGTGGTGATAAGGCCAGGCGTTCGCTGCGTCCAGTTCAATGGACTTGCGAAACGCCTCTGCGGCCTCCTCCCAGCGTTCCTGTTTTAGAAGCGCCTCTCCCTGGTGCAAGCGCGTCAATGATTCAGTCATAGAGAAACACCGCGCCATAGCGGCAGCGCGCCATCTCATGCTGCCTTGCCGGCCAGATAGCCGGGTTAAACAGGCAGGAAACAGGGCGGGGCGTACAGCGTTGGATCTCAATAATCTGACTAGACAACTCGACACCCTCTTCCAAGCGCACTTTTATGACCACCTTAATGATACCCCAACTATCGAGCCCGGTACTGGACCACAGCGAGAGATATGCAGAGTGGTTCACACTTCACAAGCATTGGTCATGTGGCCATGCGCCATGCTAGTGGTATAGTCCCTACACGGCTATTCTTGGCGAGCGCTCTAAACTCGCTGATCAACGCTCCAGTTTTGGAATGATCGAGAGAAAAATGAACGAACAACTATCTGATACAGGCTATTTTCGACCCGATCACTATCTGAAATATCCAATCGTTTTGAAATCCGCCAACGGCAGTATCATCAAAGACGTCAGCGGGAATGAATACCTGGATTTCAGCGCCATAATGGGCGCAGTAAATTGTGGCCACAACATACCACAGATCAACAAAAAGTTGATTGAACAAGTGGGCGCGATGTGGACGTCCAACTTCTTTGCGACCGAAATTCAGCTGGAAGCCATTTCAAAGATCAATTCGATACTCCCACAGGGCATGAACCTGGCGGCGCTGTACAGCACCGGTGCGGAAGCCATCGAGTTTGCGCTCCGCTTTGCCAGGGCCGCAACCGGACGCAATCGCATCGTCTCGTTCAAGGATCATTTCCACGGCAAGACGCTTGGGACAATGCAGTTGGTCCAGCATTTCCCCGATTGCTATGGCCCGGTACCGGACTCCTATCGAACAGTTATTGACAGCGATGGGTCGGATGACGCAGCTGTGGTTGAGGCATATTTGAATGCGTTGCCGGTGGATGATGTGGCGGCAGTCATTTTTGAACCCGTTGTCGGTTATTCCGGACCTCGCCTGCTACATCCCGGCTTCTTGCAAACCGTGCGCAATTTTTGCGACAAGCACAACATCGTGATGATTGCCGATGAAATACTCACCGGCTTTCATCGTTGTGAGGGTTTTTTCTGTTCCAGCCAGAACAACATCAAGCCTGATGTTGTCGTTTTTGGAAAAGGACTGGGTAACGGATTCCCAATTTCCGGAGTCGCCTGCATCCCGTCACTTTCACAGTATTTGAACAACGCCCTGCCCGGCAGCACCTTTGCGGGCAACAGTCTGGCCTGTGCCGCTGCATGCGGTGTTCTGGAGTTTATGCAACACGAGAACTTTCCGGAGAAGACATCGAAGCTGGAAAAAACGTTCTACGAGTATTTTTCCCAGCCAAGGTTTAATTCTTATGGCATTAGTATCGATGGCAAGGGAGGCCTCCTGTCTATCAGCTTCCCGGATTCCCTGATTAATCAAGTGCCGGATATTTATTTACAGCTTCTACAAAACGGTGTGATAACGTCTCATACGCAGAAATATATTAGAGTCTCGCCACCTTTAACCATCGATTCCAGTGAATTTGAGCGAGGCCTGGAAATTATGGGACGTTGTCTGGATAAAGTCTTCGCCCCCTCGGAGGGCCATCAGAACAGATAACCTGGATTACTTTGTACGGCGATGGAATACGCTGGCGACACGATCCAGTAGACGGGGTGTACCGCCCGCTGTCTCCCCCTGGATTTTTCGCTTCTCCTTTTCCTCTTTCAGTTTCGCTCGCCTCTCTCTTTCTTCTGCCCTCATCGTCTCCTTCAACTGCTCTGTCTGCCTCTGCTGCCGCCGCTTCCGCTGCCTCGCCTCCTTCTCCGCCTGTCTCTTCGCCTCACGGATCTGCTGCCTTGCCTGTTGCCTCGCCTTCTTTTCCCTCTCTCTCTCCTCTGCTTTCTCGCGCTCCTTCATCGCGTTGAGGTCTTCCAAAATGGCGTCAAATTCCTTGTCGGAAATCTTTTCCAGAGTTTCACCCTCATACTGTGGGTAGGAAAATTTTTGTCCATCGGTCAGAATGTTCTCCTCAACCCAGCTATTTGATTCGGAATATTGATCGCGAACAGCTTTGGTAATAGCCGGGGGAATCTCGAATTTTGAACCGTGCGCTTTGCTCAGCTTGCCCAAACCAAAATAGACCGTGCCATTATTGGGAAGGCCGCGCGCATTGTATTCGAGCTTGAAAGCGAGCATTTCTCGACTGAGCGAGGGGTTCTCATCACTGAGCAGCACAAGGTTATCCAACTCCGCGCTGGTTAAACCGAGAATGGCAATCAGAAAATCCCGGACCACGTCCCCATCCGTCAAGCTATCTCTATCGAACACTCTTACAGCAATATCTCTATTGAAAGCGGCCTTCCACTTCTCCAAAAAGACCTGGTAGTCAGTGGAAAAACCCTCCTGATAAAACTGCTCAACGGACCCTTCGTAGTTGGTCGCATGAACTTTCTGCAAATAGGAGGACCTCAGATAGGCCGCCTGCTCTCTCAGGTAGCAGACAGGCACTACATCGAAATCCTTGAAAAAACTCGCTACCACGGAAGGATTACAGCTTTGGAGCTGCTCGCTGCTGACAATCACATTTCTACAATTGGTGAGTTGAACCTCGTTCTTCAGCTCCAGATACAACCTATTCAGCTCGTCCTCATTCGAGGATGGGTTTTTGTTCCCCAGAGCTTCAGCAATTTCGTGATGAGCGGCAACCCTGATACCCGTTAGCGGATAGTAGTAGCCGGATTCAAGCAGCTTTCTCCTGTTGTTATACAGCGTCTTTTGAATAGAGGTAGTGCCACACTTATGCCTACCGAAATGTAAAAACAATCTCTTCATACTTAATTCAACTATCCTGAGATGTGATCACACCGAGAAAACAAATGGCTGGAATCCAACACTGCAAACGCGCCAGCCCAACGTCCGTATTCCAACTGGACACTCACTGTGAAGACTGACGCCTTTCCCAGCCCAGGCTTAGCCAGACATCTCGATCTGAAGGTTTTCGAGACGTTGATGAGTCTCTTCATCCCCGACATGTATCGCCACTGCCTGCTTGTATATCATGAGTGCATCATCAGCCCTGTCGACTTGTTCGAGCACCGCGCCCAGGCGATTGTAGATGAGCGGGATTCCCGAATCTATCTCCATTGCCCTACAGTATGCCGGTATGGCAATGTCGGCCTCGCCAATCTCAGTCAGGGCGTCGGCCAGTGTTACCAATAATTCCGCTGAATCTATCATACTGATCAACTGACCATAAACTTCTGCCGCTTCGGGGAGCCTGCCCAGGGTCAGGAAAAGTCGTCCGAGGCGCTCGCGACAATCCGGATTCTCAGGCTCGAGTGATATCCCCGCTCTATAGCTCGTAATGGCCTCCTGCGATCGCCCCAAATGCTCCAATACCTGAGCAAGATTACAAAACGTCAGATACCAGTCAGACTTCAGATCGATAGCCGACTGATAGGCGATAGCGGCTTCATCCCAACGCCTCAGTTCTGACAGTGCACGGCCCTGTTTGTAAAGAGGCCAGAATGCTGTTGGGTCAATCGAGCTCGCCTGCCTGAGGGACACTACCGCCTCGTCCCAGCGTTCTAGTTCTATCAGCGCCTGCCCCAGACGAAAGTAAGGCCAAAATTTGTCGGATTCTATCTGAATAGCCTGCTGGCAGGCTTCAGCCGCCTCCTCCCAGCGCTCCAATTCAACGAGGGCCTGACCGAGTTCGAAATGAGGCCAGAATAAACCTGCGTTAATCTCCACTGCCTGCCGGTAAGCGGTCACTGCTTCCTCCCAGCGTCGCAACTCAAGTAGAGCATGACCCAGGTGGTAATGTGCCCAGAACTCACCGGAGTTGATCTGGATCGCGAATCGATAGGAGGTCGCAGCCTCTTCCCAGTGCTTTAACTCAGACAACGCTCTTCCCAGATGGTAATGGGACCAGAATTTGCCGGGATCAATCTGGATAGCCTGCCGGTAGGCGGTTGCTGCTTCCTCCCATCGCCTCAACTCAGACAGGGCCTGCCCCAGATGGTAGTGTGACCAGAACTTACCGTCATCGATATCGATAGCCATCCGGTAGGCGGTTATAGCCTCCTCCCAGCGCTGCAATTCTGACAGTGCCTGCCCCAGATGATAGTGCGCCCAAACCTCCGTAGGACTGATCTGGAGACCGTGCTGATAGGCAGAAACCGCTTCTTCCCAACGCTTCAGCTTTGAAAGGGACTGCCCCAGGTGATAGTGTGACCAGTACACGTCTGGGTCACTATCTATAGCCTGTCGGTAGGCGCTCACTGCATCTTCCCAGCGCTCTTGCTTGAACAGTTCACCTGCATGTTCGTGATGATTGTTTTCGCCCATGCTCTCAGTCTTCTCGTCTAATAAGGTCATTTATTCCTGTCTGGTGTTCTGTTGCACGCGAAACTCATCTGTTGAACAGTTCTTCGATCACCTGTTCCGGCGTAGGCAGTTGCCTGAAGTTTTTCAGGATAACCGCCGTTTCTTTCTTGTAATCCCTGGACAGTTCCTCCAGAGCATCTGCATCCAATGCTTCGTGTTGATTAAGTGAGGGTGGTGTCCAATTATGGTAATACCAACGGACCATCCGCTCGTGCATTGGTTTTACGTGCCGTGCGAGGTGTCCCTCGTCGAACATAAACATGGGCAATCCGTTGATCACCCTGAGAAAGGTGGAATAGGACGCCAGGTTCCAGTAGAAAACATACTCAGCTTGCAGTAAGTGGGCATTAAAAGCTTCATAAGCACAAAACGTCAGCAGGTCTTTTCGGGCATGCACGGGCGCGCGGCTTCGTAATTTTTGAATGCAGTCGTCCGGCGCCAGAAACACGGCGCGCCTGCCTGCCTGCAATGTCTGCTCCACCTTCTTCGCTATCAGGTCGATAAACTTGTCTTCACCATAAAACGAAGTCTGAAGATCATAGTCCACGGACCCGAGAATGAATAACCAGTGCTTCTCAGCAGAGGCCTCGGTATCCGCGCTTTTGATCGCGTTAACCTCGGAGTTGCCAGATTCGGTGCCATCGCCAACAAGGCTGGGATTGAAAAAAGTAACATTATCAGTAACGACCTCGATCGGCTCGTCATTTGGATCGGGGCGCGTATAGTATAGATGCGTCGTGTTTCTGATGATATGAGAAGCCCTGGCAAACTGTTTCAGTATCCGCATATTGCCGAATGTCGTACTCAGTCGATACGGCCAGGGTTGCTCCTTGATGATCTCTGATTCAAACAACTGCAGAGCCTGGGGCGCATTGGCCTCCTCGGGTTTCAAATGTGAGAAAATTCCAAAAAAGGGATCGCTGGTAACAACTTTACATTTCCTGTCAGACAACAACTGTACGAGTGCTTCCGTCTCCTCGAGAGAGACGATCTGATGAAGAGGTAGTATGTAACCCGAGAACAGGAAAACAATATCCGGTTGAGTATCATCGACTGTGCGAAGAATATCTTCGATGGAATCATAACTGTATGTTGTTCCAGGCAAGGTGTCTTTGTTCTTGGAATACAACCGGGGAGGAAGCAGTAGAGTCGTGGAACTCGCCAAATTCCGCCCCTGCAGAAAATACATGGCAAGACCAAGCTCACCATAATCATTGTTGAGTATAAACAACAAACGGGGACTGCGAGTATCTGGGTTAATGGTCATAGATTCAGGTTTCAGTACGTCTCTCTATTGGTACGAAACTCATAGCAACATACTCTTGTGGCGCGAGCTCGTCTGACCCGGAAAAGGCTAGCACCGATTCAGCGCAGCGATCAATGCTGAGCACCTTCAAACCGTCTATATTGCCACTGAAATTTCCCTAACTGTGAATTACGTCCCTCAGCGATACCGGTTACGGCATGATGAAGGCATCGCGTCCACATCCACTAACAGGGTAAAACAGCAGACACTTTGTGCTGCAGGTACCACTGTAGGTATGAATATTTGCATTGAACATAGGCATTGGCTAAGTTTGGTCGGCACATTTTATTGAAACAGGTTCTAAACCAACTCCGCGAGGACCCCGCATGATCGTGTCGATAGAAACACCCGTGTTCAAGGGTAAATGGCTTAAGAAGTGTATTAACTCAGTGCTGACCCAATCGTCAAAGAACTGGATATTCTCGCTCGTATGGGATGGGGGTGATGAGGAGTCATATGCGGTCCTGAAAGAACTCGAAGCACAGAACCATCCGAATATACGAATATATTTTGAAGAGAACCGAGGCATCGCCAATGCCCGCCATTTCCTGTCCGAGCGCTCCGAAGGCGACTACATTCTACCGCTGGATGATGACGATGTACTCACCGCCGATGCTGTTGAGAAACTATCGGCCTTCGCAGAATCAAAACCCTGGAGCGGAATCGTTCGCGGTCTGCGTAAATTTATCGATGAAGACGGTCGTGTGGTCGACGAAGAGCAATGGTTCCCGTTTGAACCGCGTCACTTTCAACACGGCATGGTGACGGATGTCTTCAATCACTCACAACCCTATTTAATCAACCGCGCCATGTACGACCGCACCGAGGGCTGGGCAGGTTTTGAAGACTTCATGTTTGCCGGAGAGGATTGCGACATCATTCTGAAACTGGAGGAACTTGGTCCCATTGAGCTGATTGACGAAGTTCTCTACTACTACCGGCTCAACCCAAACCGGGCCAGCGACACCCTGGAGGTTCAGGGGGCTCACGAAATGTGGCGGCGACTCGCTGACATAAGTATTGCCCGCATCGGTTTACCGATAAAGAGGACAAACGACGTTCCACCCTATACCTATGAGCGCCTGCCACTTCCTCGTCCTGACAAAACAATGATCGACTTCATAATCCCTCTCCCAGTCCAGGAGAAGGATTCCAAACATATCACCCGGCACCTGGAGGCGTTGAAACAGCATGGGATTACCGATGATGCTATTCATTTCATTACGCCTGCGAATTGCGGTGCCGTCGCCACCTACAATCAGGGATTCCAGCAAACTAACCGACCCCTGATCTGCCTCCTTGATGAAGAGGCCCATATCGAAGCCCCGGGTATTTTCGACACGATGCTCGATGTGATGCATGAGCAACTTGCCGATATCGTAGGGCCAAAAATAGTGACCGAAAAGGGTCTCATTTCTTCTGCTGCCCCCTGTTTTGATGCCGATCAGCTCCCCGTTTCCAGTAGCCCGGGAGAGCCGGATGAGAATCAGTTTGATTATACGTCTGATGCCAAGTGGCTACCCGCCCAGTGTTTGCTCATTCGCCGCGAGGTGGTAAATGCCGTCGATGGCTTTGATGAAGCGTATGAGTGCAGCCAGATTGCAAGCGCAGACTTTTGCCTGAAAGCCAGGGTGCGAGACTTCAAATGCGTGTATACCGGAAAAGCCGCTGCAGTCTGTGAAGACCATAATCATATCCAGGATGCGACGGCCAGTATCAACAGATATCACAACAAATGGATCGACTATGCATATCTATTCTATGATCAATAGTCGGCGGTCCAGTGACAGCGCGAAGACAATCTGGTCGCTAGATATTCGATATCCAGCCTATACTTTACGCGCAACTGCCCTCGAATGAGATTTCAGTAGACTATGCAATACCGACCAGACATCGACGGCTTGCGCGCCCTGGCCGTGTTCAGTGTCCTTTTTTTTCATCTCGGTTTCACGACCTTCGGGGGGGGATACGTAGGGGTCGACGTCTTTTTTGTGATTAGCGGCTTCCTGATTACCCAACTCATTAGAGCTGAAGTACAACGCACAGAATCATTCCGATTTTCCAATTTTTATATGCGCCGTGCCCGTCGTCTGGCACCCGCACTGTTCTTTACCTTTGCGCTGTGCTTCGCTTTTGCAGTAGTGCTTTTCTCTCCCAGTGATTTCGAGCGATTCTCCGGTGCACTTGTCCATGCGGTCGTGAGCCTTTCGAATTTCTACTTCTGGACAGAAAGTGGCTACTTCGACACGGCTGCGACCGTCAAGCCCCTGCTTCACACCTGGTCGCTTAGCGTTGAAGAACAGTTCTACCTGGTGTGGCCAGCCACTATGGTGTTCTTACTCCTGAAAGCTCCCCGTTACGCCATTCCAGTCGCTCTGGTTTTCGGTGGGCTATTCAGCCTCGCACTCAATCTCGATTTTTATGGCGGCGACAGCGCTGTCATTCGAACCGTTGCACCATCCATAAGCCATTGGTTTTCTGATGGGCCCGCGACTATCTATTACCTTGCGCCCTTTCGCGTTTTCGAATTTGCGATAGGGGCGGGCCTCGTTTTCGTGAGCAGGACCAAGCCCTCGAGTCGCGTTATCTCTGAATTGGCTTCGGTGCTGGGGCTGGGGCTTATTCTTTTTGCCGCATTGAGCTACACAGAAGCAACGCCTTTTCCAACGATCTACGCGCTAGTACCTTGCCTGGGCACAGCACTGCTAATCTACTACGCCAGCTCATCCAGGTACTGCAAGCTCGCATTGAGTAATCGCTGGATTGTGAGATTGGGCCTGATCAGCTACTCACTGTACCTGATTCATTGGCCCATTATCGTGTTTTACACCTATTACACAAAAGCCAGCCTGTCGATCCCGGAGCGATGGGCGATTGTCATCGTATCGATCCTCGCTGCAGAGATGATGTACCGTTGGGTCGAAAAACCATTTCGCTACGATTCCAGTTCGACCAGGCAAATGTCTGCCAGTGGGTTCGGCTTTGGTTGCGCGATGATAGCGCTGTTTATCTGCGTTGTAGCAGCCGGTGGCTGGGCCAACCAGGGATGGACATGGCGCTTTGGAGAGAATGCTGTCGTGCAGACATTTGGTGATATCGAGGAGTTGAAACGAGAGCGCGGGGCTTATCTACAGCGACACCTGGCTGATGAGTTTTCCAAACAGGATTCCTCACGGCAGGTACTTGTGGTTGGAGATAGCCTGGGCGATGATTTGTTAATCGGCCTTGTGCAGAGCCTTGGTGACGATACCGAGGTCCAGACTGAAAGATACAATCAGCTATGCTATCAGATATTTCTTGATGAACCTCACCCCGAAGATGGGCCTTGCGGAGATATCCTCTCTGGACTCAAAAACTCCACAAAACTGCCCGTCGCCGACGAAGTGTATGTGGCATTCAGCATGGCTCCAAATTTTTGGGCGACAGAGTTCGTCCCACTTCTTGAGTATATTAAACGACGGACAAAACCAGGGGCACGAATCGTTCTGGTTGGCCGTCGGCCGCAATTTACCAATCTACATTCAATCGCTGTCTCCATGCTATCGCAGGACAAATCCATAGAACAGATAGAACAGCGAGCCAGAGAGATCGCAGGAGACCTTGGACCACTGGATAATCAGATGAGAGCTGCCACAGAAGAACTTGGGATTGACTTCATTTCTTCATTCGATATTATTTGTCCCGACGATCACTGTGAGTTTTTCGCCGATGATGGTTCCCTGAATTTTTGGGACTTGCATCATTTGACCGTACAAGGTGCAACCTGGTTTGGATCCCAGGTGGTCTATGCACTGGAGTCCGATCACCCCAACGCACTTACGCCTACAAATCCCACGGAGAATACCTTGTTAACAGCACTGGACGAGTTTGAAGATCTGCCACTGGAAGAATCACTAGAGCTCATGCAGCGCTATATGTCAGAGTTGAGCCGCATAGGAATGGACGGTAAGACCGTACATGACGTCTCAGTTCTCCCAAGTAAAAAATCCAGAATCGCCTCGGCCCTCATCAAACTGATTAGTGTCACTGACGATCAGGACACCAAAGCAAACTATAGAACCGGGATTGCTGTGCTGGCGTTTTTTCAACCCGATGTCGGCGCAAACGGTGTAAATCTTGATCAGATGGGACCTGGACAGGAAAGCTGGCAGGCGATTGTCGACGAAGAAATGCGAATTCTGAACAAGAAGCTGACTGAAATGGGGTATAGCATCCAGAGCCAGGCAACGCCCCAGTAAGCCAGTACGCCGTTGAACGATTCAATGAAGTATTGCCTCATTGTCCAGAGGTGATTCAGAGACCCTTCCACTTCTGAGTTGATTTTAGTTCTAGTGTCGGCAGTCGTTTCGCCTTTAGCTCACTCTAACTCGCAGTATGGTCATTAATAACGATGGTGTCACTGAGCCGCGCTGCCGGCAGCCAGGTCACGACCAATTTGCTGTATTTCCGCTTCCACAACACTTCTCCAGGTTTGTTGATCAGAGCGCACTGCGTCCAGCGATACCCCCTGCTCTCCAACACCCGGCTGGAAAAACGAGAGTACTGGAGCCGCCTCTTTGGCAAAGGCCTTCTGGTCTGGTGCGATGTCCGCACCCAGGATAACCACTATAGCCGATTTTATTTCATCTTTAGGGTGGTTGAGCAAGGACTCATCAAACACCCTTGTACCGTCCACACCTGCAGCGGAAATTTGGGTGGCGAACTGACGCAGGACCTCAGTGGCCTCATCGGCAGGGCTGGGACTGTGTGCCTGCGCACCGGCTCCTTCCGCTTGCTGTGGGTCAGCGCTCTGAATGGTGGCCGCTGGCGTAGGCAGATTCATAGCCCGGTCTGGCGGCATGGCGTACTCTGGAGCTTCGGTGCCAGTGAACTTGGCTTCAATCAGCTGCGCAAGTCCGCGGCCCGCTACTGCGTTGCCGCGTGCATTGAAATGGGTATCACGCAAGTGATACATGTGTCGTTGACCGTCGGCAAGCGGCTCCTCTGCGAGCAGCATTGGCAACAGGTCCATAATGTCATGGTTGCCATCGCGCGCCCATTCCCTGATCTTGCGCTGTGGTAGGTCACGTTCCAGCGGCATTTCATTCTTCGCGACGACCGCCTGCCAGAGTTCGTCATTGACCTGATATTCATCCGGGATGATCAAAAACGCCAGAGGGATATCGCCCGCTGCATCCTCAATTTCACCCAGGGCGGCGAAAAAACGGTCGTACACGCCCGGGTGGTCGATCGCACCCTGAAACGCGTTGCGTGATTCCAGCTCGACGTAAATATCCTCGCTCATGCTGGGTGTTTCCTGCGCAGGGTCGCTTAACCACGGATAGCGACTGAGCAGATCCTCGCCCATCGATTCGGGGGGGGCCTGTGTCCAATCGCTGCCTTGAACGCGATTGAGTATTTGCAAACGGTGCCAGACGATGCCAGCCATGTAATTCTGGGCGTCATACCAGCGAATCGTCGATTTCTCGCCAGGTTGAGCCACAATATCATTGCCGACAAAAAGCGCTATCACAATCAGGTCCGGCTCCAGCGGCAGGGCTTCTTCGATGAGCAGATGGCGGTAGTCAACCGGGTTCGTGCCCGGAAAGCCGATGTTATAGATTTCTACCTCAGGAAACTCGCGCTCTGCCACGGTCGAGTAGTGATAGTAGTGCGGGACAACGCCGTAACTGAAGGAGTCACCGATGCTGACGACTAGCGGCAAAGAGCGCTCGGAGGGCGGCAGGAACTCGGTATCGTAGTGCCCGGTCGAGTTGACTGGAAACGAGAATCGCTCAACGCCTGGCTCTACGCGCTCGGCGTCACGCCGAATCTCGGATGAACTCGTTTCTGTGATCAGTAAAGGCGTTGGCCATACGGCCGCTGCAATACGTAGCGAAACTTCAGCCAGTATCAACGCGATGAACGCATTCATTGCTATCAAATCGATCCATCGACGCAATCGAGTCGGGGCACCAAAACCCAGTATCGGTAAAGCGCACCACACGCTATAGGCCAGACTCGCCGCAACCCATGCGGATATCGTGTGCCTTATGCGAAACGGGCCCGAAAACGTATCGGGCGTCGACAGTATGAACACACAGAAACACAGGCAGCCCATAGCGACGTAAAGAGCGCTGCGCAGGCGAAACGGCGCATCGGCAGTCAAATCGCGCATACGCCTTGTCCGCAGCAGTTCAACGACCGCGCCGGCCCCTGCAATCATCGACACCACAAGTATCAGAAACAGGATGGACAGCATGACTGTACCGCCCATTAAACTGAGCACAGGAATACGTTCCAGCAGGAGGCGCAGCAGCACCCTGTGCTCCCACATCTGCTCCAGCGTAAACAGGCATAGTAAGGCACCGAATGTGTGTATAACCACAAACAGCATGCCGTAAACTTTCTCTTTACTGTACCCGGCCATTCAGATGACTCCTAACCCTCTTTTTGGAACAAAATGGAATCGCCCCAACGCTCCATGCAGCGGGGGCAAACCCATTCTCAGCAGTAGTCCACAGCGGCAGAAGGCCGGCGAGGACGTATACTCCTAGAACAATGTGTAAATGAACGGGGCTACCGCTGAACCCTGCGCTACAACGAGAAGCGCACCCAATAGCAGCATCACGAGGATAATCGGTGCCAGCCAGAATTTCTTCCGCTCCCTCATAAAGCCCCATAAATCCTGTAATAGATCTATCATTAGAACGGTTTCTCCAGATTCTTGCTTGGATTTTCTTTAGAGATGATGCGATACGTATCGGCATCCGTGTCAAATTTACGCGCCATAGCATCCTTGCCAAAGACTTTCATTACAAGACCAACCGGCGCAAATACCAGGTAAAAAACAACCCCCATGATCAGTGGCGTCATCACAGTACTCATCACCAACCCGAACTTCATCCAGCTCCGATATACACCGCTCAATGTCATAGGGGCAATGAGGCCCCAGAGGATGAGTAAACCACCAAGCATAAAGGGCCAGCGAAATGCTGTAACCTCAGGATCTAACACACCCCAAAAATCATAGCTATGAAACAACCTGACCCCGGAGAACACCCATGGCAGTAGGATGCCGAACAAAACCATTATGATCAGGCCAGTGGCAACTGCGAAGTCCCGCAGCCCTTTTCGATCCAACTCTGGTATTTCATGCATAGCCATTAATCCAACTCAAACTCATCTTTCCAGTCATCGCTACCCTTCCATTCGGGTTGATCTGCTTTCGCCAACAGAAAGTTATCGATCACCAGATAGTCCATTTCAGTACGCATGAAGCAGCGGTACGCATCATCGGCTGTCATCACAATGGGCTCGCCGCGGACGTTGAATGAGGTATTAACCAAAACGCCACAGCCAGTTCTGGCGTTAAACTCTGTGAGGATTTTGTGAAAATACGGGTTGGTGTCGCTGTGTACCGTCTGGATACGCGCGGAATAGTCCACATGGGTTATAGCGGGCAATCTGGAGCGTGGCACGTTCAGTTTTGCGATTCCGAAGAGTTGCTCCTGCTCCTGCGTCATCTCGATACGCTGGTCTTCGACTACGGGAGCCACGATCAACATATAGGGGCTGGGCCTGTCCTGGACAAAATAGTCAGCCACTTTTTCAGCAAGCACTGCGGGGGCAAAGGGCCGGAACGATTCGCGGTACTTTATCTTCAGGTTCATCACGGATTGCATTTTAGGACTGCGGGCATCGCCAATAATCGAGCGGCCACCCAGAGCGCGAGGGCCGAACTCCATACGCCCCTGTGCCATGCCAACAACATTTTCAGCGGCCAGGATATCGGCGATCCGCGGGAACAATTCGTCATCCGAAAGTCGCTGGTAGACGGCACCATAGGCATCCAGTTCCTCCCTGATGCCCGCGTCTGTAAACGAGGGACCAAGATAGGCGCCCGCCATTGAATCATGGATGTTGTCGGCCGTGCGCGGGCCATCCTTGTAATGATGCCACACAACTGACGCGGCACCCAGTGCACCACCGGCATCACCGGCCGCCGGCTGAATCCAGATATCCTTGAAAGGGCCATCGCGCAGCAGGATACCATTCGAGACACAGTTCAAGGCGACGCCACCGGCAAGACATAAATATTCGGCTCCTGTCTCCTTGTGTAAGGTCCGGGCAAGACGCATTACAACGATCTCTGTCACTTTCTGTATCGATGCCGCCAAATCCATCTCGCGTTGGGTAATCTCTGCCTCTGATGTTCGCGCCGGACCACCGAACAATGCTGCAAACTTATCGTTTGTCATCGTCAGGCCGGTACAGTAGTTGAAATACGACATATCGAGACGGAATGTGCCGTCCGCTTTGAGGTCAATGAGATTATTGAGAATAAGATCAACGTACACAGGCTGCCCATAGGGCGCCAACCCCATCAGTTTGTACTCCCCGGAGTTCACCTTAAAGCCGGTAAAGTACGTAAATGCCGAATACAGTAGACCCAGGGAATGCGGAAAATCTATTTCCCACAATGGTTTAAGTTGATTGCCATCGCCCATCCATGCCGAGGTAGTCGCCCACTCGCCAACGCCATCAAGACACAGAACGACGGCCTTTTGATAGGGACTAAAAAAGAAGGCTGAGGCAGCATGCGATTGGTGATGCTCGGCAAACATCAGCGCCGGTAACTCGCTCTGCTTGCAATTTCCCAAGACAGCCAGTTCACGCTTCAGCGTGGTTTTCAGGTACAGTTTTTCTTTAAGCCATACCGGCATAGCCGCTATGAAAGAACGAAACCCATTGGGCGCGTAGGACAAATACGTTTCAAGCAGACGCTCAAATTTGACCAGCGGCTTATCATAAAAAACCACGTGAGCAACATCAGTGATAACGATGCCTGCTTCCTCAAGGCAGTACTTGATCGCCTCTGCGGGAAAGCCCGGATCATGCTTTTTGCGGGTGAACCGCTCTTGTTGCGCCGCCGCTACAATTTGTCCATCATGGATCAACGCCGCTGCACTATCGTGGTAATAGGCCGATAGCCCAAGAATATACGTACCGTTCACGCTCACATTCTCTATCCTGTTGGCATCGCCACACCAGCGACGACTGCATGTAACTCCCTGGTATCAGGGCACTACGTGAAACACCTTATTGCACTTGCAATATGCAGGGTACAGGATTAACAAACGCTTAGGACCGTGCGTTGTGTGACCAGAGTCGCGAATCCGACAACTCCATCACGAGAAACCCATCGTTGCGCTAATAACGTATCAGTACCTACTTGCGATACTGTCAAAAAATGCCAGGTCCTCTCGGTTCGCCTCAATCAATGACTCATAGACCACGGGCGACATTTTGCTTCTGATTTCCTCGAGTTTTTCGTCCATCGTCTGGTCTATTTTCCTTGATACGTTTTTCTGTGTGACCTGCAACGCTATATCTGGAAAACCGAACGCCCTCAATGCGCTCTCCAACTCACGCAGAGACTGCTCAAAACGGGACACAACACCGACAAAAGGCAGGTTCTCAACGGCTCTGTTGGCACGCTCGACCACGCTACCCTGATCAGCAGGGTACATGGACGAAAATCGGTGCACATGGAAGTTTCTGCACTGGTAATCGTGCAGGCGTGACAAACGTGCCTCCACGTACTCAGAAAGATTGCTATTTCTCGCCAGAACCGAGCCGTAGGTATCACTTCCCTGCTTGCGCTCAAACGCGTACACAGAGGCTACCCTGTCTATCGGGTGACGCACAAAAATGACGGGGAAAACACTCACGCCAGCAATGAGCGGGGGCGGCAGCGCGGCTGTGTGCGATGAAAAGCATTTTGCATCAATGCTTTGTACTATCCAATTGTGTAGCTGCTGCTGGTTTTTCTGCGGATCGGAGGGGAACTCACAGGTCAACCACTCGTCGCCCTTGAAGTACGCCCTGAAACTCGCATCCAGCGACGTACCTGCATTCTTGAACAAATGATAATGCAGAATCACTTTCCTCAGATCGGCACTAGTGCCCTTCCAACGCCGAATCAGCTTTGCTATTTTCTTTTGCACTCTAAGCCTCTCTACCCGATGTCCAAGCGTATTAAAACATGCATCCGTTGATGCGATTGTTTGGGGTACCTATTCGGGCAAAGACAGCTTTGGAGGAAGAGATGATTCGTCATGAATGCCTTACTGGGCGAGTGTTCAATTCCGAGATACACATTGCGAATGGAGGCATCACTGTGCACTGGTCTGCGGGAACACCCGATACGGATACGCGATCGAACACCCTTGCACCGAGAGATCGATGCAGATTGTCCCCGAGGGGACTACATTACGAATACAAGCCCACACTCGCCAGTATCTTGCGAAATTCCGCTACGCCATGCTCAAAGGAGTATTTGTCTGCGGCTATGATCTTCTGGTTTTCGGCAAACTTGCTCCATAGGCTCTTATCATCATACAGTTTCACCACGGCATTCACCCAGGACTCGGGACTATCCGCCACCAGGGAGCTGATACCATGTGACAGACCCGTGCCTTCCACTGCCATTTGCGATAGCACACACGGTGTGCCGTAGGCTATTGCCTCCAGAACCTTGCCCTTGATCCCGGCACCGGATTTTAACGGCGCCACGAATATCCTGTGATCATGGAAGACCTTGTCCAGATTTTTCGCGAAGCCCACCAGTCTTACGTTTTCACATTCGTACTCATCGTACTCTTCCGGCATATTGCTACCATACACGGACAATACGATTTCAGGGCGCACAGCTAATAGTAGCGGCATGAGTTCCGTTACCAGGTACTCCAACGCTTCCCGATTTGGCGGGTGGTTATAACTGCCCAGAAACGCTATACCGCTTCTCTGCTCAAAAGCCGGGCCCTCGTCTTTTTCTTGCAGAACCCAGGGTGTCAAATGCAGTTTATCGGTTTCACAAATATGTGAAGTGATGACTGCGTGCTCGGTATGGGTATAACTGAGGACAGCGTCGGCCTTCCTGCACACATCCAGTTCCGCATCCCGTGTTGCCAATGCCTCCCGCATCTTTTCCTCACCCCCGCCCCCGGCAAGCGTGGCTCGCATTTTTCTGAGGAAATGCAGGTCTGCATTGTTGAAGATAATCTGAGCATCGCTGTTGGCTCGAATGGTATCGATGTATTTTTCAGCGACAACATACCGTGTCAGGTAGACCGCATCCATCTCTGCCAGTCTTCGAGTAAATACATCGTCGATACTGGTGTAGAAAGGCGCGTACAGAACTTCTACACCCATTCTCTGTAATTCGAGAGTGTATGCACCAAAGTGTGCCAGATTCTGGGGAACAAAAGTAATCTTACATCCCAGTGCCTGCAGCATTTTGATTTCCTGAATCGCCGCATAACTTCCCGCGTCCTTATCCGGCTGTGGTGTCGCGTAGTCCAGCACCAGCACCCGGTGCTCTACATTCCTGTCCTTCTCGATCAACAGGTTTTCAAAACTCGCAACACCGTTGTCACGAAAGGCCTTGAACCATTTCGCTCCAAACGTCTTCTGGTTAACAACCTGGTGTTTCTTGAGACCCTTTGTAATATCCGACCCGTGGCTTTTGCCTTCGAAGTGGATGACCTGTGAAAACGGTGTATAGATAGTCTTGTAACCTGCCTTTCGGACCTTGAATGCCAGATCCGTATCTTCAAAATAGCAGGGGGCAAACTCCTCACTGAACTTGCCAACTTCTACCCACAGATCTTTGCGAATACACATGGCAGCACCGGTCAAATAGTCAACATGTCTTACATAATTGAATTCCGGTGCGATCGGATTGCCATTGCGTCCCACGTTCCAGGGGTTACCATCTTTCCAGACAATCCCTCCCGCTTCCTGCAGGCTGCCGTCCTGATTGATCAACTTGGAGCCGGTCAAGCCACAATGTGGATCGCTGTCCAGTATCGCGACGAGTTCATCCAGCCAGAAGGATGTCACTTCGGTATCATTATTCAGGAACACAATATACTCGCCAGTGGCGAGATCCGACGCCTTGTTGCAGTTGCGCAAAAAACGCAGGTTTTCTCTATTCCGGGAGATCACCAGGTTCCCTATGATGTCTTCAGCAGTACACGTGTCGTCAGTAGAGCAATCATCGGCCAAAATCACTTCATAGCTGGTTTTGTTGTAGGAAAACGCAATTGATGCGATACAGTGATAGGTCAACGCGAAGTTATTGTGTACCGGAACAATAATACTAACTCTGGGACTCAGGAATTTTGGAAGGTTGAACGCTGGAAATTTCTTTCTATTTTCATAGGACTCAACCAGCACATTGTGCAGAAGATGCAGATCCTTGGTCGTTAACTGGGACGCGTCTCTACTGATGGCATCAATCTGGTATTCCAGTGTTTCGTACCTGTGCCCAGCTTGTTTTGGCAAAGAC
>TARA_R110002124_G_scaffold128157_19_pt1 | contig 39926 bp, 36 predicted proteins | sample TARA_R110002124 | Tara Oceans TARA_R110002124 (sample SAMEA4397445) | marine metagenome | biome: Polar Biome; feature: [SRF] surface water layer (ENVO:00010504); material: water (ENVO:00002006), including particulate matter (ENVO:01000060) such as... | depth 5 m
GGGGTCGATCTCGACGTCTGGGAGCCTCTCTGGAAGAAGTATTCAGAAGGCTATATCCAGACTTCATACGATGGCTCAATGCGCTCCACCGCTTATGTGAGGAAGTGGGAGGCGAAGGTCAGAGATGCAGTAAGGCGCGGATTGAAAGTGGCGACTATCAGCGTAGTGAACGAGGACCTACTCAAACAGGGCGCTGCGGCTACATTGGACATACTTCATGACCTCGGAATATGCGAGAGCGGCTGGCTACCATTCATGCTCAATGAGCAGAATTCCGTTGCTGGTAAATATGACAAATACGCACCAACAATGACCGCCTTCAACGACTACATGATTGGCATGCTTGATCACTGGTTTTCGCTGAAGCACCGAGGTGAGACGCCACCCTCTATTGGAGAAGCGCACTTTGCAGTAGACCGCGTAAAGCGACACTCGTCGAGCAACATGTGTGGTCAGACGCTTTTCCTTCTTCCGAATGGGGACTTTGTACTACCCAATTACAAAGAGGGATACAAAGAGTACATGCATAGCTTTGGGAATATTTTGGAGCCTGGTTCAACCTTCAGCGACATTCTCCGCTCTCCTGAGCGAAGGGCTCATATGCGCAGACAGGTAACCCGAAACAGAAATCCAGAGTGCCAAGGTTGCGACTATAAGAATGCATGTTTGCTTGAGTTTGCCAAACCGAACAAGGCTGACGACGAATGCTTCGGCGCCAAAAGATTCGTCGCGCACGCAATATATAAAAACTCGCTCGATCCTTTATTGGACGGGCCAGTAACGCTTTATTAAAGGGGATCAGAAATGTCATCAGTATTCACCAATCCAGATAACGACGCTCAAAGGCAAGCTGAGCTGATTAGCCGTTCGCTTGAGGCGGGGACAAACATTTACTTGGCCGAGGATTACTTTGAAGTAGAAGACGATCATGGGATCTCGTCCAGTGGTGTTTGCCCCGCCGAATGGCGTGACTTCTTCCAGAAGAACATGGCCTCTCGCGTGAGGGGGTCTCAAACAAAGGGATCTCATTACACAACAGATTTTAATGGAGCCCGCTACCGGTGCTGTCTCGCCAACTCGGCCAAGGGATGGGGTATCTCCATGCGGAAACTTCCAAACAAAATCCCCTCGCTCCGCGATGACCTTGGTCTCGACTGGGCAATCTTGAAGGATCTGGTGGGAGGCTCTGGCCTAACGCTTTTCGCAGGAAGAATGGGGTCTGGCAAATCTACGACCATGGCCGCATGCATTGGTAAGCTGGACACCAGGCGCCATGGTATTGCTACAGTTGAAGACCCTATAGAAGTGCTTTACCCAGACCGAAGCATTATTCAGCGTGAAGTGGGAACTCATGTGGACTCTTTTCCCGAAGCAATCCGAGATTGTGTCCGGCAGAACAGAAGCACCATTGTAATTTCTGAAATCCGAGATACGGAAACAGCTAACGCGGCTCTGATGGCAGCTTCGACAGGCCACAGCGTGTTGGCCACTATTCACGCGGACAACGCGTTCGACATCTATATTCGGATGCTGGCTCTGATCGACGAACGCTACTCACGCCTACTTGCACGAAACTTACGTGGGCTCTGGTGGCAGCAGGTAGTGCGCTTTGGTATTAAAGAGCGTGCGCCAATACCAATTTATGAGTCGGTTTTAGTGGACAACGAAGCCAGGCAAGTACTTGAAAAGGGGCCGGATGCATTACCTATGCTGGCAAACGTAATGAATAATCAGAAACGCGAGAATATGGCTCAAGTAGCCCTTTCTCACGTTGGTCGCAGCCGGGCATCACGCGATGAGCTGGGTGAGTTCATTGTTCGTCGCAACCGGCTTGCTGAAATCTAGGATAAACCACACAGTGCGGCATGATTTTGATGGCAAGTGGCCCCTGAAAACAGTCAGGGGCCTTGATGTGGGTGTCGAGGGTTAGCGACTATTAGCCTAGTGAAGCGGTTACAGCGTTACCAAGCTCAATGTCCACAAGCGTGCCTCTAACAGGCAACTGCTCTGAAGGCATGGCCGGCCAAAAAAGATAACCCTGCCCAAAGTCAGCCCCAAGCTGAAATGCCACGGCAAGGTCAGACTCTGTCTCAATACCTTCAATTACAGCGGTCTTGTCATTCTTACTGCACCATTCAATACGCGCAGCTACGGCATCAAAACGATCTGAGCAGCAGGATAATGCAATCAGGGACTGTCTTGAGAATTTGCATCCGCTGATAAGGTCAGTTGCCAAGAGCCCAACCTTGGCAAACATATCTTCAATGTCATCCAGGACAACTTTGACACGTCGCTCTTTGAGCCACTGGAGGTTAGAGCGGATTAACTGCTCATCTCCATTAACGGTCTCTGTCATTTCAAGGGTGACTTTATCTTCTAGGCCATTGGATTGGATGTAGCCGGTAATTAACCTCAATGCCTCAGATGAGCACAGTGTTACTTGCGACAGGTTGAGCCAGAGATGAAGGTCAGGCCGCCGCAATAACGTCTGGCAAGCCTCGCGGGCAATCAGAGCATCTAGGACCGGCATGGTCCCAGTCCGCTCGGCAGCTTGAATCACCGAATAGGTGTTGTGGTTCGTGGGATTGTTTTGAACACGCAGAAGGCATTCGTAAGCACAAACCTCCTGGCGGGCACCATTGAGTCTTACGACCGGTTGGTACTCAACATGAAGCTTCAATTTGGCCGGCCCAACTTGGAAATCAAAACTCACAAGCGCTCTCTCACTGTGGATTGCAGGTGTAAAAGTTCTGCCTTTAAACATTAATGAAAGCCTAAAGCCCCAGATTTGCTGAGTGGCACCAGTTTATTACGCTCAAAAATTTTCACTAAAAATCGTTGCCCGTCAGCGGTGACACACCTATTCGAGCCGTTATCGTGTTCCCATCTCAGGAGGAACCGACATGGCTTTAATTGATCACTTGCAACAGCTGGACGACAACTCGCTAGTCCTTGCATCAACTGAACGGGTATCCCGCCATCTAAAGATGCAGGCTGCTTTACTGCAATCAGTAGCAGGCAAGCGTTCATGGTTCGCAAAAGGCAAAATATCTACGGTGTCCCAGTGGATCGAAAATGCGTGGTTAGAGCTACTGCCCGATGAGCAGCTTTTGTATCCGGTTCAGGAATTGGCTGTTGTTAAGAACGTAGCAGATCGCTCTGGGTTGCTCCCTGAAAACCAGATCTCGTCTACGAGTACTGCCCGAAGAATCGCGCAAGCATATTCCCAGTTCATCAAATTCAAGCTGCCAGACGATCCTGACCGCTTCAAATTCAAGCGCGAATATGAAGTCTTCTGGCAGTGGCGCGCACTGATAAAGCAGGACTGTATAAAGAATGGCGCGATATTCCGTGCCGAACTACCTGGTCGCGTTCTATCGGCCATCAAAGCAGGCGAGATCAGCCAGCCAAACAAGATTGTCTTAGTTGGTGTGCTTTTCACAAATCCGGCTGAGATGGAAATCTTCGACACGCTTGAGGCGATGGGAACCGAGGTTGTGAAGCTTGATATTGATGGTGAGGCGGCATCGCCAAAGCTTGTGAGGGCGGTTAACCAGGCTGAAGAGTTTGAGCATGTCGCTACGTGGGTCAACAAAACCCTAACGCCATACATCGAGACGCCTCACGCTGCGCCCTCAATCGCTTTGCTCGTGCCGGACATGCGTTCTTACCAATCCCCGCTTATTGAGGCTCTGACGATGACTGTGAGCCCTGCCTCGCTTTTACCGCCTGTTGACGGGGTAGAGGCACGTGAGCCATGGGATGTGTCGAGCGGGGCAACCCTTGGAGCCCGACCAATCATTTGCTCCGCAATGGCAATACTGTCTATCTCACAACACCGTGCTGACCAAGACACGATTAGCCGCGTACTTCGCTCTGAGTGGGTAGGGGGGCATAGCTTCGAAGGTCCTAAGCGCGCGCTTACTGACGTTTGGTTGAGGGAGAATGCAGGCCTTAACATGAGCGGGTTTGACTATCTCCGAGCGCTTGAGAATGGCAAACCGCTTTGCGAGGACTTTGTGTCACGCTTCAAAACCGTGCTGAAAAGCCAGTCTGCGGTTCAAGGCGGCATGTTCCCATCTGAATGGGCAGAGTTCTTCACCCGTACGCTGGAAACAATGGGGTGGCCGGAATCTGAATCCCTTTCAAGCGCAAACTTCCAAACGCTTGAAGCGTGGGAGGAGGCACTCAAGCTGTTTCGTGCCCTAGATTTTCAGCTAGGCCCATGCAACTACGAACGTGCATACATGTGGCTTCGAGAGATCGTTGATACGCGACAATTTCAACCAAGGCTTGGACATGTAGCGCCAGTGGCAATCATGAGCTACACCGATGCTGTTGGACTCAACTTTGACCACGTATGGATTCTTGGAGCCTCTAATCAGGTGCTGCCTCTACCTGCCGACCCGAGCCCATTCCTTCCAATCGAGCTCTTGTCTGAAGCTGGTGTGCCTGAGGCAACAAGTGACGGCCAGCTCTTGAAAGCTCAAAAGCTTGTCGAAGCACTTTTGGTAACCAGTAATGAAATAACCGTGTCTAGCTTCGAGCAAGATGACCGAGGAAGCAGCGCTGGCGGATCAGAGCTGTTCGGTAAATGGCCAGATGTGGTTCGGGGTTCGGATACTTGGGCGGGCTTTGAGGGCAACATGGTTGGTAGCCTGGACCGAGAGAACTATGTTGAAGAGATCGTCCCAGCAATGGACGACGCAGAGCTGGCGGAGCTTACCGGTGGAGTAAGTGTGTTCAAGAATTACGCACATGAGCCGTTCTTTGCTTTCGCCTGCAACCGACTGAAGGCGTCACCTTTTCCGCAACCATCAGTAGGATTCGATCCGCGCATTCAAGGAACGATGATTCACCTATGTCTGGAGCTGTTCTGGAAAGACGTAAGGACTCAGCAAGAGCTACTTAAGCTCAGTAGCGCAGAGCTCGAAAACAAAGTGCACCTGGTTGTTGAAAGCGCAGGTATTCAGCATCTGCATCGACTCAGCTGGCGCTACGGAAAGCAACTCATCCGTTTAGAGCTAGCACGGCTTAAAAACCTAATGGCCAGCTGGCTAGAAGTCGAAAAGGCGCGTGAGTTCCCCTTCGAGGTTTTGGCGTTTGAGCTTCGTACTGAGGTGGATGTTTTCGGCGTTCCTTTGACAGTTACCCTGGACAGGATTGATCGAATTTCGCCGCCCACAGGACAGCCATTTCAGGTCTTGTTCGATTACAAATCAGGAGCGAACTTCAAGTACAACGCTTTGAACGCAACGTCTCTAAAAGAGCCACAGCTACCAATTTATGCGACTCGTGTACCTAATGCGGACCTTGGAATTGCGAGCATTGACGGCATTTCATTGGCACAGGTCAACCAGAAGCAGATGTCATACCACACCCGCAGCAGTAGAACTGCTCACCTGATAGAGGGCCGACATAGCAAAAACGATGTTGATACACCAGAAGCATGGAAGGGCCAGGTCGCTGCGTGGGACAGATCACTAGAGATGATGGCTACAGGTTTCATAGAAGGCATTGGGGACCTAATGAGCATCAATAAGAGCCTACCTGTTGGTTATGACCACCTTGAACCATTAATCCGATAAACAATTAGGCCGGCGCAATGCCGGCCTTTTTTATGGTGTTCCAGAACTGAAAAAAATACGCTCCCTTGCAGATGACACATACCAATCGGCCGTTATCGTGGACTCAATATTTAAGGAGTACCGCCATGACCGCCCAAGCCAAAATCACCGCAGCATTATCTCACCTGACCCCTGTCATGGATGCGATTGCTCAATCAAACCCGCATGACGCTGAAGTCCGGTCCATGGCTATTGATCCTCGACGGTCAGTGGCGTTGCGAGCGCCTGCGGGGTCTGGGAAAACTACTGAGTTGATCTACCGCCTCATGGCGTGCCTCACGGTAGTTGAGCAGCCAGAACAGATACTGACCATTACATTCACAAACAAAGCAGCTGGTGAAATTGTAGAGCGTGTGACTGGGGCATTAGCCATGGCTCAGACCGGCGTTGAGCCCGCAGAAGTACACGAGAAGCCTTTGTACATGCTTGCCAAGATGGTTCTTGAGCGTGATGCGTTGCTTGGATGGAACCTGGTCTTGAACCCCAGCCGTCTCCGTAAAATGACATTCGACGCCTATTGCGCGCAGCTCGCTGCCCGTATGCCAATCATGTCGGGGCTCGGCGGCGGTCGAACTACTGAATCCCCTGGATTGATTTATCGCGCAGCGATCCTCGATACGCTCGGCAGCGTTAACGATGAAACCATACCGTCGGATCTGCGTGATGCGCTTGAAGCTGTACTGAAGTTTGCCAAGAACCAATTTGAGATTCTGGTTCCGATGTTCTCAAACCTGCTGATGAAACGTGACCAGTGGGTTAACGAGATCTTGCACGTAAATAGTGAGGATTTGGCCGCAGAGCTGGAGTCATTGGTAATTGAAGAAGCAAGTTCAGCTATCCAGGTTCTAAACCAAAATGGTTTTGGTGAGTGCTGGGACATTTTCAAAAGCGTTGCCGGTGTTTACCAAGAGTTTTCTTGGGCTGGATACGGGAATGCGGATACCACTGACGAGGGTCGAGAATTTGCTCGATGTGCTGCCTCGGTCCTGCTTAAAGCTGACCACACCATACGAAGCAAAGTTAACGCTCTCAATGGCTTTCCAGCAAAGCAAGCGCCCACAAAACGAATGAATACATTCCTAAGTGAGCTGGGTGACACTGACGATATAAACGCAGCCCTTCAAACCCTTGAGAGCCTGCCGGACACCCGCTACCCAGATCGTTCGGCCAAAATGGTAGAGCACTTCGCAGTTATCCTGCGTTATCTGATGGCTAACCTGATGGTTGCCTTTGACTCAACGGCATCCGTTGACTTCCCTGAGGTCGCCCAGCGCGCAATACAAGCGTTTGGGGATGGCAGCGTTGTTGGTGATGCTCTGCTCGAAGAAGATCGCGTGTGCCACCTCCTGGTTGATGAAAACCAAGATACCAGCCCAGCTCAGTACGAGTTGCTTTCAAAGTTAGTTGCACATTGGGAGCCAGGTGATGACGGGAGATCCGTATTCCTATGCGGAGATTGGTCACAGTCAATCTACCTTTTCCGTGGTGCCACGGTTGAGAAATTCACGAACACTCTCAAGGCTGGCTATTTCGGGCCTAAGAAGCTGGACGTACTTGATTTGACGGTAAATTTCCGCTCCTCGCCCGCTATCGTTGAATGGAACAACAAAATTTACACACAGCTATTCTCAAATAGCGAGGCGCAATTCGTGCCGTCAGTACCTTTCAAGACTCAGCCAGGACGGGTAACAGTAGAGTCAGTGAGCGAGGGATCTGAAGGGGAGAGCGGCCGGGTTGTGGAACTAGTTACTGAAGCATTTAAGGAAGACCCGAATCAAAGTGTCGCGATCTTAGTTCGCGGCCGGTCTCATCTCAAATACATCCTGCCTGCATTAAAGGCTGCTGGGATCAGCGCGACGGGGACTGATATTGATCCGATTGCTGACTCTGCGCCTGTATCTGAAGTGGTTTCACTTATCCGTGCGATGTGGCACGAGGGAGACCGCACGTCATGGCTGTCACTGCTCAGATCTTCATTCGTAGGTTTGAGCTGGGAAGACTGTCTTACCGTTGCAAGGGGCCATAACGTTATCAGCGAGGCGCTGAAAATGGCATCGGTAGTGTCAAGCCTTACACCTGATGGCCATGCACGCGTCACTCGACTTGTAGAGGCTCTATGCGCTCTGAAGAAGTCATCACGCAATGATGAGCTTGCCTGGAAAACACGTGCTCTTTGGGTATCACTAGGCGGTATGGCGACAGTTGACTCAACCGAGCTCAGTGACATCAAGACAGTGTTCAAGCTCCTAGGTAGCCACACTTCAAACGGCGACTTGGCAGACCCGCAATCATTCTTTAACGCACTGTCTAAACTCTTTGCCTCGCCCAAAGCAGGGTCTGTTCAGATCATGACTATCCACAAATCAAAAGGGCTTGAGTTTGACACTGTCATTCTGCCGTCCTTGGAGAGAAGTGGTGGACGTGATGACACCCCTTTGTTCCATTGGCGCACGATCAATGATCGCTTCTTCTTGGTTCCGAACCTTGGGGACGACGACGCCCAGTCCGCTGAAAGTCGTCTCTTCAGCTTCATTAACCGAAAAGTGAAAAATGACCATCGTGAAGAGCTCAAGCGTGTCGCGTATGTAGCTACGACACGCGCCAAGAAGAACCTGCATCTGCTGACAAGCAAAGAGATCGATGACTATAAATCAGGGAACGCGAACTCTCTTCTTGGGTGCATGATAAAGGCTATTGGTGAGTACATTGAGGATGTGCCGTCGTCTGTGACCAAGCTTGAAGTTGCAGGGGGAGTACCTTCCAAAGCAAGGCTTGCAGGTGACCATGAAGTGAAGATCCCTACAGACAGCTTCATACCCGCAGCGACAAACGAAGCCTTGCCGACTGAAGACGAATTACATGACGAGTTGCGTGAGGGAGAGGGTTCGGACTTTCGTTCTAAGGTAGAAGGTGTTGTCTACCATCGCTTTGTGGAAATGATCGCTAAAAACGGCCTGGAAGGCTGGGATGCGGATGCAATCACTGCAAAGGCTCAAGCAGTCGCGGCATTGATGCGTCGAGAGGGTTACCCAATTCGCGAGATACCAGCTGGACGAGACCGGGTGATCAGTCTTCTCATCACGACTGTACAAAGCGAAATGGGGCGCTGGATTTTGTCTCCCCATCAAGATGGAGGACAAGAAGTACAAGTGAGCGGCTATCGCAACGGTCGCTGGATTCACCGTTATCTGGACCGTCCATTCGTTGACAAAGGCACATACTGGATCACCGATTGGAAGACAGCGACATGCCCTAAAGACGTCAACGTTGAGGACTTTGTCCGGGCAATAGCTTCGCGCTACCGAGCGAAAATGGAAGAGTACCGCTCTGTTGTTATCGAAGCAGGAATATCGCTTCCGATCAAACTCGGCTTGTACCTACCCGCTGTTGACCGGTTCGTTGTAATTTAAACGGTATCCATTCATGCAGGAACAGGCTGGCGCCTGGCAGTTTCAATGCTGTCTGGGCGCTATTGCTATTTATCGGTGGAGAATGTCAAAGCTCTATTTTGCGAGGATACCTTCATCCGTCTATGCAGAGGCCGGCTGTCTGGGATCTTATTGCTGGCCCTGGCGGCCCTCAGCTCCTTACTGAGCTGCAAAAGTCCTGAGTAGACGTCCTTATCGTAGCTTATGGCTACCACGCCGTCTGCATAGGCTAGAAGCCCTTTCACTGCATGATCTGGATAGCGTGCCTGGATATGGCCAAGGTACAAGGTGAGTTGGTAAAACTCATAGAGGCGCACAACCTTTTTGTGCTTTCGACTTTTGAACTCGCCGACGATAATCACCTTCTTCTTTTTGCCCTGAAAAACGGCATCCGGTATTCCATTGACACCGTACCGGCTCAGTCGAATATGACTCTTCATCTTTCCGAGGTCGGTTGAAATCAGCTCATAGGATGTACCGGCAAGGCCAAACTTCTTATGGATCTGACTGGAGGTCTTGTGCGCCCCAACCAGATACAAAATGACTACGACCAGAATGGCCCACATGAAGTAGCTCAAGGTTATCGACGCATGCTGAACAGAACAGCTAACAAGACGATGATGAACAGGGCCAGCTCAAACGTCAGCCACTTGCGACCAATGCGGTCATGAGCCTTGTTCCCATATCTCACCTTTGAAAGGTTGGCCTTCTCAAACAGCGTATGCGGATCACTTGCATATCGGGCCAGCTTGCTTATCGCTACGGATTGCCCTTTAGATTTACGCATTAGTTTGCCCTGTAAAAAACAATCGTTTGTAACCGTAGAAGCTGACTAGACCTGACTCTTCCAGCGTTCTGAACGCTCTAGAGGAGGAGCGCTTCTGCACCCCGGCGAGTTCACGGATGAGCTGCTTGCTGGCTTCAATCTCGCGCCCGAGCTTAGTGTCGGTTGCAGTAGGGTGGCTTGCGAGGATTGCCAATATTGACTGAATCTTGTCTATGTCTTTGGCATTGCTCTTTTGTAGGGCCTCTAAAAACTGCTTCGTGAGCCAGGTCTCTATAGTGCCCACGAGTCGGGGAGCTCCGGAGAACTCCTCAGCGAATTCGCTAAATTCGGTAGCAGGAAGTACCAGGCAGGATGATCTGCAATGGGCGATCAGATCCATATCCAAATTTTCGCCGGCACTAGCAATGAATAATTCGCCACGGCAAAAGAAGTGAGCCATCATTTTTCTTGAGTCATCATGACCGGCCAAGCACATTGCATACAGGCCACCATCAATCAGCAAACCGATTTCACAATCAGATAGAGGCAGGCTTTCGCCGCGCTGTAAGGTGACGAATTTGCCGTGCTTGATCAGAGCCATCATGCAAGCGCCCCAGGTGCTAAACAGGGAGTCATCTGCCTTGATGTAGGAGGGCACGGGCACGTCCATGAGTCCACCTGATCCAGCGAATGATCGAGCGTGCATCAACGATCCTCCCTAAGTTCGTATTGGTTCGCGTAGGGTTCAATCTTGATATTCACGTCCGAGGGAAGCGTGAGATTGATAAGTCCGTTGATACAACCGCTGTCAGGCTTGATGACCAGCATCACATTGCGGTATCGAAGTGGCTTGGTCATGTACAGCCCTTTCCCGCCATCGCTGGACGGGATCTCGCGCATGACCATGTATCTTCTGCGCTCAGTCGGCATAGCTTTCGGTCCGCGCACGCGCACGCCATTGCAGCCACTCACATAGCGCTTTATAGCCTTGCAGGCTTGCCGAACGGATTCACTGGTAAAGCTGTCCACCACAAGGTAGAAACTCTGATTCGAAAATCTGCTCTTCTGCGATTTCTTATCGGTTAAATCCCAGGGTGTAGCTGTTTTTGCTTCTTTGAACATATGGTTTTCATCAAGCGGACCTTACAAACTAATGATCCGCTTAAGTCCCATATTCTGAGATCACGCCAAAACTTTTTCTCTGCGAGAGGAAGATCGTGATTGGTGCATGAAAACCAATAACAACCCACCGAAGAACCAAACCATCCCGAAGGACGTAGAGAAAATCAGCATCGGCAGGGTGACAATGTCTGCGGCGTCCTGCGGTGCATGCCGGTCGATCACCACTCTGTTTAGATCATGGTTTTTGTAGTAGGTGAGGATGTATTTCTGAGTAGTGTCGATCCCTCGGAAAACCTCATCATCACCTGGTAGGAATGCAAGTTGTCCTGTTGTGTTCATCACGATGTCTTTGTGGCTTAAAACCTGCTCCATAACATCGGGATTGTTCAAAAACACTTCAGGCACGTCGTCACCCACCCAGCTGTAACATTCCCAGGCGCCGAGATCGCAGTAGAACTGGAATCGACCCGGATAGGTAGACGTGAACTCTTTCTGATAATCGATCCTTGCTGCAAGGATCGCGCCCTGCATTTGGTAGGGGAAAACTGCGTGTACCCAAAGAAGAAAGGTTGTGAAAAACCAGAGGAAAGCGGTGATGTGAATCCTGAAGAACGAGCGGAAGTCTTTACGATATAGGCGTATAAGCAGGCTGATTGCCACTAAAGCTAGGACAATGACATCCCCACGCTGGCGCTCAGTAGAGTCAATGACGCGGCCGAAAGCAGCATTTATTGCTTGGTAAATCAGATTGAAGAGGTTGTATTCCTCTTGAGTCAGCGCAATAGCGAACAGCAGCAGAAGCCAAGTTAGCGTTATGTTCCGATGAAAATGAGCATAAAACCCGCACCAGATAGAGAGGAACATCAAGAATACGCCGAAGTCCTCTAAGCACTGATTGCGAGTGAACCCGTCTACCCCAGTGCCATCAGGCACTGAGCATATCGCTGTAACGACCCAAAACACGGTACAGAACAGCAACATCTGCACCGGCCAAGTGACACCATTGATACGGTGAGTCATTCTTTCAAAAATATGCATAGCTATTCATCGTCGCTCACATTAAAGAACGGCGAGATTAAGTTGCCATGCGAATTGCTTCCACTGATGTCATTACACTTACTTGAGGGACGAAATGTCCGAATCAGACCGCAGGTATCAGCGATACTTTATTTCAGAGGGAGCCTTCAAAAGCCAAAGAATAAAAGGCTCCAGCTTCATTGGCACGCTGAAGGGCTGGATGGACTGCCAGATACGAGACCTTTCCTATGCCGGCGCCCAGGTCTACAGCAATGCCAAGCTTGGTCTTGGCGCGAAAATAGAGATAAAGCTGACTAGTGACCAGGGCAAGGAAATGAATTTCAAAGGTGAGGTAGTGAATATTGGCCGCGACCTAGCCACCTCCCAACAAAAGCTTGGCGTTCGTATAGAAGAGCCGGCCGTGGGAAGTAAAGAAGCGAATTTTCTGGGTGATCTATCGGAAAACTTTGAGAAGAGTTTCTAGCACCTCCCCCTGAGGGGAGGGTAGATAGTAAATTAGGGAACCGCCAACACCACAGACATGACAGAAGGGGGGAGCGTTAAATAGGAGGTCTTCCTACGCGATTCCCTGAAAGGCGTACGGATTTGAGTCCGTTAGAACACATTCTAGCAAAGCAAAAAGTCGTTTGCATGGCAATTGACCCGGTTCACATAATTCGGGCTGTCTCTTCGAGCCAACGAAATGACCTCGGAGCCAGAGACAATCAATATCTCAGCTACTGACAGCAGGTTATACGATCAGGTTCAATCTAGTCCAAAAATACTTTTAAAAAACTCTACTAGGTCCGTTTTCCAACCTGTATGCGCCGTATTCATGTGCTCGTCGTTTGCCAGAATAAGAACTGGCTTTCCTACCAAGGGCCCTGATTGCGCTGTAGGCATCAACCCATGGTTAAATTGACTCACATGACTAACAGCGTTTAGCGCGCTGCTTTGCGCCACTTCAAGAACTTCCTGACCAGACTTATTCTCCAGACGTGGGACCTCCAACCGCAGCCAGCCACCTGAAAGGTCCTGATCAACGAAGGTCTTCGCCGTATAAAGCTGATATTCACGACGGATATACGCCTGCACGCTCATCCGCAAGTGGTCCGCGATTTCATTGGCCGTTACTGAGGACAGAGCATTTCTTCCAGCGATAGGGAAGATGATTTCAACTACGCCTTTCCGGCCGAGAATCTTCAGCTCTTCGACACTGTCTCGCAACCCAGACTGGGAACTGAGGTTGTCGCTAAGACGTGGCACTTGCAGAGCACTTTCGAGAGGGGCTAAATCAAATGTATCTGCTGGCGCTCGGGTGGTAATTAAAAATGACTCCGGGGTGTAGAACTCCGCGTATACAGACTGAACCCCTTCGTAGGTATAGCTCAGAAATGACCGGCTATCTTGTGCGCAAGGACCAGGACCATCCGTAGTTGAAGCGACGAAACGATCAAACAAAGAAGGTGCGCTGCGGTAGTTATCATCTGCCCGCAACTCATTCACGATGACTTTTTTTTCGCTCTCGAAGCCAAGCTTGGGGAGTGAGGATCTACCCAGGAAAGTAGCAAGTGATTGAACCATCCGCTGCGACTCAGTAGCTGGGCCAGATACAAGAAATTCAGTGTAGTCGCCATGAGTCGAAGCACTGAGTTTGATTCCGTGAGCCTTGAGAGTGATGATCGCATCAACGACTCCGTCACCCAGCGGCGTGCCAGAGAGTAACAGGTGCTCGATCAAATGCGGTGCTTCGCGCATCCCGCAAACGGAGTTAAGCCCAACGTCAACAATGACGCCCAACTCTACGCTCTGTGCTGGCGCCTGTAGGTCAATAACCTGCAAGCTTTCGCTGGAGTGCACAGGACCGGCCAGGAGCGTAAGCGCGCACAGCGCGACTTTGGCCTTAACCGATAATGGTTTGTTTGATTCGTTCCAGGAGCGTCTTAACCTTCGGGTCATCGGGGATAAAGTCCATCGCGCCAAAGCGAGGCCCCGATTCAGCCGACACGTATAGGTACTGCATTTTCCCATTTTTGAAACCAACGTAAGGCGCTCCATAAGCGAGGTATTTATCCATCTCAAGGTTGCTTTCAACCACGTTGTCAGGGTATCCGAAAATCAGATGGATGCCTGTGCGCGACCAAAGCTCTGCAACTGGCCTTTTCACTATAACGACCAAATGAATACCTTGAGTTGACGCCAAGGTAAACGCCTCATCGAGTTCAGCTGGCTCCAACGCCAGGTCGAGGCGGTCAATTATCAGCGTCAAGGCACTCCGATCAACATTGAGCACCTCAATATGTGAACGGACCAGTTCAAGTAGCGAGTATCGCCGTTCAGCAATCTTGGATACCAAAACGGGTTTTTGCCCCAGCGCCTTCAGAGCAGCGTCACCATACTGCGGTTCGATATTCCCGCTATATGACGCAACCGATCTGCTCATAAGCTGCAACCAAGCATCACCGGCTGGGTCGGTGCGCAGAATGACTACGCGCATATTATCCAAGGGGTTTAGCGTCACTTCTTGGTCCACGATGCGCTGTGCCAGCTCAGGGTCAGGCTGAATGATTAGCGTGTGTTCTTGGATGTATAGGCCAAGTAGATACTGAATAGGGGCGTAGTAACCATAACGTACGTGGAATTTCTGGAGCATATCCCGGTTATGCGTATTCGGGTCGAGGGTATCGCCACGGGCATATGAAAGGATAGCGTCAAAGTTATTGAAGTTCAGCATGGCGCAAATGATGTCACGCTCAGGTATGCCGTTGCGGTAATCGACCACATTAGGAATGGACAGATTCATAGCCATGCGCATGAAGTCCATAACCTGGTGCGTTCTATCGCTGACCAATATCTCGGAGTAGGGCCGCACCAGCTGAAGGCCTGGAACAGGATCGACGAGCTCACCAGTTGCGCTGTCCTGCCGTTCATACCCGTAAGCCCGTGCAACCGTCTTGGCTGCTTCCTCGGGAGTGAAGCTTGCTGGATACTTTTTCGCTAGTCGTGCAACTTGAAGTTCGATCATCGGCCGTGGTCTCTGTAAGGTTTCTTTGTGAACCCCGCGTAACAAATCCCACGTCGCTGGTTGGAGGCTTAGCGGTACTTCTCCAGGTAACGATGCAGGTAAAGATTCTCAACGAAGGGCTCCAATTCAATCTTCGCTCTCGAAGATCTTTGAGTACCTCGTTGCGTGGGTTCCCAGTTTACTAGTGGGGTGACCAAGGGCACCGGATCATCGCGGTCATAGATTATTGGTGTAGAACAAGGCCGCATAATTGGTTTGATCTTGTCGAGAAATGTCACACGAGCTCTGATGTGCGGCTTACCTGCACGAAACACGGCAATACGTTCGTTCGGGTTCAGTGACTTCAGCTCACTAATGCCAAATGCGTACTTCAAGGTCCGATCATCTGAGTCCATCTCGGAAGGCAAAGGGACATGACCATGCATCTTCCTCAACACTTCGGAATATTCTTCAATAAGTGCTCCAACAGTCTTGGGTTTGACTGAGGGTGCTGAGTCCCAGTAAAACCTAACTTTGGCCGGTGCCGGAACAATCCAGGCCTGACGCATGACCTGTAAACCTGAAAGGTAAGGCATAGACTTCCACAGTTTCATCCGCTCGTATTGGTCTGGGATAACCTCTACCAGAGACTGGATTTCGGACTTAAGCGAGTTGGTTGTCTCAAGCTGCTGTATCCACTTCTTCGGAAGAGCCACAAGGCCTGGCGCACGAAGCGTCTCACGTGGATTCTGGTTGCCGGCCTCAATCCGGATAGCGGTCAGACCTTCTATCACACGATTAGCAGCCTCATCCGAATAAAGCGTTTCGACTTGAATGACCTTGCTATCATCAACCATCGCTTGATCCCGGTACGGAATGTGCCAAGCGACATCAACACGCATCTTGGATGAGTGAAGTTTCATTTCATTAGCCAAAGAGCCAAGTTGATTCTCCAGCCTTACCACTAGCTCTTTAATGCCTTGCTGAGGGCTCAAGTAGTTCTTCATATTTGTGGCCATTAGCTTGTGTGAACCATCGGTACGGTGATCATAACGCCTGATTGCTTGCAGCCCACATTAGTAACTGCCTTGTGTTGAGTTGAAAAACAGATCCGTTAGAAAGAAACTGACTTCGTACCCATCGAGACAGACCATGAATATCAGCTCTGAATTTTGTAAATCCAAAAACATCTTTACCTTTACATCTGCGTTCCTGAAACAGTTTCTTAAAAGCGCGGATGATAGAGGGGTCAAAATCCCAGTACCGCTCGACGCCACCGGCATGGCGACTTTTATGGCGCCGGCGGCATTGATTGCACAAGCCATCAGCAACGAGTTTGATCCAAGTAGTGCGAAGCTCAAGGTACTCATTGCATCGCAAGATAAAATGGTGATGATCGACAAAGGAATGTGGCTGAGCTTTGCCAAGGAAATGCTCGGGGATGAGTACAAAATAGATCTGTTCAGCACATCATTTGCATACAGCGAATCAAACATCTATAGCTGCGCCAAAGAGCTAGGCCTTCAGGAAGTAGGCGATATTACTATTGCGGAAGCGGAAGCCGAATCATGGGATCTCATGATCTGGTTAAGCCCAGCTCTGGAGATGGGATTTCAGGATGAATTGGCTTGCCTTGCTGCTTCGCTAAAAAGCAAAGGCACCACCGTAATAGCAACGATGTACAACGAACTGGACGCAATCATCCAGTCGTACGCAATTTCACCTAGTGGTTACGAGTTTGAGTGGTTGAATGGGTCAATGCGCGATACTGCACTCAGCAAAAGCTCATTAAATCGGTATGGAATAGCTACAGAAAAATTAGGTATAGAAGGCGGCTGGGGGGCAGTCTTCACCCGCCTCGCAAAATCTCATGAGCCCATTTCAGACGAAGACAGAAAGGCTCTGATCTTGTCTGCCAGGATCACAAGCCTAGAAGGGGCTAAGGATCTGAATTGGGGGTTCGGCGATAAAGTCGATGGCGTAGCTTTTGGCAAGTACGAGCCAGTAGGGCTTATCGGTAATCTTGCCGCTGATCGCAATAGCGGTTTCCTGCTAAAGCAATGCTTTGAAACTCAGAGGCTCAAGTGTATTGGCCACCTCCCAGCTGGGGAGCCTAGATTGGTCCCACGCAATAGTTTTCTGCTGGCGCCGTGGGGTGCTCGCACATTGCTTATCTTCAAAGAATCAATAACGAAAGAAGCCTCCAAACGCAGTGAAGCGATTGAGCTCATGCAGAGTGCTTTTGATAACGGCCTGATAGAGGCGGGCATTGCACTGGCGAGAAGTTACGAGTCAATTGGCACGGAAAGCTATAAAGCGAAGGCGAATGAACTCTACGCGATCATGGACGATAGTCATTATATGAGCGCGTACGCTTGCGCTCATAAAGCTTTAGGGCGCTCGGATGAGAGCGAGTGCCTACGCTTACTGACCGTTGCTTCAGCTCACCAGTACCCGCCAGCGATGACTGATTTAGGTCTCTTGCACCTTGAGAAAGGGGACACCATCCACGGTGTGAAAATGATCACAGCCGCAGCTGCGGCTGGTGATGTCGAAGCAAAGTTCAGGCTTGGAGAAATGAGTATTCAAGCCGGCAACTACGAGGATGCCTTTACGCTGTTGAGGGATGCGTGGAATACCGGTCATGCACAAGCGCTTGAACTGTCTGAATGGTTGTGCACGCAGCTAATAGGCAGGCCCGAGGCCAAAGCCTCGTTGGTTAAACGGGAGCTAAAAGACATCAAGGCATTCAAAACCAAGATTAAGACCATAGAAGCCAAACGTCAGCGCAAATATGGTTAAGCTGGCCATCACTTTTATTCTCGGATTCCTCTTCATATCCGAGCATGCACATGCGTCCCCCGAGCCAATCATCGACTTTTCAGTTGAGTATTACTCTGTGTCAGGCAGAACAACTGACGAGATTAATCGCTCAATATTCGAGAACACACCGATCATGATGTCCGGCAGAAGATATGGAGCAGTGACCAAGAATGACTTCATTACTAACTTTGACCAGATTGCCAGTCGGAGAGGAGGTTGTGAGGTCAGAAACGTTCGGGTAGAGCTTAAGAGCAAGGTTATATTGCCGAAGTTAACGCCGGCGTATCAAAGCAATCAGGTTTCCCAGGAGTGGAATCGCTACCTAAGCGCGCTGATTGATCATGAGAAACTTCATGCCAATAACGCTAGGCGGACTGCTGAGACTCTTGTTACAAGGCTGTTCGGTCTAGAAAGCGACCTTCCTTGCGACCAGATGAAAGTGAAGCTTAATCAAGCGATTGATCTGCTGGTTTCCCGAATGGGGGCTTGGGATCTACGACTTGACCAGCAAACAAGTCATGGTGCCGCACAGGGGGCATTCTTACAGGGTGGGTTGAACTGATTTTCCGCGCATGCGCGGATAATTAGACAGAATGTTACCGATGGTTCAGCTTTTTTCAGTGGTGACCGTGGTGACCGAAAACCATTTGTAAGTGGGTGCGCATACAGACCCCGCGACGACGGCCGCAGCGAAAACCCATACCGTGCTAGAAGTCAGAGCAGCGCTTAGCGTCATAAATGCCGCGCAGAGCATTAGGTGAAAAACTGCCATTGAAATGCCGACCACCCAGTACCCAATTAAGCTCGCGGCGCCCTTAGATATCACGGGTCTCATGCACTCGCCTCAAGGGTTGAGCTGGGCCCAAGATTCACCGCTTTGCCATGGCGCACGCCTAAAAGAATAATCTGTTGTCCCCTGGCTTTTATTAGGCCACTTGTCTCCAAACGCTGAATAGCACGACCAGCTGTCTCCCTTGCGCAATTGACCATCTCGGCAAGCTCAATGCGCGTGAACTTTATCTGAGTCCCGCTAGGGTGCGTCATTGCTCCGGGCAGCATAGATACCGAAAGTAAGCATTCGTAGGCTCGCTCTTCAATATTCATGAACAGCAACTGAGAAAGACGTGAGGTAGTTAGCGCTAACCGCTTGTTGATGTGAAGAGCCACTTCCCGGACAAGGCCGGGCTCCAGCTTTGCTGCTTTTTTCACCACATCGTGGCTTACGGAGTGAAGAGTGGCATCGCTTAGTGGTTGATATGAAACAGTTGCGCAAAGTGAAACATGATCGCTTTCAAACAAGCCTTCTTCGCCAAGAATATCGCCAGGCATGAGAAACCCTATATGGACAGACTCACAACCTTGCTTATTTGATACATAGACCTTGAGACAGCCGCTCGTAAGCATAAAAAGCTGTCGAGCTGGAACAGCAGATGGGGTGATATGAGCATGCTTATCATAAGTCTTTGGATGCCCTCTATGGCGGAACAATTTCCCTAGAAAACCTGAGAATTCAAATCTTTTATGAATTGCCAATGCCAGACACCCGTCGTTAGATCAAATTGTATTGCCAAGGTATGTAAAAACCGCCAAGCCCTCAACTCAACTCGATGCAGTTAATGCCATCTTAGGTCGAGGCCAAATGACACGGGGCAAAAGAAATAGCAAAGGCGTCAGCTTATCAATCAGCAAATTTATAAACTTGTGGAGCCTAGACCCAGAAAACAGGCATCTTTAATCAGAATTGAATGCCCCTTCACCGTCAGATGCCCGGCAACGTGAAGCTCGCGGATTATTCGACTCAGCCTGTCGCAGGAGATGTCGATCCAATCCGCAAGCTCGGCCCTACTCAACTTGATTGAAATGCAGCCACAAGGAGTTGGAATCCCAAGATGTGAAGCGTAATTCTGGAGGGCATATCGCGTGCGCTCAACGCTCGAACGTTGCTTGATCTGTACCAAGTGAAATTGAGCGATATTCAGTAGCTCAGCTTGTTGAGCTGCAATTAGAGCCTCAACTGATGTACGGGCACCATCAGGTATACCAAGATCAGCATACCTTTGAACGGAAAGCTCAACATCTGACTTGGCTTCCATGATGATCTTGAGGTCAAGATCTGGCGAACGAAGAGAAGGGGAGAAGACGTAACCTGGTCCGACGATTGATAGAAATAGCTTTTCTCCGAGCGGGGAAGAAGCAAAAAGCGCGACGGCGCCGCTCTTCAAAATGAAGTACTCAGATTGAACGCTGTCCAACCTCCCAGGTAGGGGGCTGTTTTTCCGAAGACGAATGGTTTCTTCGGCAGCAATGGAGGTAAGGACGGTTTTTCTATGAGACAGCATCGTGGAGGCTACTTGATTGTTAATCTCATCGTAGCCAAAAGAGCCTGGCGCGCAACTTAACCCTTGGCACTTACTACCTTAGCCATCGGAGAACATTGACTGCACTTGTTCTTGCTGTTCGTCGGCAGAGTGCTGCCACCTGACGCTATGGTAGATCCGTTCAGCTTTCTTGTTGCCAATTCCTGGTACTAAGATGAGATCTTCAATCGAGGCATTCATGAATGATAGCGTTGATCCGAAATGCTCTAGGATCTTGACTGCCGTAGTCGGGCCGACACCTACGACACCCTCAATACAGAACAATGACTCTGCTCGGCCAGGAGCGACTTTGCCGCGACGGAATGTTGTTTCACGACTCTCTTTGAATGCGTGCTTAGCAACCCTGTAGATAATGTCTGCGGAGGCAACGGGGCTGCGCACCGTAATGACAGAAGCACCATCGAGGGCAGCAAGTGATGCAAGGGCACCGTCGATGGCTTCACGAGCGACAGCCGCTCGTGTGGTATACACGTCACCTTCAATCAAAATTATGATCTGAGCAAAATTTAGCTTCATTTTGCCCACTTGGTTAAAGAGACGACCAGAAATTATCGACTCAAGAAATTCTTGTGCCGATTTGCGTTCAATAACAATGCTACTGCTGACAACATAGTCGCCGATCTCAAGCTCGCCAACCTGTAGGTGAGCCCCGAGGTCATTAAGCCTTGGTAAGGTCTGCCCATCAACTTCGCGTTTGTTTGCATAAATGGTTATTGCCTCAGAACTGCTCATTGCTACCTCATTCCTTTCAAATGTTACTCAGACTAAAACGACCTCAAGGATCTCGCTATCGCCCTTATGGCAGATACTTAAGTCAGCCTACAGCCTTGGATGCAAGCTCTGCTGCCGCAGGTGAATATCATGCGTAAACCTATCTGTTATTTAGAGCTGGCTGCATTTGTGTAGCGCTGCCAAGCTATTTTCAGGTTCTGAATCTGAGCCGAGGTGGCAATGCCAGAGGTCGTAATTGACTCAATCGTAGTTACCAACTCACTCCATCCACTATCGAGAAATTCATCTCCCTCAAGCTCTAAATAGAGCCGATCACGGATATCTTTGGACACGGAAAATTTTCGTTTAGCTGCGGCTGCGATAAGAGCTTCGTTCAGTGACGATTGCATCCGCAAAGGAAGCTGTTTAGCTTCTTGGCCGGGCTGCATAACAACCAGGCCAGGACCGAGAACAGGATTCTTTTCTAGGCTCGCGTGCAAAAAATAAAGAATTTGCTGGATCATAGATCTTCTATTTGAGGCAGCTGATTTTTTTAATTTCTCAATCATCGAAGGGTGCATCATCACCGTACGCACCATGAATTTTTTATCAGCCATATATCCTCTCTCAGTACTATGTGTCTTGTTTCAATTATCATAACGGATCGAAACCAGATTGAGAGGCTCAAGTTACTTGGCGCCAAAGGTTAAGGGTAAAGGGTCAAATCAGATTACGTTTTTTGAGAGAACAAAGATGTCAGCCAAGCAGTTAGACGAAAAGAAATATGAACCTACCCAGCTATGTGGCGAATGTTGGATCGAGCATGACAGCGTCCTTTGCACAGGTAATTGCCAGACAGAAAAACCGCACAATATTAAGAAAGAGGATGACGGAGCGGGTACTCAAAGATCGTTGTTCTGATTAATGCCTGAGTTCCAATAATTTGGAATCACAAAATCACCAATTCAGCGATTCGTTCCAAGTGACACTCCAAAGTAGCCGTTATGGTGAGGACTGAAATCACCATAGAGAGAACGACTATTATGAGCGACCAGAAAAAGAAAGCCCTAGCCTCTGCAATGGCCCAAATCGAGCGTCAGTTCGGTAAAAATGCAGTTATCCGTATGGGGGATAACCCAAAAACGAAGATTGACACTATTTCTACCGGATCACTGGCTTTGGATGCTGCAATCGGTGTGGGCGGGCTTCCACGTGGGCGCATCGTGGAGATCTATGGTCCAGAGTCCTCCGGTAAGACGACTCTCACCCTGAGTGTTATTGCCCAAGCACAGAATACCGGCTGCACCTGCGCCTTTGTGGATGCAGAACACGCTTTAGATCCAGAATACGCCGGCAACTTGGGTGTAGTGGTTGACGATCTTCTGTTGTCGCAGCCGGACACCGGTGAGCAGGCTTTGGAAATTACAGACATGCTTGTGCGCTCGAATGCCGTAGATGTGATCGTCATCGACTCTGTAGCCGCACTGGTGCCGAAGTCTGAAATCGAAGGCGAGATGGGCCAGGCATCTGTTGGGGTTCAGGCACGGCTCCTCTCCCAAGCTCTGCGGAAGCTTACGGGCTCGATTAAGACGAGCAATACCCTGGTGATCTTTATTAACCAGATCCGCATGAAAATCGGCGTAATGTTCGGCAACCCTGAGACTACTACGGGTGGTAATGCGCTGAAGTTCTATTCGTCGGTACGCCTGGAAATTCGTGGCGCAGATCAGATCAAAGAGGATGACGTGGCAATTGGTCGGAAATGCCGAGTAAAGGTAGTTAAAAACAAAGTCGCTGCGCCGTTCCGACAGGCCGAATTCGTGAATATTTTTGCGAAAGGGATCTGGGTTGAAGACGAGCTGGTTAACATTGGCGTCGAACACGGCTTGGTTGAAAAGTCTGGAGCATGGTACAGCTACAAAGGGAACAAGATAGGGCAGGGCGCGAAAAACGCAGCAAACTACTTGGTTGAGAATAAAGAGATCGCCAAGGAGATCAATGACACGCTGCGGGCCATTCTCTTCCCACCGATTCAAGAGCAACCAGAGCAGGTAGATCAGAGTGAGCTTGTGCCAGCCTGATTAGAAAATGAAAATATAAGCCCTGCATGCTGTCAGGGCTTTTTTTGTTTTGATGCATGGTAAGTTATCTTGATTGTGACACTCACGAAAAAGGCAGTTTCCCTGTATAGCTTTCAATCCCATCATGCCTCCCAGCTTGTCAGGGGCCAAGAAGACAACACCAAGGTGCCTATATGGAAAAACCATACGACGATTACTATGTGGCTTGGCGCAGCTACAACCCCAAAACAGGGGGATGCTGTACCCATATTACGCGCTATGGCAGTAACAAAGCGCTCTGTGGAGTGATCACGCTTGAAGGGAGTGGGCAATCACTAAAAGAAGCTGATGGGTTTGTAGGCTGCAAGCGTTGCCAGAAGGCTATAAAAAGGGCAATGGAGCAGTAGGCTTATGGCCCTGATACAAGTCAAAATCGCACCTGGACGTGCGCAACATACTGAGCATTGAACCCGACTTCGATGGTGAAGTTAAAAGCTCAAGCCCCTCTCTTCGCGGGTTCTTTTATGTCGTAATTTGAGTCGTAGTCCCTCGTGATAATGACCAGTTTTGCGGCATGAGTTTGCGCAAAATAATTTTTCACTCGATACGAATGACACACCCCTAATTGCCTTGACCATAGATCTCAACTAGAGGGGATCTTATATGTTCAATTTCGATTATCCGGTGAAAGCTGTACCTGAATCATTCCGTGAGTTTCTTCCGACGCTGACGACTCCTGCTATACACGAACTTCATACAGAATTTCACGAAGGCGTAGTACGGATGCGTGAGTTTCATAAACAGCTATTAGGTGATGAGGGTGTAAAAACTCTTTTGAAGTTTTCGGAAGGTGTTGAGATATATCACAACTCAAAGCATAAAAAATCAAAATGGGAAGGTGACTTGATCGAAATGTTCGACCTGGACCGCTCGATCAACGCACGCGCAGAGAAGTTCTGGTTCAAGCTATTCGATTTAGTTGGACTTTCAAATATCTTGCCGAAGCCCATTTGGGAGAAATGGAAAGAGTCTTTTGAGTCTTGGCGGTTTTCTAACCTTACTCCGCTTCCACCGTTCACCTCTGAGGTGATTTATAGCTGTTTGAACACGATTGAGGCGCAGCGGGCAAACTTTATGGCTCTGCGCGTGCAAAGCTTATGGGATGGCCTCTCGGGATGGCATAAAACGAATGTTGGTAGTGCTTTTCACAAACGATTCATCTTGGACAACATGTATAGCGATTCCGGTTCGACTAACGATAAAGATAGGACTTTCGTGGACCTTTTAAATGTTGCAAGCACGATATTGACAGGCACGGATGACCCTTTTACCAATGCTCATGTTGAGCTGGCTCGCGCAAGAAAAAATCACTGCGGTGAGTGGGTAGAGGTTATGGACGGTGCGATCAGGATAAAAGCCTTCAAACGAGGAACCCTACACGTTGAAGTTCATCCCGATATTGCAAACCGGCTGAATATTGCTCTTGCATACATCTACCCTAACGCGCTTGCGGACGAGCTCACTCTAAAAAAGCCACGAAACAAATCTGGTTTTGGCTCAGGAAAGCTATACCGACAGAAGATTGCATACTCTGTCAGGTCGTACCTGAAGAGCTGCACGCAAAAACAAAACAAAGAAGGGCTCTGGGTTATTCGTGACCCTGTCAGCCATATAAAAATCCATGGCGCGTTAAGACAGTTGATCACCGAAGTCATTTTGCAGATAGGCGGGCAAGCAGAGATGGGAGGCTATCTGTTCGACTATTGGCCAGGGGACGTGATCGCCGATATTTTGAAAACGGGTACAGTCCCACAAAAGGTGAGCTATCAGTTCTACCCAACTCCTAACGATCTGGCTCTAGAGTTTGTATCCTGGGTCGGTGTAAGTGATTCCGGCCGCTACTATGAATCGTCTGCTGGGACGGCTGGCATTGCAAAGCATATGCCTTTACAAACTCATTGTATCGAGATTGACTCTCTACGCTGTATGGCCCTTGATCAGATGGGTTTCGAGGTTACAAAAGGTGACTTTTTGAAGCTCCTCCCGGCCGACGTTGATGGCCTTGTTGATGGGGTCCTGATGAACCCTCCATTCGAAGGCCGCGCATGGCAAAATCACTTTGAACATGCAGTTCAGTTCGTCCGACAGAATGGCGTAATTGGTGCAATCCTCCCTATGGGAGCGATCCGCAAGATGCCAGAAATTGCAGGACGCAAAGTCATCTATTCAGAAGTGATGAAAGGTCGGTTCCCTGGAACCTCGATAGATGTAGTGTTTGCGAAGTGGGTTAAGTCATCAGTTCATAGCTCTAGTGAGGAAGATCAAGTGCCTCATGCGACTCAAGATGATCTTTTTGCTGCGTGAGCCTTTCGGCGCCGTGTTGGATGCAACCGGCGCCAAAAACACAAAGGGGCAATCATTTCCAGATTCCTGTGAATGTTCTCGTACAAAGCAAAGGCATCGAGTTGGAATGACGGCCTAACGCATTGCCCATAGACTTGGGCATGTAGAGGTAAAACAAACTACCGGACCCGATTTATGAATCCCGCTGTAGTCGCAAAAATCATGTGCTCTGTAACTGATGACCTATTATGGAAACCACGGGTCGGATGGGCGAAAAAGCAAAACCCTACAGCTGCCCTAAGGTTGCGTGTAGGCTCGGGAATGAAAACTTACGTTCGGCACAAAATGGACACTAGCAAAGGTGCCCAGATGGTTCTGACATACGGCACAGAGATGATTGTTAGCAAGTCTGACAAGGCATGTCTTAGTCTCTGGACCACTGGCCGCGAAGTCAGCCAGCGAGGGTACTACAATGGAGAGCTTTCACTTCTAAACGTACTTGCTCAGACCATAGTTCATGAGTTTGGCCACGTTGTTCAAATCATACTTGGTCGTCGGTATAAAGGCTCTGTGCATAACGCCGAGTTTTATCAGATTCTGGACCGTATCCATAGCAGCGGGGAAGCTGAAAAGATCAGGAATGAACTTAATGAAAGGTGTCTGGCTTTTAACATTGATCTTAGCCAGGTTGAAGCCAGCCACTCAATACCTGATGACGATGCATTGAGTCTCTCAGAGATCCGCACCAACGAAAGATTATGGTTTAAAGCGCCAAAGCTTCATGCTCATAACCCAGTACTGGTAACCAAGGTGCTGAGGAAGAGAATTGCTGTGAAATCCGAGTACAATCCAAAACTAATGTGGACAGGCCCACCTACGGCTTTCAGCAAGTCGCCTACAGGCTTGTAGCTGCTGGAGCCAAGAAACGTATAGAGAGGATGGGGGTGGCCGGCTCGCACCCTAATAGTCCTATTACTTTCATAATAGGACTATTGTCGGTATCTGAAATTTGATGAAAAACCAAGGAAGGCACCTGATGAATGTAAGCAAATTACTAAGCTCTGATGCTACCGAAAAGGTTCTATCGCTTATAAACGATTGCAACCGCTTTCATGCAGCTGTGGCTTGGGCAGGAAAAAACACTATCGTTGACGCTATGTTACTGAGCCCTATGAAAATAGGCCAAGTTGTTGTTGGTACGCATATGTACCAAACTGACCCCAAGATTCTCAAAGCTTTTTCTGAACACAAAACCCCAAGATGTATGCCTCCTAATGGCAAGCTATTCCATCCTAAAATCTACTTTTTCGAGCTCAACAATGGGTTCGCTGCTGTCATCGGTAGCCATAATCTGACTAATGGTGCATTTGGAGGAAAAAACATTGAGGCAAGCATTCTGATTGAGGGTCAAAGCGAGTCTGTTTTTAAGGAGGTTCGCGAATTCATTTCGGATCATTATTCACTTGCTCAAAGAATCAGTCCCGACTTCCTTTTTTCATACACGCTACAACATAAGCTGAAGGCAGATAAGCTCCGCGAGCTTGAATCGTTCAACATAATTAAAGCTCCGCGAAAAGGTGATGCTGAATCAACCTACAACCTCACGTGGGAAGATTTCGTCAGAGGCGTCAAGGCTGACCCTTACCATACCTTTCATGACCGCCTAACGGTCTTAGAAAGAGCAACAGAGTTATTTCAAGAAACCCCTAGCTTCCAAGATATGACGATTCAACAGCGGAAAGCCATATCAGGCACTTTCGTAGAAAATGAAGAGCATTTTGAAGGCTTAGATTGGGGCTTCTTTGGCCGTATGATAGGTTTCGGCGAATTCCGTCACCTTGTGAATGAGGCGCCTGCCCTTCTCTCTTCGGCCCTTGAGCAAATACCATTTGAGGGTGAGGTTACTGAGAGCCAGTATCGGGATTTTGTACTGCTGTTTCGTGAAGCATTTGAATCACGTTCACGAAAAGGACGACACCCAACCGCATCCAGGCTACTAGCCATTAAGCGGCCAGACTTCTTTGTCTGTGTAAACGGAAAAAATGACAATGGCATCTGTGATAGTTTTGGCCAGTCTGGAACATCTTTGTCATTAGACAATTACTGGGAGCGTATTGTACTGCCAATGCACGCCTGTGATTGGTGGCAACATGAGCGGCCTAGGCTTGGAGTTGAGAGCCGCATTTGGGATAATCGCGCTGCATTTTACGACAGCATTTACTATACCCCTTAATCTTGTACGCCATGCTGGCTTATATGTGGCTTAGCCCACCAGTAGGACTATTACAGTGTGCTCCAGATGTAGAGCTGGAGCACAATTCCAGCTCAAGACTAACAACCGCGCATGCCTTGCCAGCACTGAAAAATAACCGTAATCGGCAGCTTTGGTTGCGGTGACGAAGTGATCATGTATACCACTAAACACGGTATCTGCGACCCGTCTCGCTTAGCTATCACCCTATTTCAACTCAACGTACTATAGCAACTGCAACCAGTTGAGATGCGCTTCGCTATCCCATGCGATACCTTCACGCTACGAAAATAGGAGGTTCTATGCCGCATGTATTGCTGACAACCGAAGACAGAGAATGGCTTGCAGAACAAAAGCAGATAATCGCCACTAGGTTTGAATTTTTACTACAGAGCCTTCGATCTCATTACTCTCAAGATGCAATATCTTTTGCTCGGGTCGTGCCTATTTGGCATAACCACCGTTATATTCAAGCCGAAGCTGTCTATCAAGACATATCGGAAAAAGTTCCTGGTAGCCAAATTTTCGAGCAATGGGACTATCGTGTTTTTCAGGATGTGATGAGAGCCTGCGATAAGTTATCAAGCTTCGACGCTGAGGTTCTGCTTATTGCCTCAGGGTATTCCGCATCCTCAGACGCAGAATTGGCCGACGCGTGTGCAAATGCTGTGTCAGAAGCATATGACGATCTTTACAGGGAGCCTGTGTTTGATTAAACACCTTTTTTTAACTCATAACGGCGATACCATTTAATTTTTCTAAAACCACCCTCTTCCGCGAGGGTAATTTTTAAGAAATAAGCAAAGAGATTCTTATGGCTGTGTTTTTTTATGGCGAGGGAGAACATCCCGCTGGTTTCATTGGTTACCGCGTAGCAACAACACTAGGAAATGCAAAAGAATATCGGCAGGAATATTTTGCATTGAGCGAATACAGCCCATCAAAGGCAAGCAAGCTTGCGCATAAATTAGATAAATTGTGGCGTGATGACGCTATAAGTGAAATAAGAAATAATCTGTTAACCACGAAAAGAGCCAACGCAGGAGCTGGTTATATAGTACAAGGGTTCAGGGCATCACTGAGAGTTGGGCGCGGACGAAAACCGGAGCACCGTACATATATTACCCCCAGTTTTATTGTCACAATCCCTGGGTATGGAAAAGGACAAAAGGAGTTTTCAATAAGAAAACTTGGGTTTGATTATGCTTATCAAGAAGCGGTGAATTTCTATTCGAAGCTGCACAATTTAACAATAGCTGAGACTTCATTGCTTATGAAACTTAAACCTAATCAGAAATTGTTCACGTTTACCCTTCGTTTAGATCTGTTAAAGAAAGGTACTATCGTTACCGAAGCCTACATAAAGAACATTTTGAAGTTACAAAATGTAGTGAAATAGCGATGACCCGCATCATGTACTGGTGCGGATCATCTCAGATCTAACCTTACCGGAGCGTGTCTTCATTTCTCATCAGGTTTTCTAAGCGACCTCTTGCCATCTCGTAAGATTCGCCTGGCCTTGCATACCTTTCGATATCCGCACTTGTCACTGTCTTTTTCGCCTTGCTGTTCCCTACACTTTTCATGTTCCCATAGGCCCCATCCTGGTCGGCTTCGTTCAAAGCCTTTGTGGCGCCCTTTGTCAGTGCAAAGGAAAACCGGAAATGGGTTACCTTGCGGCCGGATTTAATCGTAACCATCTTGCAGACTATTGCGAAAATAAAGAAGCACGCAATTGCGCTCTTCTTTAGATGCCTATCCAAAGATCTCTTTCACTGAAATTGGGCACTGAGGAGACTGTACAGCCCCACATGATTCAGAATAAGGGCAGATTCTTCTGACGGGAGTCCCTTTGACTGCGCAGCAGCCCGAGAGCCCGTTCCGAGACGGTTAGGCGCTTTGAGCCCGCTTTGACATGCCGCACAAGATCGCTGCCAGGAAATATGGTCAGCTCAGCATCCACTGGAGCCGGCCGGCCTGGTGCCGAACGCTTCGGAAAGATAGGAGCGATGTTGAAATCATTAACGAAACCAGCATTTTCCATTTTTCCCAGCTCCCGCTGGAGAGCGTTGATGCTAGCGCGTATTGTCTTGTGGTCCAGGCCCGGTGTGCGGTTGCGCAGTTCGGTCAACCGGATCGTCAGGGGGTGTTCAGAAGAAATGTTCGGAGCCAGGAAATGCATCTGGCGCTGGAGATAGCTCGCAAAGGGAGCCAGGTCTGCACCCATATCGTATTGGAACTGTCTGTAGCCCACGTTTCGGATGGCGTGGGTTACCAGCGGGTGTAGTTGGATCTTCCAGTTGTCCTTGCCAGAAATTGTCTCATCGTTGCTAGTAGTGCGTGTGAACGATGGAACAATTGGATTGCGTGTTGAGGTTTCGGAGGCGCCCTCCTTTTTGAGCGTCATCACGGATGACGACAACACCTCAAGTGCTTCACGTATCTGGCCATGGCTATGTGTGCGGCCCATTGCCTTGAGAACCAAAGCCATTTCACGAATCGAGAAGGTGATGAAGTAGGAAATTTCGCCGTTCACTTCTTCAGCCTGGGCTTGCTGGCATGCTAGGTAAATAAGAGCCTGCTCTACAACCTGCTCACGGACACCTGGGAATCGGCGTTTAGGCTTATTCGACTTTTTGTTCGGATAATAGGTGCCAGGAAACAGGGTAAGCTTGAACTTGCTCCCGTATATCTGGAATTCCTTTTGGTAATCGTTGGGGATTTCGTCAAGATAATTGAGGTTGTCCGCAGTGTACTTAGGGATCAACTCCCACAGGGTAATGACGTTACTGAGACCTATCGCCTCAGCTTCGGAATTACAAAGAAAGGATTGAAACAGGCCAAGAGCAGCAGCTTCACGCTGAGGCGGTGGGAAAATTGCTGGAGAAAACGAACCCTGGGGTCCCCAAAAGACTACCTGCTCTTCTGTTTCCTGTGCCTCTGTATTTTCGTTTCGCATCTCATCACCAATTTGACCAGCAATCCCTGCAACCGAAAGTAGTCTTCGTGTTTCGTATCCGCAATAGGGGTGGGAGAACAGACCTCCATAATACGGGAGAACAGACCCCTTTAATTACCTCCTGTGGGGTTGTCGGGTGCCACTTTAGCATTTCAGCGTCCTCGGTATTCTAGCCATTCTGGATAGTCCGACGAACGATCAGCTTGTTTTTGAATGTGGGAGATTGGACCTCGATAATTACATCTTCATGTGGGAGTGTGAAGGTCGATAATTGCTGGGGCCCCGGTTTTACAGCCTTCTAGGCTTTCTGTTTCTTCATCGCCGCTGCAATAGAGCGGGAGGATGATGGCCCATAATTAGCCTTAAGTGCGGGAGATCAAAGGCCGTTAATTGTCTGGACCGCTTGTGTATGAATGGCGAGCTCCCTATTCCACTATCGCCACTAGGCCGGGAGATTCAGGCTCGATAATTGCCAGTACCAAACGGGAGATTTGAGATCCATATTTGCTATAGGCCCCATAAATTCTGGGCTTCAGACTTCTCGCACCAATATTGCACACCTATTGGGGCGGGAGATTCAAGCTCGATAATTGATAATGTTGCTGGGAGAACAGACCTTCATAATTTCCGATCCAAGGCCGCAAACGCCCCATCCCTAGCATCCAGAGCGCCACTAGAGAATAAAAATTAGCTGTGAGACCAACCCCTGTAATTAGCTGTTGGAGTGGGAGATACGTCAACGATAATTGCTCTAGCCCTCGCAACTACAGGGCTGGCGTGCGATTTGATCACAATGGGTGGTGGGAGATTACTCGACGATAATTGCCCCACCGGGAGATTGGACCGCCGTAATGCCTCCGTCCCCGCCTTCGATTTCCAAGCTGAGCCTTCTGTATGGCCGCTTTAACCGGGAGAACGCAGCCCCATAATTACCATTTCGGGCTGGGAGAACGAAGCCCCGTAATTGCTGAAGCCCCCATAATCCGGGTTAATCGGGGTTGTCGAGTCTGCAATACCCGGAACCTACCACTTCCAATCTCATCGGGAGATAGAAGCCTCATAATTGCTGGAGCCCCCATAATCCGGGTTAATCGGGGTTGTTGAGGCTGCAATACTCGGAACCTACCACTTCCAACCTCACCGGGAGATAGAAGCCTCATAATTGCTGGAGCCCGCTGTATGCGGGGATTGGGTTGTCCGATCATCGAAGTTTGGCCGGGAGATTACACCCCGTTAATTCTCTGTCTATGACGGGAGAATGGACGGCCATAATTCATCAACAAGGATGGGAGTATTAAGGCCCATAATTACTCAAGGCCCCGTGGTGCGTGGGATTTAGGGATTTCGTTCCCCAATATATGGTTTCGGATTATGGGAGAACGGAGGCTCATAATTATCAGAACGGGAGGGAGATAGCGGCGAGATAACTACCCATTTGTTTGGGAGATCAGCCATGCATAATTACTGAATAGCTAGGCTTTTAGGGTGCTTCGGGATTTTCCATCGCTGTTCATCGAGATATGCCCAAAAGATCCGTCCCTGGGCGGCGCTGGGAGGATGAAGGCCCGTAATTCACTACGCAGTACAGTCAAAGCGGCGATCAATCGGTGGGTATACGTCATTCCAGGCACAATGGTGGCTAGTTCTATTGCACAGCCGGTCTAGTCCCCCGTTACTGATCAACTGGTTTATTAAAAAGGAATTAGGATATAGGAAGGACAAAAGAACAGAAGGAGCTGGGCCTATGTCACTGTTTAGTAAGTAAAAAAACTGCATAACGTGCGTCTGTTCTCCCGGCTTAACGCTTCAGCGTCTCCCACTTTTAAGCTGTACAGTCTTTTCAGTCTGGTATTTATGGGGCTTCATTCTCCCGTTCGATGCGACTGATTGATGCGAATTGGGGGGAAGATGCTTAATTATGTGGCTCTAACCTCCCACGTTTGACCAATTAACCCGCTCTGTTCTCCCGTTTTGACGCTATTGCTCGCCTACTCCCTGATCATTTTATGATCAAAATGAAATAGTGGCTAGTGGGCTCCCAGGTTATTGGACTCTAGACTCCCGGTTTTCCCGTGCCTGGCCTCCCGCCCTTTTTCGTTGTTACAGGAATTTTGGCATCGAGAGCCTTTTTAGTCTCTTTGATTCCGCATATAAAACGCCTGTAGATCAGGAAACACGGGCATTTGAGACTACTCCCTGAATCTTTCAGCATATCACCTAGATGGTAGGGGGGTATCATTGCTCAGACCTGAATCATTCCGCATATCACGGGCGCCCCCTGATTCGTTCCGCATATTGCTGCTGAAGCTTACGATTTAGCCCCCTCCCCCCTTAGCTTCGAATAGCCTGTAAGCAACTTTAAGGTAAGCATCTACATCAAGTTGAGTTGAGAGATCAATTTCAGGCGTTATTGTTGATTGGTCAGGTGCTGAAGCCTAAGCTTCGGCGTCGCCAAGGATGGTGTCTTTTTTACAGCACCTACCTAGACATAGTGAAAGCCTGGAAACTCAATGGTAACCGGGCTCCAATACAAATCTTTGAGATTGAAAGATGATCAAAAAAACGTTTTTGGTTGGTTGTGTTGCTGCGGCTGTAATGCTGACTGGTTGTGCATCCGTCAAGATGGAGTCTGCTTCTGCGGACTTGGCGCGGAAGGAATTCAAAGCCCCTGCGCCGGACATGTCAGCCGTCTATATCTATCGTGACGGGGTTCTCGGTGCGGCTTTGAAGAAAGACATTCGTGTGGACGGCAGACTCATCGGCGAGAGTGCGCCAAATACCTATTTCTTTGTCGAGCTGACGCCTGGCCCGCATACCCTGGCCACCGAGTCTGAGTTCAGCGATAACGAGCTGTTACTTGAGGCAGAGGCTGGCAAAAACCATTTTGTAGAGCAGTACATCAGAATGGGGGCTTTTGTAGGCGGTGCCAATCTGCGCATTGTGAGCGAGGAAACCGGTAAGGCCGGCGTTCGCAGCACCAAGCTGGCAAGCCCAGTTCAGTAGAAATACAGCCGGCCCCTAAATTCTGTCGGAGGCCGGCTCCTCGCTTCAATCTCTAACGGAAAATTATGCGCCTCATATCCATACCGCTGTTACTCGCCCCCCTATTCTGCTTTCTGACCTCCTTCGCAATTGCTGCACCAGATTCATTCTCACAAGCCAAGCGGCTACTTCGGGATCACGTCTATTTTGATCAGAACCAGACGCGTGGCACTTTCTACTGTGGCTGCACTTTCTCATGGGTCGGAAAGTCCGGAGGTAGGACCAATTTAGAATCGTGTGGATTCAACGTTACCAAGATGCCTGAAAGGGCTGCTCGTATTGAGTGGGAGCATGTAGTGCCCGCGTCTAGTGGGGGTAGACACATGGCCTGCTGGCGAGAAGGAGGCAGGAGTAATTGCCAGAGCACCAGTGAGTCGTTTAACCGTATGGAAGCGGACATGTTCAATCTTGTTCCCTCGGTTGGATCTGTGAACGCAATGAGATCAAACAATAACTACGGAATGGTTGCTGGCGGATATGAGGATCTTGGTGCGTGCCCAACTAAGGTTGGCAATACGGATCGTATTTTTGAGCCCCGTGATGAAGTGAAAGGCGCAGCTGCTCGGGTCACCTTCTACATGTCAGACCGGTACAACATTCGGCTGTCACGAGGGCAACAAGCTGTATTGATGGCTTGGGACCGTCAGTACCCTGTAACCAGCTGGGAGCTAGAAAGAAACCGTCGTATTAGCAGAGCGATGGGCCATACAAACCCTTTTGTTACGGGGGAGCTTCGATGGACACAGGGTTATCAACCCAGGGGCGAAGGTGTTCTTCCACCGGCTATGCCAATAGAGATGCAAGCATCGAGGTCTGGACGAGACACAGTGCAAGGAGATCAACATGTCATTGGTAACCGCCGCAGCAAGGTCTACCACCTAGCAGAAGGTTGCCCAAGCTACTCGCGTGTAGGTCAAAGCAATCGTGTTCCGTTCAGTACCGAAGAAGCTGCAATTTCAGCCGGATATCGTAAAGCGGGGAATTGTCGATAGCCTTAACTGTTACCAACTGCATAGACTTGAGTGGCTTGAAGATCGTTATAAATTAATACTGCGCTCATGATTTCGACACTAAGAGAGCAGTTGCTATCAAAGCCATGGATGCTTTTCGTTTTTTCAGTTGCTTGGGGCGGTTGGATGCTGCTGGTTGGCGCCGCACCAAACCTGATTGCCGGACGCTCCATTGAGTCCCTCACATTTGAGTACAGGGACTACTTCCTGAGAGTATTTGTTGTCTTCCTGGTGGCGCACCTGTTTACCAGGCAGACAAGCTTCAGGCTTCTTCTGGCCATCCCTCCGGCGACACTTGCGCTCCAGCTTGCGCTTGATGTTTACCAGTTTACTGAGTGGTATTCTCAGACCTTTCGAGTGAACCTGCACGAAATCAACGCTCAGTTGTTTGTCGTCCCTATTCAGGTTGCGGTGATGCTCACCGGCGTAGTTTTCTGCTTTAGGGGTGTAACAAGGACTACAACACGAATTTTTGCGACCACAATGATGGTCGGCAGCATCATCTCTACCTTCTGTTTCCACCTGGCTATCGTAAATGTGAGCTACAAGCCGATTGAGCGTCTTTATTCGGACACACTCGAACGCGTGTCTGACTTAGAAAGCCCGGATGAAGTGTGTGAAACGGTTGGATTCAAATGCCAAAGCTTTGAGCTCGGTCAGCCAGACTGGCCGGCTAATCTTCGCCGTGATCCTCAGATGTACAAGGCTCATGAATTGTTGCTCCAAGAGCTTATGGCGACACATTTCTGGATAGAGCGTGGTGATGGTGCTGAACACACATTAGGCATGGCTGACGTTTCTGATCGCGAAGTCGTTGCAGCCGAGCTGCTGCTTCCGAGCAATGTGCTTCTTCCAGCACTTCAGTATGTGTTCGCTGAAGAAGAATGTTCGAATGAGCTAGGATACCTATGCTGGGATTTTGGGTCAGATTCTGAGCGCCCTCACCTAACTGAATATTCTGCGTCAATACTCAATACGATCAGTGGGGATGAAACATTCTTGCATACATGGGTATACGCCTATGACTTTGACCTTGATGGCCCAGGCCTATCGCTGCCAGCTTTAATGGTTGCTGGCAGGGTTAACGGAGGACATACACGAGTTGCCATATCCAAGCTGCCTCAATACTACCTCGACACTCTCAGGGCCGCTCTTGAGAGCGGGAGGTGTCACAGCTCAGGTTGCCAAGTTCTTGATACGAACAAACCAGAGCATGCTGATACCCCGCAAGTATTGCAGGCATTAATCGAAAGCTTGAATACCAACAGCTACGACTCGCTCCAGGTCAGCTGGGTCGATAAAGCGATTTCGGCTAACCCAGTACTCTACATTAACCGACCTGAATTCCTTCGAGCGAAAAGCTACCAAGCTGGAACCTTCAGGGTAGTGACAACGCCTCAAGCTTTTTCAGACTCTACCTTAGACATCAAGATTTCCTTCAATTTGATAATCGCTATCTTTTCGACGTCCTGGCTGACCTTCGGTGTATTTCTGACCCTATTTCACACAAGGAGACAACTACTCAGGAGTTAGCCCGGCCAACGTCTTTGGCAGATCCAACGACCTGGACTTTGAGTAACTGCATCGAGTTGAAGTGCAGACAAAAAATTGTGGCTGTAATTTGTTCCGAAGACAGGAGAAAGCCGCGCATGATTAAAGGAATGAACAGCACTGTTAACTCAGCCCACATTGCAAACTCAGTTGAGATGCGTGTTCGAATTTCATCAGCTGACTTCGCTGACTTCAGTTTCTCGGGCTTGTTCGAATCGCGTGAGACTGGCGAAGACTCAATATCGCATGATGGTGAACACGTACGGTATGGCTTTCCCAATACCAGATCCGACATAGGGCTTATGGTCGCTTATGGGCACCGAGGTAGCAGCTCGGTTGATAGATCCATGGGCAGGAAATATTTAGGAGCGTTGGCGGACCTCAAGGTGTTGGTAGAGGGGTTTATCGCTTTGAGCTCACCAATCATAGAATTACTCGGCAAGAGGTATCTGCTAGCTGTTGTGCCGGGCCCTACCTTCAAGCTAATGCCCAGGGCTAGAAGTCTGCCTTCTGGCGTGACAAGCGAAATGGAGGTAGCTCTGCACTTGGTTAATGATCCCTCTACCATTTTTCTGAACAACGCCAGCGGCATTGATATTGCCAGGATGCTAATCAGTTACAGCTGCTTCAGTGAGCGTTTCATGCAAGGCCTTAGTGCCAACCAGGCGGGAGCTGCTCATTTGATATCTATGTACGCAAGAATTACTTCTCAAGCACGCATCTCAAGCTCTTTTGGAAGCCCGCAGAATCTGCGGGTTGCCGGCCAGTTACTTGACGATATTGACCACGCGGATTCGCGCACCACAAGCATTGCTATGTCTCATTGATACGAACACACAGAGGAATGATATGAAAGCTCTTATTTTGGACGACAGCCGGACTGATGCTTATGTTGCCGCTCAAACGGCCAGTGAGTTTTTCAGTGACGTTGAGGTCTGCGGCACGCCCGTGGAATTCAAAAAATCTATATCCATGGTCATTCCAGACATCATTTTTATGGATATCCATATTGGTGACCTTCACAACGGAATCAGCTTGATTGATGAGATAAGACATCAAGACTCTGACATCAGCCTGATCCCAGTGATAGTCGTCACCGCTTCGAATGATGAAAAGCTACACAAGTTCGCGCTGGACAGCGGCGCAACCGCAGTGATGACCAAGCCATTGCTTGGCGATAAACTGCGTCCGCTTTTGCATCAGTATATTCCTGGTTATCAAGACAAAATCGCTATCTAGTGCCAATATGAGCCCCTCCCCTTATGGGGAGGATAGCTCTTCGATGCCTTGCCCTGCCTCGGCTAGACATTGTCCCCCCGTCCTCACCTATACTTTCATTTCAAAGCCATTCTGGATCTTGATTATGCATAAGTCGGTCACGCTAATACCCATATTCGACACTTACGCGCAATTTACTCAGAACACGGAGCGGCAGTATGAGATGGACAGGCCTTTTCTCACCAAGTACCTGGACAGCTTCAACAGTCAGTTTGATGCTAGGTCCGATTACGAGGCGGTACGTCGCTTCCTAAAATCCAATTCTAGGGTTCAGACCACCTACAATAATTATCGGACTCAGGTTGAGCGCTTGTTACTTTGGGCATGGCTGAAGCAAGGCAAACCGGTTCTTGGTTTGCTGCGCAGCGACATGGAGGAGTTCATGGGGTTTTGTTGCTCGCCTGACCCCAGCTGGATTGGGAAGGCAATCAAGAGTCGCTATATCACTGAGCAAGGTTGCTTGGTGCCTAATCCATCTTGGCGCCCTTTCACCATGCGAACCTCTAAAGCTTCCTCGAAAGTTGCCAAGGAGGAGCTTCGAGATGTGCCGGCTCCCACATTCAAGATGTCTTCTGGTTCCATTGGCCAGGTATACGCAGCGATCAATTCTTTTTTCCATTACTGCATCTCAGAGCAGCTGATTGGTGCAAACCCTTGCGCTTTAATTGGCAAGAATAAATCGAAATGGACCGGCCGGGACCTCGTTTTGGCGAAACCTAAAGCTCTGACAAAGCTACAGTGGGAGTTCGTGATCGAGACAGCTGAGCTCATGGCTGAAGAGAAACCAAAAAAAGGCGAGCGTACCTTATTCGCAATTGTGATGATGTTTTCTTGCTACCTTCGCGTCAGCGACCTTGTAGGCAATGGAACTTGGCGGCCGACAATGGGTAGTTTCCAAAAAAGTAACTCTGGATGGTGGTATCACGTAGTTGGTAAAGGAAACGTTCAAGACAAGATCGCAGTGAAGCCCGACTGCATTCATTACCTGAAGAGATATCGTAAGCATTTGGGTCTTCCAGAATACCCCGCTGCCGGCGACTCAGATCCGTTGTTGAGCACGGCCCATGGCCGTGCTGGCATGACTGATCGACAGCTACGGAAAGATGTTCAAGCGGTGCTGGACCGCACGGTTTTGAAAATGCAGGAAGAAGGATTTCCTGAAGAGGATGTGTCAAACCTCAGGTCAACAAGCCTGCACTGGTTTAGGCACACAGGAGCCACTTTCGACGCGCCATACAGAAGCCCTAAGAACCTTCAGGCAGACATGCGCCACAAGAGCCTGGCAACCACGCAAAACATTTACTACAGCACCCTCGACGACGAGCGTGCTGCTGAAGTTGAGGGCCTGACTATTCGCCGGTAGCGGACAGCTCAATGAGCTTGGCAACTTGGCTGTGCTCTCTCTGAAGCTCCCCGAGCGTCTGCTCAGCTTCAGGGCCATCTTTCGTCACAGCCACCTGGTATGCCTTATTGGCGAATTCCGCCAGGAACCTAATAATCGCTTTTGCCTCGTTTCTACCTTCGTCGCGTGCTTCCAAGCACTTTTGCTGGGAGCTTATGACTTGGCTATTCAATGCGTCGATTCTTTCGTCCTTGCTTCTTGCGTAATCCTGCGAGGATGAAAGGCTTGACCTCAACTGCTCTACGAGCTGCTCGCTGATCTCAAGTTTTCCGGCGACAACATTATGTGCATCAGATAGCGATTCTAGTTTCTCGTTTGCGTGAATAAGGTTGTTAGAGATGCTATCTCTGTCGGATTCTAGCTGCCTGACTTGCTTCCGGAGAGAGCGAGCTTCTGACGTTGAGGAGGCTTCCAGGTCAGCAAGCGCTACTAGTTGTTTCTGCAAGGTCGCTAACTCGTCTTGATGTTTCTCAATTTCAGCCTGACGTTGCTGCGCAACTCGTTCCTCATATTCTGTTCTCTGCTGGCGCAGATCGGAAAGCTTGTGTTCAAGTTCATCGGCTCGGTTTGTTTCGATTTTCAGGCTTGAGACAAGCTTCGCGCTTTTTGAGATCTCCTCCGTGTGCATCTTGTTCAGCTCGGCGTAAAGGGCCTCGACCTTACTCACGCGGTTCGTCAGGAAGACCCCGGACTTAACCTCACCTTCTAGCTTTGCTTTGAGAACATCTTTCTCATGATCTGATACCCGCTCTTTTTCAGAGAGCAACTCGCGTTGGAGTTTTAGTTCTGCCCGCTCGGCTTGTAATTCAGTGTCGGCGAGTTTGTTTATGTGACCGACCATTTCCTCGCACAGCTCATTCAGACGGATATCGAACTTAGCGATTTCATCTGCGGGCCCTCCAACAGCACCAACGATTTCTTCCAGGTAGCGCTGGATAGTGGAAAAAGACCCACGGTCACCCAAGAGCTTGCGAATTGCCCTCGCGTTTGGGGATTCTCCTTCAATCTGGAGCTGTTTGTACGCCTCCTCAACTTCGGGTTTTGAAACCGGGCGACCGCGTTCTCTTTTCATAGCTCTGTCTTCCTTTTGTTGATCTTACCGATCCGACCCTCCGCTGCATGCTGCTGGCGCTTGTCTTGAAAAAACGATCATC
>TARA_R110002124_G_scaffold273077_1_pt1 | contig 39242 bp, 35 predicted proteins | sample TARA_R110002124 | Tara Oceans TARA_R110002124 (sample SAMEA4397445) | marine metagenome | biome: Polar Biome; feature: [SRF] surface water layer (ENVO:00010504); material: water (ENVO:00002006), including particulate matter (ENVO:01000060) such as... | depth 5 m
GTCGCCGGTTTCCGATGCGGCCCGCCCCATGCCGATCTTGTCCCGTGCCAGATCGAGGTCTTTCAGGGGGCGGCGTTTGCGGGCGCCGTGACCGCCCAGACGCGGCCGCTCGACAATGAGTTTAGCCATGTCGTCACGCATGACGGCAGCCTTCCAACGAACTCTGATTATTGAAAAAGGGCGACAAACGCCAACAGCGCGAGTCGGCATTGCCGTCGCGCTTCGAATTCTGCGGGTGGCCGCAGCTATGTGTGATGTGGTTGTCGCTTGCCGGATTGATATCCGATGTCGTTATCGGACTCAAGCGCTGTTGCGTTCACGTATGACGCTATGTCCGGGCCACGGCAGATTATCCCCGTCAAAAGCTCCGTGGGGGATTGAAGGGACTAGTCCTCAACGAGGTCCTCTGTCACGGCCCTATCCACCGTTTGGCCCTCACGGGCCATTTACAGGTCTGCCGGCCGGATTGCGGGTCCATGCGCCTTTGGCGCTTCGAACGAAAAGTCGCCTTCCGGATCGTCGTCGCGCAGCCGGTCAGCGAGCGAGATCCCGCCTGCGGAACCTGCAAGCCGCTCATAGGTCTCGTGGCTGATAAGGACGAAGGCGGGCCTGCCGCGATCCATGATAACAACCGGCGCCCGCCGCGCCGCGTTCTTGGCCCGGGCCGGGTTTGCGTTGAACTCACGACCGGTGATCCGGTGCTCCGACATGTTACGGCCTCTTCAGATGACTGAAGCACATTATTGAGACTATTTTGTGGTTGATGCCGCAAGGGCGATTAGGTCCTGCCGATTAACGGCGTCACCTGTAATGCCCTGTTCCTCTGCCGCGGCAATTCGGCGCGCAGCATCCTGACCGATGCGATCTTGGGCCGACACGGGGCCGACAGGTTCAAGGCCTACAGCGCCGGCAGCCAACCGGCGGGTAAGGGGCAGCCCTACGTGATCAACCATTGAACAAGAAGCAAAGCCGCCATGTTGCTCTTCGGAACAGAGTGCGTAGCAGATATCGCACCCATGAATAAAACCCAAGCGCACACCATATGAATACGCTGAACTCGCAAGCACCCCTTAGCTACATATATTCATATTCATAAATAATTAAATCCCTATGAGGTATACTTATTTATGGATTAAATAGTCCGCGAGCCTCCGATGTTTCGCATGTCAGATGCACATCATTGGCCGGGTCGCCCCGCTCCTTGCGACGGGGAAACATTCTCTTCATGGTTCGCTCGTGTCGCTCACACGAACTTCCTTTCCCCGCCAGACCTATACGCCGCAGCGGTTCCCGGTGCGCGGCTTTACTCCATCGACTTGGACCGAAGATCCGATCCCGATCTATTAAACGTGCTTTCCAAAAATACCGGCATCGCGGAGGAGCATCTCTTCACCTTGTTCCTCACCGAGTTCCAAGGCCGTGTATACGAACGAGACAACCCTAAGGCCCCTCTGACTTGGCTCCCCCATTCAGGAGGAAGCCGGGGTTCATACGGCCAGCAGGCATGCCCTAGGTGTCTCGCATCGTCCACCCCATTCTATCGAAAGGCGTGGCGTCTATCGTTCACGACGATCTGTCCAAAGCATGGGACGGGCTTGATTGATCGGTGCCACAAATGCGGCTACGCCATCGCGCCACTTCAAACCTCTTCGGAAAAAATGTTCTGCCATTGCCACAACTGCGGAGCGGACCTTCGTAGCGCCCACCAGCCCAAAGCAGATCGTATTGATCGTGATGTTCAGGACTTCCTCGAAGACGTCATAAAACGCGGGGCTGCCCCACTCGGTCAAAACGGATACGTGCATTCTCTTTCCTACTTTTGGATCCTTCGGAAACTTTTCCGCCTTGTCGTATCCGGAGAGTTTTCGTGGCCCATCCGCGAGCACGTATTAAAGGAAACCGGATGGACACTCGGCACCCCGTCGATACGCCGCCTCAAAAACGTCGACCGCCTTCCCTCCATGCCGCGCCGTCTTGCCCTTCGGTTTGCCAACCATCTGACAAACGATTGGCCGGACAATTTTATCTCGGCATGCCGATCGGTCGGGCTCACGCAAAGGCGCCTTCTGAGGGCGGAAGAACATGCACCATTTGCATTCGTCGCAGCTGTCGAGGCGCACCTCAGTGAGGGCCCGACGACGGTCGACGACAGGCAAGTTGATCGCGCAGTTGATTTCTTGGTGAGACACAACCAGCGGCCGACCCATGCAACTCTGTCTGTTCTTTTGAACAATCGCATACATGCGAAACGCCACTTGGCGGCGGCTGGCCGGCAGTGCGCCCCCTATGGGACTCATCGATATTGGAAACTCGACGGCGTGGCGCCGGAAACCCGCGAAGCTGCGAAACGTGCGGCCAAACTGGCCGGCGAGAACGTCGGGCCGTGGATCGACCGCATACTTCAAAAAGCTCTTGAGCAAGAGCATTGAACAACATATAGGGGAATAATAGGGAAAAATATCTACATGCAGTATCAAGCTCCAAAAAAGCCGGTCAGAACAATTCCTCTGAAATCGCGAAGCGTTAGGGGCTTTTATACGTCTACCCGATGGCCCCGCCAGATCGCGTTCGAGTCGACGCTTGAGCGGGATTTCCTGATTCTCGTAGATTTCGACCCAAGTGTCGCGAAAGTCTTGGAACAGCCATGCCGCATCAGGTTCATGGATAACGATGGGAAGATCCGTGAATATACCCCCGATTTTCTGGTCGATATGGCGGGTGGGTCAGCGCCATCCAGACTGATCGAGATAAAGCCGGCGGCCGAGATGGAAACGCAGGCAGAGGCCCTCAGGCTCCGCTTCGCTGCCGCGTCGTCCTATGCTGCAGAACGTGAGTGGTCCTTCACAATTCTCACGGAAGATGACATCCGCGGCGTCCGGCTTGAGAACGCCAAGTTCCTTCTGCCTTTCCGCCGACACCCGATCGATCATGGGAAGAGCGCCAGATGGTTGATCGGCCTGCATCAGGTGGGCAAATCTAAAGCGGCTGATCTCGCCGCTATTGTTTGGCCAGCCCCAGATGAACGCGGCGTTGCGTTGGCGACACTCTGGCAGCTCATAAGCATTGGCAAGATCAAGACTGATTTAAACGATCATCGGGTCTCCCTCAAAAGCGAGGTCTGGCTCAATGGCTAGACAGGGAAGACGCTTACCGGAATTCAACTATTCGCCTGGCACTCGCGTTCTGTGTCACGGAAAAGAGTGGGTCATTCAAAATCAAATCGGAAGCGATCAGCTTCAACTTGAAAGCCGGGACGGCATACGGAACGTCGTCGTGAAATCTCACGAAGTGTCGCCTCCAAGTTCAGACACACCAGTTCGAGCGATCAGCGCTATCCCCGACGACGACGTGGAAACGGCCAAGAAGAGATTCGAGATCATCAGGCCTGTAATCGAAGGAAGGCTTGAAGACAGAGGCCAGCTGGTAAAGGCCGCCGCCGCGCAAGCCGGCAAAACCCTCCAGACTCTGTACAGTTGGATAAGAGATTACGAAAAAACCGGAACTGTTTCTTCGCTGGCGCCTAAAAGGAAAGGCAGCCAGCGTGGACAGAAGCGCCTGAGCTCCGCCGTCGAAGCAATCATAACGGCCGTGATTGAGGCGGAGTACCTCACCAAACAACGAAAATCGATAAAGACCGTCCATCTATTGATTCGTAAGGCCTGCGTCGACGCCGGCATAAAGAATCCCCCCAGTCTGGACACTGTTCACCGCCGAATCAAAGCTCTACCAGCGGAGCTCACATATGGGAAACGGCATGGCTCCAAAGCCGCCCGAGACAAATTCGGGGCGGCTGCCGGGAAGTTCCAAGGCGGAGAATACCCGCTTCAAACGGTCCAGATGGATCACACCAAGTTGGACATCATTCTAGTGAACAATGAAACAGGGGATGCAATTGGGCGCCCTTGGCTGACGATCGCTGTCGATGTTTTCAGCGGCATGTTAACCGGCATCCATCTCTCTTATGACCCTCCCAGCATGGCAAGCGTTGGGATGTGCTTCTACCGTTCCGCAACGCACAAAGACGAATACCTTAAGAACCTGGGCGTGGAAGGCAGGTGGCCGGTCTGGGGCATCCCGTCGGCGCTTCATGTCGACAACGGCATGGACTTCAGATCCTCAGCGCTAAGGGAAGCCTGCGAAGAGTACGGCGTCACATTGGAGTATCGTCCGGTCCGACGTCCAGAGTTCGGTGGGCATGTTGAACGAGCCTTCCGGAGTATCAATTCATTCATACATGAACTGCCGGGCACGACCAGATCGAATGTTCAGGACCGCGGGGAATACAAATCCGAAAAGGAAGCCGTGTTCACGATCAACCAACTGGAGGAACTGCTCGTCGGTCACATCGTAAACGTCCTCCACAACAACAAACGAAAGTCAGACAAAACCACCCCCATCGACCGATGGGAACGAGGGATCAGCGACACACACCAGATGATTCCAGTTCAGAAGCCAGAAAAACTCTACGTCGATTTTCTCCCCCAAGAGACGAGATCCGTTCAAAGGCAAGGTATCCAACTGGATTACATCCACTACTTCGACCTCCCTCTGAAGCAATTCATAGGCACCAAGCAGGCCCTGAAGGTCAAACGAGACCCGCGTGATATCTCGAGAATCTATGTTCTCAATCCGAACACGGGTGAGCACATGACGGTCGGGTATGCCGACCGAAGAAACGGCCGGGCCTGTTCGTTGGCCGAGTGGAGAGCCCTGCTAGCCGATTTTGAATCCAAAAGCTGGCCCAAGACTGAAAATCGATTGTTCGCGGAACTAGAGCGCCGAGACCAAATTGAAGAAGAGGCGCACAAGGCGAAACGGAAGGCCAAAAGAGTGCAACGGCAAGCCGCTCAAAAGGAGCGCAACCAGCGTGATCTTCAGCAAATTCGCCCCGAAGAAAAAACGGATGGCGGGAGCGGCCTAACAGTCATCAACGGCGGCCGCGCCTTGTCAGGCAAACCGAGGGCAAGCGTCAAACCTAGGAAGTTCGAGCTCCGCAACCGGGGCCGGGAAAAGCGATACGAGGATTGGTGACATGATCGACCCTTTCGCAACCGCCGGGACCTTTGCCGGAACCGTCAAACGCCTGAAACGCCTGCGCAAGACCTCTCAGTCAAAGGCTGAGCAGCGGTTGTTTTTCAAGCGAGACTACTGGGTAGACTATCCTCTAGCCACGGACCTTCTTAACTGTCTCGAGGAGATGTATTCTCTGGATGGTCAGGTTCGGCCGGAAGGCATGTTCATCTTAGGCCCCTCTAACAATGGGAAGACCACAGTCGCCTTGAAGTTCATGCGGGACAAGCTCGGCGACTGGAACCCGTTGGCTAACACCCTCGACGTTCCGCCAATTATCAAGGCTGAAACTCCTCCGGGGAGACCGTCACCCAAAGCACTCTACATGGCGCTACTGCATGCGGCAGGCGTTCCCTACAACCCACGTGCAGTGGAACAGGCCCTGCTGAACCAAGTTTGCAAGCTGTTCTCCGAGGCCGGCGTCCGCATGGTGATCATGGACGAAATCCACAACGGATTGGTTGGAAGTCCAAACCAGCAGTGTGAGATGTTAAACACTCTCAAATCGTTGGCGAACATGCTTCAGATTTCGGTCATTCTGATTGGCACCGATGATGCCCGTTACATGTTTCAGCACAGCCACCAGCTTGAGAGCCGGTTTCCGGAATTCAACATGCCGGCCTGGCAGTTCACGCGGGAATATTCCGAACTCGTGGATGATATGTTCGCCGCCACGGGGCTCGACTGCCCGTCGCCAGCTGAAGACTATGATTTCGTTGATGAGATTCATCGGCTTTCAGCCGGCCTTACGGGCCTGACGAAACGGCTGATTGCGGAGGCGGCATGCGCGTTCATCGACGGCCGTACCCACACACTAGATAAGTCAATTCTCTCACCGATCGCGAGACCCGGGTGAAATTGGAGATTTTCAATTTGGTGACAAACGGACCGTCTTGCCGGTGTGCTCTCTCCAGAGGCCTAACCGTTTGATTCGATAGTCAACCAATTCGGGTGATGTCCCGAACTTTTTCCGCAATCTGTTTTGAGGCCTGTCCTTGGTTGATGGCGTCGATCACAGCTGGCTTTGGCAGAAGTGTCGCTGAAGCCAAATAAAAGATGTCATGCTCCACCGACTATCGGTCATTGGCTAAAGCCTGACATCGCAAACACCTTCGCCCGCAGATCAGGGGGACGATCCGTCATCATTGCTAGACGCAGGCCTACGCAAATTTGCAATAGCATCTAGAACTCTCCTGATTGATTCTGCACCCTCTGGAGTTTGATCCCATATTTGTCGGAGGCTTGAGTTGACTTTGGCCCAGTCAGCGTCCATGTCGTCTTCCTCTTCAAGGCGCGGAACCTTGACATGGAGCACCTTACAAACCTCTACAACGTTGTTACTAAACGTCTTAAAGGCCCCTGAGCAAATTCTGCTTACCTGACTGGCGTGCACTCGGGACATCTTAGCGATATCCGCATAGCTCAGGTTTCTCTCACTCCGAGCTCTTGAAATTCGCCTCTGCAGGTCACGGATTTGCTTGCTACTTGGCTTCATGCTAATTAGCATCAAATATATAATGCAAATTTGCAAGGAGACAATCATGGACGAAATCCACTTCTACCGAGCAAGCGAAAAGCCTTACGGCGCGTTCAGCAACCTGTATCGGCGTGAAGTGTTATTCGAAGATGAAGTGTTTGCCACCAGCGAACATGCATATCAGGCCGGCAAGGCTCGTAAGCCAGCTGTTCGAAAATGGCTCATGGAGGCCCCATCGCCGGCACTCCTCGCCATGGCAGCTCACGGTCTCTACTACTGGGATATCATTCCAGGTTGGTCTAAGACAAAGTTCGACCGCATGCGAGCGGTCCTGCGGGCCAAGTTCACCCAACATCCTGACCTAAAGGAACTTCTTCTATCCACAGGAAACGCTAGGCTCGTTGAGAGCGCGACTGTCGATAACGACGTCAACCGGCTGTGGGGGGAAGTCAATGGCGTTGGTCGCAACATGCTAGGGGTGCTGCTGATGGAAATCCGCAGCGAACTCCGCGGCAGCGCTGATAAGAGCGAAGGCGTTCTGGCGGCCGCTGAGTAACCCAGCCTTAGGCCTGCAGTGAGCGTCTGCTCAAAATCTCTCGAACGTAGTTTGCTCCACGTTTCTTAAAGAGCCCGCGGGCGCCCATGTATGCGCAATTTTCAGCCGCAAGGCGCTGACCTGCGACAATCCCGTCCAGGAGATCAGCTGCCCTCAGACAAGCGGCATCGAACCGCCTGTTCAGCATCCAGTCGATAATGCCCACGCTTACCATGTCACCCGACCCACAAGTATCTAGAACCATCGGGGCGTCTATCGCTTCACACCAAATCGCCTCACCACGGTCGCGAACCTCTAATCCGGCTGCACCGTAGGTGACTATGCGGACACTGTCCGTTAGATGCCTCTCAAGGCGTTCTCCGAGGCGATCCTCAGAGTATTTCAGAATTGTGGCGAGCCGTAGCGCCTCGTCAAAAAGCTGGCTCTCGTCAACGCTCGATGGCTCGAAGAATATGACTGCGCCCGCCGCACTCGCTGTCCTCATTGCTTCGAGAATGCTATCCGAAAGACGATCAGCATAAAAAACGCCACATTGCGTCAGCATTGGCTGAGCGACTTCGAGTTCCGCCTCATCGATTGGTTGATAGCGAGGCAGATCTTCATTAGTTTCCGGGCAAACAAAGCTAAAGTCATGCCGACCTGACGTAATATCCAGCTCCTGCGCAAGGACAGGGGACCGAACGTCGGCACGACACCTAATGTAATTTATGGTCGCGCCCGCCTGGAAGAACTCGTCTACCAGGCGCTTGCCCGTTTCGTCATCTCCGAGCGCCAGGACCGGCGCGACAAGACGACGCAGCATGGCAAGTGAAACCAGCACATTCCCGCAAGACCCCCCGAGCGCCTCGTCCGCTAAATCACCATTCGCATAGACGCGATCAAGGACTGCAAACCCAGTCCCCGCCACATCCACACGTCGACCGTGAAGATATCTGTTATTTTTTATACTCACCTTACGCACCCACTTCTCATCGCCTGTCGAGTTCAAGTGATGTGACGTCAAAGCGAACCATCCCACTTTCAGATGATACCAGAGCTCGGAGGATTCTGTGAAGGGCGTCTGGACCGGACGGCACAGAACCAAACAGAGACCAGCATCCGTGCGCTGCTCCACACACTTCACCGACGCTAATCCCGAACCGGTGGGAGAGGAGTGCATGATCATTACCCAGGCGCGATCCACTGTCCCCGAAACAGAGCACTCCCATCCGGTCTGGCAATCCGGCCTGCATTGCCTCGACAACAGAGAGTTTGCAGGAGCTCGCCGGAATGATGTCGTAGCTATGGCCGGACCCGCTAACGCGGACACGACCATCTGCGAAGGGCGGGCAGGCCTTCATATCGGTAAAAAAGCGGTAAGGATGGTACAGCTGGCCCATGTCAACTGTGATCTGAACCTCACCGTGTTTGAACTCGTGCCGGACGAATAGTTCTCCATGCCCCTGCAGCCACTCTGCGGTCTCAGTGATTGCCGGATGTGTTAGCGGGCGGTCATATTTAATATCGACATCGGCAGTCCGGAGGTGGGCTCCGTTGTAATAGCCAATTAAAACAGAATCCAGCATGTCGGCTGGAAGCGCCTTTCGGAGGTCTTCCCCCGCCGAACCACCGCGGCCGGTTGCGAACCCAATCTTAAGGCCCAACCGGTGGAGACGCACCAACTCATCAACAATTATTTGGTCAGGCCCTGACCAACGCCTGGCGGTGGAAACAACAGTGCCATCGTAATCAAATACAACACCGCCAATATCTGCCTGGGACATAATTTCTAAACGGTTGCGCCCGATCACCTCCAAAGGGCCATCCTCAGGAACATAGGCGTCCGATTTCGCAATCGCTGCACGCTTGTGGCGAACATTCGCTGGCATTGTTTCAGCAAAGCCGACAAGAGACTTTTCCTCATATAGCGGGCGCCCGAACTCACCGATTCCAGGTTTTCCGGGATCGATCCCGAGTGCCTCGCCCATAGCTTCGAGAAGGCCGAAACCGTCCACCAGCGAAAGTGCATTATCGAGACGGCCGCAAGATCCGAAATCACAGGTCAGGCGACGCAGAGGAGTGGGGAGTAACGCGTCCATTCCCGCCCATGTCGACCGAGAGTCGACCCCTGTCAAAGCAATGATGAGGGTCTCGTCTGTGCGGTGGTGGAGCCAGGCATGCCTACCGTGCGCCAAATTCCGGAAGTCGACGGCTTGCACGTGGCATAGCGACGCCTCCCAGATCGATGTCTCGAACAACACTGCAATGGAACGAAGAAGGGGATCATTGGCAATTAAAACGGTATCGGTGCGCCGCAATTGTGACAAGACATCGATGCGCGACGTCCTTGTAGCCGGATCGCGCATATCCGTGAGGCGAGCCCCCAACGCTTCAAGAAAATGGTCCTTTCCGAGAGGATCTCGCGAAACCGCATCACAAGCGAGCAGGAGGGCGACGAAAAACGACAAGAGAGAATGCGTTGCAAGATAGCCATCTTTCGGCTCTGCGACAGGCACAACATGGACATTACCACTGCCTCGTTCAACGACACCAGCGGCAGCTCCACCGGGATTACGTGTGACTATGTTAATGCTTCGCGCGTTCCGGTCATGCGCCGCGAGTGCCGCAGCGACAGCGTCCGGATTGTCGCCTCCGGCACTAAAAAGCCAAACGTCACTCTCAGTCAGATCTTGCTGATCAAGCACGACTTGCATTGGAGTTTGAACGGTTGTGGGCCCGAGGCCCAGCGCATCCCTACAGCGCGACAGGTATTCGGCAGCAATCAAGGATCCGCCGGACCCAACCGAAACAACGTGACGCCGATCTCCTGCTGCCAACTCTATGGCGAGAGGACTGGCATCATATTCGCGAAAGAACTCTAGGGTGGCAGGCAGTGCATCCAACTTTCCAGTGAAGACTGGAGTATTCATAGCGACCCTGCTGCTTCATCGTAGCTCGCATAAAAAGGACCGGAAAGAATCAAATGCACCATCATTTCCGGCAGACCGTCCGGGATTGGATCGGGTCGAATAAAGTAGTTCTCAGTTTCGAGATAGTGCACAGCCATATCGTGTTCGATCGCGGCCATAAGGGCGCCGGCCGCAAGCACCTTGCTTCCAATGGGAGAGAGAACCATCCGGGGTTCGTAGGTGCCTTTCATGGTACGATCGAACCGTGTCTTTAGGGTCGAGAGTGTACGGTAACAATCCAACGGATTTCGCTCGGAAGCGTAGACAATATCACGCGGATCCACTTCCCATTCGTCAACGAGTGCGGCCCGATATTCGGAAAGTAGATCGTCAGTGCGGCGAGGATTTCGTGCTGGAAAGGGCAACAAAGGACAAATCTTGTAAAAACGCCCAATGGCCGCACCAATCTGGGTGAGCGCTGAGGTGTGTCCGCGCGAGAGCTGCGGAATCCAGATCTGTGCTAGCTCTTGTTCATCACCCTCGACTGGTGGAGAGAATCCTTTAACGGGCCCAGCACGGCTCGAAGGAATATTTGATATCTGGTCGTCCATCTCCGGATTAGAGACGATCATGAGGTGGAAGGCTCTATTGCTTGCTCCTTCGCAATCCTCGAGCAGCATCTTGGCGGCAGGAAAGCCAATCCCAATTGACAATGCACTAAGATCAAGGATTACGTCCGTCACGTCGTCAGCGACCGGGCACTCCCCGAGTTGAGATACGATGCGCGTGCCACCAACAGGCGCGCCGTCATTGGCGAAAACGTCAACCTTCAATATGACAGCGTCTGGAACGATCGCCTTAAGATCAGTTTCGTTCTGATTTGCTTTTTCAATTAATTCATCAGCTGCTCCGGGCCGCTCTTCCCGAATAAATACGGCCGACAGGCGGTTTCCAAGAGTGTGGGCTAAAAGTTGAGCAACTCGTTGGGAACGCGGGTCGAACCCTGCCGCCGCCACCAGCAGAACGCGACGCGACGTTGTGGCAAAATAATCACCCACGAATTCACCTACGGCATCGTCGAAATTAGTGATGCAGTTGTCCCAGTGCCTACGCATTTGCCAGACCCGTGACACTACGGAGATAGTCGATGTCCTTTTCCAGAAAGCCGCCCCGGTAGAAGGTCAGGCCATAGGCGAGGCCAACCGTCCCAGTCAATTCGATAAGCGCCCAAAGCTTTCCGCCTTGTCCATAATTGCGCTCAATAGTGATTGCACCATTGGCGATAGCGTATTTAAGAACCGTAGCAAGCTCGTCGTCAAAGGACAGGGTCTCCATTTCTTTTTCAAGAATGGCGATGGCATTGGCACCGGCGTCGAGTGGGGCGTTCGGAAGCAACGACTCCTTTTGACAGTCGCTGCCAATCACATCAACCATATCGCGCACCCGTTGAGCATGAGGAAATGCCCAGGCGTCCATTATCGCCCTCGCCTTTTCGATCAGAATTAATTGTTGATCTCGCGCTGGCAACGCTAAGGGCCTGTTTCGAATTGCTCTGGTCTCGATGTTGGCGACGAGGGCGCCGGCAAACTGCAGGAAGACCTCAGCATTCTCGTTGCTTGCGTCGCAGACGTCATCGACCCCGTAATGGAGCGGTCGGCCATAGTCGTGGTGTAAATGGAGGCGGGCGCCATGAGCAATGTCTGCATCCGCTTTTAGGGGAGTTTTGGGGTCCGGATCCAAGTCGATCTCTTCAAGCAACGGTGCTGACCGGGCAATACGGACCGCATAGCGATGCAGAAGAATGCGTTTCATCGCCAGTCCGACTTCCGGCGCATCGTCGTAGGATTTTGTGCGGGCAATGTAGTCTTCGACGATGCCGTCGATCTCCTCACGCCGCGCCGGTCCAATCTTTAGCCTGCGTTGGTCCTTAGAAACACGGTCTTCGAGATCTTTAATTTGGCCAGGGGCCAGCTTTGGTGGCTCACTGGGAACAAGTCGGTCGAAATCAGTGGCCTTGCGATTGCGCAGCCCTTCCACCATCGGCAGGTATCGCTTAGCCATGTCACGTGCCATCGTGCGGAATCGTTTACGCGACGCATCTTTCTTCTCGTCGCCTTGCATGCGGATATCAACGAAGTCGCGTCCGGTCGCACGATTGTGCGTCGGCTGGCTAGCAGGAGCGCGCATGACCGCGCCAGGGCTGAGCGCATCTAGCCGCATCATCATCCAGCGGCCAAATTTCATCTCTCGGTGTGAGAGCATGCCGAACATACACTCAAGTTGGTCATGATGAAGAGCATGGACGTCGTCGAGCATGACGAGTGGGCTCAATTCGATTTTCTCTCCCTCCCACTTGATACCGATCCGACTGATGACATCGAACGGCGCATAGGGTGCCGTAGCATCGACAGGTATATCCTCGAGCTTTGGTGCCCTAAGGCTCGCACCGATAGCATAGATTGCACGCTGGACCGCAAGCGCCCTGTCGCGAATACCGACAGCAGACAAGCCGCCTATCTGCTCCAAATGTGCTTCGTAATCAGCGCGAGGGATAAACTCGATGTCTTCGATCTCCCTCGTGCCATTTGCAGTAAGATTACGTATAAGGCCGAGCATTGTTCGAGCTTGCACAAGCCAGAACGCGAGTTTTGATTTAACGGAGGGGTCGTAAGGAAGCTCCCAGAATTCCCTATATTCGGATTCCATTGGCACTCGCACAGCAACGACGTGCGGCTTTCCATCTTTGAGAAACCCAGCTTCCGCGAGGGCCGTCGCAAGCGTACGGTTCGTCGCGTTGGTTTCATCTTTTAGTATTGCCTCCACCATCCGGAATTCTGCAAGCGTCGCGAGCATTGTCTTGCCACTACCTGGGGCGCCGATGATTCTAACCGGCACTTCAAACATGTCGTCCTTGTTCCGGCTAGTAGCCAGAAAGGTCGTAAGCGGCGCCGGGCTGACGAGCGACAGAAAGTCCTCATCCTCACGGACATATTCGGTTGCGCGGCGGAGGAATGGGTTAGCCATATGGGTCAGCCGTGCCTATCACGACGGAAAAAGAGCGGACACATCTGCGTTCCCTGCTCTCCTTCGGTTTCCGCCCAAAGGAGGGGGATCGCATTGTTTGGCGTATTGTGCTCAAGGACCAGGGGTAACGCACAATCCGCGTAACCAAATTTCATGTCAGATTGGCCTGCCTGTTGGCAGTGCTCTTCAAGACGCAAGTAGAGGTCGTGGTCATAGTAACGCTCGCATAAGTTCACTATCGGGCCATCAGACTCAAGGGTCGGCGTTGGGTTTCTGGTAGCCTTATCGATCGTTGCAACTCTTAGCGTATTCGGCAACAGCATCCCCTCTGTGATCAGAGCCCGCTCAAAGCTCGTGTTGTCGAGCTTTTGCATTGCCTCGGTGACCCTCACTTCCAAGGCGTCGTGCGCTTGCGCAGTGGACACGTAGTGATGGATATGGATCGTGTAACTATCGGCCAGCGGAAAATCCTCCTTGAGACGCTCCTTAGCGTCCTGGACAATCTTCTCAAATCTGTAGAGCTTTCCCTTGGGCGTGCCTTCTGGAAAACGGATGAACGTTGTACCTGATGCTGTGAAATCATCGATGAGATAGACGTCGCCAAAGCGCGCGTCCTGACCAAGCTCTTTTTTTAAGTCGCTGGCCAAGCTCTTCCATTTGTCGTCGTCCACATTCATCATCGGGATCACTTGCTCCTGAGAGATGTGTCCGGCATTGGCCCTCCGAAGAACATCGATTCGACTACCATCGCTTAGACCAACGAAGAGGCAGCGGCGCAGACGGTTCCTAAAAGCAGCTGCGGCGCCCTTAGTTTTCCATACTTCATAGGGTTTTATGCCTAGCTCATCCCCAACGGAATTACGGAGATAAGGGGTTACAGTCTCGGGGATAAACGTTTCAATAACCCGCTGCATCTCGAGAGTAGAGATATAGACGAGGCGCGTCTTGATGAATTGGTAGGCTGCGGGGCGATCAGCTTCTTTGAAATTGCGTAACCATGATACGAGGCTTTCAAGGAAACGGACGCCTGCGCGAAAGTCCGAATAGCCGTCGTACTTCATTGATGACATGTGCCGTAGCCACGCATACTCCTCTGTAGCGACCACGTTGTCCCATTTCATCACATCTGCCATGAGGTTCAGCGCAAGTGTATTGATCATCGAAGCCCCTCCCCCTTGCGCATGAACATCAAATGGCCACTCGGATTTCGTGGGTCTGTTGAGACAATTGCCCCCGTTGCGAGATTATAAGAAAAACCACCGCCGCACACCAATCCGATTAAGGGTAATTTTTGGGCGTCAATGAGCAAATTGTTGTGTTTAAATTGTAAGTCGATAGGTACAGCGTACTTAAGAGGGCACGCTTGAGAGCTCCAATGATAGCTAGGTCAGAAACGGGGAGATCCGGCTCAAGGTCGCCAAGATGCGAGGAACGAGCTTGCAGACGGCGCCGCGCCCTTCCTTTGGTTAGGGCTCTAGGCCGCACAATTCATTAAAAGATAGATGCCTGTTTTCACAGATCTTTAAATAATAAATCGTCACATTTTAAAAGCCAGACACCACGCATTCCGCCCAAAATCGGCCGATTCTCAAAATCTAGTGCCGTTTCCTACAGCTGTTGTCGGAAACATCTTAATTTGTCCAATCACGGAAACTCTGCAAGAAAACCGGCCTGTATCCCCCTGACATGACACCCTACGCCGCCGGGGACGTATTCCATCGGCCTGATTCGATCGTCCTCAGGAAGTCATCGATCGCTTTCTTGATCAGACCGGATATCACGGCAACCTCCTCCGAAGCGGAGAGCAGCGAGGTAACCGACATCTTCGTCTCGCCGCCCACGGCGACGACCTCCTGAATCCATCCGGAGACCTGCGCACATTGATCGGTACTCAGGCGGATCGTGCGGTCGATCTCCGATGTCGCCGAACTTTGCTCTTCGACGGCGCTGGCGATGCTTGCAGCGATCGCCTCGTTGCGCCTGATGACCTCGGTGATTTTTTCCGCAACCTGCGTCGTGCTGTTGATCTCGCCGCGAATATCCCCGACCAGCTTTGCGATTTCTTCGGTCGCCTTACCGGTCTGATCGGCGAGCGATTTGACCTCTGACGCGACGACGGCAAACCCCTTGCCGGCCTCTCCCGCACGGGCCGCCTCGATCGTCGCGTTAAGGGCAAGCAGGTTCGTCTGCTCGGCGATGTCGGAGATGATCCCCACGACCTCGACAATGCGGAAGGAGCTTTCCGACAGCCGTTCGATGTTGGCATTCATCTCATCCGACTGCCGAACGGCTTCGCTGGATGCAGCGCCACTCGAACTGGCCTGGGAACTGATCTCCTTAATCGATCCGCTCAGTTCTCCGATGGCAGCCGCGACCGTCGACATATTTGCCGTCAGTTCCTCGGCGGCACTGGACACTTCCCCGCTTTTTTCCTGCGCTGTCCTTGCAAGTCCGTCCAACGACTTCGCCTGGGATTTCAGGTTCGCCGAGTTGTCCTCCAAGGACCTGAGACCTTCGCCTGAGGTCCGGCGCAAGCTGTCCGCCATCGCCAGTTCAGACTTGCGCTGCTCCTCGGCGACCTCTTCACGTTCCACCCGATGGCGAGCTTCCGCTTTCCTGGCCTCCCGTCCCGCATTCCGAAGAACCGTCAACGCCCGCCCCATCAAAGCAAGTTCGTCACGCCCGTCCCGCAGAACACGCGTCGTCAGATCGCCCCCCGCGATTTCACGCATTGATTCCACCAGAATCATGAGGCGTCGCACCACACCGCGGTCGACGTAAAGCCAGGCGAGCAAGATGGCCGCAATCAGCGCGGCAGCTGAAATCCCGAACTGGAGGTAGACATTCCGGCGCCCCAGCGCTTCGTTCGCTTCGATCTTTGCCGCCAGGTGCTGCTGCGTAACCTTGACAAAATCTCCGACGAGGATCGCCAGCGCCTGCGCATCCTTGCGGGTTTCACCAAGGATCGCCTCGCCTTCCTGGTGTTTGGCAAGTTCCATCTTGCGAATGGAGAAGACATTCTGGTCCTCGTTTCCTTTGGAGCCAATGACCACGAGCAGGTCGTAAAGCTTCTCCAACTCACTGACGTCCCATTTTTCACGCAAGGTATTGAGCGGAGACAGCGCCGACGCGACAGACTCAAATAATGCCTTCTCATGTTGCTCAACTTCCTGAAGGAATTGGGAGCCTGCGCCTTTCTCCAAGGTCGCGATCAGGAAGTTCACGGTGCTCTTGAATTCGAGAGCCGCGCCCTGCCCGCCGAAGATTTTGAACAAAGCGAGCTGCCCGGCCGCCCTTTTCGCCGGATCATCCCCACCAATTGCAGCCATCGCCTGAAACATCTGTCCTTTCAGGTCGGACGTCACCTTTCCGGTGTGCGAGGTCAATGCCTCCTGCACTTCGCCGATCTGGTTTCTGACCGTGTGCCTTGCTTCTTGAAACCGCAGACGGGTTGCAACGGCCTGGCTCAGCGCCTCGATGCCGTGTTCCAGTTTTCCGAGCTTGGGGCCGACGGCTTCGATCTCTTTGGTATCCGGGAACCGGCTGGAAAGATCGCCGATCCGGCCTCGGATCGATTTCACGATACCTCCCAGCACATCTTTCACCTTGACCCGGTCTGCGTCCGATCCGGCGGCCTGCAGAAGTGGTGCCGACGCGACAAGTTGCGCCACCTGTTCGGACAACTCCAGCGCACTGACGATTGCAGGAACTTTCGAACCCGCGACTTCTTGCTGCGCCTCTGTCATGGTCTGGATGCTACGCCAACTGACGAAGGAGACGACCAACGTCATCGATGCGACGACCAGAATGGTCAGCCAAAGCCTGTGTTTGATTCCAAAGCGGATAACCGTGTCCAGACTAAGATCCGAAGTCGTGTCCCCGTTTGCAATATCGGTCTTTTCCATGGTCAATTCGTTCCCCTGTGCTCCCCGTTACCGGCGGCCGGATTTCGGCAGATCCGTGTAAAACGGAGACAGCTTTGATTTCTCAGGGAGAGCGGAAAAAAAGAACTGGCTGGCGCCACAAGAGCGCGCAGCCAGTTCACCGCCAACAGGGACTTCATGGCGGTAAGTTTGCGAAGCGTGGGCCCAGCCCCCCTGTGCCCACACCCCGCGTCACCGCAGTCCGCTTCCTTGTCGAACGGCAGAAATGGCCGCCCGGCATTTTCGAACCAACCGCTGTGGGGAGCCAATTGGTTGTCTGGAAAACGGATGCGGAGTTCCTCCGCCAGCATCGCGCCTTTCATTGTTCGATCGCCCCAATGCGCCCCGGTCGGCTACATGATCCCGTCAGCCAACATGATCAAGAATGTCAGCATCGCCGCGACGGAGACCGTGCCGATGATTTCCGGCCACCAGCCCAGGTCATAGTCCTCCGGTTTGTAGACGTCGTAGTCCTGGTTCAGGTCCATCGTCATTCCTCCGTCGTTGTCACTTGGTGAGGTTGGGCAGCCACAGGGCGATTTCCGGGAAAATAATCACCAGCGTCAGCCCAATCAGCTGAAGGCCGATGAACGGCAGAACCGCCATGAAGATTTCCTGCAGGGTCACGTCTGGCGGCGCCACGCTTTTCAGGTAAAAACAGGCTGGACCGAAGGGTGGCGACAGCATGTAGATTTGCACGTTCATCGCGAACAGGGTGCCGAACCAGACAGGGTCATAACCCAATTGGACGACGACCGGCGCGAAGACGGGAACGGTAATAAAGACGATTGCGACCCAATCCAGGAACGTCCCGAGAATGAGAATGACGCCCATCATGATCAGGATGATCACGATCGGCGGCACGTCGAGGCCGGTCAGCAGCCCCTTCAGAAAGATCGTCCCGCCAATCAGGTTGTAGATGCCGACCAGACTGATGGCGCCGACGATCAGCCAGATCAAGGCGCCGGTTGTAATCGTGGTCCGCCAAAGGGAGTCGCGGAAACCGTCGAGCGTCAGTTCCCGGCGCAACAGCGCCAGGACCACGGCACCGGCCGCGCCGATGGCCGCCGATTCCGTAACAGTGGCGATTCCCGAATAAATCGCGCCGAGGACGCCACCGATAAGGAGGAAGGGTGGGATCAGCCCCTTGAGAAACCACAGCCGCTGTACGAACGGCAGTTCGGCCTCCGGGACGTCATAGGACGGCCCGAGGGCGGGGTTCAACCGCGTGCGGATCAGAATATAGGTCACATAAAGCATGGCCAGCAGAAAGCCGGGCGTGAAGCCGGCAGAAAACAGATCCTTGATCGACACGCCGGCCTCGGCCCCGTAGACGATCAGCACGACACTGGGCGGGATAAGCGTCGCCAGGGAGCCGGATGCCGCGATGGTACCGATCGACAGCTTGCGGTCGTATCCGAGGCGAAACAATTGCGGCAGGGCGATCAGGCCGAGCAGGACGATTTCGCCGCCGACGACCCCACTCATGGCGGCGAGCACGACGCTGACGAAGACCGTCTGCACGGCGACGCCACCCTTCATGCGGCCGCCCAGGATCGCCATCGATTCGAACAGGTCCTTCGCGACGCCGCTTCTTTCCAGAATATTCGCCATGAAGACGAAAAACGGAATGGCGACGAGCGTGTACTTGTCAAACACATGCACGACGTTCGACGAAACCAGAATAAGCCCCGGAGGCCCGAAATTGAGAAGGGCCGTCGTGACCGAAATCAGCAGCGTCGCAGCACCCAGAGGCACACCGATCGCCATCAAGCTGAAAAGGCCACCGACGATCAGCAGCGTAATGACTTCAATACCCATGTTCGTTTTCCTGACCGGCGGATTGCGCCCGGTTTTATGTTTCCGAGGTTCGTTTTTCGATCAGCCGCGCGAGCAACTGCAGCAGATACATGGTCAATGCCGCGACCAGCAGGACCTTGAGGAATGTCGGCACGGGCGGATTGAAGGCGCTTCCAGAGCGTTCCATTCGTTGGACCGCATGAACAGCCGGCATGAAGCTGGCCCACAGAAGGCCGCTGACAGCCAGCATGCTGAGGCCCAACGAGACCTTTGACAGGACTTGCCAAACCTTTCGGCCGAGAAGCAATTCCAACACCGTTACCGTGATATGCCGGTTTTGCTGGGTCACCGCGCCGACGCTGAGCATCCAAGCCGCACCAATCGCGCACATGATGGCTTCTGTCGTCCACACGGTCGGTGCGTTCAATGCATAACGGGTGAAGACTTCGTAAAGGGAAATCACGATCGCTGTGACATAGAACGGGCCGCAGGCCTTCCCTGTCAGCACGCTCAGTTTCCCGATGGTTCGGACGAATAGATCACGCACGGTCGTATGCTCGCTTCCGGATCAAGAGTGCCGTTGATTTGGGAAAAGCGAGAGCGGCAAGGACCAGGTCCTTGCCGCTCTCCAGGGAGGTTACTTCAACATGCCTTCGCGCTTCATGAACGCCAGATGGGCGTCGAGCGCCGCGCGCGCCTCGGGAGATTTGGCAGCGGTCTCTTCCCAGGCGGCAACCGCGATCTTGCGGAACTCGTCCCGATCCTTCTGCGACCAGTCGATGACCTCGATGTCGCCCTTGGCCTTGTCGCGATCAACCAGTGCCTGGTCCTGCGCCATGATCGCCTTCTGAAGGTCCGCATAGGCTGTATAGAACCAGTCGCGGACCGCCTTCTGGGTTGCCGGAGAGAACGAATCCCACTTGGCCTTGTTCATGGTGAACTGATGCACCGCCATGGAATGAATGCCGGGATACAGCGGGTACTTCGCGATCTGATGGAAGCCGTTCTTGTCGTTGTCGCTGTAAGCCGAGGCGTCGGCCGCATCCACCACGCCTTTTTCCAGCGCCGTGAAGATTTCAGAGAACGGGATGTTCGCCGGGCTGGCGCCGGCCTTGCGGAACACGGTCGCGGCGAGGCCCTCGGGCGAACGAATCTTCTTCCCCTTCAGTTCCGCCACGCCGCGGATCGGCACCTTCGCGACAAGCGCTTCCTTGGACGCCGCGCTGCAACCGATGACCATTATCTTGCCGGGAAGCGTCTTGTCCCACAGCGCCTGCAGGGCTTCGGCGCCGCCGCCTTCCTTGCAGAACTTCAGAACCTGCGCCGGCGTGTCGTATCCGGCGATCAGGTCGCCCAAGATCGCAAACGCGGGATTTCGGCCGGTGAAATAGGACGACGACGTCAAGTCCCCGTCGAGAACGCCGACAGCGACGCCGTCCGCGGTTTCGTTGCGCGGCATGACCGAATTGATCGGCATCATCTGGATGGCGACCTCACCCTTGGTCATCTCACTGAGTTTGGGAACCCAGTTCTTTTCCAGATACTGGAACAGGAAGCCCCCGGATTGGGTCGAGGTCTGAACCTTGAGGGTCGTGCCGGCGGCGGCCGACGCCACGACGCAGGCGCTGATAACCGCCGACATCGCCAAAGTTGATACGGTTTTCTTGAACATTTCATTCTCCCATTTACGTTTAGTGATTGGTTTTTTGGACTGGTCTCAGGTCTGGATCAGGGCGCCGAACCGCGTCGATGAACGCGATTGCCGCTTAGCGAATGAAGCCGACCTCCTTCTTGATGCGATCAAGAATGGGCTTCTTCATTTTGTTCAGCCGTTCATTGTTCTGCGCGAACAGGTTGTTGCCGTGGGTATCGATCGAGATGATCAGCGGCCCGAAATCCTTGACCTTGTTGATCCACAAGGTTTCCGGCATGCCGAGGTCCTGCCATTCGGCACCTTCGATCTCTTCCACCTTGGTTGCCGCCAGAACCGCGCATCCACCCGGGAACACCGCATGAACGGCTTTGTTTTCGAGGCATCCCGCAGTGGTTTCCGGGCCCATGCCGCCTTTGCCGATCACCAGCTTCACGCCGGTCTCGCGGATGAACTCCTTCTCGAATTTCTCCATGCGCATGCTGGTGGTCGGTCCGATGGAAACCATCTCGTGCCCGCCGCCTTCCTTTTCCCGCACGATCGGTCCGGCGTGGAAAATCGCGCCGCCTTTCAGGTCGACGGGGAGTTTCCGCTTCTGCTCGATCAACCGCCGATGGGCGACGTCCCGGCAGGTGATCAGTCGGCCAGTCAGGTAAACGATGTCACCGACCTTCAGACCCTCCAGATCTTCATCCTTGATCGGCGTCGTCAGGGTCTTGATCAAAGCGCCACTCCTTCATGGGAAATAATTTCGTAGGACAGATCCGCGTTGAACCGGATGCGGCCCCGTCGATGGGCCCAGCAGCCTGTGGAGACGGCGACGCCGATCGTGGACGGGTGGCGCGCCGAGGACTCGATGTTCACACCCATCACGCTGCTGTTCCCCGTCAGTCCCTGAGGGCCGATCCCCAATTCGTTGAGGCCCTCTTCAAGGAGGGTCTCCATCTTGGCCGCGTTCGGGTTCTCGTGATGGGAGCCGACCGGGCGCAAGATCGCCTTCTTCGACAGCCGCGCCGCTGTCTCCGCCGATGTCGACACGCCGACACCGACCAGAAGGGGCGGACAGGCGTTCACGCCGCGCGACGTGATCACGTCGAACACGAAGTCCGCGACGCCTTCATACCCTTCGCCCGGCATCAGGACCGTCGAGGCCCCCGGCAATGTGCAGCCGCCACCGGCCATATAGACGTCGATCGTCGCACCGTCATCGGCCGGTACGATCTCCCAGTCCAACCAGGGAATCTTTGAACCCGTATTGGTGCCGGTGTTTTTCTCGTCGAAGGTTTCGACTGCATTGTGACGGAGAGGGCCCAGCCGGGTGGCCTCCAGCGTGGCGTTGCGAAGAATGTCTTCGAGCTCGCCGAGAAGCGGAAACTTGGCCCCAGCCGAGATGAAATACTGGATCACACCCGTGTCCTGACAGCTGGGACGGTCCAGCTTGTCCGCCGCATCCTGATTTTCCGCCATGGAGTCAAAAACGACATTCGCCATGTCGTTCGTCTCGTGCGCGCGAAGGTCCGCCAGCTTGTCGGTGACGTCGCAAGGGAGCCGTTTACCGATGTACGAAGTGAACTTGGTCATGACGTCGGTCATGGCTTCGACCGGCGTCCTTTCTTCCGAACCCTCAACAGTCGTCCGCATGGACATGCCTTCCTCCAACAGCCGAATCTCAAAATTTGGACGCATCGCTCGCCGCATGGTGCGGGCAGACGAATCCGACAGAAACGGACTGTATGGAGATTGCAGTGGCGGCTTAAACGTCGAAGGTTTATACAAAAAAATGATATAATTAGCTTTGAGCGGATCGATGAACCTGCATCAGCTTCGCTGCTTCGTGGAAGTCGCCCAGGAACTCCATTTCGGGCGCGCGGCACAGAACCTCAGCATGATGCCGTCAGCTTTGGGCCGGCATATTCGGCTGCTTGAGGAAAGCTTGGGCACGCAGTTGCTCAACCGGACCACGCGCTCCGTCACTCTTACCGAGGATGGCGAGGACCTCCTCCGCGAAGCGCGTAAAATCCTGGGCCAAATCGAGAAGATTCGACTGCAGTTCCGCAACCGGGACCGCGCAAAGAACTCGGTCCTGCGCATCGGCGCGATCGACAGCGCATCGGCGGGGTTGATGCCGTTGTTGATCAGCGACTTCCGGAAATCTCACCCGGAGACGACCATTCAGTTGATTGAAGACAAAACGGTCCGTCTGCTCCCGCGTCTGCTTTCAGGAAGCCTTGATCTAGCGTTCGTCCGTCCGCCTGAGACCGTCAACCGAGGGCTGGAATTCATGTTCCTGTTCAACGAGACGGCGGTCGTCGCGGTGCCCGAGGATCACCCGTTGGCACACAAGCCTCAAGTCTCCGTATTTGATCTCGCGAACCAATCCATGATCGTTCCTGATCGACGCTCTCGTCCGCAAAGCCATGACCTTACGATGAATCTGTTCGAGGAAGCGGGTCTTGAGGCTTGCGTCGCACAGGTTGCCGAAGAAAAACACACAATCGTCAATCTGGTCGCCGCCAGCATCGGCTTGGCAATCGTTCCACGCTGGACGTCCCGCATGGCCGTGTCGGGCGTCCGCTACATCCCCCTTTTGGAAGGCTCCGATGAAATGAGAAAGCTCCCGCTTGCCGCTTCATGGATGCGGGACTCTCGGGATAAGGTTCGCGACGCATTGCTATCAACGCTAAGGAAACAGCTCGCCTCCTATGCGAGACACGCGTGACGCCTGGGTCCATTTCCCACCTATGTTGGGTAATCTCCAGGTGCAGTGCCGTACCATTTCGTGCGGCACGGGGCGAAAAATCTTTAAAAGACAGATATCTGATTTTGCCGACTTCTAAAACGTAGTCTGCAAGTTTTTAAAGTGCAGAATGCTGAGAAGTCCTAGGAAATGGGCCAATTTATAAAATCTGGTGTCGTTTCCTACAGTCGGAAACAGCTTACTTCGGCCAATCACATCCGAAGTTGGCCGGACCATAACGCGCCCCTCTATTACACGCACAAGATCACGTTCCCCGCGCCCAGACCTTCGGGCATCACCCCAGAATTTCCAATTCGTAGGGCGTTTCGGGCACGACGATGGTCTGATAGGAAATCGGCTGGTCGCGAAAGGTGAAGCCCAGGGCCTTGATTAACAATCCATGCGACCCCGGCGCCACGTCGATCAGGGGGGCGATGTTATCGGCGATGGCGGTCGATAAAACGCGGTGAACGCCGCGAAAGGTCGGCGCGTTGTAGCGCTCATGAAGAAATATGCGGATGTTCTTCTGGGACAACAGATCGTACGGCACATCGAGCAGCGGGCGGAAGCGCGAGCCGTCCAAATGCATTTCCGAATAAACCTTGAAGTCCCGCATGTCGTTGAGGCGGCGGATACGGATGTAGCTCGGCGCGAAGCCCAGGAAGTCGGCCCAGGGACCCTGTTCGCTGATCTCGTCGATGGACAGGATCTTGCTTGCCCAGGGCAGAAGGTTGCGGCCGTCCAGAGTCCGGAAGCGAAAATGCCAGATGCTTGAGCCCAGTTCCCGGGCATCGGCGACAAAGGTCCCCGCCCCCCGACGCCGTTCCAGAAGCCGCGCGGCGACCAGTTCGCGCAACGCGGCCTGGACCGTGCCCAGACTGAGGTGCAGGACAAGACTGAGTTCCCGTTCGCCCGGAAGCTTGTCGCCGGATCGCCAGAAGCCGCGTTCGATCAGGTTGAACAAGGCGTCGCTCAGGGTATGGATTTTGGATTCGCCCCGCTGCGCCACGGCCCGCGTCAACGCCGCCTGCAGGGCTTGGATGCGTTCATCCTGCGCCAGGCGTTCGAGCTCCGACGTCTCGGGCTTTCCCGTCCCGCCCGCCGAAGGGGCGGCGGTGGTTTCGGCGGACGCCGTCCCGTCGGAAAGGCTCAATGCGGGGTCCTCGGCTCGGGCCATGGATGCGCTCCCTGGATAGGTTCTTTTTTATCGTCCGGCAGTCGCACCGGGCCGTTGCCGGCGACTATAGCGCGAAACCGCCGCGGCTGAACCGCGCAAACGACGGATGGCACCTGCGCCGCCTCACGGCCGAAGATCACGCACCGGCGGCCTGAAGCAAGGCGTCGATCCATCGCCCCGACGGCAGGGCGAGTTTGAACCCCAGGTCGAACACCAGATAGCTGACCGCCAGCGCACCCGCCGTCCAGGCGGCGATGCGCAGAGGCCGGCGAATGCCCAACAGAAAGAACGAGCCGGACACCGCCAAGGCGCCGCAGATGAAAAATTCGGCGTACCCCAGGCCAAGGACGAACAGGCCCCAAACCACGGCCAGCAGGATCAGGCGCGGCGGCTCGCCCCCACCGCCCACGTCCAGGAAGGGATCGTCTTCCGTCGCCGTGGACGACGCACTGGGGATGCCCAATGCGGCCAAGATGATCAACAGTATGGATAGGCCACCGATCACGAAGGCGGCGATCGCCGCCAGGGTGGTGTGATCACCATGGCCACCGGCGAAACGCGGGATCAGGACGAACCAGAGCGCGAGGGCAAAGGCGAGAAGCGTGACGCCGGCGGCGGCGTCACGCACTCTCTCCTGCTTTGTCGCCGTCGGCGTCATTCGCCGAGGAAGGCCTTCAGGGCCTTGGCCTCGGTGGTCAGGCCGTCGAGGTACGTCATGTATTCACCGCCGGGGCTCCAGCCGGGGATCAGGTCGCGGGCCTTGAACTTCTTATGCGTGTCCGGGTCGGCAAGCGCCTTTTCCACGGCGTCGGCCAGGATCTTGAGATGGGCCGCCGGCGTGCCGGCCTTGGCGGCATAACCGTAGGTCATTTCGGCCAGATGCTTGGCGCCGACTTCGGAAATGCTTTTAACGCCGGGCTGGCCGACTTCGTCCAGGTTGCCGGGGCTGAGCACGCCCAGAATGTTCAGCGTGCCCTTGCGCGTGGCGCCCAGCCAGGCGCCGGTGCCGACACCGGTTTCCGCCGTGGCGACGTGACCGCCCAGGATGGCGGCGGACCCTTCGGCGCCGCTGCGGAACGGCACCAGACGAATCTTCAGATCAAACTGTTTGGCGAAGGCCTCGACCGTGCGCGCCGCCCAGAAGGCGCCGCCGTCGGCGAAGGTGACCGGCTTGTCCTTGGCATAGGTCATCATCTCTTCAAGCGTTTTGAAGGGCATGTCCTTGCGCGAGAACAGCACGCGCTGCTGCACCATGAAGCGCCCGATGGGAGAGAAATCCTTGAGGCCGATCTTGCGGTCGAGCATGACCGCGGTGACATAGGCGGAGGACCCGAAGCTGGTCATGGTGTAGCCATCGGCCGGCCGTTCAAGCAACGACGCCCAGGCCAGGGTACCACCGGCACCCGGTTTGTTTTCGACCAGGACATCCACTCCCAGGATCTTCTCCATTTTCTCCGCGAGGATACGCGTCGAAACGTCGGTCATCCCGCCGGGACCGTAGCCGATCAGAATGGTGATGGGTTTTTCGGGAAAAGCCGCCTGAACGGGGGCGGTATTGAGGGCCGCGGCAAGGCCCGCGGCAGAAAATGCCAAGGCGCCGAGAAGGCGGCGGAAACGCGTGATAGCCATGTTCGAAACACTCCGTGTCTGGGTTGGTTTTCTTGAACGAAGGAGTTCGTGGCGGCCGCCGCGTTGCATCACCGCATGTGTCGATTGAATAAGGGTCTATTCGCCCGAAGACGCTCTCCTGTCCGGTTGTTTGGAGGTTTCCGCGGCTTTTTATGGGGGCCGTCCCCTGGGTCTTTCATCGACCTTCTGCTGGGAATTACACCATAGTTTTTTAAGTTGTCAAGTTGCGGTGAAATTCGTAGGTTCGAGAAACGGATTTCCGGCGGAGCGACTTATCCGCCACGGCCAATGGCGTGCCAGGATCCCATTCCAAATCGGAAGAGGAATCGAAAAACGCCATTATCACATTGAAATAACAATATATTTTCGGCCTTTTGGTTTGGGTCGGTCAATCGGCGCGCTCAAGAACGCCGTGACACCGTTTGGAGGAACGCTTCAGAACAACAAGACAAAGAGGCTTCCTTGCTCGCAAATCTCACCGCAGCTATAGAGTTAGTTGCCACCGTTCAGAATTTGGCATTTTCCTGCCTGGGGATCATCCTGGGGTTCCTGTTCGGGGCCCTTCCCGGCATCGGCGGAAACGTCGCAATCGGCCTGTTGATCCCGTTCACCTACTACCTGGATCCGGTGGTGGGCATCGTCTGTTTACTGGCGATCGGCAAGGGCACCAGCTTCGGCGGCAGCATTCCGGCGATCCTGCTCAACATGCCGGGAACGTCGCAGGCGAGCTTCACCGCCATCGACGGCCATCAACTGACGCAGAAGGGGCAGTCCAAGAAGGCGCTGCACACCGCGCTCTACTCCTCGGTCATCGGCGACCTGTTCTCCGATATCGTACTGCTGCTGGTGGCGGCCCCCATCGCCGCCGTGGCCCTCAAGGTCGGGCCGCCGGAATATGCCGCCATCGTCCTGTTCGCCTTGTTGATCATTGGCGCCATGGTCGGCTCTTCGCCGATCAAGGGCATGATTTCGACCGGGTTCGGGTTGTTGCTGGGCACGGTCGGGCGCGACCTGTTCACGGCCAAGGCGCGGTTCACCTTCGATATCGCCAACCTGGACGACGGATTCGCCATTGTCCCGATCCTTCTGGGTCTGCTGGTGTTTTCCGAGGCCTTCGTTCAACTGCGCAAGGAAACCGCTGGCAGCCACCAGGACATTGCGCTCAACGGCATGGCCCTGAGCCGCGGCGGTGAATCGTTGAAGATTTCCGAGCTTATCCCCCTGTTGCCGACCATCCTGCGCTCCGGCGCCATCGGGACCTTCATCGGTGCGACGCCCGGCCTGGGCGCCACTGTCGGGGCGTTCCTGTCCTATCTGACGGCCAAACGCCTGTCGCGGCCGGAAGACAAGATCGGCCAGGGCGGCCTCAAGGGCATCGCCGCGGCCGAGGCCGGCAACAGCGCCGGCACCGGCGCCAACCTCATTCCCCTGGTCACCCTGGGCATTCCCGGCAATATCGAAGCCGCGCTGGTCCTGGGTGCTTTCATGATTCACGGGCTGACGCCGGGGCCGTTTCTCATGGAACAACAAGGGCCCATCGTCTACGCCATCTTCCTCAGCCTGATCGTCGCCAACCTGCTGCTGATTTCCATGGGCTTCGGGTTCATCCGCCTGGCCCGTTACGCCTTGGCCATCGACAAACGGATTCTGTTCCCCTTGATTCTTCTGGTCGCGACCATCGGCGTCTACGCGACAACACGCCAGATTTTCGATGTGGGGGTCATGTATCTGTTCGGTGTCCTCGGCTACGCCATGCGCCGCGCCGGGTTCTCGCCCCTGCCCATGCTGATCGCGTTCCTTCTGGGACCGCTGCTGGAGGACGGGGTGCGCCGCGCGCTGATCATGTCCGGCGGCAATCCGGTGATCTTCCTGGAGCGTCCGATCTCACTGGTCTTCGTCGGCTTGGCGGCGCTGACGCTGGTGGCCATGATCTGGCGCGGCGTCAGAAATCGTCAGATCGCCGCCGCGGCCGCATCGGCCGCGGATTGAATGGCGCATGAATAATATTGATTTCTATTCAGGCACTTAACCCGCACTTCAAAGGTCGCGAAAAACAAAGCTGATTGACGCACTGGGCGTCAAAACCTCCATCCGTGGCTGGCTGACGCCGATATCGGCCTTTTTGGCCGTTCCATGAAATTTTGATGAACCGGCATGGATCAGGCGATAGATTTCTTGACTTGATTTTTTATTTCGGGAAAAACCGAATTATGAATGATCAAGACAATTACGTCGCCCTGTTCGCCGCCCTCAGCCACGATCTCCGCCTGGCGGTGTTTCGTCTGCTGATGTCCGCCGGCCCGAGCGGCCTTCCCGCGGGGGACATCGCGAAAGCGTTGGACGTTCCGCCGTCCACCTTGTCGAGCCATTTGGCGCAAATGAGCCAGGCCGGTTTGCTGCGGTCGACGCGCCGCCGGCAGCAGATTCTCTATGCAGTCGATGTCGAAGGGACGCGGCGTCTGATCACTTACTTGACCGAGGACTGCTGTGGGGGCCGCCCGGAAATCTGCGGCTACGGAACGCCAGCACCCCAAACCCGCGCCGCTGCCACATGCAAGGAGAAGGAAACCTCCGATGAATGACAACGACATCCCGTTCAACGTTCTGTTCCTGTGCCGCGGCAATTCGGCCCGCAGCATCTTGGCCGAGACCATCCTGAGCCGCCACGGCGCCGGCAAGTTCAAGGCATTCAGTGCCGGCAGCCAGCCGGCCGGACAGGTCCACCCCTATGTGATCGACCTTCTGAGCCACCAGAATTATCCCGTGTCGGAATTGCGGTCCAAGGATTGGTCGGAATTCGCGGAACCGAATGCGCCGAAGATGGATTTCGTGTTCACGGTTTGCGACCAGACCGCCAATGAAGTCTGCCCCGTATGGCCGGGACAGCCCATGACCGCCCATTGGGGCATTCCCGACCCTGCCGCGTTCGACGGCACCGAAGCGGAAAAGCGGGCCGTGTTCGCGGAAACCATGCGCTACCTGACCAACCGGATCAGCGTATTCGTGAATCTGCCGATCCGCTCGCTCGACAAGCTGGCCCTGCAACGACGCCTCGACGAGATCGGCCAATCCATGTCGGACAGTGCCTGAGCCCCTGCGATCAAAGACAAGAAGAAGAAATCCCCATGGCGCTTTTCGAACGCTGCTTCTCATTCTGGATCGCGCCGTACCATTTTCAGCCCGGCATCAGGTTAAGGAACACTGGGCGGGTGGCCGTATGACCCTGTTCAGAAACTGGCGGTGAAATAAGTCATCGCCGTTCCTTTGTCGGCCGTCAGGTCCACTGGCAAGCACAAGTTTACATATGTTTTTATTTTTTACATATGTTATAATCCCGAGCAACAATCTCGGGAGGCAAACATGACATCACGCAGCGCCCTGCAAGGCGTCACCATCCTCGACATGAGCCGCGTCCTGGCGGGTCCCTCATCCACCCAACTGCTCGGCGATCTGGGGGCCGAGGTCATCAAGGTGGAACGGCGCGGCGTCGGAGATGAGACCCGCACCTGGGGCCCGCCCTACATGAAGGACGCTGAAGGCGGCGACAGCGGCGAAAGCGCCTACTACCTGTCGGCCAACCGCAACAAGCGGTCCATCACCGTTGATATTTCCAAGCCGGAAGGCGTCGCCCTGATCCGCCGCATGCTGGCCAAGTCGGACGTCCTGATCGAAAACCTGAAGGTCGGCGGCATGGCGAAATATGGCCTGGGTTACGACGATCTGAAGGGCGATTTCCCGGGTCTTGTCTATTGCTCGATCACCGGCTACGGGCAGACCGGCCCCTACGCGCCGCGCCCCGGATACGACATGATGGCCCAGGGGTTGGGCGGCCTGATCAGCATGACCGGCGAACCCGGGCGGCTTCCGGTCAAGGTGCCAATCGCCGTCAACGACGTGATGACCGGCATGTACGCGGCGGTCGCCATCCTGGCGGCGCTGCGCCACCGGGACGCCACCGGCGAAGGCCAGTGTATCGACCTGGGCCTGCTCGATGTTCAGGTCGGCTGGCTCTATAACCAGGGCATGAACTATCTGATCGGCGGCACGATCCCGGAACGCCTGGGCACAGCACACCCGAACTCGGTGCCCTATCAGGCATTCGAAACAAAGGACGGCTTCGTCATCATGGGCGCCAATAACGACGATCAGTTCCGCCGCTTCTGCGAACTGGCGGGCGAGCCGGAGTTGGCCCAGGACCCGCGCTTCGCGACCAATCCGGACCGGGTCAAGAACCGTGACGCGATCGTTGCCAAGGTGCAGGAAATTCTGCGCCGGCGGACCAGCGCCGAATGGATCGAAGACCTGAGCGCGGCGAGCCTGCCCGTTTGTCCGATCAACGACCTGGAGCAGGTGTTCGCCGACCCCCATGTGCAGGCCCGCGGCATGAAGATCTCCATGCTCCATGGCGCCGCCGGCGGCCAGCCGGTAGACATGATCGGAAATCCCATCAAGATGTCGGGAACGCCCGTATCCTATCGCCGCCCGCCGCCGACCCTGGGCGAGCATACCGACGAAGTTTTACACGACGTGTTCGGCCTGTCGCAGGACGAGGTTTCCCGTCTGCGCGCCGACGAAATCATCTAGGAGAAACATACCATGAGTGTGACAGTCACCTTTGTCGGATCGGGCGATGCCTTCGGCGCCGGCGGCAGGTTCCAGACCTGTTATATGATCGATGCCCCGGGCTTTCGCTACGTCATCGACTTCGGCGCCACCAGCATGACCGCGCTGAACCAGCTCGGCATCGACCACACCACCATCGACGCCGTGGTGCTGACCCATATCCACGGCGACCACTGCGGCGGCCTGCCCTTTTTCCTGATGGATTCCATGCTCGGCGCCAAGCGGACAAAGCCCCTGGTGATCGCCGGGCCGCGCGACACCCAGGCCCGCATCGCGGGTATCTGCGAAGCTTTGATGCCGGGCATGCACGCCATGTCACCAAAGTTTCAATTGGATTATGTAGAAATGCCGGTCATGCAGGAATCACAGATCGGCCCGCTGACCGTCACCCCTTATCCCGCGGCCCACACGGGGGAGACTAACCCCACCAGCCTGCGCACGGAGATCGCCGGAAAAGTGGTGTCCTATACAGGCGACAGCGCCTGGACCAAGCATATGCCGGACGTCGCCCGGGATGCGGACCTGTTTATCTGCGAATGCTATTTTTACGGCAAGCCCATCAAGTTTCACATGAACTATCCGGACATCGTCGAACACAAAAAGGATTTGACGCCCAAGCGCATGATCCTGACCCACTTCAGCCGCGAAATGATGCCGCACAAGGACGAGGTGCCCGAGGAAACGGCCCATGACGGGCTGGTCGTCAATCTTTAGGAGAACACAGAAGACATGACCGTACGTGTTGCAATCAACGGCTTCGGCCGCATGGGCCGCCTGGCCCTGCGCGCGGCCTGGGGGTTCGATCCCGCCAAACCGGCCAGCCTGCAAGGCCCCGGCGGCGCCTGGGGCAAGGGTGATATCGACATCGTCCATATCAACGAACCCGGCGGCACCGCGGAGATGGCGGCGCACCTGATGGCCTTCGACAGCGTCCATGGCCGCTGGCCCGTGGCGACGCGGGCGGACGGCGTGGATGCGGTCATGTTCGGCGACCGGCGCCTCGGCTATTCCGGCGCATCGAAACCCGCCGAAACCGACTGGGCCGGCCTGGGCGTGGACCTGATTCTGGACTGTTCCGGCAAGTTCAAGACCCGCGACGCCGTGGCGCCCTATTACGCCGCCGGTGTGAAAAAGGTCGTCGTCTCGGCGCCGGTGAAGGGCGACGCGCTCAACATCGTCATGGGCGTCAACGACGATCTCTACGACCCCAAGGTCCACGATCTGGTGACGGCGGCGTCCTGCACCACCAACTGCCTGGCGCCGGTGGTCAAGGTGATCCACGAAGGCATCGGCATCACCCACGGCATGATCACCACCATCCACGACGTGACCAACACGCAGACGGTGATCGACAAGCCCATGAAGGACATGCGCCGCGCCCGCTCGGCCCTGGCCAACCTGATCCCGACCTCCACCGGATCGGCCACGGCGATCACCATGATTTTCCCGGAACTGAAAGGCAAGCTGGACGGCATCGCCGTGCGGGTGCCGCTTCTGAACGCCTCCATCACCGATTGCGTGTTCGAGGTCGCGCGCAAGACGACGGTGGAAGAAATCAACGACCTGCTGCGCCGGGCCGCCGATGGGCCGCTCGCGGGCATCCTCGATGTCGAGGACCGGCCCCTGGTGTCCAGCGACTTCAAGAGCGACACCCATTCGTCGATCATCGACGCGCCGTCGACCATGGTCACGGACGGCACCCAGGTGAAGATCATCGCCTGGTACGACAACGAAATGGGCTATGCCCACCGCCTGTACGAACTGACGGAGAAGGTGGCGCGGTCAATCGACTGATTTAGGCCTGCCAGGAGCATCAAGCGATGTTGGACGTTCGAAAATACGCCGTCGTGACCGCCGCCTATTGGGGCTTCATGCTCACGGACGGTGCCTTGCGCATGCTCGTCCTGCTGCACTTCCACCGGTTGGGCTACACCCCGTTCGAACTGGCGGTGCTGTTCCTCGCTTATGAACTGATGGGCATCGTCACCAACGCCGGCGGCGGTTGGGTGGCGTCGCGGTTCGGCCTGAAACTGACGTTGACCGGCGGATTGTTTCTCCAGGTGATCGCCCTGCTTGCCCTCTCGACGCTCGATCCTGGCTGGCCGAAGGAACTGTCCGTGCTGTTCGTTCTGGTGGTCCAGGGCCTGTCCGGCGTCGCCAAGGACCTGACGAAGATGAGCTCGAAAAGCGCGCTCAAGTTCGTCGTGCCGGAGACCGAAACCGGCGGGCTCTACCGCTGGGTCGCCCTGTTGACGGGATCCAAGAACGCCATCAAGGGCCTGGGCTTTTTCATCGGCGCCTTGCTGCTGTCCGTCGCCGGGTTCCAGGGCGGGTTGTGGCTGATGGCCGGGTTCCTGGCGGTCATCCTGGCGGGCGCCGCCCTGTCGGTCGAAAAGGGCATGGGCAAGGCCAAGAAAAAGGCCAAGTTCACCGAGATTTTCTCCAAGTCGCGGGAGATCAACCTGCTGTCGGCGGCGCGGGTGTTCCTGTTCGGCGCCCGCGACGTATGGTTCGTCGTCGGCGTGCCGGTGTTTCTATACGACCAGTTGGGCTGGACCTTCAACCAGGTCGGCGCCTTCATGGCCGCCTGGGTGATCGGCTACGGCTTCGTGCAGGCGGCGGCACCGAAACTGACGTCGCGCTCCCTCGACGGGTTGAGCACCGAAGTCCGCGCCGCAAGGATTTGGCTGGTCCTGCTCGCCCTGACCGTCGTGGTGATCATCGCGGCACTGCGTCTCGGCGTCGATCCTGGGGTCGCCTTGATCGCCGGACTGGCCCTGTTCGGAATCGTGTTCGCCGTGAATTCCGCCGTGCATTCCTACCTGATCTTGGCGCTGTCGGAAAACGACGGTGTGACCATGAACGTGGGGTTCTACTACGGCGCAAACGCCACCGGGCGCCTGTTGGGAACCCTGGTGTCCGGTATCTCCTATCAATGGGCGGGGATCGACGGATGTCTGATCGTCGCGTTCATGTTCCTTGTTGCCGCCACGGTCTTCACGTCGTTCCTCAGCGACAAACGCGCGCTGCATACGGCGTAGGAACGGCTCGCAGCGGCTCAGTCCCTAACCGCGCAGCAGGACCGCCGCACATTTCTCGTCCGTGATCAGGGTATTGGCCAGACCAGCGGACAAGGCGGCCCGCACGATGTCCGCCTTGAACGTGCCGCCGGCCGCGAGGATGACATTGGGGATACGGCGCAGCGTCTCGAAAGGCACCGACAGGGTACGGGCATTGATCTCGTGATCGATCATCCGCCCGTCCGCATCGATGAAATAGTCGCAAATGTTACCGACCGAGCCTACCCGTTTAAGGTCCGCCACCTGATCGCGGGTCAGCACGCCGTATTCAATCATCTTCGTCTTGGCTGACAGATCGACCGCCGAGATCAGGGCCGCCTGGCACCGCCCGGCAATGTCGTAGATCCGGCGGACCGGCTCGCTCTCGGCAAAAGTCGCCCGAGCGGCCGCCGTTTCCGCGATCATCGGCGCGGTCATGTAGTAGCAGCCGGCGCCCAGCACCCGGGCGAACGCGGCGGCGTTGTCATAGGGATTGATGGCGCCACTTTGCGGCAGGCCGCCCGACAGGGACACGACCGTGTTCGCCGCCCCTTCGCGGGGGATCAGGCTGAAGCCTGCGGCATGGATCGTCGCCCCCCAGCCAAGCCCCAGGAAGGCATCGGGCGCCAGCACACCGGAAAGATACTGCCCGGCTGCCAGGCCGACCACCCGGCGCACCTCATCCTCCTCCGCCGGGGCCGGCACGACCACGGCATCGCGCAGGCCGAACGTTTCGCGCAGCGCGTTCTCGGCCTCCAGGCAGGGCGCCAGCGGCAGATCCAGGGTGATCCGGACAACCCCTTCGCGGCGGGCATCGTTGATCACCCGGTTCACCGTCGCCCGGTTGAGCCCGACGCGATCCGCGACCTCCTGCTGGGTTTGGCCCTCGCGGAAATGGTACCAGCAGATGCGCGCCGCGAGCGCCGGATCGATGGCCGCGGGGCGGGTGCCTGAACCGCCGTTCTTTTTCTGTTTTGCCATGGCCTATCCTAACCTCCCGCGGAGCGCCATGCGAGCCACGATGGCCGATGGCGAGCATCTCAGCCGGCCATCGGGACAGCTTGATTTATATATTGATGGACAATATATTACCCATCGAAACCATATTCATTCACATCCCGACAGAGCCATGCCCCGCTTAGCCCCCGTTGCGCCGCCAGAGATCGACTACACGGATCCCGTCTATTGGAACGGGCTGATCAAGATGAGCCTGTCGAAATTCTTCATCCTCTGCGTCCTTAACCGTCGCCCCATGCACGGCTACGAAATCTCCAAGGCCGTGGAGAATACGACACAAGGCTGTTGTTCGCCGACACCGGGCGCCCTGTATCCGGTCCTGAAGGAGTTCGAGAAGGGCGGGTACGTCACCGTCCGCGAAGAGGTCGTGAGCGGCCGGAAGCGGAAGATCTACACGATCACCGACAAGGGTGAAACGGCATTCCAGGTCGCGGTAAAGGCCTGGGCCGAGGTCGGCGCCTGCGTTTCCGCCAACAGCGAAGGGATCTGCCAGCCCGAGGACTGCTGCTGATCTTTTTGGCCCTTTTATATCACCCATCAATGCATTGAACGTCAGACAAGGACCCTCGTCATGCCCGCTTCTTCACCCCGATCAGAACTGCCCGTCGCGATCATCGGCGCCGGCCCGGTCGGCCTCGCCGCCGCCGCGCACCTCCACGAATACGGCCTGCCCTTCGTCATTCTGGAGGCCGGGGCCGAACCGGGTGCCGCCATGCGTGAATGGGGTCACGTGCGCCTGTTTTCCCCCTGGCGCTACAACATCGACAAGGCGGCCCGCCGCCTGCTGGAAGACGCAGGGTGGCAAGCCCCCGATCCCGACGCCCTGCCCACGGGCAGCGAGATCGTCGACCGCTACCTGACGCCGCTCGCCACCCACATGGCGATCCGCCCCCATCTGCGCCTCAATGCCAGGGTTACCGCCCTTGGCCGCAAGGGCATGGACAAGGTCCGTTCCGAAGGACGCGCCGATCGGCCGTTCGAAATCCGGCTCGCCGACGGCGCATCCCTTGACGCCGCCGCGGTGGTCGATGCTTCCGGCACCTGGACCGCGCCGAACCCGATGGGGGTTGGCGGCCTGCCCGTGCCCGGCGAAGCCGACTGCGCCGACCGTATCGCCTACGGCATTCCCGACGTGCTGGGCCGGGCCCGCGCCGATTATGCCGGCAGGCGCACATTGGTGGTCGGCAGCGGCCATTCGGCCTTCAACGTGCTGCTTGACCTGTTGGACCTGAAGGATGCCGAACCCGGCACGGAGATCCTCTGGGCCGTGCGTCGCGATACCGGCGACACCCTGTTCGGCGGCGGCGCCGCCGATGCCCTGCCGGCGCGCGGCGACCTGGGAATCCGGACCCGCGCGGCCGTGGACTCGGGCCGCCTGACATTGCTCCGCCCCTTTTCCGTTCACGCCGTGTCGCGCAACGGTGACAGTCTTGATATCGACGGCGTCTTGGACGGCGCCGACGCGCGGCAACAGGTCGACCGCATCGTCGTCGCCACCGGCTTCCGTCCGCAGCTCGACATGCTGCGCGAGGTGCGGCTGGGTCTCGACCCCTGGTTGGAGGCCGTCACAGATCTGGCGCCGCTGATCGACCCCAACCTGCACAGCTGCGGCACCGTGCGCCCCCACGGCGTGCGCGAACTAAGCCACCCGGAACCCGATTTCTTCATCGCCGGGATGAAGTCCTACGGCCGCGCGCCGACTTTTCTGATGACCACGGGCTACGAGCAGGTCCGCTCCATCGCCGCCTCGCTGGCCGGTGACCATGAAGCGGCGCACCGCGTCGAACTGGACCTGCCGGAAACGGGCGTGTGCAGCCTGCCGGGCGTGGCCGAGGAATCCTCCTGCTGCGGCGGCCCGGCACCCGAAGATGTTGATGCCTGCTGCGTCCGTGACATGGATGCCAAGGCCGCCGGAAAGGAGGGCTGCGGTTGCGGCCCCGATACGGTCGCCGGCGCCTCTAAGGGCTGATCATGGAGACCCGGCGCAGAGCCGTCGTCATCGCCGTCGGCGCCGGGCAAACCCTGGGCTGGGGGTCAACCTATTATCTGCCGGCGATCCTTGCGGAACCCATGGCGGCGGAGATCGACGTCACGACCGGTCTTGTCTATGCCGCCTTCTCCGCGGCCCTGATCTTGTCGGCATTGCTCGGCCCAATCGTCGGGCGCCAGATCGACAAGTTGGGTGGGCGCGGGCTGCTATGGACGGCGAACCTTGTGTTCGCCGCCGGCCTGGGGATGCTCGGCCTGGCCGAGAATGCCCTCGGCCTGTTCGCCGCCTGGCTCGTCATCGGTGTCGGCATGTCCATGGGCCTTTATGATGCCGCCTTTGCGACCCTCGCCGGCCTCTACGGCCGCAATGCCCGGGGCGCCATCACCGGCATCACCCTTATGGCCGGGTTCGCCAGCACCATCTGCTGGCCGGTCACCGCCTTCATGGAAGCCGAGATCGGCTGGCGGGCCGCTTGTTTCGCCTGGGCCGCCGCCCATCTGGTTATCGGTCTGCCGCTTAACCGGCTGTTCGTGCCGAAGGGAACCGGTGCGCCGGCCAGCGACGATCCCGCCGGAGAAACCCATCAGTCCACGGGCTCGGCAGCCCCTCCCAAATTCGCCGCCGCGATCCTGGCGCTGGTGTTTGCCATCACCTGGTTCACCAGCACCGCGATGGCGGCGCATCTTCCCCGGATACTGCAAGAGGCCGGGGCCTCTCCCGCCGCGGCGATCGCGGCGGCGGCCTTGGTCGGCCCGGCGCAGGTCGCGGGCCGGCTGCTTGAATTCGGATTCCTAAAACACTATCACCCCTTGCTGTCCGCGCGGCTGGCGGCCCTAACCCACCCCTTGGGCGCCGCCGTCATACTGGCCGCCGGCGCACCGGCCGCATCCGCATTTTCCCTGTTGCACGGCGCCGGCAACGGCATTCTCACCATCACCAACGGGACGCTCCCCCTCGCCATCTTCGGGGCGGTGGGGTATGGGCGGCGTCAGGGATTGCTGATGGCACCGGCCCGTTTCGTCCAGGCCGGGGCCCCTTTCCTGTTCGCCCTCGCGATCGACCATATGGGCGCCGCCGCGCTTATGCTTTCGGGTGTGCTGGGGCTCGTCTCTTTCGCCGCACTGATGGCATTGCGCCCACCTACTCATGGGGCCCAGGGGACAAATTCATAAAAAGATAAATAGCTGAACACTTACCGGAATTACCGATCCTCGATATCCGGAAAGGGTTCCTAAAGCGGCCGAAACCCCTGCGGCAGGTTCAACCACGCTACGGCGTCTTCGATATCTTCGAACACCTTGCGGTCCATGGGCCCCTTGCCGTCGCGGGCATAGATCTCGTCACACACCCGGGCGGTGTTCGCAAAACGGTCGGCAGCGACGGTATTGTCCCGCCGATAGACCAAAGCCGCGGTCGCCGGATGGTCGAACATCTTGGCGATCTGAAAGCCCAGCACATCAACAAAGGCACCTTGGGTGGAATCAAGCCCAGGAGCGGCCGTCAGATCGTCATCACAAACATAAAGCCGACGCATACCGGACCTGAAGTCCGGCGCGATGGCCAAATCGCGCAGCGCATCCACCGTCTCCAGAAGGCTGGATTGCCCGAAGACGGAAAAGCTTACAAGATTCTCGGCCTTATGGATTTTCCACGAAATGCCCATGACAGCCCGCGTTCATAAGGGTCAGTAATTTTCCTGCACATAGCCCCTCGAAACGAGCCCCCGTTCGCGGGCGACGACGGCCGCTTGCGAACGGTTCTGCACGCCAATTTTCTTGAAGATGCTGCGCGCGTGCAGCTTCACCGTGACTTCATGGATTTCAAGGTCACGAGCGATCTGCTTATTCGGCTTTCCGTCGGCGATGCCCTCAAGCACCTCCATCTCGCGGGGCGTCAGGCCTTCCGCATTGATCTTGCGGTCCGCCGCCTCGGCGGCCAACGCCTGCATGGTTTCCACCGGCACGTAAGTGCCGCCCTCGGCGATCACGCGAAGGGCCCCCGCATAGGCGGACCCGGTCAAGGTTTTCGGCAGAAACCCATGGGCACCGAGATCGAGAACGGTCTTCACGTCCCGTGTCTTGGCGACCCCGGAGGTCACGGCAATGGCCAGATCAGGATAGGCGGCGCGAAGTCGTTTGACCCCTTCCGTGCCCTCCATGCCGGGCATGGAGAAATCCAGAACCACGAGGTCGTAGTCCCCCCTGTTCGAAAGCTTGGTCGTCACTTCGTCGAGATTGGACGCCGCCTGAATTTCGATATCGGGAAAAGCGCGGTTGAGATGCTCACGCACCGCATCGAGAAACATGGGATGGTCATCGGCGAACAGCAATCGCATTCTGCCTGCCTCGTTTTTTTATGGCCGCTTCGCTTCGCAGCCGGATGCACCCCCCGGTCCATACTTAAGTATGCCCTAAACACATACTTAGGTCGATACCGAACAAGTTTCCGGAATCGGGCCGCGAAACCCCCATTTTCCGCCATTAGATGACACATAATAAAAAAAGTGGAACCCGGCCAGCGCCGTAACGCCAGCCGGGTTCCAGGGGAGGGAGGAAATCCTGTTTGTGGCCCGCGCCCCTTAGGCGGCGCGCACGTCATGCAGGAAGGCCTGCACGATCTGC